>Ga0193693_1000116_pt1 | contig 11927 bp, 11 predicted proteins | sample L3a2metaG_FD_144916 | JGI IMG/M metagenome (GOLD analysis project Ga0193693, IMG submission 144916) | Soil microbial communities from a riparian zone of the East river system, Colorado, United States - L3a2 | ecosystem: Environmental > Terrestrial > Soil > Riparian zone | place: USA: East River...
TGGAGCATCTGGTCCGGCCAGCAAAAACAGGGCCTCTGTATCTTCGGCTTCGATTACTAGATCAGTATCAAAGTTCTGTGGTCTTCAGTTTGGGGCACGAAAGCCACTATTTTAGGCATACCTTCAGCGGCTCTCGCTCGGGAAAGACCTCAGAGGATCCCGTCTCCAGGGCATTAGGCAAGATCGCAAGGAGGGAGTTTGCACGATGCGCGGCCATAGTTTCTGAAGCAGAGATTCGAGGCAAATCCAAATATCAGAACTCGGAACGCACGTGACATGGCTCCCCAATCGTTCGCCTGTTGGAAAGAGACAGATAATCGATGAAGAGAAAAGATAGTAGAACACTTGGCGGACAGACCTTCAACTTGGCCATCAACGTCTTCAGCGTATGCAAGAATTCGCCCGCGGAGGGGTGTGACGTCGACTGTTGGTCGAGCTTCCTTTTAAGTGCAGCAAAGAGCTTGTAAAATTCTCTCGACTCGATCACGGGCCACGGAATAATTTGCAGTTTTCCTGCGTGAAGGCGAGTGATGAAGTTGGCATCTTGCTCATCCTGAACTATCTTCTGGAATTTGAGCGAGAATCTATATGTTGTTAACAGATGATAGATCCCGTATGGCTCAAGAACTTACTCCCTCGTGATTTCCGCCTTGTCTGAGTCGATGACGTCCTGAAAGACGTGAGGTGTTATTTTACCCAGCATGTTCCTTGCTCACCTTGATTATGACTACAAGAGTGGACTGGAAGAGCGACGGATTAGATGTCGGATCCAACACAGAGGAGCTTGACTGGAAGGACTGGAAAAGGCCGGTGATATCTCTACTCAGGGCAAAGTTGTTACGGAACAGAACCTTCACGAAGCATTAGTCTAAGGGTAATGACCACACGGCGATCCGAATCTCTCACAAGATTAGAAATGGCTGTATTGAAAAGAACAAGCAGTGTGTCCTCCTGAGCCGAACGCTCGAGGCTGTGTACGCCTGTTGTTTGCCCATTCTCAGATGTTACGTAGCAAAGTTCGATTAGGGACCTTGAACTCACCTTCGAAATCCAGTGCTACAATGAGTGCGTCATCAGTAGGAGAAACCGACATCCATACACCCTCTAGGTTCGGTTAGTTTCCCAATTCGAATGATTAGCAACTCGGAACTGACCAGTGGTTCGCATCGCACTTCCCGCAAAAGAAGTGTCCACGAGGTGATTAAGGGTGAAGCTTTTCCCAACCGATTGCTCTCCCATCGACGAGACAACTTTCACGGGCTACAAATGGTGTTGATGATATGGTGAGGGTCGTTCCGGACATATAGCAAAAGAAACCCTCACTTTTGATGCCCAATAAGACTGGAAAATTGACTCATACCATCCGAGCGACAAGCTGTCCACAATTTTGTTGACCTCAGCTCCCAGCAACGACTTCTCTAAATGCGCCGACATAACGCCGTCCTTGAGAGGAACAAATCTGTTTTCTTGGGTAATCGCAATGTGAATAGGGATGAGACATAGCAAGTCCGCCAGCCATTCTCCAGCTCGAAAACGGGAGACAGGCCAATCAGGACTAGAGAGGAAGCGTTGCGCAAAAGAAGGGAAAGTACGTGCGGACACAGATATACCCCTGAGTTCGTCACCAGTTGGCTTTCGTGATGCCCTTTCGAAGGTATGGATGATATCTGAAAAGTGGGAAGAGAAAGGGCGCCGGTCGTCATTAGTGACAAATAATAGCGTTTTCTGTTGCCTCTCGCTCGAAGATGTTATCGTACGGCGTTTCATCGCAGGCACAACAGGGAAACGAGTCCAGACGTCAGCATGACAGTCAATTAGACAGTTGTGCACGGTATGTTTGCCATGGCCAGATGGCGCCTTGGACCGCCGTTCTTGAAAGGTGAATTCAGTGGCTTTGCGGGTGATGCCGAGGATAACTGATCGACAGGACCGTGACTCTAGGTCAAGGCCGATAAGGTGGATATTGTTCCGACTGATGATAGAGGTAAGAAGAGCTGAGTTGAGGTCGACAGGGAAGTTGGGAAGCGCGACAGAAATCCCATTGGTCGACGCAAATGTAGACCAGTGATGCGCCGTCAGTATAGGCTCCCCGTCCTGTTCTTGAACCATGAGCACACATGACCCATCTGGGGATGAGTAAATAGCACGTGGCATCTGTGACAGTTGTAGAGAGGCGGGTCTACAAAAAGGCATCAGAAATATACGCGTGAGGATGAGAGGAAAAAAATACTTGGGCTGCAGTGTAATCAAAGAGAAAATCCTCGCTTGAGCGCTCGAATCAACGAATAGTATCTCTTCACTCCCATGAACGAAACATGCATGGACAATGGATGCTCCGGTGTTATAAAATGGACGAAGGTCTATTGCGGTTCCCAACCCCCGCAAGGACTTGAGCTCCTCGTCAAACATGAAGATATGTAGTTGCATCTGAGAGCCCGAGTTAGTCTTCTGGTGATATGAATCCGGAAAAGGAAGTACACACTCTGATGGATGCATACACTGCCAACATACGTTTCGATTCGTCAAAGGCAAAGAGGCACGTTTGGCCGACTTTGTCCTGGTGGAAAAACTTTGCATACGATTTACTCTTGATAGTAGCATCTATACGGTTTAGCTTATCGAGAAAAATCATGACGTTTCCCTGAGAATCGACAAGGCCCACAAGAATTCGATCTCCTTCCAGAAGATGGGCATATCTGAGTAGTGATGATAAGCACTGGCACATGAGAGCTTAGTACACTCTCACTTTACGATAGTATCAGAGGAAACGCAGAATGATTGAGAGAGTCGGTTGTTGATCATGGGCGTTGGGACGTAAGAAGGATCGAGCTGAAGATTGTGTTTTTGGTCGGCTCGCAGGCGCAATGAGTGAACGTGATATTCGACCTCTTGATTTTGCTGGGATTCCTGACGGCCCTTGATGGAGTATGACACTATCTAGCTGATGAGGTAGGCTCTCAGTTGAACAGGGTAAACTAACAGACCTAGAGCCTGAGAAAGGTAGTGCTCCTTCTTCGCCGCGAAGTTATCGACATGAATGCTCGTACGACTGCATTTTATTATGTTATGAGACATCACCTAAGGCTGCTGTGAACGTACGATCGAGAGCGATCTCGGGTCAAATTCTCAATTAGTTGAACGAATTCAGATCGGAGGACTTCAAATTCCTTCTCTTCTCCGCTGGCGACTTCTCGTTGTATTTGCTTTTCGCACTCTGCCTTCTGGTTGTTGATAATCTGTTGGCCAATACCATCCACGAGAGACTCGACCTGGTTCCTGAGACAGGCGAAGGCAGTTTCCTCGGCCTCAGCAACAGCATCACGTAAGCATTCATGGACGCGAGTAGCATTGAGCTCTGCGAGGAAGCGCGCATCAGAAACCGATGTCGCGAAATTACTGGCCTCCTTCCACATCGCCTCCTCCCTCGTCGGCTTGGAACCTTTACCCATCCCGAATGTGGTCTTCATACGTTCCTTGGCGGCAGCAAGACTGCTGAAATAGCCACCACTAGTACTGCCTCTATCCTCCTTCAAGTTCCCAGCGACTTTGAGAAGTCCCAAAATGGTTTGATTATCGCGGTGAATAAGTACAGCGTCGGCCAAGGTCCGGACTTGACTTCCATCCAGACCACTGATGTTCTCAAGAAGATGGTAAAGGACAAGGATGCGCCCCTTTTTAAACTGGAAGTCCGTGCCTTTGATCCCATCTCCGAGCTTGGCGCTACGTATGTTACCTCGGAAAGTTTGTTGTGTCTTGGGAGAAATGCGAAAAAGATCGGCGAGTGGATCTAAACGTCATGTCAACAACGTATTGAACGGGGAGAGATATGTTTTACGTGTCGTCGCATCGGGGTCTACCCTGGGTTTGGCTGTCTGGGAGGAGCTCGACTTGGGCATAATAGCCTCGCGCCGAACAGACCTGTTGTAGATCACACGGGCACGGTGGGCTCACTTATCGAGTGACGAACAAACTTTACTTACGGAAAAGCTTTGAGCACCTCGATGATCACAGCTTCCCGTAGTTTGACCTTTACATCCTCAAGATCGTGCTCGAGTATTGTATGCATCTCGTTTCGTCGCTCGGTACGGATGTCCCGGAAGCGGTGGATTATATGTTCTCTGTGTCTCTCCCACGTTGCATACTCTTTCGGAAACCGGTCAACGAGGCCTAATTTCATCAAAGTCTCCAAGGACGTATCATCGATTTTCTCGGAGAGACAGAGCACAACACCATCTTCGCTGAAAGGTGATCCCATCAAGATGGTGCTTAGAAGCCCAGGAAGAACTTACAGAAGAAGACGGATTTGCGGAGCGCTCTGATCGCGGCGATGAAACTTTTCGACCACGGCCCCCGCCTGTTTGAATTCGGCTGTCATGAAACCCTGGACAGTTTCTCCATATAATAGCCTCGGATATAAGTTCTCATGGTCAACATGAATCCCAGGCCGAGGCAGTTGACTGACGAGAAGCGGGGAGCCCATCTTCCGATACGAGGGAAGAGACGTCAATGCCAAGAGAAATGTTTTCCGCGAAACCGTCGTACCGTGAATCCTGGTCGGGCGATGACATTCTCCTCCTGATCGTTGGTTTTCGCAACGACGAAATCGTAAAGCCGGCCCGAATCATCGTTATCCGAATCAATGGAAATGTCATCGTCATCTTCGTCACCCCACACAATGGCTTGTGAATGTTCCGACGAGAGTAGGCAGACGATCTGATCGCAAAGTTTGGTGAGGTACCTACGCGGCCCAGTCAATCTGGGTCGAACGTGAAGGGGATAGTCGTACCGCATGAACGTAACTCTATTGCGCTGGACGGTGGACACCGCCTGATCATCCCAGGTTGTATTTTCAGGCCAGTACAAGACATAGGCCCGCTCTTCGGCAGTTGACACGAACGAGCGCACGACGTAGAGTCCTGATCTTAAAATGGGCTCGGCACCCCTAGAGTTGAAACCATTCTGCGGCGTGAGCAATTTTCTCGCCCTTTTCTCAAATGAAATCAGCTCGATTAGATATTAAAAAGCTAAGCATACGTATTGTCATCCACGGCATGAATTTCACGGAGGAACCTCACGATCTCTTCTTTAGACCCATATACCCCCAATGGCTTAAGTGAGCTAATATCTAGCTTCTTGAAGTTGACCTTTGTGATAGATGAGTAAGCCCCTGGAGAGAGCACGTTGATGAACGCCTGAAGCGACTGTTGTGCAATGACGATTTTATCAACTACAAAACGTATGAGTGTGTGAGAGCTGATAGCCTAAAAAAGGCGATTACCAAGGCCGCTGCTTCCTTGTTCCGTGATCAAATCGAGAAGGCGGTACATCCCTTTGACGGGACAGGAGGGATCCTCGGGAGGTGGTGATGGTTTCCGTGCTGGCACGCGACTACGATCTTTGGCGGCGGGGGATTGAGGCGGAGAGCGCGCAGTTAACACTAAAGGAGCATGTGAGTATCATCGGAAGTGCTCAAAGTGATTCTCCTCACCATTCGCTGGATCTCGGGGTGCAGAGGGCCCGGGGGACGTCTCCGGACCGTGCGCTGGTGCGGGAGAAGGATCTGAGTCTTTGGACCGTCGCAGAAATAAGCCACCAGAACATCAAATAATCATGAACAGACTCGCCCTTCCAGAAGAAAGCATCATCATCGTCATCATCATCACCGGCAGCAGGCGTTCCAGGGAGCGACATAAATTGGTCGGACTCTGCGCCACCATCGATAGATGCCCCTGGCAAATTCCTAGACTGGGAAGCGAGGTAAGACCCTCAGAATCAACTCAAACCGAATGAAGATGTTACGATTGGGGAGGTATCAGTGGAGAGGGTGGGTGGCTTTAAGCTCGACTGTGAGTCTACAGCGGCTGCGTCAGAGACAGTGATACATGATCTAAAAGAGACTGGAAGAGAACCCACCACTGTCAGTAAGAGGTGTTGACGACATCAAATTGTCAAGAATGAGATTGAGTAGGAAACACGATGAAGGGTGTCCTAGGAAAAGAGAAGGCTTTTACGGTATATATATATATAGTAGCGGGCCTAAGATGATCACGCACTCCTCTCTTCTTTCACATCTTCTTTCACATCGACAACATCAGGCGCTAGTGTGGCACCATTGGGGCTCTCCCTCTCGTGGTCCAAATGATTCCTTGATCAGTACACTGATCACGGTGATAAAGTCAAAGCCATTCGGTTTCCTTCGCTGCAAGCCTCAATGCTCTCCACGTTGGTCAACGCTTCTATGGAAGGATAGCGCTATCAGACGCATATAGGGACCATTTGATTCGGGCGGCGTATCTCTGGGCTGTCAACGTTGCCTCAACGAGGCATTCGAGCTTTGCCCAGAGTCACGTGAATATTATCTCTAATTTTTCCAATGATTACATAATTAAATAGTCATAAGAAAATTTGAGCAAATGTCTCACAAATCGCGCCCTGAGAGACAAGATACAGTTTATTAAAGACATGAGGCACTCATAATTACGCAGCCCGTCGGACGTCCGCCATGTACCGAGAATATGTGCGGGGAGATGAAACTTTCGTACTATGGTGTCAAATTGAGTTTAATCAACCCTCCTCACCTCACGGTTCGGTTAGTTTGAGCGCGAACCAAACTCATGGTGTCCAGAGTGTTCGGACCTCAGACCTTTCTGACTTAGAGAAACCCACGACATGTTCAAATACGAACTCAAGATCTCAAGATACATATATCGTACATCAGCCCAAACATGAAAACAAACCACGCGTATCTGGAGGGAGAAGATACACGAGGAATCATCGATTATCGATCAGCATTCGAATCAAGGGGTATGAGAAGAGGCCGTGGGTTTCAGTGCGTAGCGCATCTTCTGTAATGTTCACTCTTTCCTTGAGAGATGGCCGTAGGGACAGCAGATCTGACGATCAATTCGTTGCACTTGTAGCAAAAATGCCTAGTAAGGGGCTCTCTCTTTCAGACATCTCTAAACATCGAGTGCGATGCCAAATATCACGCACGAGTTACAACCGGGAGAAATGCACTGTAGCATGAGAAATATGAAGGATCAGCTTAGTTTCCTTCCGGCTCGTCACGTCCGACCACTTACAGAGAGAAAGTTGCACCCGGAAATCTTCTCGCATGGCGTGTTGCATGCTGACATAGATGTCAATTCCCAGGCTCGATGATGACCAGATGAAAGGTATGTGAACTTACTTGGGCAGAATTTCCAGCCCTGCTGTTGAACCAGATGCTTTAATTCCGAGGAGCCATCACATGAATGCTCCGGCCCATTGGGAACGATCTCCTGTAGGCATGCCTTGCACCATATATACGTACAACCTTCCACGGGGCAATGCAAGTTCCGCGCCTCATTGAACGCCTCTCTGTCAAAGTAACTAGATTGGCCGCACCTGTCAGGCACCCGTGAGATCTAGACCGGTCACGGGAGGTCGATTTGAAACTGCTCACTCACCTGCGGCATGGCAAGAAGATGAGAAACTCTGCCATCTCCATCTCGGTCCATACTTCGTATTGCTCCTGTGTGGTACCAATTTCAAGTACCAAATTCTGCGTGACCCCTACGACGCGAGACACACGTCGGGTAAGTCTGCTTGTCTAAGCTCATACAGAATAACGGATGATCGACACGTAACTCCCAGTCGAATCTAAGCGTTTGTTGCCTATGTCTGCCGTACACGTCGGACACAAGACGGGGAAGCGGCGCGACTCTATCTGTAACACGATGAATCCACGAATGCATTCCCTACAAAATGTGTGTCCGCAAGGATCGAGGCGCGCAATCGATTCTTCTGGAAGCGTGTCCAAGCATACTCCGCAGTCAAACACGCGTTGTTGCTCCGCAGCAGCAAGAAGTTCTGCGCGCTCCGCAACCAACAGGTGATCCTCTTCGTCGAACTGGCGCTGCAACATGGCAGCCAGCTGGCGCGAAGAAAGCGAATCAGTTGCGCTCTCCGTTGCCTCGCTCGGCGAAGGCCAAGTCGGACTGTGCTGATAATGATCATGAATCAGTTGGGATGATTTCGATCTGCACCGGGACAATAAAGAAGGAAAGGAGTCACCGAAGTCATCCCAGAAGACCATGATTTGGAGCCAAATGGTTTACGGAAGGTCCAGAGTGGCGGTAGAGCTTCTGTAGGAGTATCGGGAGGAGACGCCGCAACGCCAAATCTCATTCTGGGCGGAAATAGTGTCGGAGCCACGGAAACTGAATACAAGGGCAAGTGCTTCGAGGAGGAGGATGGCAGCGGCAATGAGTTGACCGTAGGATTACAAGGGTATATAAGTGCCCGGCGGTAAGCACGCTAGACTACCAGCAGGAAATAAGCTTAGCGCCCCAGTCATCATTGCTCCTGGCATCCAGGTGGAATCATTGTATAGGGGAGTTCCGTCGGGTTCAGTGCTTGTCTATCACGATTCACAAAGTCACATTTGCTTCACCCCCGCCCTACGAATGATCACAAAACTTCTCAGAAGTCCATGTGGGCGGCGTAGGGACTGGAGTTGATACAGTGATGCGGATTCCGTTGTAGAGTGTGTACTCTGATCAACCGATCGAAAAGTACTAGGGACCGAAGTCTGCGTCATATCAAAGAGTCTGCTTTGTATCGAGCCACGAGTGATTTCGCATGGGCGTGAAGTGAGAATGGGTGCATTTGAGGGTCAGGGTTGGCAAAAACACACGACTGTGATCACGTGTCTACGGGTCAAGACCGGTCAAGGCCCGCTGCCCGTATCGTATAGTACCTCCGAGTCGGCCACAACCGCACTTTGGCACGTTCGTTTGGTTTGCAAAACCCACACCACTCACCAAATCCCAAGATTCGGTCGCCGGGCTACTAAGTTAGCTGCCAGCGATGTTCTCTTCTAGGTCCTACAGAGCCGAATTGTATGCGTATGATAATAATTAAAATTGTACATCAGATCAATCGAACCACCGCGCGACACTGGGAAGTGGAGATACAAGACAAGTCATAGACCATCCGTTAGCATTCGAAAACTCCAATCAAGTCAAGGGATTTGGGCAAAGGCAGTGAGTTTCAGCACCGACACTGTGAATCTTCGACACTCCTTCCTCGAGAGATGACCGTAGCAGGTCTGCTGAGCCATCCGCCACAGTTGTAGCAAAAATTCCTGGCGAGGGGTTCTCTGCGTCAGCATTTGCACGAAGGAGGAATGCCCAAAATATCACGCACGATCTGCATCCGGGAGCAACGCACTGTGATGCGGGAAATATAAAAGTTAAACTTAGTGACTTTCGCCTTGTCTCGTCACGTCCGATGACCTACAGATACATTGTTGCACCCAGAAATCTTCTCGCATGGCGTGTTGCACACTGGTATAGACATCATTTTTCACCTTTGATGATGATTAAAAAAAAGAAGAATCTTACCCGGGCAATACTTCCAGCCCTGTTGCTCGACCAGACGCTTCAGTTCTGAAGAGCCGTCACATGAATGTTCCGGCCCGTTGGGAACGAACTCTTGCTGACATTCCTTGCACCAGATATACGTACAACCTTCCAAAGGGCAATGCAAGTTCCGCGCCTCGTTGAACCCCTCTCTGTCGAGATAACTAGATCGGCAGCACCTGTCGGGTCCCCGTGAGATCTAGACCGGTCACAAGGGTTTTGATTCAGAACTGCTCACTCACCTGCGGCATTGCAAGAGGACGAAAAACTCTGCCATCTCCATCTCTGTCCATACTTCGTATTGTTCCTGCGTGATACCAACTTCGAGTACCAGATTCTGCGTAACCCCTACACAAACACATGCAGATCAAGTTAGCTTGCTTGTCTAATTGCGGATGAATGACACGTAACTCCCAATCGGTTCTGGGTGGTTGTTGCCTGGGTCTGCCGTACACGTTGGACACAAGATGGGGAAGCGGCGCGACGCCATCTGTGACGCAACGAGACTACGAACGCATTCCCTACAAAATGAGTGTCCGCAAAGATCGATGTGCACGATCGATTCTTCTAGGAACGTGTCCAAGCATACTCCGCAGTCAAACACGCGTTGTTGCTCCGCAGGAGCAAGAAGATCTGCATGCTCCGTGGCCAGCAAGTGATCCTCTTCATCAATCTGACGTTGCAACGTGGCAGCCAGCTGGCGCGAAGAAAGAGATTCAGTCGAGCTCTCCGTTGTCTCGCTCGGTGAAGACCAGGCTGGACTGTGCTGATGATGGTCATGAATCAGTTGATATGATTACATCGGAACAGTGAAGAAAGAAGCAAGTCACCAAAGTCTTCCCGTGAGGCCATGATTTGGGGTTAAATGGTTGACGGAAGGTCCAGAGTGGCGGCAGAGCTTCTGTAGGAGTATCGGGAGGAGACGTTGCAACGCCGAATCTCATTCTGCGCGGGAATAATGTTGAGGTCATAGTAACTGATTACCAAGGGAAGCGTTTCGAGGAGGAGAGCAGCAGCAATAAGGTGGTTGTAGGACTACAAAGGGCATTTAAATCCCAGGCGGAGAGACACGCTATATAGACAACTAGCAGGATAAGAACTTTACCCCCCAGTATCACCGCCCTTGACATGCCAGTACATGACTGTAATCGAGAATTTGTCGATTTCAGGGCTTGCTTATCACGCAGTCACATCACAAAAGGGTTTCACAGAAGTCGAGATGTGCGGCGTAGGGGTGTAGCCCACTCGGGCTGGCGTTGTACGTTACTGCGGACTCCGTAGTAGACCGCGTGCTCTGATCAAACAATCGATGGATATCTGACCAAAGCGTGCGTCATATCCAGGAGTCTGCTTCTTGTCAATTGTCAAGCTACCGGTGATTTTACGTGAAATGAGGACAAGGGTTGCCAGTGGGATTAGCGCCGTGGCGAAACACAAGGCAACAGAACGCTCGTGATCGTGAATCGCGTGTCAGTGACCCCTTGCCATACAGTAGTACCCCTTGCTCAGCCTGACCGCTCGCTCAGTTTGTTGTGAGCGCGGGAACCGAACTCACGAAATTCCAGCAATTCCAAAGCCGAACCCGCCCTCAGAGTCTCAGACCCTTCTAGCTTAGGATCGACTTCGGTACGTTCAACTGCAAAGCACTCGCCTATTATCGGATTTCAAGTTCATTTGGACTACCAATACCCAATCTTGTTCTTATTGATGACCAGGAAAAGTCAAACGTCCAGCCCCGTGACCATGAATGCTCCGGAGCGTTGGGAACGACCTCTTTCTGGCACTTCTTGCATCAGACATACACGCAACCTTTCACGGGGCATTGCAAGTTCCGCGCCTCGTTGAACTCCTCTTTATCAAAGTAACCGGATTGGCCGCACCTGTCAGGCACCATGAGGTCTAGACGCGGTCGTAGAAGTTCGGTTCGAAACCGTCTACTCACTTCGTGGTACCAATGTCGAGCACAAGACTCTGCGTGACCTCTATGACAAGGCTCACACACGTTAGCTTGCTAGTCTAGAATCATTTCAGGTGACGGATTATGGAAACGTAACTCCCAATCAACTCTGGGCGGCTGCTGCCTGGCCCTGCCGTACACGTTGGACACAAGACTGGAAAACGGCGATACTCTTTCTGAGAGACGGTGAGCTCACAAACGCATTCTCTACAAAACGAGTGTCCGCAAGGCTCGACGCGCGCGATCGATTCTTCTGAAAATTTGCCCATGCACATTACGCAGTTGAACACACGTTGTTTCTCCGCAGCAGCGACAAGTTCAGCACGCTCCGCAGCCAACCGGCAATCCTCTTCGTCGAACTGGATGGTGTCGGGGCCAAAGTAATTGATTATCAATGCAAGCGTTTGGAGAAGGAGGGCAGCAGCAATGAGTTGGTTCGGCTATAAAATTGCAAAAGAATATGGGTATATGAGTATTTGCCAGTGGTGAGACGTGCTAGACTTCTAGCAGGTCAAGCTGCCCGTGGAGAGGCCAAGCCAGCTTAGCGCGCACCCATCACCCTCCTG
>Ga0193693_1000117_pt1 | contig 11927 bp, 16 predicted proteins | sample L3a2metaG_FD_144916 | JGI IMG/M metagenome (GOLD analysis project Ga0193693, IMG submission 144916) | Soil microbial communities from a riparian zone of the East river system, Colorado, United States - L3a2 | ecosystem: Environmental > Terrestrial > Soil > Riparian zone | place: USA: East River...
TGAGCAGTCACTTTAAGTATCCCCATCCATTATCGCTCACCGTGGACCACATCGTGCCCCTATCGGTCGATTTTTCGCGCCGATTTGATCCGAAAAACCTCCGTGCGATGCATTACCGGTGCAATAACCAGCGCGGTGCCCGTACCGAGAAGAAACAGGACCGGAGGGTGTGGTGACCCGTCGACAGATCAAGGGCCTCTCCGAAGTCGTGGCCGAGGGCCAATACCGCGAGTCGCTGACCGCACTACGTGATCACCTCGCACAAGAGCTTGAGAATGCGCCGGCCGGGATCGCCATCGGTCCCATCGTCAACCAGCTCCGGTTGGTCCTGGCCGAGCTTGATTCTCTCCGAGTCCCCGAGGTGAGTTCGGTTGACGAGATCGCTAAGCGCCGAGCCGATCGGCTCGCAAAGGCCGCGAGTCAGTAGCCATCCCGTTGGTGGCATCTCCAGCTCGGGCCGAGAGGCCGTCGAGCTTGCAGCGTCGGCCGGTCTGATCCTGGACGACTGGCAAGCGCACGTGCTCGATGTCAGCCTGTCCGAGCGCCGCGACCACAAGTGGGCGGCCATGGAGGTCGGCGTCATCGTCGGCCGGCAGAACGGTAAGGGCGCGATCCTGGAGGCGCGAGAGCTGGCAGGACTTTTCCTGTTCGATGAAGCGCTCATTCTGCACTCCGCGCACGAGTTCAAGACGGCGGCCGAGGCATTCCGCCGCGTGCTCTACCTCGTACAGAACACGCCCGACCTGGAGCGCAAGGTCAAGTCGGTGCGTACGTCCCACGGCGACGAGGGAATCGAGCTACGTACCGGTCAACGGCTGCGCTTCATCGCGCGCTCGACCGGCTCGGGCCGAGGCTTCTCCGGCGACCTGGTGATCCTGGACGAGGCGTACAACTTGCCGCCGTCCGCGATGGGCGCCCTACTGCCGACGCTCTCGGCCCGCAAGAATCCGCAGATCTGGTACACGTCCTCGGCCGGCACCGTTGAATCCGAGGTATTGGCCCGGTTGCGCGAGCGTGGGGCTGCCGGATCGCCGCGACTGGCCTATTTCGAGTGGTCGGCCGAACCGGGCGCGGGTCTGGACGATTTCGAGGGCTGGCAAGCGGCCAATCCGGGCCTGGGCATCCGCATCGACCCTGATTTCATCGAGGCCGAACGAGCGGCGCTGCCCGCTATCGAGTTCGCTCGGGAACGGCTGGGTATCTGGGCCGAGACCAGCGTCGATGTGGCCATTGACGCCGAGGTGTGGGCTAAGTTGGCCGATTCCGAGTCCAAGGACCGCTCTCCGGTCGCATTTTCGGTCGAAATTAACCAAGAACGGACCAAATCGTCAATTATGGCGGCAATTATGCGCCAAGACGGTCTCGTGCAGGTTTCCTCGATCGAATACGGCCCCGGAACGCATTGGGTGCTCGATCGGCTCGTTTCGCTGGAAAAGGACTGGAAACCGGTCGGAATTGGCGTAAATCCGGCCACATCGGCCGGATCGCTCATCCCGGAGCTGGAAAAGGCCGGAATTGAGCCTGTTTTGATCACTGGACGCGAAGAAATGCAGGCATGTGGCGCATTCTTCGATGCCATCAACGAGAGCAAGATCCGCCATGGTAATCAGCCCGCCCTCAATCTGGCGGTTGATCAGGCCATCAAGCGGCCCGTGGGCGACATGTGGGTCTGGCATCGGCGCACCACGACCGATATCACCCCGTTGACCGCCGCGACGCTCGCATATCACGTATTGACCGCGAAAAACGAGCCAGAGCAGCCATTTTTCGCTTCCTGGCGCTGATTTGCGGTTTCAGCCGATCTAAGCGCCAGATATAGGAGTGTCTTGATCATGACCGTTTTAGACCGCGAATTGTCCAATCGGGTCACCGCAGAGATGCCCACCGTGCCCGACGTGCATGTGGGGCGACTGATCGTCACGGTGATCGCAGCGCTGTTCTACGTGCTCGGATTCACGGCCGCACGGATCGTGCGCATGACGGTGTTCATCGCCATGTGGGTGTTCACGGCCGTCCGTTTGGGGTGGCAGGAGGGCCTTGCCAAGCCAGTTCCGCGTACGAGCTAGTTTCCCGGCCCAACTGATGAATTGAGGTGTCGGCCGTGGGTCTGCTTGAACGCATGGCCGTCGCTCGGCAGGAAAGTCGTTTCTCGATCGACGCGTGGCTGTCTGACTTCCTGATCCCGGCCAACAACTTTCAGTACCAGAACCAGAGCTACCCGTTCGGTTTTGGTCAAACGTTTACGCCGTATCGCTCGCGCGAGATCTCCAACACGCTGCCGGCCTACATGAACGCGATCCGGGCGTGCCCGCCAGCATTCGGTGCCCAGCTCGTGCGGGCCACCGTGCTCTCACAGGCCAGGTTCATCTTCCGGAACAAGTCCGGGACGAATCAGGCCGGCAAGCTGTTCGGCACCCGCGACCTCAAGATCCTGGAGAATCCGTGGCCAAACGCTACTACGGGTCAGCTCATCAACATGATGGAGTGGCACGAGGGTTTGGCCGGCAACTCGTACGTCACCAACCGCACACCTGGACGGTTGCGCGTTCTGCGGCCCGACTGGGTCGTCATCATCTATGGGTCGCACCAACAGCCCGACGACGCCGCACATGCACTTGACGGCGAAGTCATTGGCTACGGGTACTGCAACGGCGGTATCGCCGCGAATCAGTACGAGATCGAGATTTTGCTCCCGGACGAGGTGGCGCACTGGGCTCCAATGCCGGACCCGGAGGGTGCCGGAATCGGCATGTCCTGGATTACTCCCGCGATTCGCGAGATCCAGGGCGATCGGGCCTCGACCGAGCACAAGCTGCGTTTCTTCGAGAACGGTGCGACGCCCAATATGGTCGTCAAGGGGATGCAGGCGGCCACCAAGGAGCAATTCGAGGAACTGGTCGATGCGATGGAGACCCGTCATGCGGGTGTCCGCAACGCCTATCGGACCCTCTATCTGACCGCTGGTGCAGATGCCACGGTTGTGGGCTCTGATCTCAAGCAGCTCGACTTCAAGGTGACCCAGGGCGCCGGCGAGACCCGTATTTCGATGCTCTCGCGCGTACACCCGGTGGTGCTCGGTGCTTCCGAGGGAATGCAGGGTTCGGCGCTGAACGCTGGCAACTTCAACGCGGCGCGACGTATCTGGGCCGACACCTGGATTTACCCCACCTTGGCCGATCTGTCGGCGTCGCTCGCCCCGATGGTCAATGTGCCGGGCGGTTCCGAGCTGTGGCATAACACGGCCGATATGCCGGTGCTGCGTGAGGACGCGCTGGACGCGGCCCAGATCGAGCAAGTGAAGGCGTCGACCATTGTCGCGCTGTCGATGGGCGGCTTTACGCGTGAATCGGCCATTGCTGCGGTGATGGGCCAGGACATGACTCTGCTCGTGAAGGACCCGAACTGGATCTCGGTCCAGGTTCAGCAGTCCGGAGCCGGCGCGGGGCCCGGTCCGGGCGGCCAGGGTTCGCCCAGTGGCAATCCCGGTGGTACGGAACCGCTCAAGGCCAAAGCACCTGCGACCCCATCGACACCGAAGCCGGGAGGTAAGTAATGGAACCCACCATCAACACGGGCGTGGTCACGACGTGGCCGTTGCTTACCACCACCGGCACGGCCACGAACTTCACGTGGAAGTTGGTGCCCTCGGACGGCGCGGCTTTCATTCGTGCCGTCCGCGATGAGGTGCGTGCTCCGAAGCCGTACGGGAACGTCACCTACGCGGACCCGAAGAACGGCAAGTACCCCATCGATACCAAGGCGCACGCGAAGGCGGCCTGGTCCTACATCAACGTGGCCGGCAACGCAGCCAAGTACCCGCTCAACGGTGTTTCGCTCTCCTCCGTCAAGTCCAAGATCAAGGCCGCTTGCGCCAAGTTTGGAGTCGCAGTGAGTACAAACTCTCGACCGAACATTGGCGAGTGCGTACGGTCGTTCGACTTCCGGGCAGCCGGCGAATCGGGGGATGGCCGCACGCTAGAGGGCCACGCGGCGGTATTCAACACGCCAGCCAAGATTCGCGACATGTTCGGGGACTTCGAAGAGGTCATCCTGCCGGGGGCATTCGAGCGCTCTCTCAAGCAGCGCAAGCCCATCATGCAGTACGACCATGGCCGCGACGCGCGCGTGGGCTCAGTCCCGATCGCAACGATTGAGGACGTCCACGAGGACGATGTCGGTCTCTATGTACGGGCTCGACTCTTCGATAACACCGTGGTCGAGCCGGTACGTCAGGCGATTGCCGGTGGGGCTATCAAGGGCATGTCGTTCCGCTTCCAGGTCCCCGATGGGGGCGATACCTGGAGCGAGGGCGGCGGCACGGGCGGCATGGACAAGCGCGAGATCAGGGACACCGACACCTCGGAAATTGGTCCCGTGGCGTTCCCGGCCTACGACACCACCAGCGTGACCGTGCGGTCATTGCTGGCTCAACTAGACCCGGTCGAGCACCGGGCGCTGATCCGTGAGTTGGCCGAGGAATTGCGGCTGGACCCGGATCTCACAGATTTCATCGGGCGACCTGTAACACGGAGTTCGGGTGGCGATGAACCGGTCCAGCCTGCCAGTAGTGCGGCTACGGACCATGTCCTGTACGACGAACTTATTTTCCTTAGAAAGGTTCGTAATGAACCGAAAGCCTAAGATCATCGGCTATCGCCGTAACGGCGCGCCGATCTGGCTCGCCCAGGGTGGTGCGCCGGAAACGATCGAAATCATGCCCGAACTCCGTGGCAAGGACGTTACCGAGCTTGGTGACGCTACGCCCGAGGAGCTTCGGGGTAAGCGCCCGGAGGAGCTTGAGCAATTCCTCAAGGTTCTCGACGCCCAACTGCGCAGCATCCACCAGAATGAAGACACTGGCGAGCTGCGCGAAAAGACCCCTGCCGAAGAGCAGGCGTTCGCCTACGGACTCAAGCTGCGCGACAAGATCATCGCTCGCGTGGAAGAGCACCGTGCGGTCCAGGAAGTGTTCGCACGCCGGCCGAAGTCGGTTGTGGCCGCGCTGAACAACATCCGCGTCGGTGACGACGCGTATGCCGACGTTCGGCGCATGACCAACCACGAGGCGCGCGACAAGGCGTTGCGGGCGCTCGATGACCGCAACAACTCTGCTCACCTCAAGTCCTACGAAAAGGACCAGGTGGAGAAGCTGGTACGGACCTCGACCGACATCGCGCGGCGCATTCTCGTGACCGAGAATGAGCACTACCGCGAGGCGTGGATGAAGCTCGTGACCGACCCGAACGCGTTGTTCTCGCTTACTGATGACGAGCGTCAGGCAGTGCGGGCCTACAACGAGTACCGTGCCGCGTCCGAAGGCACCACGACTGCCGGTGGTTTCGGTATCCCGGTGTTCATCGACCCGTCGATCATCCTGACCGCCCAGGGCTCGGGTAACCCGTTCCTGGAGATCGCGCGTCAGGTCGACGTGAATACCAACGCCTGGAAGGGCATCTCGTCCGCTGGTGTTACCTGGTCGTTCGACCCGGAAGCGTCGGCGGTTTCGGATGACTCCCCGACGCTGGCTCAGCCGGTCGTGACCGTGTTCATGGCCCGAGGCTTCATCCCGTACTCGATTGAGGTCGGGATGGACTACCCCGGCTTCGCGTCCGAGATGCAGACCCTCCTGGCGTCCGGCTACGACGAACTGCTCGTGGACAAGTTCACGCGCGGCTCGGGTACCGGTGAGCCGCGAGGCATCCTCACGCAGCTTTCCGCGAATGCGACTGTTCGCGTCAAGGTGCAGACCAACCCTGGCATCCGTACAACGTCTGGCAGGCAGTTCCGCAGCGCAACCGGCGTAACGCTTCCTGGCTCATGAACGTGGCCGTGAACAACGCGATCCGCCAGCTCGGTGCGGCGAACGTCTACCACGCGTACACGGTGAACCTGCCGCAGGGCGCGGTGGAAGAGCTGATGCAGCGGCCGGTTTACGAGTCCCCGTACATGCCAGTCACCACGACTACGGCGACCGCGACCGAGGGGTACGCCATTGTTGGCGACTTCTCCAACTTCGTGATCGCACGGCGCGGTGGTATGTCGGTCGAACTGATCCCGCAGATCTTCCAGCAGGCGACTGCTGGTTCTGCGTACGGTATGCCGACCGGCCAGCGCGGCTGGTTCGCGTACAGCCGTATCGGTTCGTCCTCGGCAAACGACCTGGGATTCCGGCTTCTCGTTAGCTCGTGATCCCTACCTATGTCGACGTTCCTGCCACGTTGGCCACCTTCCAAAGCGGTGGCCACGTGCAGGACGTTGACGGTGTCCCGATGTGGAAGCTCGCTATGGACCTACGGCGATACGCAATGGTCATCGCGGCGACCAAACCCGATGTGATTGTGGAAACGGGCACCATGTGGGGCGGTTCCGCGCTCTGGTTCGAGCAGTACGGCTGTGACGTGATCACTGTCGATATTGACGACCGGCCGGCGCGGCTGTACTCCGCATATGCCAAGTGTCAGCACACGACGTTCATCCTCGGTGACTGTCTCGATCCTGGCGTGCTCGCCCAGATCCGGGAACGTATCGGCGGTCGACGCACCATGGTGTCGCTGGACTCTGCGCACGATGCTCCGCACGTGGCGGCTGAAATCGGTGTCTATGCGCCACTGGTCACGCCCGGCTGCTACCTGGTGGTGGAGGACGGCATTTTCGACCTCGATCCCACCGACAAGGGCAAGGCCCAGGGCGGCGCGGCTATCCCCGAGGTCGGCGGCCCATTGCGGGCCATCGAGTCCATTCTGGTCGACAACCCGTACTGGACGCGTGATGTAGAGATCGAGCGGGTAAACCCGTTGTCGTACTACCCGGCTGGGTGGTGGATAAGGAAGTGATCGAGTGATTGACGACGACGCTGAGCGTCAGCTACGCGCGTTGCTCGACTACATGGCTGGCTGGAACTCCAAACATGATCGCAATGTCACCGATCACGAAATCCAGTCAATGCGTTTCGCAGCAAGTGAAGCGCTACTCATCTTGGACGGGAGTGGACATGGCACAGGGCTACACAGCGCCGGAAAAGACGCCGGCCGACGTGAAGGCTGACAAGGCTGAGGCGAAGTCGGTCAAGCACGCTGATCTTTCGGCGGCTGGTTCGTCCGGCGATCCGTACGTGCAGCAATTGCTCGCTGAGCGCCAGACGGCGCAGTTGAACCGGGAATCGCTGCAATCTACCGACGAGGCGGCCATCAAGGCACTGCATGATGACGTCAAGGCGGCCGACGAGCGAATCGCGGAACTAGACAAGCAGTTGGCCGATCTCGGTTACTGCTAGCAAACCCAGACGGCCCGGCCCCACGTGCCGGGCCGTCTGGCACCTACGTGGGAGGCAAGGCAATGGAAGTTGTTTACGCAGTAGATACGACTCAGGTACCCACCGTGGACTGCGGTCTGGTGCTGGTAACCAAGGGGTCGCACTGGCCGGCGAATGACCCGGTGGTACGGGCGATGCCGTCACTGTTCACCAAGGACTCCCGATACGGGATGCACTACAGCGTGGAGCCAGCCGGCTACAACGACGAGTACCAGGACACTCCGGTGGAGACTGCGACTCGTGCGCCCGGCGAGAAGCGTCCGTACACGCGCCGGAACTACGCCTCGTGACGCGGGCGGCGAAGCCCCGCAAGAAGCCGGGTCAGGTCGTTCTGTCCTACGTCTGTAGTAACGAGGTGTCCTATTCCTGGCACCGATCGATGGTGCAGCTCGCGATCCTCGACGGTCGGCTACATCGCCGGCTCGGCCGCAACCTGGAGCGTATCCACGCGATGCGCTATGGCACGGGCGGTCTGATCGAGGCACGCAACCAAGTGGCCTACGACTTTGTGCACGAGTACCCGGAAGCGGAATGGCTGTTCTGGCTGGACACCGACATGGGCTTTCCTCCGGACACGCTGGAGTTGCTGTTGGCCGCAGCCGATCCGGTCGAGCGCCCCATCATGGGCGCGTTGTGCTTTTCTCAGCAGGAGATCGAGTCGGATGGCATGGGCGGTCGACGCACGCAGCCGACGCCGACCATCTTTGACTGGATCACGGTGAAGGGGGAGTCCGGTTACGCGATCCGCTGGGACTATCCGCGTGACACCGTCACCCAGACTCACGCCACGGGCTCGGCGTGCGTAGTCATTCACCGTTCGGTGCTGGAGAGCATCGAGGAAAAGTTCGGTCCGGTCTGGTATGACCGCATCCCGAACCCATCGACGGCCCAGTTGTTCTCCGAAGATCTCTCGATGTGCATTCGGGCCGGTGCGATTGACGTCCCCGTACACGTCGACACTCGCGTACGGACCACGCACCTCAAGCAGTATTGGGTCTCTGAGGACCAGTACATGCGTGAGCGCGTCGCTCTGGCGTTGATGGAGCGCACCCCGGACGTCTCGGGTATGAAGCGGGTCAAGATGACGCCCGAGCAGTACTGGACGTTCAACCTGCTGCCAGAAGCGTTGGCCGAGCTGGGGATCGAGCCGAAGGGGATTATTCACGTCGGTGCTCACAAGGGCGAAGAGGTCCCGATCTATCTCAAGTGTGGCTTCGATGAGATCACGCTGGTCGAGCCGGACCCGGTTAACGCGCAGTTCATGCGGGACGAGTTCCCGCAAGCCATCGTGTGGCAGAACGCCGTGGCGGCCGAAACTGGCACCGCGACGTTCTATCGGTCGGTCGACACCGTTTTCAGCGGACTCAAGCCGGATGCCGGTAAGCCCTCCACGGAGAGCTTTGAGGTCAATACTTTGCCGCTGTCAACGGTTCAGGCGTCGCTACCGGCCAATGTCGTGGTCATCGACACGCAGGGCACCGAGATGGATGTGTTGGGCACCATGGACTTCGATGGTGTCGATTTGATCATCGTGGAGACCCAGGATCTTTCGCGCGAGATGTACGCGGCGTACTGGCCGGACATCGTGGACGCGATGTCCAAGGTGGGATTCATCCCCGGCATCCGTTGGGAGCACGAGGAGCACTTTGCCGACACTCTGTTCGTCCGAGCGCAGACCTATGAAGCGTGATCTGGTCGTTATCGTTCCGACGCGGAATCGGCCGGATAACGCTCACGTTTTGAACGCAGCGTTTGCTACCACGTGCTCGGCCAACACATCGCTGCTGTTCGCGATCGATGACGATGATGCGACGTTGCCCGGATACGAGGGCTTGCATCTCGTGTCAAACGGTGCGTGGGAGCCGATGGTCCCGAAGTTGAACAAGATCGCGGTGCAGGTTGCTTCCGGTGCGAATGCGCCCTATGCCATCGCGTTCATGGGCGATGACCATCGGCCACGCACTAAGGACTGGGACACCAACATGTTGGCCGCACTGTGGAAGCTGCGTACCGGCGTGGTCTACGGCGACGATCTGATCGAGCACGCCAACCTGGCGTCTTCGTGGGTCATGACCACCGACATCGTCCGGGCCTTGGGTCGGATGGTGCCGGCCCCGGTTGAGCACATGTTCTGCGATAACGCGGTCATGGATCTGGCCAAGGGTGCGAAGTGTCTGCAATACCTGTCCAACGTGGTGATCGAGCACTGTCACCCGCTGGTCGGTAAGGCCCCCTGGGACCCCGGCTACTGGCGGGTGAACCAGCCGGCCCAGTACACGCGCGACGGGGCGACCTATCGCACGTGGAAATCCATCCAGCTCGAAGACGACGTGTCCACTGTCAAGAAGCTACGGGAGGCGCGGCATGTCGGTGCAGTACGCAACCGCTAGCGAACTCGCGTCGTTCCTGCAACAGGACGTAGACACCGCAACGGCCACGCTGAACTTGCAGATTGCCAGTGCGGTATTTAGCACTCGGGCCGACACCATGTTCCTTCCGACGACGACGACCTATCGCACGGAAGGGTTGGGCTACCGGCAACTCAAGCTGCCGTTCCGGCCCATCATCTCGATCCAGCAGGTCCGGATCATCAACCAGGTCTCGGGCACGCTGATCATCACCGATTACTACCAGATCAAAACGGTGCTGTACCGGCTGATCGGCTTCGGCGTGGCGGGGATGTTCCCGCCCGACGCCGTTGAGGTCGATCTGACGCACGGCTTCGCAGCAGTACCAGACGACGTCAAGGGTGCGGTGTTGGAGACCGCCGCAACCGCGTACGTGAGCCCCGATATGTCAACGACGGGCGAGACGATCGATGACTACAGCGTCCACTTTTCGTCCGCTGCCGGGGGCAACATGCTCTCGCCTGCGGCGGCAACGTTGGCCGACCTATATCGCGGAACGGTGATGATGTAATGCCTTTCAACGACACGGCAAAGAACCTTGCCCTGGATGGTGTCGATGAGTCGATCGCGACCGGGGTCAAGTTCGTCGGCGTCCACACGTTGACCGATCCCGGCACGGGTACTACGGCCAATGCTGGTGAAGCCACGGGTGGATCGCCGGCCTATGCGCGGTTGGCTGCGACATGGAGCGCGGCGGCGGCTGGCCTCAAGGTCAATACGTCAACGTTCCTGTTCGACGTCCCGGCCGGGACGTACGCGTTCTTCACACTGTGGAACACGGGCACGCTGAACTCCGGTACGCAGTACCTCGGCTACATCCCGTTCGGCGGCGCGGCGGCCATCAAGGGCTTCGGTGAAGTCGACTCGACCGGTGTCACCAACGACACCATCACGTCGTCCGGTCACGGCCTGACGACCGACGATCGCGTACTGGTCTACAACGTGTTCGCGGAGTCGATCCCGACCGGTTTGGTGGAGGGCACGATCTACTTCGTGCTCGCGTCCGGTCTGACCGCTGACGTGTTCAAGGTGGCGCTCACTTCTGGTGGCGCGGCCATCAACATCACCGGCCAGGGCGAGCTGTACTTCCAGAAGACGATTCCTGAGGTGTTCGGCGCGCAGGGTCAGATCTCTGTGGCCGCGTCCGCGCTCACCCTCGACGCGACAACGATGTAAGGAGCGGCATGGACCTCTATCTTGTTGAGCCGGTTGCTCCCTTTCATACCGCAGCTCGTGCTACCAACACATTTACCACCAAGCAGGACGTGTCTCCAGCACCCGTGTCGGTCATCCCGGCCGGTAAGTGCCGGGCCGGTTCCAAGCTCTATATGCGGGCACAGGGCGACTACTCGTCCCTGACTGGCGCGGTGCTCACGCTCGGGTTCTGGTGGGGTACGCGTGCTTTGGCCATCACGGGCGACTTCGTGTTGGCGGCGGCGTTCACGACCGGTACGACTCCAGCGGCATGGCCGTGGTGGATGGAGTGGGACGGCATCTTGAACACCAACCCTGGAGCTACGGCTACCTGGCTTGGCCAGGGGCAGGTTCAGTTCGGCTCGGCGTTGACCACATTCAATGCGGAAGTTCCTATCCCCGTGACGGCGGCAGCGCGTACCACGGCAGCCACGTTCAACTCCACGATCGAGAACGCGATCGGCGTCTCGGCCACCTGGGGTGCCTCATCGGCTTCGAATCAGATCACCGTCAACAGCTTCCGCGCTGTCATCTGGAACTAAGGAGAGACTGTGGCCGGCTACCCCATTGCCAAAGTGGACCTGGACAACCGGATTGGTGCGCTGGTAACCGCGCTCCGTGACGACCTGAACGCGTGCGTGATGTTCAAGGCGTTGCTCGATGACACGTCAATCCTGCCGGACGCGACACTGACCGCATTGGGGTACTCAGCCGGGGACATTACGCAGATCCGAGCCGCGTTCACGTCGTTGGCGAAGCTGTCCGATATCGCTCGCGCCAGCGCGGTGCAGGCCGCTACGAACGATTTCTGGTTCGACGCCAAGCATCTCGCGGGGTTGAACTTCCACTAAAGGGAGTAGGCCGTGGCGCTCGCGATTGATGGCTCAACCCCTGTCGTTGCTATCGGAACCGCCACGGTCTCGACCGTCACCACGGCCAGCTTTACACCACCGGCCAACTCACTGTTGCTGATCCTGTGGGCCGGTGACCAGAACGCCAACCCGACGCAGCCG
>Ga0193693_1000119_pt1 | contig 11852 bp, 8 predicted proteins | sample L3a2metaG_FD_144916 | JGI IMG/M metagenome (GOLD analysis project Ga0193693, IMG submission 144916) | Soil microbial communities from a riparian zone of the East river system, Colorado, United States - L3a2 | ecosystem: Environmental > Terrestrial > Soil > Riparian zone | place: USA: East River...
AATACAACAGGAGAGATCTTTTTCCTTCACAGTCCTGGAGGCACAGGCAAAACTTATCTCTACAATACTCTCTGCTACCATCTGTGCTCTCAAAGCAAGATTGTCCTTTGTGCTGCTTCCTCTGGCATTGCTGCTCTTCTTCTTATAGGTGGCCGTACAGCTCATTCTTGCTTCAAGATCCCTATCCCCTATAATGAGACAACATATTGCCATATTGCTAAAAATACCCAACTGGCAAAGTTGATCTGCAAGACTGACTTGATCATTTGGGATGAGGCCCCTATGCAGCATCGTCATATCATGGAGACTATTGATCACTCATTTCGAGATCTGCGCAACTCTGACAAGCCTTTTGGTGGACTTACTGTGGTCTTTGGTGGGGACTTCCAACAAATCTTGCCAGTCATTCTTAGAGGCTGTAGGGCTCAGGTGGTGAGTGCCTGTATGCAGAAATCCTTTTTATGGAGGGATATCACAGTTCTTCACCTTCATCAAAACATGCGTCTTAATAATAATGTTGAAGCTGAGGCCAACTTTGCAAGATGGCAGCTTGAGATTGGCCATGGCAAGCACACTGATCAAGACTCCAACATTTCTCTACCAGATCAGTTCAAGTGTAGAGAGAACACTGCCTCCTCCCTTATTGACACCATCTATCCAAGCATTGGCACTCCTGATCATTCTAACCAGTACTTCTCAGAGCGTATCATCCTCTCCTCCATGAATAAGGATGTCAAAGCCTTAAATCAGACAGTTCTTGATCGGTTCCCTGGCCCCAGCCAAACTTTCTACAGTGCAGATTTCATTCCACCCTCTGAGCAAATTGGAGAAGGTGATCCAATGCTCAACTACCCTGTAGAGCTCTTAAATGACATCAATGGCTCTACTCTTCCACTGGCAAAGCTTGAGCTAAAGACTGGATGTCCTGTGATGATTCTGAAGAACTTGGATCAATCACATGGAGTTTGTAATGGCAGCAGAGGGATCTTAACAAGATACAGAAATAGGGTCTTGGAAGTCAAGCTCATTACTGGCCAGTATGCTGGGGAGACTGTCTTTATTCCAAGAATTCCCAATCAGCCCTCAGAAGATGAAAACTCCTTCATCTTCACTAGGAAACAGTTTCCTATTCGGCTTTGCTTTGCCATGACTATCAACAAGTCTCAAGGTCAATCAGTGAAGCATGTTGGATTGGATTTATCATCTTCTGTGTTCACACATGGGCAGTTTTATGTTGCAGTGTCTAGAGTTACCTCTGTTTCTAATATCAAGGCAATCTGGAATGAGCAGCAGGAAGAGGCAACTACAAAGAACATTGTATATACAGAAGTACTTCTTAACCATGATCATGACTAGATATGTACTGTATTTATGTATTGTACTATATATTTATTAGACTGTATACTGTATATATATCTTGCATACACAAACACAAAATGTATATGGAAATAAACTGACAGAACTATGCTAAAACAAAGAAGGGGGTTTGGGGGCAGCACCCCCAACAAGCTAAAGGCCTGTGCTGCAGGCACGGCCGAAAGCTTGTGTTAGAGGTGTCAGGATCATCATACATTTATTATCTAATATGATGTGGCTGAGCTCTGGATCTGGGTTATCTGGATCATTGGATTGCCACCTAACATACTACTCAGAATAGGAGCCACTTTCTTAATGGGCATGCAATACAGTACTATATATTGTAATATACTACAAAGGGAAAGGGAAAAGAATACTACTCCTTACATAGTGTTGGGTTACCTAGGTGCTTTCTTGAGGCAACAAGTAGAGAAGGCTAAAGTGTCTCAAGCAGCTAGCACCTTATTGAACAAGGTTCTGGAGTCCTGGACAGCCTGACCTGTTGAAGGAACTCTGGTAGAGTTAGTGGCTTCAGGTAAGTCTTATCCAGAACCTTCTTAGATGATACTTATGGCATTAAACAGGGCCAACTGGGAAGCCTTGGGACTTACCCTGACAAGTATGACATTATGAATGCAATCATGACCACTTGCAGTTTACTCACCAATATGGCCATAAATATAGTATAGCAAGGTTAAACCTGTATTGAATACCTTCAAAAACAGAACATCAGATGGGTAAATTTTCTTATGCTTGAGAAGATTGATGAAACAAACAAAATGTGGCCTGTGCAAATACTGGAGAAAGGTTCCTTGCCTTTTTGACCCTCTTTAAGCTGTTGGAGACAAGATTCACATATGTGTTCAATAAGGTATCACATAATATGCTGGTCACTCAGGATCTCTTGCAAGCAAACTGTATTGCATTTGGTGCATGCAGATGGTAGATTGTCATACTTGCAGGAGAGCTTATAGACCTATCTGCCATGATGTCTGGCAGTGGTGCAAAGCCCAGGTGTGGTGGAATGAGCTTAAAGCCTGTGCCCAATGCAGTTCAACCTGAAGTACTTACAAAGTACAAGCAGGACTGCATGTCTGCCAATACACAACTAGCAGAGACTACTAAGAAGCTTCAAGCAGCCAAGATGCAATTGGATCTTGATATTCAGAATGCCAGAAAGTGGATTATTGAAGCAGAAAAGCATGTAGGGTGCTGCATCCTATGCTTTCACCTAGGGAGCTTCAAGAAGCATACAAAGCACTTACCAGTGAGGCTTTGAGCATATTTGTAAGGTTACCTACTGGTGCTAGCAACTGGAGGCTATTATTTACAGTAGTACTTTGAGAAGTATACTGGCAAGTATCTTGCAATTAGAGGATATATCATCAGTATCTGTGAAGGCATATGACACATCCCAGCTATTATCTCTGCAGCCCTATGTATGTCTGTCCATAGTGCTCTAACAGTAGCCCAGCCTATCTCTGGAAATTTTATCTCATATTTAAGTGCTTTCAGGCGGAACTACCTGCTGAGAATTAAAGTATGTTATATGCCGAATACCAGGTTTCAATTAGTCTAAGTGTGTACCTGCAAAAATCTGTTATGCATAATGCCTTTCCTTATTCCTCCATCCAAATTCAAGCCTGGAGAACTTATACAGCTCGGATTGACAGGAACCTGTGCTATTCAGAGGCTATATACAAAGTACTGTAGGAGCTTCATTTCTAGAAATTACATAGATACAGTATATATGTAATTCTTCAACAGACTGCCCTTTTTCTCTCTTTTCCAGTATAGCAAGTTTCTCAACTTTATTCAAACCCTCTATAAAGCTTATTTCTCTGCCCTGCTTGGTTGTATACTTCAGATGTTACGCCCTTGCGTCTCTTGTCTTATCTTATCTGGTGTGCATTATCATTTTGTACTTATATTCCGCGTCTATCTTGTACTACTGGCATTTACTGCTTATCGGACACTTACCCAAGATTACTGAGATCTCGATACTTGGCAGCTATATGCTAAGTATCTTCCATGCTTCCATACTTACTATACTCGGACAGACTTTCTCATGGCTCATAGCCCTTGCGCCCATTGACTCCCCTTGACTCCCCTCCATACTATTACACTTACACGTCACTCAGTTATGATCCGATTTGACTCATCTCTTTTGCAGTCGACATGTCACCCTACTGCGCACCTTCTGGTGCATTCTGCAAATCATGACGCGTCTCCTTAGTGTAGTATGACTTGTACTTTGTACTCATATATAAACCCTCCTGTAAAGGCCACAGTTGCTTTAGACTTGGTCTCCTTTGTGAAATCCAGGACATAAAACCCCCACTGAGCTTCGCTTATCTCTGCTTGCTCAGCTCCCCCATCACATCGTATTTCTCTTGTGCTAAGGCACTCCACCTTAGTCTGCTATCTTATCTAAGTCAAGTTCAACTTAGCTTTGCCTAGACACACTTAGGTGACTCTCTGTAGTGAGAGTAGACTCTAGACTCTATTCCAGAGGCTTGCCCCTATGCATCTAGAATCTATAGTGAAGCATCAGGCGGTAGCTTACCTGGGAATAACTGCTGCACAATACGGGCCATCCACTTGTAACATCAGAAGCTAAAGGGCCTTAAGAATATTCGGACTAAGAAAGTTTCTTCTTGCTATAATAGTCTTCTTGCTAAAAGAGAACACCTTTTCTAGTACTGCCATAACTTGGCTTGGCTTGGCTTGGCTTGGCTTGGCTCAGTACCAGCTCATCCTATTTTAGATGAGCTGAGCCAAGCCAAACTGTTGCTCACGGCTTGAGCAAGTTGGAGCAACCCTCATTTGGAGGTTTCCTTTTAAGGTAAATTATGCTGGTGCGGAGTGTCAAGCAGTCACTGCCAGTCAGTCTATCTTTGATCTACACTATATGGATACAGGCACTAAGTCCGACCTGATGTGTATGCAAATTGTGGACCTCTCCATATCAACATCACTATTCCTGCTTATGCATGCCTAGCATTAGGTTACCTGGATTCTTTCTTAAGGCAACAAGTGGAGGAGGCTAAAGTATCTCAAGCAACTAGCATCTCCCAGAACAAGGTTCTGGAGGGCAGCTCCAAGGTGAGCTTCACATTTGACAAACTATGTCATCTTCTTCATTTCCCATCTGTAGTTCGCTTGAAGTGAAGATCGATAAAATAAACAGAATACAGCCCATGCAAACACCCAAGAAGGTTCCTTACCTTCTTGACCCTTGTCAAGCTGTCAGAGGCAAGATTCGCACATGCATTCTACAAGGCATTATGTGGTATGCTAGTTGCTCAGGATCTTGCCAAGTCCATGTTCAACTTGATGTTTTGCTCTGTATGGTGGACTGGCTCCTTATCACCATTGCATGCTTGATATCTGCCTGTACTTGGCACTCTGGATGGTCTCCAAGCAGATTTTGGCCCTATATGGAGAATGTCAGCTTTCTCATGGCTAGTGCCTTTAGTGGTGAAGGGCTCTCAAAATCCCCTGCCCTTATGTTGTTTGGTACATTATCCATTAGGGACTCAATGATAATCAGAGTGCATGCTAATTTGGCTGCCCTCCTCACCCATTCGCCTGTTCACCTGTTCACCCATTCACCTGTTCACCCATTTGCCCACTTGCCTGTTCACCCATTTGCCTATACCCATTTGCCCATTTGCCCATTTGCCTGTTCTCCCGTTCACCCATTTGCCCACTCTTCCTTCCCTTGCTGCAGTCACACTGTCCATATGTGACATCTTCTTTCACACCCAATAGTGTGCTGCCCTTGTCATGGTCGCCTGTTTGCCCATTTGCCCATTCACCCGTTTGCCCATTTGCCTGTTTGCCCACATCTCCTTCCCCTTGCTACAGTCATGCTGTCCATGCATAACATCTTCTTTCATATCCAATGGTGTGCTGCCCTTGCCATAGTCGCAGTCTACTGTCTCAAATTCATATGTAATGATCTTTTCTTTTCTTTCCCCAGGGCTGACTTAGATCGGAATGACTTTGTATAAATTTGGTAAGCTTACCTCTTCAGCTTGTCGACTTGCACTTATGAATGCTCTCAGGACTTTGGCTGATGCAGACAACCAAGGCAAGCTCAATGTCCTAGAGCTGAATGGTAACAATATCCCAGATAAGCTCCCAGTAGAGCTCATGCCCCCTTTGCATCGCAACTTGGACACCTCTGTTAATTTCATCAAAATTCCTCTTTGGAATGAGCCATCAAATGCACGTTTACCATTAGGGCTTGATGTACCAGTATTGCATCTCTCCAATTGCTCTTCCCTTCTCCTCCAGTGCACTAGGTGCCAGTGGACATCAGGATGCAATGGTATACAAGCACACCAATGAGGAGCCGGTTGGTGGCTATTGTGCATATCACCACCGCGTCTGGAGGCAACAAAGACTACTAAGTTGTATAGAGTCGAGCTAAGACCTATGTGTCTTAGAATGCCTTTGAGTAGCAAGTTGCATGCCTCCCAAGTACCTTAGGGAGACCTTGCTCTGAATGAAAGGGAAAAGGGGCAAAAGTATGGAATTGAGACAGGAGACTCAACTTGGCGCTACTGGGTGCAGTTGGCACTTCTTTTATACTACTACAAGCAGGGCTAGACCAGGCTACGAACTACTGGTCATGACATAGCCATGACATCACAAACGAGTCATACAGAAGGGGCTGGAACACAGTAAAACAATACGGAACAGTATGGAATGCCATGGAACAACACGGTGTATCACAAGATCAGTCCATCAGAACATTATCAGATGATGAAGTCAAACAATCACAAAGCCCCCCATTGTGGGCCCTCTCACCATCATAGAACTGGCAGGCCCAATACTTGTTATAGGTGCCCACTGAGCTGCCCGTTACAGTGCACCCCACTCACACCACCTAGATCGTAGCATATATGTGCACTTTGATTGTTTTTCTCCTGTAGCCAACCTGAATAATATAAAATGACAGTTGTGCAAGAAAGCATTGAAGGCCAACAAGGAGGCTGTAGTTGAGTCTTACAAAAAGCCTTCACAAGCTGATGATATTGCAGATCTTTGGTACATACTTGAGCAGGTAGTCAAGCAAGCCCCACCATCCAAGACAACTGGCAGCATTCTTGCTTAGCACCCATGTTGTTGATAGGAATTGCCCTCTCCCATACCAAGCCCTTCATGATGAGATATGATACCAAGATTTAGATCAGAAAGTTCCCTTGTAGTACAGAATGTTTTTGTAGCTTCGTTGCATATGCCCTGACACACACCCATATAGCACAAATGCTTGATCACGCAACAGAGGAGAGTGCTCTATGTACTGGAGACTGATGCTCTTGATTGTGAGATGTCAAATTGAGTTGCAGTTTTTGGCACTCGTATTCTTCACAAGCCAGATTCTGTTGCTTAATAAGGGCATCTTTATAACGCCCTTTGGGTATGATATTAGACACATGTCAAATTTCAGATGGAAAGTCCAGGACATATAGGAGGACTTGGAGTATGCTTTGCAAGGTCTGTGTTCGTTATATGTGGATGAAGATCATTGGCAATTGGTGTATAAGCTTCTTGAGCTCATGCATATGTGTGTTCCAGCTGGTGAAAGAAAGCTTGCAGACAGGAAAGAGTATTGTGCATGGACCATGATCTGATGGTAACAATGTCTGCTTACATGTGTCAAGCAATACTTGTACCATGCACAATTGTTGTGTAAGTGAGGGTACTTATAACGGACAGCCACAGTAGGTACTGGGGTTGTCAATTCTTCAATGGTAAAAGGGCCCATGCAGGAGGGCCATATGACTGTCTTCTGAAGTTCTCTGGAAAGTTCTGATAGACTGGTCTTATGATATGCTGAGTTGTTCCATAGTGTTCCATTATGATATCATTCTACTGTTTTCCAGCCTGTTCCATAAGACTTGTTTGTGACGTTGTGGCTATGTCATTACCAGTAGTTTGTAGCCTGATCTAGCCCTGCTTGTAGTAGTATAAAAGAAGTGCCAACTGCACCCAGTAGCAGCAAGTTGAGTCTGCTGTCTTAATTCATACATTTGCCTTTCCTTCTATTCAAAGCAAGGCTTCCCTAAGGTACTTGGGAGGCATGCAACTTGCTACTCAAAGGCACTCTAAGATGCATAGGTCTTAGCTCTACTCAACATGACTTTGTAGTCTTTGTTGCCTCCAGATGTGGTGGTGACATTAGACTCAACTTGTTCTAAGCCAAGATGGCTAGCAGCAGTAACAACAGTGTTTTAGCACAAGTCTTGACAAAGAAAGGGGTTGGACCCTATCAAGCAGAGAACTATTGGAAACCTGACAAAACTCAAGGGTAACAAGGGTTAAAGGAGATCACCCCTTTAACAGAACAGGAATACCCTTCCAAGTATTCTGCCCAACCAGTAAACTTGACTGCAACCCAAAGAGGGGAGCAATTGCAGTCACCCTATATAACGGAATCTGGCATCAAGTAAAGATAGCCAAAATAGGACCAGTTCTAGGCAAACTAAAACCAAGCATCTATACCTATGACAAGGAAGAGAAACTATTACAGACAGCCTTACAAGAGGTCAACCTTAACAAAACACTTGTAGCTGAAGAGAATGAACCAGAAACTCCAGTACAAATCAGAACACAGAACTCATTTGATGATGAAAAAGAGGACCTAATTGTCCAACAAATCAGAAATAGCCCCATACAACCACTCATACCACTGCAACAAGTACTTGCCAACATAGTAATGGCCACCACCATAACCATCCAAACAACTACCATCCACAAAGCAGCCCCAAAAGGCATGACAATCTTATTATCTACTGATATTGCTACAAAATTCCAAAAAGGAATGAAGCAAACAGGACCACCAGGAGGAGGTGCACCAGGAGGTTTCAGAGGACCAGGAGGAGGTGCTTAAGGAGGAGGACCACCTGGAGGAGGTGTGCCAGGGGGAATACCAGCAGCACCCCTTGCCCAACAGCCCATAGCTCCAGCACAAGAAGTTAAAGCAATAGGAGCACTCCCACAAACATTTGAAGGAGACCAAACCAAAGCCAAAGACTTTATTGAAGAAGTCAAAAGCTACTTTTGTATCAACTATGACATAGCAGGATTCAACTTGCCAATGAAGTGAATGGCCTTTACCCTCACCTTGATAAAAGGACCAGAGGTAGCAGGATGGGCCAGAAATATGGGAGAAGTCCTTGATGCCCTCAATCCACTTGTTGATAACATCCCAGCAGTATGGGAGCAATTCCTTGATGAATTCTCAGCCCAATTTCAAGATTTCCAGAAAGAGGGAAGAGCACAGCAAAAACTTGAGAACCTACAAATAAGGTTTCCAGATATTGATAGATATATCTCCCAGTTCAAGGAATTAGCCTGTCAAGCCAATCACACTTAAGGAAATAATGAAACTATCCAATTCTTCATCAGAGGACTCAGCAGATCAATCCTCGAAGATGTAATGAAGGCACCATTCCCACACACCTATCAAGAGTATAAGGAAAGGGCAGTTGACAGTAGAAAGTCAAGGCAAATCATAGAAGCTCGGACTGGAGGACAGACTGGACCACCACAAAGAACTTATCCATTCAACACCTTCTGCTTCCAGCAGAATACAGGCCCACAACAAGACTTCTTTGCTCAAGGACCATAAAACAATGGACAATAGAGGACCAATCAACCCACACCTTGATCCCAGTTTAACTTATCAAATGCCCCCACAACATGGAATAACCAGCCAACATGGATTAACTAGCCAGTCCCAATAGACCTGAGCAGGACCCAAACTGTTACGCCCCTTGGACTATCCTGTTATCACCTGCTGTCTTGTACTTATATTCTGATTATGTTTGCACGATCACATGACCTCACTGCCCTGCTTCCTCTGACTCCCCTCCATACTATATCCTGCACGTATGAGTCAGTTCTATCTCTTTACTTACAAACTCTTTTGCTGCTTACTGTACATATGACTGAGCATCTGTCAGCACATTGCTGCGCTGCTGTGCTGATTCCTTTTGCTTACACATCTCCATACTTTACGATGACTCTTACTTTAATCATTTTACTTAGCTATGTACTTTGTAGTATATAGGCTCGCTTGTGAAGGCCACAGTCTTTTCAGACTTGGTCTCCTTTGTAATTCCAGGACCATAAACATCCCTCAGAGCTTACGCTCTTCATGTTCAAACCCTTGAGCCCTCCTTACATCATATCTTTACTTGCACTTGCACTTCAGTTCACAAGCCTGCTACCTGACCTAACTCCAGTGCAAGTTAGCTTTGCCATAAAGTCCTTGGCGACTCTTGTTATAAGAGTAGACTCTTAGAACATGATTTATGCAAAGTCTGTATATAACATTAGACCAAGTCTTCCTTAACACCGAAGACTGAAGAAGGCTCTCTATAGAAGCAAACAAATAGTACTAAGGCCTCAATGTACCAAGGGCCTTACCCAATGTAACAACGGCATCACAAAACCAACCATTTGACCCAGCACATCCTACCCAACTTATCCAAGTACACAGAAGACGTACAGACGATCTTCCACCACACGTAAAGGACCATGTACATTGGAGAGACACAGAACAGTACCCCAGAGGATACTATGTATTCACACCACAACACAATGATCACTGACCTGTTGAATTTCTAGACCATTACTGGTATAGATTATTTGCATACAAGGACTACTATTTCACTTGTTATGAAGATCAGATCCAACAGCACACAGAAGGAACTGGATATTGGCACCAATACGATCACCAGCACCCAAATTACAACCCAGCTGCACCTCCACTCACTCTAGATATCCCCAAAGCCAGTGGATCAGGACAGATATCCCAATCTTCCTCTCAGGATCCAGATCTATCACCATTTGTCACCCCTAGACACCACCTCTCTGATAGTGAATCAGAAGACTCTAACGAACCAGAGCAATCAATAAGAACACCACTTGTATTATGAGCACCAGTCCTAGCAGCTCACTTAGAAGAAGAAGAAGCACCTCTTACACCAGGAGAAGCAGCATACCTCCAGATCTTACAACAAGCTGCCGATACACCCGAACCAGAGGCTCTTCAATTAATAGAAGAAGCAATCGAAGCAGTAGTAGCTGAAGAACCAGAACTCCATGTACCAGTACCAGCACCAGTACCCATCCACCAACAAGTAGCGCAACTACCACCTCCAGTACCGGGTCTACCATTCAACCCACCGATAATACTACCAGCCCAGTTAATACCAGTGCCACTTCAGAACATAATGGCTGCACCAGCACAAGTCCAGACTGGCAAGTTTTGAGGAGAAACACCAGACATATTCCAAGGAGAACATGCTACCTCAGAAACGTTCATGCAACAATTTGACATTCATTGGGGACTCAATGATAACTATGAAGTCATGAGCAACCCATATCTTCATGCAATGTACTTTCTGTCCCTTATCAAAGGACCCCTTGTCAACGATTGGGTCAATGATCAAGTCACTGATCTAAGGAACAAGGTTGTATGCACAGTCAATCCGATTGCACGAACAGAAGATGTACTATGGAATGACGTCATGGACATATTCATAGCAGCCTATATGGACACTGCCAAGGCTCAAACCACATTCACAAAGCTACAACACCTGAAGATGCACAAAGGCAATCTAGACACATACATTGCCACCTTCAAGCATCTTGCCAGAGATGCAGGATATGACACAAATACTGTGTCAACAGTTAATATGTTTGCTCAGAATCTTGAAACTGGACTCCTCAGTGCAGTAATGCATAGAGAACACCTTCCTATTACCTTCACAGAATGGATAGCCACCACATGAAGGGAGAAAGAGAACTACAAGATGTGACAAGCTGTAATGCATCTGCAGAAACACCAATTCAAATGGGCTTCACAAAAACAATTGCAAAGAAATGGCCATCGACGTCATCCTAATGATGAAAGCATACCTATAGACATCAATCCCTTGGTGTTTACCCAAATCAGACAAGCTACTGTCAGTGGCGGAACCACAGAAGCAAAATCTAGCCGTTTTAAGAATGAAGGATGATGCTTCTATTGTGGAGAACAAGGCCACATGGCGCGTCTATGCCCAAAGAAGAAATATCAGTATTTAAAGCCGTACCAAACTGAGCAAAGGTCTTTTCATGACTGACCAAGGCACGCCAATTGTCCAAAATATACTCAACAGAAGTTTGATCAATCAAGATATGATCAACTAAAGTCTGATCATAATTGAGGATTCTGAAAATCGAATAAGCAATCACTTAAATTCGGCTATTATCCCCAGGGACGCATTGCTTCCATTAAAGAAGTAGAAGAAGAAGGAGATGAGAATGAAGGATACCAAGAGAGCTACAAACCACCCTCTCTAGCAGCCCGAACTGCTCGACTTTCCGACGATCAGAAAGAAGAATGGCTTCAAGAATTGGATAGTTTGGATATCCATTTTTAGAGGGCCCACAGCACTCGGCAATGCTAAGGGCCTTATTCCCCAATGCCA
>Ga0193693_1000120_pt1 | contig 11852 bp, 16 predicted proteins | sample L3a2metaG_FD_144916 | JGI IMG/M metagenome (GOLD analysis project Ga0193693, IMG submission 144916) | Soil microbial communities from a riparian zone of the East river system, Colorado, United States - L3a2 | ecosystem: Environmental > Terrestrial > Soil > Riparian zone | place: USA: East River...
AAAATTGTGCGCTGGTATGCAGAACTATACAACGTGTTTTGTGTTCCCAATGATCCACGTAATGTGCGAACACTTAGCAACTTGGAGCGGCACGCATCAGTACTGGAAATCTCTTCACAAGGGTATATTATTATCCGCAACACACCCGAAAGGTTTTGAATGATTCGTTACCAACTTCATACAGGACAGTACTACTATACGTCGGATAGCTGGACACGCCGATGATCCAGGCCGTACAGTTATCATTCCGCGTCGGCATCGGCACCGTGACCTATTCATCTCAAACCTTTCAAATGAACTACTTTCATTAATACTGGAAGATATGAGCTTGATTATAAGCCGCGTGCTTTTGCTCCCGTTCGTGGCCGTGGAAACCGGTGAGTGATACTGCCGGCTTATCCACGAGGGTTACCGGGCGCGCGCAGCACGGTTCACATGTCGGGCCGGCCCGGGGCCAAAGACAAGCTGGTCATGCCTGCTGCGGTTGATGACACTATTTCAGTATACAGCTGGCATACAACATCTCGATCTCACTCAAGACTAGCACAAGGCGGATTGTCCATTCAACATCGACAAACCGGATCAGATCTACATGAGGGACGTGTTCACGACACCGTACTTATGCTCGTCTAAGCTTGCTCAAGTTCGGGTCTGGACTCGGACGAATCACCACTAGCATGGAAAGGATCCTGGAAATAAGTATGGAACGAGTTTATCCGATTCGCCTGTGAGAGAGCGGTTCTGCAACCGATAGAAAAGCGGGCTCACACTGTCATCTGGGCCTTTGCTAAAACGACCGACTGTGGTTGGCTCGTGGCTCGCAGACGGTGCGATAGGTTCTGCCTTCCTGAGCTCTGATTCGGCAGTTGGTCCGAAAAGCTTCTCCCCAAGCGCCTATTTTTCCGCAGTTTTTGTCAAAAGGAAAATGCTCAGCTCACGGTGTGAACGCCACTGGATAGAGAAAGACACTAACGTTAGACGCTGAGTTGGCCGCGTCCTCCGCGTGGCGGTTGGCGCCCTGCAGCGCACCAATGACGGTATTTACTACCCCCTACAAAACGTTCAGCATCTAGGAAGTATGCCCGGTGACCGCTGGGGGTTGATAGGACTGACTTTGTCACCGAACGCCATGAATTTGTGGGAATTACCTTGGTAGGTCCTTGCAATCGAGGGAGTAAATGGCAGTACGAAAATGGCGAGAAAGTAGATAAGGTCGAGTCGCATGAGAATTCCAACATACTCGGTCGAGGTAGTTATATGGCACAGCGGCGCTTAGTAGAAAATGTTGTTGTGCAAAACAGGACGCACACCGCATGTGATTGATTGAAGAGCCCGTCGTTCTGCGACACAATGGGGTACGCAGGCCTGTTGGGGCAATTGTAGTAATGAACATCGAGATGGCACCAAGCTACAGCGGCCCGTGGGACAAGGATGACGGCCAGAGATTGACGGAAGCCGTTGGGCATCAAATTCCAGACTCGAAAAACTCAGTGGTCTTCCATTCATGTTCTACGTGTGCGTGCGTGGAGCTGGCTGTCATCCCGCAGTCTGCTTCCAGTCTAGAAGACCCAAATTTGGACCGAGAAGAGCAAATTCGAGCCGGGGCGGTATTCTGCAGAAATCACGAGCCATCTCCCCGCGTCGAATCCGAGTTCCAGCGATGTTTCGGATCCACTCGAGCCTGAGAGAGCTTTTTGCGAACGGCAGAGAATCTGACATTCCGGCGGAGAGAAGGTGTGCAGTTGGGGATCTGATCGGGACGGGCTGCACTGAGGGTGAAATTGGAGCTAACAGGGGTCGGGTTGTTTCACAATGTAAGAATCAATTGCATTGCGTATTGGTGTCGGTGACCAGAAGAGCGTGGAAACCTGTCCTCAACGTCGGTTCACAATGTGAAGTTAAACGTCTACCTGTCCTTGACTAGAGATAATCAGCGGACAGTACAAGTACTATGTGAAATATGACCTTACTCTGTGGTCTGATAAACTGCGGAAAGAGGTGTATCGCGCATGAAAAAGTCCGGGTGTGATGGCCACGGCACAACATAACCCACAGGCCATAAGGCCATCTAGTGGAATCAAGTTCCAATAGAGATACAATAGATACTCTTTCAGAATGGAATCATGCCGTTGTAGTCCATAGTCGCAATGAGGCCGTTTCGGGATTCAAGACTACAAGATCGGTATTCCATGACGTGCATGATGTGTTGTGTTCAATGTAGTTATCACGTGGCCACAAATTATCATCCCTTTCACACCGTCACGCGTTTACTGCCAAATACTTTATTACACACTTGTCATGCATGCAGGCGATTGTACAATGGGGTTTTTTACAGGATTACTACAGAAATCTGTTTTTTTTGGTCAAATAGAATGGAAGAGTCTATTTGCTGTCTCCGAGGACGGCGTTCTTGGCCTTGTCTACGAGCGAGGTCTACGACAAGGCAGTGTGAGGGCAGAAGCAAAACGCTGATTGAACGAGGCCTGAGCTTACACCGTCTCCTCCTTGATCAGCGGAGAGCGAGTCACCGACTTTCTGGCCACTGGATTTCTGACTCTGAGGAGGAGGTTAGTACCGCGGATGCTAGAATGAAGTACAAATCTACAAACCTCAGGCTGAACTTTGGAAGCGACATGGTCGGCTTTGCCCTTCATATTGTCTTTCATGTGCTCGGGGGTAGACTTTTCAGAGTCGGGCTGAAAGATGAGTAGAGAGTGAGTCAGACGGTCGCCATGGTAAGCGATGAAGGTACCTTGAGGGCAGAAGCTGCCTTATCGGTCATAGACTGGCGACCTTGGTCCATAATGAGGATGATGTATATGGGGTGAAGAAAGAGATGGGGAGGAAAGATTGGAGAAAAGGTCTGAATTTATATGCGGGACGCGAGGGGACGCGTAGGGGTCATGTGACCTCGAAACTACGTCATGAGACCGAAAAGACATGTCATGTCGAAGCAAAGAAAATATGATCTGTTGCCAACCAATCAAATGATGGATTATGAGGATGTCGTACGTACCTGACTCCTACAAAAATGTTTTGGTTTGTTGCCCGGCGACAACAATTAGTCAAATAATGCATGCGTTTCTTCAGTCCCCGTTAGATCGTTTCTTGGCACTCACTTTCAATTTCTCATTCTATGCTTGCCCCCGTCCCCTACTCTCCAGACCTCGACGTCTTCACAACGCCACCAACCACACCGATGACCTCCGAACCGCCCAATGAGCCCATCATTCGCCCATCACTCTCGCGCAGCATTTCCCGCCCGTTGAACCTAAATATATCAAATACGACTGGCGATTATAAGCCCGATATCTTTCTCGAGAGTCAGTCTCCTCCAAGTGTTCTCTCTGACAAGTCCTCCGCGGCGCCCACAGCACCGCAGTTCGTATTAACCGGCGAGAGCGAAAATGGCCAACCTAAGCCACCCTCGGGTAGTTCCGATCGCAACTCGCGCCCGGCGAGCTCCAGCTCCACCAACACTACTACTACTGATAATATCCTCAAAAACCGGGCGCTGTTGACCCAAGAACCCCCTACATCAGCATCCATGCCTCGTTCGCATACCCATTCTCACAGCCCAATGATGTCCCCGTGCTTTGTGCACTCAAACCTTGATAAGGGCGCATCCTTCTCCGAGTGGCTCAAGACCAACAATGGCTTCCCATCGCGTATAGACATAGCTCCAATCCTAAGACCAATGGCCGCTGACTGGCCCCAGGCTCCCCCACGCCGCTACCGTACGCTCGACAATGGGCAGGTCATCCCTATTCCGTACGAAGATGACAAGGTGGAGAATGTTTTCGATGCCAGCGACTACGATTACGAAGACGACAGCGCAAGCCTGACGAAGCAGCTTGCAGATACGGCCGTTGGCGTACGGGAGATGAGCAAGCAACTCGGTGCGTCGCTACAAACACGATCGCCCTTGCCCAAAGCATTGAACAACCACATCCAGGCCGCACGCGTATCAGATCCAATATTCAGAATGTGCTGATCGTGACCAAGGCCCGTGACAATCGCCTCATCGCGCTTACGCGTGCCCTAGCCCTTTACCTCATGCAAAAACCGAGGTATAATGGCCGTGGGCTTGTCGTGTGCGTCTGTCCTCCCGTCTCCATGCCCACGTGTGCGGAGGGTTGACGTGTGGGTGCTAGTTATGTTGATCATCAGCTGAGAACCTCGCGCCGCTTCGACGCCGCTGGGCTCCAGCGTGACCATCCAGAACTTCTTCTCCCGTTCCCGCGTCGTCGCTCTTCAAGCTCCAATTCCCTCTCGAGTACATCCACGGGCACAAGCTCCAGGGATGACTCGACAAATGAAGAAGGCCAGCTCCGTTACTGGACTGCAGATATGTGTACTCGTAGTCCTCACCTCTTCGATTTTGTCGTCACAGTGCGTTATTTGGCCTCTTGATGATTCGATATCTCACACAGTGAACCCATGACTATAGTTGGGTGGCGATGGCACAGTCCTCTTTACTTCATGGCTTTTCCAGCGTATAGTCCCGCCAGTTCTTTCATTTGCTCTTGGTTCCCTTGGCTTCCTTACGAATTTCGATTTCGCCGACTATCAGGCAACTATGGACAGTGCCTTAGAGTCGGGTATCCGTGTCAACTTGCGCATGCGTTTCACTTGTACGGTTTATCGCGCTGTTAAACATGAATCTAGGGGCCGTCGCAAAGCCGTCAAGAAGGCTGAAACCGGTGAAATTATGATGCGGAATCTCGACAAGGGAGGCTGGGAAGCCCTGGAGTGTGGCTACCATGCAGATCAGATGGCCACGAGCGGGCGCTGCGGAAAGGATAAAGAGATCATGTGCTTCACGACACGCCCAGTCGAATCTTTTGAGGTGCTGAATGACCTTGTTATTGATCGCGGCCCAAGTCCGTATGTCAGCATGCTCGAACTGTTTGGTGAGCCGGTTCCTTTTTGAGTAGCAACCACCGCTGACGCCTGCTCAGGCGACGAGCACCACATGACCACCGTACAAGGGGACGGCCTTACAATCTCAACGCCAACCGGGTCTACGGCGTATTCCGTACGTATTATGTTGTTTGTTATCTATGCACATCCAGCTGACTCTTTTTCAGTTGTCGGCCGGAGGCTCGCTTGTCCACCCAGAAATCCCTGCTTTCTTGATACCCCCATCGCACCGCATACACTCTCCTTCCGACCCATGCTTTTACCTGATAGCATGGAGGTGCGCGTCTGTGTTCCCTTCAATTCCCGTAGTACCGCATGGGTATCTTTTGATGGCCGGGGTCGTGTGGAGCTCAAACGTGCGTAGGCCATCCTCCCATGCCGGCATCTATCGCTGACGCAAGCAATGGTAACAGAGGGTGATCACCTTAAGGTTACAGCGAGCAAATTTCCAATCCCCACCGTTTGCGCCGACAAACAATCAACAGACTGGTTCCACGCTATCTCTCGCACGCTCAAATGGAACGAGCGTGAGCGGCAAAAGTCATTTGTCGTCGTCGAGGAAGGTCCCGCCAAAGGGGAGCACGAACGCCATCAGCGCAAGAATCATCCTGTCTCCATCGTTCCCGCAAGTAGAGGAGACGAGGAGGAGGACGAAGCGTCGGTTGGAGATGGTTCTGACGAAGAAGAGGAGAAATTCGACATTGATGACCTCTCGTCGGACAATAGTGACTCGACATCCGCCGCTGGTAGCGCTAAGGAGTCCGGCGTTGGGTCATCCACGGGAACATCGCCTCCAGCCACCGCGGCGTCTCGTGCCGCGGAGGCAATCATGGGCGTGAGTCCCGGCACACACGCAGAGGCACGTGCGCGCTCTCGTTCACGCTCAGGCATCCGATCCGGTGTCGACTCGCCGAACCGCTTTGCGCCCGTTCCGCCGCGTCATGGCCAAGGGCATGTTCAATGGGCAGCGAGTGTGCCAGACGGTGAGCACGGCAGGGCAAGTCAGGTTGATGCTGGGTTGGGCGATAGTATCACCCCGACTGCCGCTGTACATGCTCGGCGCACGCGCTCGCGCTCGCCTACGGCTGCATCCATTCATTCACATCAACATCCTCGCGCATTTGCGGTGTGGGGCCAAGATGAGAGCGATAGCAACTCGAGCGATAACGACCCATGATGGATATCTTACTATATGTGCATACTAGGGATAGTGTCGTGTCTGGGGCGAGACGGGTTTTGGAGGCGGATTTTGTTCATATTGTGCCTCAATGCACCATGACAGTTCAAGTTGTTACCATCTCCAGATTGAAGGGCTTTTTTCGTTGTTCCAGGGTGGATTCTATTGCTTTCGTTTGCACTCGTAGAACTACTGTAGTAGGTGCCGTCGTGCTCTGGCTTTTCATGGTTTTAAGGTTTTAGCTATTGACTTGTCTTGGTCGCATCGACATATTTACGACCCCGTTTTCTGTACAGTACGATAATGCAACTAGACAGTACGGTAAATCCATCTGGTTCTGGGAATTGGAGCCGTGTGGGAAATCTTATGCTGAGGGCGAAATTAGCAGAGCTGGTGTAGCGAACGAGTCTGGATGTCTTTTTAGGATCATCCCAGATAAATTTCCACACATGTTTCATTCGTATGTTACTGTGCGACCGTCACAGTAATGTAGAAGGTGTCAGAGGTCCTTGTAAATGCGTTTAAGCGGTAGCTAGCCAGTCGGTGTTGTCATTGACGGGCGTCAGTTCAGTTGGTGGGTCAAAGACTGTCTCCACTGACCCGTTTCGGTCAGGTCACCAGGGTTGAAGGGAACAAATAATTCGATGATATGACAAATAGATAAGAGGATTATTATCTGCCACGATTAAACATGTACAGATAAGGTCACTCTGACCTTTTTCGGACAAGCGTCACCGACCTTTACAACACTGCAGTAGCCAGGGCCAGGGGGGCTATTGAAGGAGTGGATAGTGGCTTGGCTGTGGCGGCCGCCAGGAGGAAAGTATGTAAAAGACTTGTAAAAGAAAAAAAAAACTTCCAGTATGATAACAGAGATCATCGGGTGAAAACGGAAGCTCGGAGCCAGCTAGCCTAGCCAGCGACTGGGCAGTCAGTGCGACAATCGCTCGCTCGCTCATCTCATCATCATCAAATCATTCAAATCATTCAAATCATTCAAATCATCAAATCAAATCAAATCAAATCAAAAGAAGGGCGTGTTGCGTAAGACGAAACGTGGTAGCGCGCGGTAATCTGGGCGGTCTTTTGCGACGGCCCAGAGCCAAATGTCGAGATCTGGAAGCGTGACATCTTTGAGCCAGGTCTCCCCACGCCCCGCTGCGCTCATAGCATGTGCATGTGAGACGGTGCGTTCGCACGCTTCGATCGCTGCTGCACGTAGGACGTATGATTGCGCCGGTGTGAGTACGGGGCCCTCGTCGAATGTGATGACAGCGTCCGTCTTTGTTATGCGCGCTGATGATGATGATGATGACGGTGGTTGTTCGGGAGCAGCCGCGAGTAAGCTAAGCGCGGGATCTGCGGCTGCGGCGATGTTCGGGTTGGTAGCCGCTGCTGCTGCCACCCGGTCTATCGCGGGAAAGAGACGGGCGAGCGCCAGTGACGAAGCCGAACTTGCCCGTGTGGCGGGAGAAAGGTCGATAACGCCCAGGTGGATCAGGATCGAGGGCAACACATTGTCGGCGAAGACAGGTAGATGCGAGGTGTGCGGAATGGGGAAAGGCGAGGGCCCCAAGCCGTCCCTTTCCCTTTTTGCGCCGAAGCGGACGACGATTGCGTTTATCAGGAAGAGCGCCTTTTTGAAGCAGTAGATTGCTGCGAATGGCAACGGAGCAGAGAGGATTATGGAGGAAGGGAGAACAGTACATGCGCGTGAGCCGGAGTGAAAGAGAAAATTTCGTGCGGAGAGAGAAGATGAGTAAGGTACGCACGTTGGTCGTTGACGATGCTCATGTCCTGGAAGCCGGGGAACGCGCGCACGAGCTAGAAAAATTTAGACGGATTAGTATACTATACAGTACTGATTGCCTCCGATGATTGAATTGACAGCATCTCACCCGCTCGAGGACTACGTCCGCGGCGACTGCCGGGTCGCCCTTCTCATTCGTCACCCTTGCGCCTTCTTTCAGAGCTTCTGCAACGAAACTGCCCAGATTTGGGTACCCTCCGTTGACGAGGACTTTGCCGGTTTCATCGAGTAGCGTTTTCAATAGCTGAACAAGTTCCCACCCGGGACCCCCGACTTTGCCGATTGTTAAGCCGTGAATATGCTCGTGCTGCTGCTCGGTGTGAAGGCTCACGCCCAAGAGCTCCGCTATCTTTGCCTCGCTCAGAGTTTGCATACCCGTGGCGCTTAGAAGGTCGCCCTCCCCGTCGATTGTGGAACTTAGATAAAGGCCAAAGACAAAAGCGCGAATAGAATCCCATGCTCCTCTCCCTGTCTCCCGGTGGAGAGCGACACGATAACCAGATGCTATATTTAGAAGCGCAAGGATGGAGAGTAGGTTCAACTCCGAGAGCGACGAAGGAAATTTGAGCGGGAAGGCAAGGCCATGTGATGTCGCAGTAATACGATGATAGGTTTCTGTGAACGCCGGAGAGAGCAGCAAGCGCTCGATGTTTGCGTCAGAGATCTAGAGAATGCACATAGGCATCAGTGCGCTTGTAAGTTAAGAATCATACTCTCAGGCCGCCGATAAACGCATAGACGCTGAGAACGCCACGACGCACAACCCACGTGGCTTCAGTTGTTTTCTGATACCGAGGAGCGCAGTATGGAGTACTCCTAGAGGGTACCCGTAAAAGCGATGCCTCGCATCAAAAAAAAAACATTCCACTGCAAAACTTCAACCCAATGCCCAAATCGAAACGAGCATGGGATGTCTAATCAATAACCCTGAGTCATAGTGCAATTCTGGAAAGAAGCAAAGAGGGTAGCTGGAGATCCATTGGACGTTTCGCTTATCAAGTGTATTGTCATTGGGACTGCCACGCGTGATACGCGTGCACAGAGGCCCACTATTACCTATGGCGCAGAAGGCGAAAATTGGAAATTGTTTGCACGCACTCACCGTTACAGCTTCCGCATGGGTCAAGACTTGCGAAGATTCACGAACGGATTCGACGAAGCGCCCTGAAGGCGGGAATGGGGGAGTGGGAAGAGTCATAACGAAATACGAGACTTGGGGACCTGAGGTGATATGTGCAACTGAATAGGTTCTGGTCTAGAACGGTCCTATGACCCCTGACCTTGTCAACTGACACAACAGAGAAGATGAACGTCGATGGGCCCGTTAACCTTGTAAGGCGAGCGCGAACCAGACTCCAGGATAATTGAATAGGGGGATTCGGAACGCGCTTATAGCTGAGTACTGCACAAGGCTCGGGTAAATCCGAGAGAACGGGTCCTTGCGTGCGATGAAAAAAACGCTGTCAGACGCTGTCAAATTCAGTAGTCGCTGTAAGCAGTATGGTGGCGAATTTGTGAATAATTTTCTTAGTGGAGGCGTGAAATGAAAAAGAGTTGACTTGACTTGTTACAGTACGGCTCAAGCTGATTCAGTATGACCTCGAAACAGGGTTAGGGCTACTTCTCCCTCATACCTCGTCCACCGTCCACGCGAGTCCGCCTGCCATGTTGTTTCGGTCTGTTAGCAGTAGCTCCCATAGTTCTGCCAGGTTCCTGTTTCCAGGTCGCGCGCGCTTTTCTGTTGTTCGCACCCCGCTTGGTAACTCTGGTTTGACAGGAGCATCTGTCGCAGTCACTGATTCGTGTATCATAGACTTACGCGCTCGCCTGTTAGAGCAGCTCAAGAATTCTTTGAAGGTTTGGGCTTCTAGTATATCTCCCAGGAAGAATTGGTCCTAAGGTGGCTCTTTGCCAGGCTAGGGATTCTCTTGCCTCGAATACAATTCGTGTGTGTACGTTGTCTTATGTTCTAAACCGTAGACTGAATGAGGGCTCGTGCATGGCACATTATTGTGTTCAGTCTATTTTATTAGAAGTGTACTTCGCAGACAAAATTTCAAATGGCAAAAAGGTAGACTCATCAACCATCGCAACCCTTATCCGTAAAGGCCGTACCCGTCGTGTGCGTACACCTCATTTCAAGTCTTCTGTCCCTTTGTAACTCACCTCCTGGCGCAGCTCAACTCAGCCTTTCAGTTCAACCGGGCTTCTCGTCCTGATCTGGCAGTGAAGGAACGGCAGGAGGCAGATTTCCTCGCTGGGTTCCTGCCTCCACTTTTACCTGAAGCAGAAATCGACCTTATCCTCAAGGGGGTAATATCCGAACAGCCATCCGAAACACAAGTTGACCCCCGCAAGTCTATTGGAAAAGTCTTCAAGGCCTTTTATGCTAAAGTAGACAAGGCCTCGGTGGACCCTGACCTTGTCAGGCGTAGAGCGGAAGCTTTACTTGGCGCCGCTCCACCCTTCGCCTAGTATCCAGTCTCCACGAGTCATACCATCCCCTCTCCACTTTATTACCCAATTCATGTTCTAGAACAGATCGCTTGCATGCTCTTAGATTCGTTCACTTCCTGTGAAATTTCCTTGCACCCACATGGCGGAGTTACATCGGGTTTCGACTGATACCGACCGTGACATGCCATCCTCAACAAGCAAAAGGGGCCTGATTCGAATCTCATCACTTCACACGAGGATATGGCGGTTTTCGGGTTTACAGAGGCCGTCAGAACACACCCTGGATTTTAGATTCACGAAATCCGAACTTTCGGCGGTATTTTGTTATTTTCAAGTTCACAAATGCTGCTACGTACACCCGCCCCCCTGATCAATGGTCGTTATGAGCAACTCACCCTTATCTCGAACTGCTCTGTTGTCCCACATGTGAAACCTCTCATTCTCATTGGCCCTTAGGGCGCATAAACGCCCCAGCAAGCCCGTATAACCCAGAAAGCAACGCGCCTTTTCTCGTAACGTCGGAACATTCCATTGCGGTCCCTTTAGTCTTGCTCAAAGGTGAAGGTGGCTCCTTGCTTCTCCCGCATATAGCGCAGGAAATTGCCCCACCGGGCACTTCTAGATCTATGCAAAATAATCTTATGGCCAGTCTAGACGGGGCTAACTTTGCTCGGTCTGCCTCGAGCGACAAATCGCTAGGCATTCAACGTATTCAACACTCACACAGTCTCGGCTACTCGCATGCTACCGGGCGTCCATAGTGTATCTATGTTTCTGTCGCTCACCGTTCGACGTTCACGTTTGATCGCGGCCCTCCGCTACGGTTCATCCAAGTCTGGGCGCGTATATACTGAAGTCCCAATTTGCACGTGTCTAGCTTCGGGATTAATGGGTGAGATGAAACGTCCCTCCATTACAGGCACAAACCACCTCGCTAAAATACAACGAATTCTCGAGTCTCGAGAAGGTAAAGTACGGACACAGCATAGGCGACAATGCAATATACAGAATGTGAGAAATTAAAACCCAGTGGGGCCGACAATGCCTCAGTTTGTAGCCGTAGGGGCATCCACTGTGCCGCCATTTGCCACAACCGACGTCGTCTCCGAACTGCTGCTAGCGCCGTTAACGTCAGTACCTGACTTCGCATCGGAAGATGGCACGTCTAATTTCAAATCCGGATCGAGAGGCCGGAGATCTGGTGCATTCTCGCTCCCGTTCACGGCTGTTTGCGTTTGTGTTTGCGTTGTTGAACCTTGCTCTGGCTGTGATCCAGTCTGTGTGGCTGGTGGTGCTGGCCCGGCGGCTACCGGAAGTACACTACGTAGGCGTATGAGCTCCTCGATGCAGCGGTACATGGTGCTTGAGACGCCTTCGAGCACACGCAGTCGCTCGTCAATTGCCTCACGAGTGAGTACATCCAAGTGAGCGAGCTGCGTGTCCGTCAGCGTCGGAGGTAGTGTATTCAGAGGACGCGCTGGCGGT
>Ga0193693_1000121_pt1 | contig 11848 bp, 11 predicted proteins | sample L3a2metaG_FD_144916 | JGI IMG/M metagenome (GOLD analysis project Ga0193693, IMG submission 144916) | Soil microbial communities from a riparian zone of the East river system, Colorado, United States - L3a2 | ecosystem: Environmental > Terrestrial > Soil > Riparian zone | place: USA: East River...
TCGAGCCGAAGAAACTAGCGGAAGACTTGGCGTTGGCGGCCTCCTGCGCTTCATTGACCCAACGTTTGACAACATCTTTCGCGAAGGGGAACAAATGGTAAGATGAGACGAGTGCGGCAGAGGAGATGGAGGGTGTGCGGTCAACAATTGCAGCCTTAAAAAAGCGTTCTACACCTTGCACCATCGAGGGCTACGTCGATAAGAAAGATGAACACAGGTAGACAAAGTACAAGTTGGACATACATCGATGATGCGACACAGCGCCCGAATCGCGTTGGGACGATATATGACCTCCGAATTTGGCTGCATATCTTTCATGATACTGCTTGTGACCATGATGACGTCCTCTGCAGAAACCGCCAGCTCTTTGATGGACAGGTAAATCATCTGACGCAGGGCGCTCTGGTGAAAGTTATGAACGTGAGGTAGGCGGATCAGTATATGTCGCAATCAGCCACGCACGTCCTTGTGTTGGAACAGCTTGGTGGTTCCAAAAAACAACGTTGTGGCCTCCTGGGTTCCAAAATTCTCGCCAATGTACAATAAGTACACGATGCGAGTGAGCAACGCCCTGCACTTTCTTGGGCTAATTGGAGATTCATTGAAAACACGGGCCTCCTGTATTACTGTAGTTTTGTTATTGTAGTAGGAGCTGAGACCCTCTTCCTCCTTTTTCGAGAAAGCTGCCATGGCAGGTGAGGGCTAGAAGCTAGAAGAGATGGCAAAAGGAGATGAAGGTACTTGTATGCTTTCTGCTGCTGAGCTCTGCCCCTCGGCTTTTGCCGAGACTCAACACCCACATCCGCACTTCCGTACATACACAGGGACCTGGAAATGTATGTATCACGAAAATATCTCGCAGGCTTAGCTTCTCTCCAGCATTAGCCTCTGCATTAGCTGAGTGACCTTCACCGATATGCTGTCACCCAACATCTTCGGGGTTGCTACCTTAATCCACGTAATGATCTGGTCGTAGACTCAATCGTCAAAATCAACGAATTCGTCATTATGATCTAATACTACGTAAGCGCATCATCTGATCCAGAGCAAACTCCTCTCGATTGAAATTAAACATTCGACTCCATCGCCATACATCAACACTACGTGGCGCCCTCTCCCACCCCGCTCGCCTTCATCAGACACCAATAATCATGGTGCTGGAAGAAGTGGAGGGTAGGAGGACAACAAGAACGCGTGTGGAAAGGGATAGTAACCCAACAAAGAAAGACGTAAGACGTAAGGTGCTTTGCGTAAAGGATAAATAATTTGTTTTATAACAACAGCGTTAAGCTGTGAAGGAGCACGGGCGCGGGGGGAGGGGATATTTGGTTCTAATACTAAAGTAATGATGTGGCTGACCTTGGTCCACCCGGACGAAACGGAGGAGAGGCACAGATTTGAAATGAGAATGGCGTCCGTAGATGAAAAACAGAAGCAACAGGTAACTGTAAGCGGGAGTGGGTGTGGCACACGTGCGACACCTAACATAAGAACGAGGCTGAACCGCGGACAAGGGGGCAATCGACAAAGGCGTGTTGAACGTAGACGGGAGAGGAGAGGGGCAATCCAAAACGAGGCAAGCCTTGTGTCGACTGGCAGGACCAATGCGAGTCTTGTCCTACGACTTGCTGCGTATCCCTATCGAATTATGACACCGACCAGCTTCAGACCATGGCGAACTTAGCGTAGCCGGCATCATCCGCAACACTCCAACGCCTCCCCGCTCAACCTGACTCCACACGTGCTCGTGTAGCACGGCCACATGGAGTTACTAGATTACCAAAGATCGCCGTCACGCCTAGCGCCGGTAGCACGTTGCTGACCTACGGCACCAGGTGCGGTGGCTTGCATCTGACGAGTGTGGGAGCGAAGTCTACAAGATGATCGTTGGTGCTGGAAAATAATTGTAAAACAGATTAGATTCTTACTGTCGGTCGCTGGTTCGTGGCTCGCCCTCATCCTCCTGGACAACTTTACGTCTACCGCCCGCTGCCTTGGGGCTGGCACCCGCCACCTCATCCTGTGCACCGCGCTGGACACTCCAGTCGAACACATAGTCATACTGGTAACCCTCACGAGTGAAAAGATCACGGAAGAGCTTGCGCAAATAGGAGTAGTCCGGCTTGTCATCGAACCGCAGGGCACGAGTATAGTTCAGGAAGATACCGAACTCGTTGGGGAAACCGCGGCAAAGAAGGTCGGTAGGGGTTGTCATCTTCTTCTCCATGATACGATCATATTTCTGCTTCTTTGTGGCCGCCTTGAGCCCTTGCCACGGAAGGGCGCCACGAAGGAAATACATGAGAACATAGGCAAGTGACTCCAAATCATCACGCCTTGCCTGCTCCACACCCAGATGGGTGTTGATGGATGTGTAGCGGGCGGTTCCCGTCAAATTCTTGTTCTCTCGATAGGGAATATGAAGATGGGTTTTGGGATCCCTGTACTTCTTCGCAAGACCGAAGTCAATGACATTAACTTGGTTGCCGCGCTTGCCGATGCCCATTAAGAAATTGTCGGGCTTGATGTCACGATGGATGAAATTGCGAGAATGAATGTACTCGATGCGAGAAATCTAGTGGACACGTTAGCAAATGAAAATCGATGGTTTCGATGCCCACATACGAGTTGGTCAGCTAGAAGAAGGACTGTCTTGAGGGAAAACTTCCGGTTGCAGAAGTTGAACAAATCCTCGAGGGAGGGGCCCAACAGATCGATGACCATCGCATTGTAATCACATTCGGTACCGAACCAGCGCACGAAAGGAACGCCAACACCACCGGCGAGAGTTTTGTATACTTTGGATTCATACTCGAGCTGAGGGTGCTTGGCTTTCACGGACTCCAACTTGATGGCGACTTCCTCGCCTGATATGATATTAATGCCAAGATAGATGTCACCTGCGAAAAGGGTCACTAACGTGCCTCGGAGTCGAAAATATTTACAACATACCGAACGAGCCGGATCCTATCTTTTTCCCGAGTCGATATTTGCCTCCGACACGAAGGTCGAGTCTATGAGATGCTGAATCGGCCATGAGCGTTAGGGGTTGTAGCTACGCAGAATCAATTTGTGAGCATCTCCTGTGGTGAAAGGAGAGAAAGAAAATTGAAAGGAGGCAACTGCGTCGTGGCTATGCAGGTAAGCGCGCAACGAGGTCTTCGAAAATCATTGTCGCGAACTTGCATAGGCCGCGTGGAATAATATAGACAAGCCAACCCTATACATTTTGGAGTTGGAGAAAGGAGCAACCCCAGTTGTAAAAATAGGGAAAGGTGCTCCGAAGGTGGAAACCAGTTGAGCATCGCTCGATGGCGATGACAGTGATTTGAAGGAAAGGACGGGTAAAAGTTGGAAGATCGATACTCACAGGTACAGAAAATGCTTAGAAGGGTGAAAGGTGGGGTTGAGGGAGACGGTGGTAGGCAGGTTGTAGAGAGAAGGAAGAGTATGAGGGTGAAGGGGCGTGGGAAAATAAGGGGATGGCACAGGTTCCCTTTTATAATTCCGGCAACGTGTGGCACGCCAACCGGGCGCTCGCGGGAGTCACTACTGATCCACAATCGTTGCAGTCGCAGTCGCAATGCTCAGAGCTCGGCCAGAGCTTTCTTTCTTTTTTCTTCTTCTTTCAGATAGACACGGTCTTTGTGCGGAATTTTAGTGACATCTCCGCGGTGTGCTGGCTTTGTGGGTGACAACAATTGCATTGATTAGCAGTGCCCTTGTCTGCCATTGTCAAACTGAACGGGCTGATTGCGCCGGGTGCTAGCGCACTGGCCATTTTGTAAATTTGGATCGTATAATTATACGTAAAAAAAATACGTCATCAGTGAACACGCCTTTCCATAAGCGATGCAGCAAGACACCCTTGCTGCTCCTCTCCAAACCATGGAGCATGCAGACCGGCATCCCATTCTTTCTTTTATCTCTGCTCTCTTCTGGGTCCTCTGTGGGTCCCCGTATTTACTGTCAGATGTTAAGGAATGCTGACGGGACAAACAGTGTACTTGCTATCATGGGTCAAGGCCCTGGCGGCATTGGTCACTATCAGTGTCCCGCATCTCATCTACTCTTTACTGTCCTATTCAATGACACTCACAGTTTGTCCTGTCTTTGTCATGTACAGTCAGGGCTAGCACTTATGGCTCGATTGACTGTAGCTAAACTTTTGGTCATTTGCCATGTTGTTTTGCCTTTGCGCTGTCGCACTCAATTATTGGATTCGATTCCGATACCTCAACACCTATGCTCAGCTGAAAGAACCCCCGTTACAGAAATCCGACGCTCAAGAGCTGCACCCCGATGTAAACACAACAGAGACCCCGCCCGCATTTCACACTTATCTCGACGAGTTCTTGCAGGCTGTACGGATCTTCGGTTTTCTGGAGAAGCCCGTACGTGGCTCTAACTAGCCACGTACATATGACTGCCTACAAGCCTTTCACAGGTTTTTCATGAATTAGCCAGGCATCTACAGACGCGAAGATTGATCGCAGGAGACACCTTGTCGCTGGACGAAGACAGGAGCTTCTATTGTGTTATCGATGGAATGGTTCAAGTATACGCACCTTCGGGTAAACCGACCGAATTTCAAAGCGGTTCTTGGGACAACGAGCATATGAACGGTTATGAACTCATGAATGAGGTTGGCAGCGGCGGCACGCTCTCGAGCTTGTTTACTATTCTCAGTCTATTCACTGAAGACGTGAAAATCAGCTGGAAAAACTCCAATTTCACACATGGTGACGGAGATGACCCGGACCTCAACGTGCTAACAGTGCCACATCCTGGGAGAAGCAAACGTGCCAATTCGGACGTCTCACACATGGACCTACATATGCAAGCGCAATACGTTCAGACGGCGAGAGAGCGGTCGCCCTCCGTTTCCTCGAGCAGCTCTACCATCCACCCGAGAGAATCGAAAACTCCAACTCCGTTTGCTTCTCGCTATGCGGACCGACCCACCTCCGCGCCACTGAACATCAGAACTCAGCGCAGGATGTCTAATCACCTCACACAGATCCATCATGGCACAGTGGCTCGCGCGACCGAAGATACGACACTAGCGGTTATCCCTGCTGAAGCTTTCCGTCGATTGACCAAACAGTTTCCTAACGCTAGCGCGCACATTGTACAAGGTAGGTTCCCCTCGTCTACACCAAGAGATCGTGTCTTTACAAAACTGTTTCAAGTCATTATGACCCGGTTTTCTAGGGTCACATTCAACGCTGCCCACAAGTATTTAGGTCTGACAACTGAGGTTCTTCGAACTGAGAAAGCTATCAACGATATTGCTTGTCACCCGCTTCCTCCGATCTTCTATCAGGGGGGCGGAATGCAGCAGCTGCGACAAAGATTCGATGGGGTTGGAACCCGAGATCTCTCTTCATCTCAACCTGAGTCGGGGAGTGACTACTACAACCTTCCACCAACGGTAGCCTCGTCAAGACCTAGTACAGAGTCGCAGTTGCCGTCGAAGGAGGATAGTACAATTAGCCCAGTGAAGTTATCCGCCGGCGCACGGTTTCCTCCGCGGAAATCACGCTCATCACGGCATCTCGTACAGGCCGGAGATCTACATAGCTCAACTGCATTTGGAGAGGCTTATAGGCCGCTGGGAAGAAGCTTGAGCATTCCGCATCCTCCTCGTCGCGAGTTGTATGAAACCCCCGAATTTCTCCATTTTGATGGAGTAGACTTTGACCTCCGGCAGGAGGTAATGAATTGTATCGCGGTCTCCATTGGCTTGTCGCAGCCGCCGTTGAGTGACAACACTTCTGTTGAAGCCTCACCCTCCTTTTCTGCAGCGGAATCAACAGCAGGTGGTCCATCGTCGCGGCAGGGTGGTAATTTCTTGGGCTCACCTTTCGGTTCCTTGTCATTGCTCGACATAGGAGATGATTCTTCCAGTGCAACTGGCGGATCTTCCTCCGTCACAGCGAGCGGATATATGAGCGGACTAGATAATGAAGTCGAAATATTGTTCTTCTCCTCAGGATCTTACTTAGCGAAAGCTGGAGAGCGGGATATAGGTGTGTAATTGTATCTTTACCTCTGGTGCAGACTAGGACCAAAATCATTTCAGGGCTTTTTTTTGTAATTGAAGGATTCTTAGATATCGTCCTGCCCATCGAAGGGCGATCACTATCAAGAAATGAACCAAAACCAAGGGTACCTTCGTCGTCAGTGGAGTCCCTATATGACATCGAGACAACGTCTAGCAACGGAGATAGCAACATCTCTAGCGTCGGTAGCCCCAGAGAACCCTCCAAGCCATCTGCACCGAGCGCATCCCGCCCAGGTTCATCAACGAAAGGTCAGCGACCGCTGTTCACAGTAAAACCCGGAGGAATCGCAGGATATTTAGGTAAGATCACTCGACTGATGGTGTACGCAGTTTGTTTACAGATTATCACTGTAGCGTCCCTGTCTAATGCTGCGTCATACGTCGATATTGTGGCCAAGACTGATACATATGTTGGCTTTTTACCGCATCATGCCCTTCAGAGGTTGCTTGAGAAGCGACCCATTGTCCTCCTTACGTTGGCTAAACGTCTCATCTCACTATTGTCACCACTCGGTCAGTGTTTCGCAATTCTAAAAGCATCTTTGTCAGAACTCAATCTTCACCGTAATCAGTCCTACAGATTGACGCGTCCCTGGACTGGATGCACGTTAGCGCAGGCCAAGTCCTGTGGCGTGCTAACGATGCCAGTGATAGTTTCTACATCGTTATCAATGGGCGATTACGTGCCATAACCGAAGACGACGAGGGAGTAGTCAAAATCTTTGCAGAGTATGGCCAAGGGGATACTGCTGGCGAAATTGATGTCATCACAAGCACTCCTCGGCGCAACACGGTGCATGCTATTCGAGATACAGAGCTCATTCGGATGCCACAGACTCTTTTCAACGCCATATCGTCACGGTAAGTCTTGGCTTAATTTAAGCCGGGATATGTTTTATCATCCACACTAGAAACCCGCAAACCACAGCCCTGTAAGTTGAAAAAAAATTGCCTGATTGATGAATGATGTCTATATCATCAAATTTCTAGGTTACTGCGAATGATCGCTTCGAGAGTTCGAAACGAAATCGATTCTTCTCCGAGGGCACGACCGCGGAACACGGGAACAGACTTAAGGCGCAATAATGACAATTTGAAGACCGTTGCCCTGCTTCCCGTCTCTCGTAACGTTCCTATTGAGAGCTTCGCCCGAAAACTCCATACTGCACTAGAAGGATTAGGCGCGCCGACCTCGTACCTCAATCAAGTATCTGTCTCCAGCGTGCTTGGGAGACATGCATTTACTAGAATGGGAAAGCTGAAAACGGCAGCCTGGTTGGCGGATCAGGAGCAACGATACAAAATCGTCCTTTACGTCGTCGACTCTTCAGTGGGTAGCTCCTGGACACAGACTTGCATTCGCCAGGCAGACTACGTGCTTGTCGTCGGTTTGGGTGATGATCCTTCCATAGGAGAATATGAACGCCTATTACTCTCCATGAAGACAACGGCACGCAAGGAACTCGTGCTTTTGCACCCAAACCGAACCGTGCTTCCCGGGTCGACGAGGGAATGGCTAAAGGTGCGAATGACTTGCGCCGAATCATCACGTGCATATAACTTACGTGAATAAAGAGTCGACCATGGGTACATCAACATATCCATGTGCAATTATCCGTACGCCTGCCTTGCCGAATCGGCGGTACATACTTTTTACAGAACCAATTAGGAGCTGAAGAAGGCTTCCACGCCTAAACCGGCTGTGATCGCCCCCCAAAATCCCGCTGCGGTTGTGGCTCTGAAGCATTTTACAGATAGGGTACAGAGGGAGATACAAAAATACCGCGGGAGTAGGCCAGACGTTCGTGCTCAACGATTGCCGCGTACAGATGACTTCGCCCGACTCGCACGGAGGATCTGTGGTGTTTCCATTGGGCTGGTACTTGGGGGCGGTGGTGCCAGGGGTATATCCCATCTCGTAAGTCGCCTGCCCTTGCCTGCTGTGGACTGCCCTCTCAATCTAGCAGGGAGTTCTACGCGCGTTGGAAGACAACGGCATACCCATCGACCATGTTGGTGGTAAGTATATCCGTCCCATCCTCATAGTTATTGACTTTATCCATTTCAAGGTACCAGTATCGGTGCCCTTATCGGTGGTCTATACGCGAAAGAGGTCGACATCATATCCAGCTCTGCTCGGGCAAGTCAATTTAGCGGGAGATTGGGCAATATATGGCGCATGCTATCCGACGTCACGTACCCTCTCGTGGCCTATACCACAGTATGCTGACATGTGTTTTGCTTGAGGATGTCTCCAAATTTCCTTTTTTATCAGGGGCATGAGTTCAACCGCTCTCTTTACAAAGCATTCTACGATTTGCATATCGAGGATATGTGGCTTCCCTTCTTCTGCAATACAGCGAACATCACGACATCTCGGATGGAGATACACGAGACTGGTTATGCGTGGAGGTTCATTCGTAAGCCGCGTGAACTCATCCTATTTATATTCACGAACATCCTCTTGCAGGTGCTTCGATGTCACTTGTGGGTCTTGTTCCTCCTCTCTGTGACAATGGAAACATGCTCGTGGACGGAGGTTACCGTAAGTAGTAGTCTTTGTGATCGAGTCCTTGAATAGATCAATTATACTCATCTTTCTCAGTGGATAATTTGCCGGTGAGTAGTTGATATCACGATTCTTATAGGTCCGATTCCCACGCGGGACAGGTATCCACAATGTTCGACATGGGTGCGAGTGCGGTCATAGCCTCCGACGTGGGCTCGGTAGGCAGTTTCAACTCTTCTACAATCAAATCCTCATTCTCCTCCCAAGCTCGACGATAACTCCCCTCGAAGCTTCGGAGATACGGTCTCTGGCTGGTGGTTGATGATCATGCGGTGGAACCCATTTTCAAACGCAAGAGCAATCCCTGCAATTACAGAAATTCAGAGCCGCCTTGCGTAGTATGTCACTCCTAATGACCTATCGCTATGCCTACATGATATGTACAGCGTTTCGAGTGTGCAAACGTTGGAAGAGGCCAAGGTCACCCGTGGTTGCCTTTATATGGCGATGCCAGTGCAGGAGGTGAGTGGAACTGCTTATCCAGGGTATGTACTGCCAATCCCTATTTGACAGTATGGGACCCTGCAATGGGCCAAATTCGAGGAAATACAAGAACGAGGGTACCAGGCAGCTACAAAGATACTGGAGGAGTGGGAAGAGCAAGGAAGACTCCCGTCCGGACTAATTGAAGGAAAGGATGTGAATGCAAAGAAGAAGAAAGGACAGAGTGCGAGGAGGAACACTATATAAAGAACGTGTAGATAAACCCATCTGTCCATAAGTAACGTGCCGCGGGCCGGACTACAGTAGCCCTGAGATGACCACTTCCACGTCCAATTCTGACCAACGTCGGCCTGCGAGAGAAACGGTCGACGTCTCCATACTTCGTGAAATAGCGAGGAACTCTCTCGTACATGCGCTGAATTCTGTGAGCCGTTTTCTATCTCTCTCTGCGACGCGTGACCATTGTCAATTTGATAGGTCAACGGTGCAAAGACTCTCGTGCTAGACCCATCTTTGGCCGGGCAACTTAGCTTGGTCACAGAGGTGTCTCTGCTCCAAGTATACATCACCTTTCAATCCCTCTTTTCGATGGGGCTTATGGCAGGATCTAGCAACATGGAATCGACAAGATGTTTTGGCTGGAATCAGGTCCACTCTCCGCAGTAACGACAAGTATCGTGTATTTGTGTCGCCCTCGGATAAAATGGGTGAAGATCATTGCAGGTATACAATAATTTCCTAGTCACTACTTGACACTACTTCTCATTGCGAAAGATAGACCAGATCAGGCGACACAGTGCAGAATCGCAGAAACACACCTACACGCTCCTCCTCGTGCCTCGAACCTCCACCCTCATCACGCGAGTGCTGGAAGAAGAGGGAGTTTTAGGGGATGTCACCATTTCTTCCTACAATCTCCAGTTCATTCCAATCGCGGATGATATCGTTTCGCTTGAGAACAGTGAGGCGTTCACGGAAATATGGGTGGTGGGCTCGACCTTCCTGTTACTACATCGCTTATCGCTCATGCGGTCATTGGGATACAGGATGGCGATGAGACCTCCATCTATGATTCATCACAGGCTTTGCATACTCTTCAGAAACTATTTGGGTCATTTCCGCGGATTACAGGGAAGGGTGATCATGCTGGAGTCAGTCTCGTAGCATGATGAGCGTACCACGGCGTCTGATATTTTGCAGCGGCTAGCAGATCTCCTCACACGCCAAACAACTCAGCGCGCGGGCGTCGACCAGGAGGGTTCAATGGAAATCTCTGATACTTTCGATTCGCTCATCGTCATTGACCGACGCGTCGACATGATCACGCCTTTACTAACCCAGCTGACATACGAGGGACTTATTGATGAGATTATCCATATCAAGAATTGTAAGGGTCTGTCCATTTACCACAAATCTAGTTTGACGTATGCTCTTAGCCCACGTCGAGGTCCCAGCGTCGCTCCTTAACATGCCACCGAACCCCAGTCAAACCCCATCGGGATCAGGTTCCACCTCTGCGACCCCAGCCATAGCTCTTGTTCAGGAAAAGAAACGGAAGCATCATCTTTCGGCCTCAACAGACCCCATGTTCTCGGAACTGCGAGATCTTAACTTTGCGTCAGTCGGAAAGCGATTGAACAAAGCCGCGCGTCGGCTGGACGAAGATTATAAGGTTTGTACGCGCCTACTGTATACTGGAATATGCAATAGAAACTGAACTGTGGGTCAGGCACGTCATCAGGCAACGGTGTCTCAGTTGCGCGATTTTGTAGGGAAATTAGGCGGACTTCAAGCCGAGCACCGAGCGGTGCAACTTCGTAAGTCTGGTGGGGATACTCTTTGGCGTTGTAGTGCTGAATATGACTCACGAAGACACCGGATTGCTTGAAATGCTGTTGCCTGTGACGCGATCGGAGATTTTCAACAAGTCCTTGGATATACAACAAAGTCAGCAGAGTAATTGCACCTCGGCGCGCTTCAACTAACGTACAATACTAGACTTGCTTGCCTCCTACGATGTGCCTGGACAGTTAACGGCCGTGGAGGACCTCATCGCGCAGGGGGCAGAGATGCAAGTTGTGATTCGACTTCTTTGTCTTGCCAGCATCATAGTGGGTGGTATAAAAGGCAAGTTACTCGAGAACATAAAGAAAGAATTCCTACAGGTTGGTCAATTCCTACCTTACGATCACGATACGCTGATGGCAACTTAGGCTTACGGGTATAGCTATCTTCCCTTGCTACTCTCCTTGAGTTCTCCTCCCTTGGCAATCCTACTCCCAAATCCGTTGCCCTCTTCTGTTGCGTCTGTTTCCGGCGCAAAATATCCGTTCACGTCTCTGCGGAAGTCGTTACGTCTGCTCTTTGATGGCAATGAATCACTCGACGAGTTGGAGAACGATATAAGCTACGTGTATTCCGGATATGCGCCCATCAGTATTCGTCTTGTCCAATGCGTGGCCCAAAAGGGTGGCGTTATCAGCAATCCGGCCAAGAGCAAAGAGGAGGCAACAGAAGAGGACGGAAAGAAGGGCAAATCTGCGTATTTAGGACAGACACAGGCACACCCCATCGTTGGTTTCAAGGGGTTCGAAGACGTTGTAGAGAGTATTCCCGGCCGGACGTTTGACATCACACAGAAGGGAGCGGCGGCAACGAATGGAGTCAGTACAAATTTGCGTAAGTGGTTAGATTAATTACGGGATGTTTTTGTCGCCTAATGCCGTATCTTGACTAGTTTCCACCTGGAAGGAACGAACAACCACAAC
>Ga0193693_1000122_pt1 | contig 11839 bp, 14 predicted proteins | sample L3a2metaG_FD_144916 | JGI IMG/M metagenome (GOLD analysis project Ga0193693, IMG submission 144916) | Soil microbial communities from a riparian zone of the East river system, Colorado, United States - L3a2 | ecosystem: Environmental > Terrestrial > Soil > Riparian zone | place: USA: East River...
GGTTCTTTATTGCGTCCCACACCCCTCTGGTACTTTCAGTTTCACTTCTCGAGCGCCCCATCTCGGGGTATCCGGTTTAAGGTGATCTCCCTCCCACGCCATCTACCTTTAATAATAACCGATGAAAACGAAAGATGATGTTGCCTGCCACACCTGTCTCCAATTTGAACTCTAGATGATCAGCTTCGCGCTGCATATACAGAACTGTAACCGAAGACGTAAAACGCTATTCAAGAAGTGGGTTTGCAATTATCCCGTCTCTAGCGTGCGAACCAGATCATTTTTGATTCCACGGGCGGTTATCAACTGACAGGCATGTCAAGAACATAACGCCATCCCATATTGATCTGTGGTGGCAAGATCAATGATCGTAACGTGAGGGGGTCAAGAAATTTTATGCTCTTCGTGCTGTCCGGTGCGTGGTGATTACCCCTCAAGATAAGTTTTCAGACCCTGAAAGCGCCCGCATAAGGAGTGCTGAGGTGCTGAGGTATTGAAGCGTCATTTATACTGTACTCGCACTGCATCCGAACCCAGCTATACCAGAAACATCCCGTCTAGATCTATGTGGAAATGACTAAACCTTTCTAAATCATGTTGCGCAGAAAAAAAACGATTGCATGTAACAAGACGAGCGCGCGTTCTGACAGCCAAAAGCTGAAACATCTACCCCCCTCCTCGTGGCCACCCCAATTTAGCCTTTTTTCACTCCACGCCGTGCCACCCATGATACCCCTCAGGCTCATCATCAGGGTCTATCGCTGAGTGAACCGAAAGCGGTCCCGTCAGCCACTCGGCGGTACCGAACAGTGATCGGCCGATACTGAGCAGGTTTTCAAGCATATCGACGAGGTATGACTGTACTTCGCCCTCCGCAGCCACATACAGGTGCGACAGCCCAAGCTCACGCTGTGAAATGTGCATGGACTGTTCGAGGCGCGAGATGAGCGTGGCGCGCGCGTGCCGGACAGACGGGAGGAATTGCGGCAGCGGCTGGCGCGCCCGGAATGCATGTTCACAGGCGTACAACGTGACGCATACACAAGATACCTATTACAATATGTGGTCTCGTGCATCAGACTTACTGATGTTGGATCAAGGGATGGACATCCGCGTACAAGCTCGCGCCGCTCATTCACGACACCAGATATAGCTTCCCTCACAGGGATATGCTCTCTTATTTTGCGAAGGCCCGTCAAGATATCGAGCATAACCGGCATGGAGCTTAGAGCGTTGCGATACTGGATCATGGGTTTCTGCCCAAGGGGGGCGGAGGGGGGGGGGGTTTGTAATACAGTGAGAATTTGGATGTTGTGATTGGGTGATCAAGTCTCACGTACTGGTAATAAACTTATTTCATCGCGAAGCGCGACGATAAGACGCGAAAGACGAATCAGAGAGTTGCGTGTTTCGAGCTCGAGCTTCTGCGTTCGCCTCCTGTCGCTTAGAGTAAATGCCCGATCACGTTTGAATAGTTCCCTGTGGCCACAATCAGAAAGAACCCATCAAGTGGGGGGATATGAAGAATACCTGCTAAGCGTCAGGTACAGCTGACTCAATAAGCCGAGAGTACGGCTCGCATTTCGCAAAAATAGCATCTGAGAGGTACTTGATAAGTCAGAGACTACTATCAATTCGATCCGTTCGGTGTTTACCCTGCAGTGTTTTGGGAAGACGAGTGTGTTCATCAGGAGAGCTGCTAGGACACCGGCAGTGATCATAGCTGCCCTCCATCCCGCTAATACTGCGCACGACGTCTGACTGAGCATTAAAAGTAAAAAGTGTACTTTAGTGCGCACCAATGATCGGGGTATCGACGGAGGTGCCAAGATAACGGGAAAACACTATCGGAGGCAATGTCACAGACCTGCATTATACTAAGGTCAGAGTTCCGATGGCTATGGCACACTGGGAGCATGCTTACGCGACGACACCCAGGGAAGACACCTCCGTCCTCGTGATCAACCAGCTAATCGGGAGGTCGGCGAGCTACAACTATTTGAGAAACATGCCTGTGAAACGACCACATTCACACGAACCGTCACCATTACCACGAGACCATATGAATTCGTGTGGCATATCAACCAGGTCTAGAAAACACAAATGATAGCTGGAGCGGGAAAGTCCGGCAAAAAAACTGACATCACTCACGATGTACCCATACAAGGCCCCCAATAATGTTCCAACCTGGGCAATAATATGGGTGAAAGAGACACAACCACGAGGTCTATACGTACGATACGAAGGGATGACACCCGCCAAGTTGCTCCTGTATTCGTTTCTAGCACCCAGACATAGCTGATGATCATCCATTGTCCGCGTCCCTCGGCAAACCATCTTTCACCTTTATACGTTAATTAAGTAGCAGTTGTTTCGTAGAAGATTCAAATCCTACCTCGACTACCTCTCGACATGAAGGCTGGCAGACTCAGTAGCATCACGCCAATTGAATTCTTCACCGCGTGTTGCAGGTGGCTAGAGTGCCTGATAGCCCGGATGCACGCGGCAAATCGAAATCGAAGACGGGTCATTCTTGGCCCATGGACGACACTGCGGAGTTTCAGGGATTCTCTGCTGGTGAATCTGGAGCCAAGGGTTGTAGATATTTTGGATAGGTTAGCTTCCCTCAATCTGACCAGCTCCGAGAGACCTTCCCGAGCTTCGGACACACTTAGTCTGTGTTCATCCTCGAAGTGATCTGGGTCGTGATCGTCGGATTTGACATGCTCACGGTCATCGCCGATAATGGTGGTAGGAGCAATACCTAGCCATGCCCAGGAAAGGCGTGGGTACCATACACGAGTTTGAGAGGTATTGTGGAGATCAAGAATCCTATCGGCGACACGCAAGGCCCTGCGCATTTCATTGGCCATCTGAATAACCAGTAATTACATTTGTGTATGTTTTTCGAGAGGTAGAGACATACCTCTATGAGCGAGACAAGGAAGAGAAACTGGCCAGAAGCATCTGGGGGTATATCCACGTTTTCATCCTCGTTCATATACCCATGTAGACCAGCAAACACCTCTCTCGCACCATCTCGTGCTTGATCGAGTCGATGCAATATTTGGGTTGATGTCTCCTTATCGGAAAGTTTTGACCCCAGTATGCCTGCAGTATGCTCGAACACAAACAACAGTGTCGCCTCCACATGTTTCATCGATGCCAAAATCACCTGCCCGAGGTTCACCGCTGGCGTCATCGTCGCATGGAGAAGCTTCTCTTCGCGAAGCGTTTTCACACGTAAACTACCCCACGACAATTCCCTGCGAGTATTTTCTACTACTGCAATGAGAGGCTTGATGGATTCGACTAAAAAAATGTTTAGAAAATCTCTACCGATGAAAGCACAGAAGCTCCACCGCTTATTCTACCAAGCCGAAGTTCGAAAGCAGCGATTGAATAAGCCAAGTCCAGTTGAACAGATTCTGCAAGCAGCTCATCAAGAAGACGCTTGTGTCGCGAAACGATGTTAAGACTCTGATTTCCTCCGTCGAGAATAAAAGACTCGTCCATGGCTATGGAAAGGCATTCTTGGAGGTTAGAAAATGAATTGGCAACTGTTCTAGCGAAATGGGTCGAAAACCAGCGGAGGAGCAGTATGTTGCTGATAAAGCATATCAACGCAGCCGACAGCGTCATCCAGATAAAAAAAGTTGCGGCATGCACTGAGCCCTGCACATCGTTGAGTTCAGTAAACAGGTGTGGGGTCAGGATCGGAATAGACTAACGCTCGATACACCCACATTAGTGGTAAGAAGCCAGATGGAAACAAAACATGATATACGAGCGGACAGTTGTAGCCGGGGCAACCGACTTTTAACCCAGCCAGCTAAAGTGCAATGATTAGTGGGTGGAGCAACAGGAATTGCAGGGCGCTACACACCAAGGAAGGCTACAGACAGGAGGAAAACAGCAGGGATTGCCCTGGATGACGCAGAAAGGTCCGGCCGTAAAGAAGCGATGTACCTCGCCAAAGTAGAGAGACCGATGCCGAAAAAAGCGCCAGTTATGTTGAGAATGGTGGCCTCCAAATGTTGGGCAAGCGTCTCTTGGGCGGAGAAAACGAGTTCCTTAAGCGTAAGAAGCAAGAAGGCGGATGGACCTCCGAATCTGGACCATGGTTTGACAACGACAAATGAGCAGCATAGAAAAGTTGAAAGCAAACGAGCAAGTACACGTCGAGTGAAAAAGTTAGAGACCTGACTGAATGTGTGGGTCATTTATGAGCGCTCGTCAAGTTTTTTTTCTTTTTTTTCGATGTTTTTGGCGAGAGCGATCAGGTGGCCGTGTGAAACGCCGGTAATTAAAGGAAGCCAAGGAGCGCCAAGCAATCATCACGACCACTCCGCCTGGCCCATGGCAGAGAACATTTACTCCAAGGGGACCAGGGTCTGGTTCACAGATAAAGAACAGGGATGGATTTCTGCTGAGGTCACAAATATTCTCAGGGGCTCTGACGAGAAAATCAAGCTTACCTTTGTCGACGACCGGGGCAAGGTTAGTCCACGCGTCTCTTTTTATCACCGGCGCAAACCTCTGACTACCCACTCGAACCTTCGTTCCAGGAAATCGTTGTCGACACTACTGTCAGAGCTATCAAAGAGGGTCAAGATGACCTACCACCATTACGAAATCCTCCTTTACTGGAGACCGCTGACGACCTCGCCACGCTATCCCATCTTAATGAGCCTTCAGGTGCGCTTTGTCCATCCGGATAACACATCCTTTTTTCAATTTCTGCCCAGTTCTCCACACCATTCGGAACCGCTATGCACAGCATAGCATTTACACCTACAGTGGCATCGTTTTGATCGCGATGAACCCTTTTCAACGTGTTACCCAATATAGCCCGGAGATCATCCAGGCGTATAGTGGACGAAAGCGAGGAGAACTCGAACCACATCTTTTTGCTATTGCAGAGGATGCGTATACTGCTATGAGGAAAGAGGGAATTGGTCAAACAATCATCGTCTCCGGAGAAAGGTATGGGGTATTATCTCGACCAGAAATCAAGTTGACCAAAGTACCCTAGTGGTGCAGGGAAGACTGAATCTGTGAGTGTCGTGCATGATATTCTCACAACAGGGCACTCAGTCTTGTGCAGGCGAAATACATAATGCGCTATCTTGCATCTATTAATCCTCCCGACTCGAACGCAAAGACTAGAACAAAGCTTTCCTTAGACGAATCAAGTGAAGTAGAGCGCCAGATCTTGGCTACTAATCCCGTCCTGGAGGCGTTCGGTAATGCGAAGACTACACGAAATGATAACTCCTCTCGGTTTGGCAAGTATATCCAGGTGTGTGCCACGCGGAATCGGTCTACTCATTACGTATAAACCTTTCCTTATAGATTCTCTTCGACGGAAAACAAGAGATTGTCGGTGCAAGGATTCGTACTTATCTTCTGGAACGTTCCCGCATAGTTTTCCAGCCGTTGACGGAACGCAACTATCATATTTTTTATCAACTCTGCGCCGGTGCACCTCTCAAGGAGCGTAAGGATCTAGGCCTAGATACTGATATCACCAAGTTTCACTACTTGAAGCAGGGCGGCCTTCATTCTACTCCCATTCCTGGTGTCGACGACGCAGAAGAGTTTCGGACGACCCAGCATGCTCTGTCGACTATCGGTATCTCCGTTGAACAGCAATGGGCCGTTTTCCGCCTTCTTGCTGCACTGCTTCACCTCGGCAATGTCAAGATCTCGCAAACACGGTCGGACGCCGCCATTGATGAAAATGACACAGAACTCCTTTTGGCTACGCGCTTTCTAGGTATTGACAAGATGGAGTTCAAGAAATGGACTGTCAAAAAGCAAATTACGACACGTTCGGAGAAGATCATCACAGCTCTCAATGCTACACAGGCAACTGTCGTTCGCGATTCCGTGGCGAAATTTGTATACGTTTGTCTTTTTGAGTGGCTCGTTGCCATCGTCAACGAAAGCTTGGCTGGAGAGAACGGCGAGGCGGAGAAACGTGCTGAGATGTTCATCGGTGTTCTCGACATTTACGGTTTCGAACACTTCCAGAAGGTATTATCGCCAACTGTTTTGTGTGGCTTCGGTTTCGTGACAATCCCCTCCACAGAACTCTTTCGAACAATTCAGTATTAACTACGCGAATGAGAAGCTGCAACAAGAGGTCAGTGGAATTCATATTTACGCACGCGCCATCTGACAAAGGGTGCAGTTTAACGCACACGTCTTCAAACTCGAGCAAGAAGAATATGTCAAGGAACAAATTAATTGGAAGTTCATCGAATTTTCGGACAATCAGCCATGCATCGATGTCATTGAGGGCAAGTTGGGTGTACTGGCGCTTCTAGACGAGGAGTCGCGTCTCCCAGCTGGAACGGATGCGTCGTTCCTCCAAAAGCTCTACGCCCAGATTGCAAAGCCCGAGACGAAGGATGTTTTCAAGAAGCCACGGTTTGGAAATACGGCTTTCACCATTGCGCACTACGCCCTCGATGTCACGTACGAAGCTGAAGGGTTTCTGGAGAAGAATCGTGACACCGTCCCCGACGAACACATGACTCTTCTGGCATCGACGAAGAACACTTTTCTTCGGGAAGTACTTGACGCCGCTCTGGCTTCGACAAAGACTCCAGAAAGCCCCCTACCTTACTCTCCAGCCGTTTCGGATACGAGTGGAGCTTCTCGTCGGCACTCGCTCATCCCCGACCCTGGGCGTATCTCCTTGGTGAATTCTGCAGCGTCTGGTCCCAAGCGACCCGGTGCTGCTGCACGGAAGCCTACTCAGGCTTCTATTTTTAAGGCTTCGTTATCTAGCTTAATGGACACGCTCAGTATTACGAATGTCCACTACATTCGCTGCATCAAACCGAACGAGCAAAAGGAAGCTTGGAAGTTTGTTCCTCAACAAGTTCTAGGGCAACTTCGCGCCTGCGGAGTTCTCGAGACTATCCGGATAAGCTGTGCTGGCTATCCCACACGGTGGACCTACGAGGAATTCGCGGAACGGTCTGTTGCTTATCTCCTTTAGTCTCACATATGACTCACCATGTGTAGGTATTACATGCTTGTGCCGTCGTCTCAGTGGGGTCCAATGATTCAGCGCATGGAATTGAACGGCCTCTGTTCGCTCATTCTAGAGAGGACTATCAGCGACCCTGATAAATCTCAAAACGGAAAGACCAAGATATTTTTCCGTGCGGGCATGCTCGCTGCTCTAGAAACGTTACGTGCAGATCGACTCAATGCTATGGTCACTGTGGTTCAAAAGAATATGCGGAGGCATATGTATATGAAGCGCTACCGCGAGATGCGAACTGCTGCCATTAGAATCCAGACTTGGTGGCGTGGGATCCTGGCGAGGCGCTTTGTGGCCCAGGTTCGTCGGGAGACCGCCGCTATCCGGTTCCAGAAGGTAGCGCGGCGCTATATACAAAGGAAGCGCTTTACGGAGCTCCGAACGACCGTTGTTCGCTTCCAGAGCCGTACGTACATCGTTTTCGCCCTTCTACCGGTTCTGATTGCAGAAATCCGACTTAGGAATCCGGGGCTTACTGGCTCGTCGCGCATACAAGGAACGACGACAAGGGCAGGCAACTACACTCTTGCAAAGCCTGTTCCGCGGAATGTACGTCGCTGCGCACACCCTAATTTGTTATACTCATGGCATGTCTGTAGTCTTGTTCGAAGAGATTTCCGTTCGGATGTTCGCCGTGTCATCTATATGCAATCTTGCATTCGCAGGAGGTTAGCTCGCAGGCAGCTTAAGGCTCTGAAGGCCGAAGCCCGTTCAGTTTCCAAGTTCAAAGAGATTTCCTACCGTTTGGAGAATAAGGTCTTTGAGCTCACGCAGACGCTGCAAAAGCGAACGGAGGAGAAGAATGAGGTGGCCGTTAAGCTGGCAACTGTCGAACTCCAGCTCAAGTCATGGATCTCCCGACACGAAGAAGTCGATGCGCGTGCCAAGCAACTTACTTCCGGTCTTGCTACATCACAGACAGAGTTGACTCGCCACGATGAACTTCTCCGCCAAATGGAAGCTATCGAAAAGCGCCTTGAGGAGGCGGTTGCTACAGTCCAAGAGCGGGAACAGACAATTCGCAGACTTGAGGACGACTTGACGCGCCAGGCCTCGGAACTCGAGCACCGTGCCAAGCAGGTTGACAGCTTGCCAATCCGCAATGCAGAAGACAGCTCCGTCATCCTCACCCTCAAGAATGAGGTTAGCAGCCTACGCGAGCAACTCAACCGTGCACATGCCCTTCAGTCACTCACTCGCGGTCCACGGGATCCACCCGTGTCCCCCACATTTGCGCCCACACTACGCCACCTAGACAATGGAGCACCCGAAGAAGAAGCTCAAGGTGTAAATGGTGGTCATTCCACCGCAGTGCGGCATCAACGACGCCACAGCTCCGCCGGTGTTTATGCATTAAGCGGCGGCAATGATAACCGAACCTCTGTGGACGAGCTGATGTCATACGTGAAACGTACACAGACTGCGAACCCGCGTGCGGTTTCCGTGGCGTACAACGGAGAGGAAGGAATCCCACGCTTCCGTGGTACCAATGGTCTATCGGACATCTATGACGATCCCGCAGAAGAGAAGATCCGTTTTCTCCAAGACATCCGTAACCTAGACGAGGACGTCTTGGAGGGTCTCATCAAGGGTCTCAAGATCCCCCTACCAAGCTTAACAAATCCGTCAGCCGTCAAGGAGATCTTGTTCCCCGCTAATCTCATCAGCCTGGTAACAAATGAGATGTGGAAGTACGGTCTTATACCCGAGAGCGAACGGTTCCTGGCGAACGTTATGCAGACGATACAGGCTCATGTTATGGCTAGTGTCCCCATACTCAGAAATAATGCGCTTCTTTCTGACGCCTTCGCAGACCTTCAATGGTGAAGATGCCATCATTCCGGGTATTTTCTGGTTGTCAAACGTCCATGAAATGCTCTCCTTCATCTGTGTTGCGGAGTCAGACATGTTGCAGGGCATTGGACCTGGCGAGGAGAACGCCGTGCGCCCATTCGACTGGTCCGACTATGAGCGCCTGGTGTCCGTCGTGAAGCACGATTTGGACAGTTTGGAATACAACATATACCACACATGGATGACAGAGACGAAAAAGAAGCTCACGAAGATGGTCATCCCCGCCCTCGTCGAGAGCCAGTCCTTACCTGGTTTCATTGCAAGTGACGGCGGAGGACGTTTGTTCAATCGCGTCTTCAACTCCAATAGCCAGCCAGCGTTCAGCATGGATGACATTCTCAACCTGTTGAACAAGGTGTGGAAGAGTTTGAAGAGCTACTACATGGAGGAGGGCGTCGTACAGCAGGTGGTGACAGAACTCCTCAAATTGATTGGGGTGACTAGCTTCAATGACCTTCTCATGCGAAGGAATTTCTCCTCGTGGAAACGCGGTAGATTTTCTTTCTAAGTTCTCGCGTCTCCCGCAGATCTTTCTGACCGTGTCGGTTATAGCTATGCAGATTCAATACAACATCACGCGGATAGAAGAGTGGTGCAAGTCTCATGATATGCCAGAGGGCACGCTGCAATTAGAACATTTGATGCAAGCAACGAAATTGCTACAACTCAAGAAGGTCGGCCACCTTATCAAAGTCATCGGTTGCGTTAGCTCACTGAAATATTCGCAGGCCACGGCTGAAGATATCGAGATAATTTACGACGTCTGCTGGATGTTGAGCCCCATGCAGATTCAACGCATGTGCACAAATTACTACGTGGCCGACTACGAGGTATGTCTGGCACATACGATAGCCTGTGACGCTTGAATGACAGAAATGCCAGAATCCCATTTCGCCCGAAATTTTACGCATTGTCGCATCGCGCGTCATTGCGAATGATCGAAATGACCATCTTCTATTACCAGAGGCGGAAGAAGTTGGTCCGTACGAGTTACCCCTTCCTCGGGATGTGAACGGGCTCGAGACCTATGTTCCCGCATACCTTAACGTCTCCCATCTTCGTCGACTCGCTGCGCTGGTCGCATAAAGTACGGGATATCACGGTTGTTACATACTTATCTGGTGTTTTTGTTTCGTAATATTATATACAATATACTCTCTCGATGTCTACACTCAAATAACCCATGGAAGTAACCTGGCATTAAGAAATCAGTAACATTACGCCCAGGTGTTACCCCAACCCACCACGCGCCAAGCCGCGGATGAATCATACAACATAAATAGTATATACGGATATTTCACTTATGATTCAAGGTCAGGAAAAGCTCGCAACCATCTTCAATCTGTTCGCGGAGAAGTCGATCAGTCTCTAACACCATAAATTCTTCCAGGCTGGCCGTTTTGCGTCGAGACAGACGTGGTGGCTTTTAAAGTCGTGAGCCGTGAGCGGAAATATCGAAACAACAGATTGTGTACTTACCGCAGTGGTCTGAAAGTTAAAATGGCGAGCAAGCATATCGAGCGCTCTCCCAGTGCCCACAGTCTTGAATCAGAAAAACATAAGCACGAGAGAAACCTGAGGAGATGGCCGAGACTAACATTGCGGAACCAAAAGATCTTTTGAGCGGCTTCGGGGTCACCTTCACAACTGACCTTGACGTGCAATCGCTGGTCAATACCGATGGAACCTGGCCTGTCACTTGGATCGGCCGGCACCGCGCGATGGCGCATCTTCATGAACTCGACCTTTTGGAATTGTGCCAGCTTTTTGGGGTCAGTGGGGACTTTGCGCTTAGTAGGCGCGGACGCAGTTTTGTTGGAGCTGTATGTCGAGGCTGTGGAGAGACCGGAGAAGTGTTTGGCGAGCAGAGCGTGAGCAGCTTCATTCTTGGGTGGTGCGACAGGCTCTGGTACGGGACATGCATGCTGTGATGCATCACGGTGCCTATACAGTATAGGGACTTAGAAAAGAAAGAAGGAGAAGTTGGTCAGGGTATTGTGAAAACGTGGCTCACGATGCACAGTAGGCAAGTGTACACCGCGGACAGAGCGCAGACGTCCTGTCTTGTTCTCCGGCAGAGTCTCCGACATATGCATCGAGACTGGGCTTGTTACAGGAGGTGAGAGCGCAGCGCTGAAGTTTCTGGAATGCGGATGAGGTATCTTTCAGTGCCTGAGAAGGATCGACGGGGCACTGATGGGCGTCTGGGAAGATATGATCTTTGCAGAATTGATTGTCACAGCGACATCGGATTGGTAGGAGGTCGAGCTTGCGGCAAGAAGAGAGGGAACAGTGCGCGCCGATGGGAGGCAATTCCATCACACGCTCTACCAAGTCTCGAGTCAGTCACGGGCCGGCGGCCAAGCCAGCGCAGCTCTAATCTTTCCAGCGGATCATATCATGAACATCGTCGTACGTTTCTCTCGAAACCATTGTGCCGTACTGCAATTCCATACAAAATCTTCTGTGAACGGAAATTCTGTTTGTCTTAGGAATCGCTCTTCGGTCGCACCGTAACGCCAGCGGAACGTCTGCGCCAACATCAGCGCGCGCTGGTAAAGGCGCAGCGCGAACTCGACCGCGAGCGCACAAAGCTCGAGCAGAGCGAGAAGAAGCTTATCATGGACATCAAGAAGAGTGCCAAGGCGGGACAACTTGTGCGCTTCTCAGACATTTACCCTTCGGGTCGTTTTTTGCTAAAGGATGTGCGATTTTTCTGCGCGCAGAACGCTTGCAAGGTCATGGCAAAGGACTTAGTTCGCACACGCCGATATGTTCAAAAGTTCTACCAGATGCGCACGCAACTGCAGGCGGTCGGATTGCGCATTCAGACGTTACGTAGTAATCAGCAAATGGCCGACGCCATGCGCGGTGCCACTCGTGTTCGCCCTTTTCTCTCCCTCGTTCTTTCTCAACCCCCCTTAA
>Ga0193693_1000123_pt1 | contig 11829 bp, 12 predicted proteins | sample L3a2metaG_FD_144916 | JGI IMG/M metagenome (GOLD analysis project Ga0193693, IMG submission 144916) | Soil microbial communities from a riparian zone of the East river system, Colorado, United States - L3a2 | ecosystem: Environmental > Terrestrial > Soil > Riparian zone | place: USA: East River...
CGAGGGCGTTGACAGCTGTCCACTTGCCTGTACCCTTCTGCCCAGCTTGGTCGAGGATCTTGGTGACGAGGGGTTCTCCGTCATCGTCCTTGAAACGGAGGATATCGTAGGTAATTTCGATCAAGAAAGAATCGAGGACACCCTTATTCCACCTCTCGAAAATGTCGGCAATCTCGTCCTCGGGAAGTCCGAGACCGCGTCTCAAGATATCGTACGCCTCAGCAATAAGTTGCATGTCGCCATACTCGATACCTTAAAAGGCGTTAGTATATGCACTCGAGCGAACAGTGTGAACGGATGAATACAAACCGTTGTGCACCATCTTCACGTAATGGCCAGCGCCGGACTCGCCCATCCAATCAGCACATGGGTCACCCTGCACCTGGGCCGAAGTCTTCTGGAAAATCTCCTTGATGGCAGGCCAGGCATCAGGGGAACCACCGGGCATAAGTGAGGGGCCATGACGGGCACCCTCTTCGCCACCCGAGACACCGGAACCGACGTAAAGGAGCCCTTTAGATTCAAGCTCCTGAACACGGCGAATGGTATCCGGGTAGTGGGAGTTTCCACCGTCAATGATGATATCACCCTTTTCGAGGTGAGGGGTCAGCTGATTGATGAAGTCATCGACGGCGGAGCCTGCTTTGACAAGAAGGATAATCTTGCGAGGACGCTTGAGCTTGGAGATAAGTTCTTCAATAGAGTGAGCACCCTGGACGTTAGTGCCTACAGGAGAGTGAGCGTGAATAAAAGGAGAGTGGACCAGGTTATGCGTGTATGTTACCTTTTGCCTCGTTCGCCAGGAAGTGACCGACCTTGGAGGTTGTACGATTGTAGGCGACGACATTGAACCCTTTGTCATTCATGTTAAGTATGAGATTTTGGCCCTAACATTGGTGTAAGAAAGATCGGAAAAGGACGGGAGAGTGAAATACCATGACGGCCAAGCCGATGAGGCCGATATCTCCACTGGGTAGGATGATATCAGTGTGATGGTGATACACGGACTTGAGAGGGATACTAACGTAGCCATTGTTGAACTAGAGGGGATGCTGGGTGAGTAGGAGTGAGGAGCGGGTCAATCGTGAAGTCCGATTTTATCCCATCGTCAAGGATCTCCGGTCCGCGGCTCCGCTCCCACGGCTGCTTACTGTACACCCATTCCGTCCATACTACCGATGCTCACCTTATTTATCGCCCCAGCGCTCTATTAAGAGCACTCTCGCCTAACCGTCCTAATGCATTCAAACACGAACCGCCGTCCTCCAGTCTCACCGCACTTAATGTCATCTCTCGGTCCAGGAGATATCGTGCACCAGGGCTGGGTGTTGAAGAAGAGGCGGAAAAAGATGCAGGGTATGGTTTCCTGTCATTTATCACCCATCGTCTGACTGGGCCAAAGGTTTTGCACGGAGATATTTTGTACTATATAAAGACGGCCTTCTTTCCTACTCCTTTGGTCCTGAGAAGCCTGTTAGAGACGAGCTATCGATGTCACAAGCCGCTATATCCTCCTCCCGTAGATCGAAAGACATACATATTGACACCGACAAGGCGACTTTTCATATAAAATGCTTTAATACCGAGGAATTTGATGCATGGATGACCGCATTTCGGTGAGAGGAATCCTCTACCCTGCTACTAGTAACTGGTGCTAAATGAATCAAGCACTTTTACTACCCCCTATCTGGACCCCCGTACGTCGCAGCGAACATCCTCCATTAATCGAGTCGCGTCAAGAGTGGGTCTCACTCAGGCCAGCAAGTCTTCGGGGTTGTTGACCGAAATGGGGGTCGTCAGTACTGTCAGTACTTTGTTGGCATCCAACTTATCCACCGAATATAGACCATCGATGAGCTGGAAAATGCTACACAGGCCTGGCAGCAACTGGAAGCTAGAAAGCGAATTCCGAATTCATCAAAGTCAAAGTCTGATAAAGAAAAGGAAAAGGAAAAACCGAAGGATGGGTCAAAAGAGGGCATGTTTGGTATCTTCAAGAAGAGTGCGTGTACTTGCTTTCCGTTCAAATGCCTCGGTTTTTACGCGTCGAAGACCATAGCTCCTCGCATATACTAGTGGAAGTGAGCTCCACCGATGAGAGGTCATCGTCAACAGACGTAGGAACCTCCACCAACCCCTACGATCGCTTACAATCGGCAATTGCGGCGTTGAAGGCTCAGCACGGTGCCCTCAGTGGCTTGATACCATCTTTAGACAACATCCCTTCTGGAGTTCTTGTAGTACCGCTACCAGCGACTGTCGAAGAGCAATCTGATGGGAGCCAAACTCCAGCACGATTCGCGAGCCCTATTGCGCGGAGGACTTGGGCATCTACAGTCACTTCCTTGAGTGACGGGGGTAGCATTTGGTTTGATGCAGCGGACGAACCTGATGGCGCTGAGGAGTTTATCCTTGATCCTCCCCATTCGGAGGCCGGTGCACCCGAAGATCGAATACCAGTATCAGACGGGCAGAGCACCCCAAACGCCTCTGAAGAATCAGACACAGATGATGAGGAAGAAGTGGCACGCCTTTCGTTGGCAGTCAGCGACCGTGTAGTGAAAGCTGGCGCCCAACAGCTGACACACCGGACATCGTTACCAAGCGGCCCAGTTGCCGACGAGGGCAGTCTATTCGCTGTCTTTAAGAAGAACGTCGGCAAGGTGCATTCTACTGATGTTCTGTGTGTCGAGCTCTTCCTTATTATCTCCACGGAAAGGACCTTGCTAGTATTGCATTCCCCGTGACTTTCAACGAGCCCCTCACTCTTCTTCAACGGACAGCGGAGGAAGTCGAATATTATCATCTCCTTCACGAAGCCTTCCAAACTCAGGATGCCGTTGAGCGCATGTGTTACGTTGCAGCTTTCGCTGTTTCCGGCTATGCGCATACACGACACCGGTCTAGCCGGAAAGGCTTGTAAGTCCTCATGCATTCTATTCGCATTGCATGTTTGTTCACCTAAACTTAACCAGCAATCCCCTACTTGCGGAAACATATGAACTTCCGGAACTGAAATTCATTGCTGAAAAGGTCAGTCACAATCCGGTAGTTATGGCTTATCATGCGGAAGGGGAAGGTTGGGAACTGTATGCTACTTCTTGCGGAAAAACGAAGTTTTGGGGTACGTGGGGATCATGAACTGTCAGTCATCGGAGCGATCAACTCATAACACGTCCACTTCTCTTTCCAGGCAAAAGCTTAGAAATCATTCCTATCGGCACACATCACGTCAAGATTGGAAATGATCATTACCAATGGTAAGTACAGACATGTCGTCAACCGGAGGGGTTGACACAGCTGCCTTCAGGACAAAGCCCCATTCCTTCATGCGGAATCTGATGATGGGGACCAAGTATTTCGAACATACTGGGAATATGACGATCGACAATGTGTCGACCGGGGCCCGATGCGTGGTCGAGTTTAAGGAGGCCGGTTACTGGGGAGTACCCAATCAGGTTCACGGTGCCGTGTACTCTCCTACAGGGGAGATTGAGACCACCCTTGAGGGGAAATGGGATGAGGCATTGGCACGCAAACTCAGTCCTAATCACCTTCAAGTCTTGTGGAGAGCGACGCCTTTCCCAATGAATATTCTCGATTTCTATGGGTTCACAGCGTGGGGCATCACACTCAACGAGGTCACTCCGGATCTGAAAGACAAGCTCCCGGCAACGGATTCGCGCAACCGCCCAGATGTACGCGCACTGGAAGAGGGAAACCTCGACCGCGCGGAGGCGGACAAGGAACGTTTGGAAGAGCTACAGAGAGAGCGCCGGAGACAGGGAAGGGATCGCGAGCCTCAGTGGTTTAGAAACGAGGGTGATGAATGGATCTATGCAGGAGGATACTGGGAGCAACGGGCCAAAGGCTGGAAAACCTCGGAACCGTTATGGTGATGGCAGATCATGACATTGTAATATCTACGGGAACCAGTTCACTCATTTCATTCGATGAATGTCCATGGCAGGTCTAAGGTTTGGTGGAACTTGTCTATACCTAGCTTTACGGGCGATCCCATGAAGTCCACAGAGAGTCAGAGCGTATGGCGTGTCGCATGCATGGAATATGCTTGTCGGGTCGGGTGGCAACGATTTCATTTTAGGATGCAATTCCCCGAAGCCGTACTATCATGTCAGGATGTTGGGATGTTGGTATCTTAAGTCCAGGCCTGAGCCTTCCCGGGCCACAGACAAGAGCAGGATGAATATCACGACGGGTGATAAGAAAAGGGCGTCTAAAACGAAATTGAACATGCGGAATGGCAAGCGCACGCTGCACTCCTCCAATGACGGTTGCGTCGGGTACGTCCGAATGAACCGAGCCAACCAGAGACGCCGGAATTGAGGGTGTCCAGACTGCTGCCATGTCGTTCCGAGCGATTTTACGGCGTTGGGCACCTCCGCCGCTTTCGCGATCGCTGGCAACCCACGCATCTGCTCCAGAAAAACCATGCTCGTCTATTACACCACCCTATGCCGCACTTCTGAACAACTTGGCTAAAGTACGGAAGCGCCTCAACAGGCCTCTCACCCTAGCCGAGAAGATACTCTACAGTCATCTTTATGACCCCGAAAATGGGATCGGTGGTGGCGGTATCCAGAGAGGAACAACTTACCTTCAACTCCAACCAGAGAGAGTAGCCATGCAAGATGCCTCGGCCCAGTGAGATAACTTTGGTATTGGGTTATATGCGCTGAATCCATGCCATTTTGATCGTCTCAGGATGGCTCTGTGAGGATTCCACTGGCCGCGACTCCTTCCTTCCCCCATACACGTATTTATGTTCGTCATACAGGTTACAGTTCATGAGTGCCGGGCTCGATAGGACAGCTGTTCCTACTAGCATCCATTGCGACCATCTAATCCAGGCTTCAACGGGTGCCGATACAGACCTGAAGGTACAGTGATTAATCTGATGGTATCGTTGAGGTGAATTCAGCCATCTGTACTTTGTATGCAGCGTTCAATCGCCTCCAACCAGGAAGTCTTCGACTTTTTAGAGAGCGCAGCCAGAAAGTACGGGATTGAGTTCTGGAGACCGGGCTCTGGAATCATCCATCAGATCGTTCTCGAGAATTATGCAGCCCCTGGGATGCTGATGTGAGATCGGTCTCGCTATCGTCGGCCGCCTTAATTCACCACCGTCTCTCTTCTAGGCTTGGTACCGGTGATTAAGAACCTGCCATTGTATTAAGCCCCATTAAATCATTAGCCTGTAGACTCGCATACGCCAAACGCAGGTGGCCTTGGGATGCTGGCAATTGGTGTTGGTGGTGCTGATGCAGTTGACGCTATGACCGGAACGCCTTGGGAACTCAAGGCTCCCCAAGTAGTTGGTTCGTTGAACTTCGTTCTCCTTCATGGTCGTCCTTCGGCACATTAATCGACTGGACAGGCATACATGTCACGGGTAGACTTAACGATTGGGCCACGCCGAAGGATTTAATCCTCCACCTTGTTGGAAAGCTCACGGTTAAAGTCAGTAGTCTGGGCTTCATACTCAGCCTTTCTTGTGTTCACCGACAATCGTAAAGGGTGGTACCGGCCGTATTCTCGAGTATTTTGGTCCCGGGATCTCCGATCAATCATGTACCGGTACGAGAACTTTTTTCTCTTGGGGTGCTTGGTACTCATATGTATGTAGGCCTTGCAACAATTGCCAACATGGGGGCGGAAGTAGGTGCAACGACGTCAACCTTCCCATACACAGCTCGCATGCAAGCTTATCTTCACGCGACGCGACGCGGACCAGTAGCTCGTGCTGCTGATGAAGCCGCTGCTAAGGGATTTTTGAGTGCCGATGCTGGTGCCGAGTATGATGAGTTGATTGAGATCGTGAGTCATCGACATCTGTTTTTAAACAAGCAATCTTACGCCAACAGGATTTGTCGAACATCGAACCTACAATCAATGGTCCTTTCACCCCGGATTTAGCAACACCTTTGTCCAAATTTGCGTCGTTTTTACACGAAAATGGCTGGGAGGATAAAATATCTGCGAGCCTGATTGGGTCTTGTACAAATAGCTCATACGAAGATATGGTAAGTCTTGGGCGCGAATCTTTGACACGATGTCAACTGGATCGATTTGTCCACTAGACCCGAGTAGCAGATTTGGCGCGACAAGCGCGAGCAGCTGGTCTATCATCTAAGGTACGGGGAGTCTTGATTTGTAAACATTCCTGAACAAGTTGTCAGGTTCCCTTTCTCTGTACTCCCGGATCGGAACAAATTCGAGCAACCATGGAGCGCGACCAGATTACCGGGGTACTTGAGGATGTTGGGGCCGTTGTTCTGGCGAATGCTTGTGGACCTTGCATCGGGCAGGTACACTGCAGCTTGTTGCATAGAGCGTGTCACAGTATTCACACACTCGTCTCGGCAGTGGCAACGCGCGGACACAAAAGAGGGCGCAAATGGTGGGCCATGTCTTGCCTCCTGAAGTACATGTATGTTGACTCTTTCAAAGCGATTTTGACCTCATTCAACCGGTAGGGCCTCTTTACTTTTTGGAGCACCTGCCTGACATTTTGTTACAAGGAACTTCAAGTCGCGCAATGATGGCAACAGCCTCACGATGAATTTTCTCGCTTCTCCCACAATAGTGACCGCCATGACATTCTCTGGGAAACTTTCTTTCAATCCTATGACAGACTCGTTGGAGCTGCCTTCCGGTGAATCGTTCAAATTCTACCCCCCTTCAGGACAGGACCTTCCGTCTTCAGGTTTCGCACTCGGTGATATGTCGTATCAACCAACACCAATACCTGATCCCAAACCTGAGACTGAGGTTATAATCCAGAAAGACTCACAACGGCTAGAAGTGCTGGAGCCTTTCCGTTCTCATTTTAAGGATGATTCCATCCTGGAACTACCGAAAATGAGTGTTCTAATGAGGGTGAGAGGGAAGTGCACTACAGACCATATTTCCGCTGCGGTAAGCCGCCCCTTCTTGATTGTTAATACTTTCTCAGCTCAGCCTCCTTCAACTAGGGTCCTTGGCTCAAGTACAAGGGACATCTGTCGAATATCTCAGAGAATCTTCGTGAGCAGTTTCGCAAGATGTAGTACTGGGGGAAATGTCCAATCTAACTTTCGTGATCTGTTCCAGTAATCACTGTGAGTCCAAACGTGCTATGCATATAATCGCAGTACCCATCAAATGGTCAGGCCGTTAATGACGAGAATGGAGAAGTGAATGTTGCCTTCGATCACGATCACGGCCCAATGCAACCGGCCGCGGATACGATACCAGCAGTGGCGAAGAAGTTCAAAGGGCGAGGACAACCTTGGGCGCTCATTGTTGATGAGAATTACGGTGAAGGCAGTGCTCGTGAGCACGCTGCGTTGCAGCCTCGTTTCTATGGTAGAATCGTATGCGCTATTGCTCTCGGATTGTCGCTGACTGTTTGATAGGCTGTCCAATGATTATTGCGCGTTCGTTCGCCCGTATCCACGAAACCAATTTGAAGGTATAATTTCTTGTCTCCCACTGTTCGCTCAGGTTATGAAAGGTATCTTGGTGGTTTACAGAAGCAAGGAGTTTTGCCCTTGTGGTTCGCTGACAAAAACGACTACGGCCGGATTGGATCTGGGGCTGTTATAGAAACAATTGGAGTCCATGACCTCGTTTCAGGAAACCCCGAGACAACTGTCCGTGTCAAAGTTACAACGCCTGCTGGAGAGTCGTTCGAAATCGCGACGAAGCACACCATGTCGAGTGATCAGCTCAAATGGTTGCGAGCGGGCTCTGCATTAAACCACATCCGGGCTCAACTGGCAAGAGGTAGTAGCACCTAAAATAAATTTGACCAGTTGGAGTATGGCCCGGATCACACAGACAGGAATATATCATTTTGGAGTTGATGGCCATTTCAATTTGTGTACTTTCTTTACGCCCACCATGCTATTCCCACGTCAACAATCCATTCCACAATTCCACGCCCTGGTCTTGACTCTCAATTCTTGATTACAGAGCGGCGCCAACAACTCCAATCTCCACTGTCCTGGGACCCGGTACAGCAATGCTAGTACTTGGCAGTACAGTTACAACTGGAGCGACGACGGGTCATGAGACGAGCCCGTGCGTTGTCTCCGGCAGTTGCCGCGAGGTTATTGTCGGTTGGCTGCAGGGTTGGACATTCACCACTAACTTATGCTTGTCCTCGCAACCCTCCACAGCCTTCTTTCTCAAGTCATCAGCTCTCCAGGTCTACACACTGCTGCCCTCTTGACCCCAAATGGCCAACTCGTTTCCTACGCCTGTGACTCAACCCGGTCGAAGGATGACGTCAGGCTGGTCGTCGGTCTCAGCAGCGAGATCTGGCTTGAAGTCGCTGATCAGGGTATTGGCATGGTGGACAGCGAGGTCAGTAAATGTCCGTCGTTGATGCCGTATCTCCGCGCTGACATCGACGCCATCGCCTACTCGCTCACTAGCTCGGGCGCATCCTCGTCTTGGGCGTTCAAGATACGGTCGCGACGACGCACCCACACCCTGGCACTGACTCGTCACGCACGAACAGTGCCAACACAGATCGTGCGTCCGATAAGCCTCTGATGTTGGTGGCCCTTAGCGCCACTGAAGCCGTCGGTTGGGAGGATCTCGAAGCCAAAGTAAGGGAGCTACCTCACCTCAGCCGACCGCCTTTGTGTTAACAACACCCACCGCCCTCAGGGAAGAGAGTTGACGGAGCACTTGTCCCGCCCTGTCAGTAGGCTTCGCAAGCCGCTGGCGGCGGCTTCTACATCGACGCCCAGCCCTCCTGCAACACGACACGGTCGCTGAGACTCTCTTGTCTTCCTCTCGTTGACTTTTGGCAAAAGTACTATGTTGTGTTAATTGATTGGTCCCGGGTTATTCGCTTTCAGCTCTTGCACAAGATTCACATGATACATACTAGATTTTTCTACGAGCATTTTATTTCGATTACCCTTTTACTTTCTCTGCCGTCCCAACAAGGCCACCGCTGTATTCTAGAATGGCTAGGACAGTATCATTATACCGTATATAATTTATAATACTAATCTACTGATGAGTCTGGGGATGGACTGTGTGAGGTTGCCAGCCGCCCGCGCATGACGTGACTGTCATTCATCCGTCGCAACGCGTATCTCTCTCTCTCCCCAACCGAATATGAGACTATGTCCAGTTTCTCGTAGCACCTCGCTTTTTCGTCTATTGCCCCAATGCAGACCCTACAGCACTCCCAGAGTCGCGCAGAAGCCTACACACGCGACGCGTCCATCGTCTGCGGAAGCAATTCTTCCAGAGCTAGCCCACAAGTCGCGTCCGGACCCATATTTATTACTGAAGCCTCAACTAGATCACCTCCGAGAGAGACTTCTAATGTTACTCGGATCCGCCCACCCCACTCTCACCGACATTGCCAAATACTATTTCTTGCACCCTTCCAAACAGCTTCGTCCATTACTCATCCTCCTCGTCTCGCGCGCCACCAACGGTCTTGGCACGGACTGGGATCTGAAAAAATGGGCTGCCGAATGCGAAGGCGCGGGCGGGCGCGCAGAAGAACTCGACCGCCCGCTGTCGCGTCCTGATGTGCTGAACGACTGGAATCCGAGCATGCCGGACCACACTGCCTCCTTCGCCTCCGTCTTCTCCCTCGTCCCCCCACGTCCACCGAAACACCCACTGTCTCCACCGCCACGGCGCGTTGCCTCCGAACCTCTCGCGGCGGTCGCCCAAAACACGGATCCTCTACCCACACAGACGCGGCTCGCGCAAATCGTCGAGATGATTCATGTCGCGTCGCTGTTGCATGATGATGTTATCGATGGCGCGGACCTGCGTCGCGGGGCAGCATCCGCGCCTGCTGCCTTTGGGAACAAGTACGCCATCCTCGGGGGAGACTTTCTGCTCGGACGCGCGAGCGCTGCGCTCTCTCGCCTCGGAGAGAGTGAAGTTGTCGAGCTCATCGCCAGTGTTATCACCAACCTTGTCGAGGGAGAAATCCTGCAGATGAACAAGGTTGCGCAACAAGGCGCTGCGCTCGTCGGTGCGTCGTCGTATGTAGGTGAAGATAGCTGGAATGTCTACCTGAAGAAGACCTACTTGAAGACGGCAAGTCTCATGGCGAAGGGTGCGCGCGCGGCTGTTGTCCTGGGCGGTGCTAGGGAGGGTGAGGTCTGGAAAGAGGTCGCGTATGCTTATGGTCGTAATGTTGGCATCGCCTTCCAGGTATTGACCCACGTTTCTATGCCTTGTCTATTTGTGGTATCGATGACGGGTTCATATCCTGTAGTTGGTCGACGATGTCCTAGACTACGAGTCGGGAGAGGCTGCGCTCGGAAAGCCTGGGGGGGCCGACCTGAAACTGGGGCTTGCGACAGGTCCAGCGCTGTACGCATGGGAAGAACACCCTGAGATGGGGGCCCTCATTGCTCGAAAGTTCGAAAAGGAGGGAGATGTCGAGCTCGTATGTGATCATTTTCCGTTGTCCGCGCTCACTTACTGATACGGGAGCGTGCTCAGGCTCGGGACCTTGTTCGAAGATCATCCGGAGTAGAGCGTACGAGAGAGCTTGCGTGCACATATGCGGACAAGGCACTTGAGACATTGCAACACTTACCGGAGAGTGAGGCGAGAAGCGCATTAGAGGTTCTTACAGAGCGAGTTGTGAAACGGACATGGTGATTGTGGATTGTTGGGAGTACAGAATAGAATAGATCGCTCCAAGGAGCGGATATTAGTCAGTTGACTGTCTCACTCGACCACCACGACGGACGAGGACGAGGGACTCTGCTCAGGACGACGCTCCTTGTTTTTTACAATTGTGTCTGTTACGCAGCATTGTTCCGACTCTTCATTCTGCGCTACTCATGCTCACAGTGCAGGACACTCGAAAGACAATTCCGAGTCGAAGGGAATCCCGCTTCTGGCTCTGGCCTGATACGCCCCGACGCGCAGCGCATTCTCTATTTGAGGTTTTACCTCGTCCCCAGCCAGGCGGTTATTTTCCCGACATCGGCATCTCGCTTGAAGGCGTGTCCTTATGTCAAACGAAGAGAATAGAGCTGCTCTATATCTCTTGGTCCAGCATGTTACTCGCGCATTCTACGATCCCCGATTCATCGTGGTCATGGACCAGCTAGCTCGCCACCAGGTGTGAGTGCCTTTCCTAGCACAAGCACATCCCCCTCCTGTCCTCAACCCTGGGGCTTTCTTTCTCATGCTGTTATTTATCCTAATTATCCAGCCTCAAGGACGATGACTTGGCCGGAAGAGTTGGGCTGCAAGTCAAAGAGCTCAACAAAGTCATGGCGAACCTGGAGAGAGATGGGTTAATAAAATCGTGAGCTCTCTCCCCTACCTGAATCTGCTAAGATAGGGCCTGATCTGTTTTGTTGTTAGTCACCGTCAGAACGAACTCAAAGAAGGGGCACAGCGTTCTGTGGGCAGGCAATACTTTTATGTCGACTACAAACACTTCTGCGATGTGGTGAAGTGGAGAGTTGCCGAGATGCACCGCGTCATCGATACGGGCCTGCGCAATGTGAGTCCCGTACAGGTATGTTACATGTATACATACTCTGACTGACTGGGCCCCTTCCTCACCCAGCAACTCGACAACAAAGGGTATATATGTCCGCTGTGTAATAGGTCATACACCCCCCTAGACGCGGACAGGATTGTAGATCACGAGCGTGGGATCTTCACCTGCGAGGATTGTGGAACAGAGCTCGTCGATAACGAAAATGCGGAGAATGTACGCGGGAGTCAAGACAGAATGCAGCGCTTCAACTATCAAATGCGCTTCATACGGGAAGGTCTCCGAAAGAGTGAGGAGATGAGCATGCCCCAGTA
>Ga0193693_1000124_pt1 | contig 11791 bp, 11 predicted proteins | sample L3a2metaG_FD_144916 | JGI IMG/M metagenome (GOLD analysis project Ga0193693, IMG submission 144916) | Soil microbial communities from a riparian zone of the East river system, Colorado, United States - L3a2 | ecosystem: Environmental > Terrestrial > Soil > Riparian zone | place: USA: East River...
ACCTGCGCCGCACTCGGGCTATAGAGCATCACCATGCCCAGGGCGAGCAGGGCAGCGACACAAAAGACCAGTATGGTGACTGCAAGTTTCATTCTTGAGCTTCGGGCAAACCGATCGGCGCAGGGGCTCCGGCCGATTTAAAGGCAAGGCATTGGCCACGCCTCAAATCCACACCGCACCTGGCTGTAGCCGAGGCCGGCCACGCTCCGCTGAAACGACAGCAGGTCATGCCAACTCTAGACACGCAAAGTGCCATTCGAAGCAAAGCGTGCCGGTCTTATCTCGATAGAGTTGGAGTGGCAGACGTCACCGCTGCGGATTCAATCACGGCAGGCAATGCTGCTGTCGTTGGCGAGCTGGATGCGGTGGCTTTAGGGATTTTGAGTTTTTGGCCGACGGTAATCCGGTCGGTCGTGAGACTGTTGGCTGAGCGAATGGCTTTGACCGTCGTATGATATTGGCCGGCGATCTTAAGCAGGTTGTCCCCGGACTTAACGGTATACGACTGCTCGCCGTTCGCGGCGTCTGCGACCATGGTCGCCGGAGCGCTTGTCGTTTTCGCCACCGGCGCTGGAACGTGCAACTTTTGGCCGATCTTGAGTTTGGCCGGATCCACGGTCGGATTGGCGTCGGCGATGGCTTTCGAGCTCACGCTGAATTTTTTGCCAATCGTCCAGAAATTATCGCCTTGGGCGACCGTGTATTCAGAGGCGGTTCCCGGCGCTGGCGTGGCGGTCGTTTCGACCGGCGGAGTGGCAGGCGTGGTCGCCGCAGCGGTAGCCGGCGCGAGCGGTGCAGCAGGCAGGCCAGCGGTGGTGTTATCCGCCACAGTGTTGCTGGCGGGTGTTGCGGTTGCCGGAATGGTGGAGGCGGTTGTGGCAGCCGGGTCGGTCGTTTGCTGCGCGACGGGTTCTTCTTTTCGACAGCCCTGCATCAGCAAGGCCATCAGACCGATAGCGTGAACGGCCAGCACAAAGAAGACGGCGACTTTTACGCGGGCGCGATTGGTTTGCTTTTGCTCCAGGAGAGAACCCTGCGGCACTAGTGGACTTTGAGTGTTGTTCATTTTAGTAAGGCGCGGTTGCGCGCGGTTCGATTGCGATTGAGGCGCTTTGGTTATGGTTGTGTGATTTCGCTTCGGGGTTTTCCCTCAAAAAAACCCGAAGCAAATTGTCGTTTTTCTGACTGAGCATGTTCATCAAACAAATAGGAATGGGCTTTAACCCATTCCCTTGGGGCTGCCCTCATGGGCACCCCTACTAATTGATTTCACAGCTTCGCAAAACCTTTCACCTCGATCCTGATAATTTCGGAACTGGTCGAAGCTCGAACAGGCCGGTGAAAGCAAAACTACATCGCCGGAGGCTGCGTTTTGCGCCGCTTCAACTACTGCTTCTAACAATGAAGCGGAAGGTTTGCAAGGAGTAAATAAGCTCCAGGCGGCACGAATTTTTTCGCCGGCCTGGCCCACCAGGAAGGCTTGTTTGACCCTTTTTGAGAGAACCGGGCCGAGATCATGGAATTCGGAGCCCTGATCCGTGCCGCCGGCAATTAGCCAAATATTGGGGCCACCGCCGGGTCGAGGACGGGCGGCGAGCAAGGCCTTGTGCAGCGCATCGAGATTAGTGGCCTTGGAATCATTAATGAATTGGACGCCATTAATCTCCGCGACAACTTGAAACCGATGGGGCCCCGCAGTGTACGTTTTGATGGGCGTGACCATGTCTTCGAGCGGGATGCGCAGGACGTGTCCGACGGCAACCGCGGCCATCAGGTTCTCGGCGTTGTGCGGGCCGCGGACCTGGCAATGGTCCATGTCGAGGAGCGGACCGGCCCAATTTCCCACCCTGCTGATGAGGAGGCCGCGATCCAGATAAAGATCGGCAGATTGGTCATAGGCGCTGAAAGTGATCGTCTTTGCCGGGACCGGCAGCTTTAAGGCCTGCAATCGCGCGAGGGCTTCGCTTTGAATGATGGCCCAGTCGAAGGATTGCTGGTTGCGGAAGATTCTCGCGTTGGCGCGGATGTAATCTTCGGGTGTGTCGTAACGGTCGAGGTGGTCGGGCGCGAGATTGAGCAGAACGGCGACCGCAGGCCGGAAGAATTCTGTGAGTTCGAGTTGGAACGAGTTGACCTGCAGGATGAGAAAATCAAGTTCGCGAGATTGCTCGACGACGGAGCAGACGGGGCGCGCGCGATGGCCGGAGAGAACGGTTTTGCGATGATTGCTGGTGAGGATGCGCTCGACGACTTCGGAGGTGGAGCCGGCGATGGCGATGCTGAGGCATTGGGCCTGTTGGAAGCCGAGTTCAAGCTCGCCGATCATGGGAACCTTGGTCTGCGCGATCGCCTGTAACAGAGGTTGTGTTCTAGGAACCGCCGGGCTAACAACCGCCAGGCTAAACAACCGCTGGGGAGGCGAGGAAACACCCAACGACACCTCAACCCCTAGAGGCCGGAGGTGTTCGGCGCTTTCGCGCAAGTCATCAGTGTCGGCGCTGTCCACAGCGAAAACGTGTGCTCCCTGTCTTTGGAGCATCTCGCATGCGGCTCGTCCGCGGCCACCGAGGCCAATTACTAAAACGTCTTTGTTAGCCAAGTTCGTAGTGGGTTAGTGGTTAGTTGTTTGTTGTTAGTGGTTATCGGATTTTCAAAGTGCTGAAGGCCACCACGGCGAACAGTACGCAAAGGATGTAAAAGCGCATGACGACCTGGGACTCGTACCAGCCCTTTTTCTCGAAGTGATGGTGGATAGGGGCCATCAAGAAGATGCGGCGGCCGGTTCCGTAACGTTTTCGAGTATATCGGAACCAGGTTGTTTGAAGAATGACAGAAGCCGCCTCCATAACGAAGACTCCGCCTGCGATCACCAACACCAGGGGTTGATGAATGAGCACGGCGATAATCCCCAGAGCGCCGCCCAAAGCCAGGGAGCCGGTATCGCCCATGAACATCTGGGCCGGATGACAATTCCACCATAAAAAGCCCAGGCCCGCCCCCATCATGGCCGCGCAAAACACGGTCAACTCCCCGGCGCCCGGGACGTAAGGAATTTGGAGGTACGTGGCTGCCTTGATGTTGCCGGCCAGATAGGTCAGAACAAGAAAGACGAAGGAAACAATGAGCGTGCAGCCGATGGCCAAGCCGTCCAAACCATCGGTGAGGTTCACCGCATTTGAACTGCCAATGATCGTTAACATCGTTAGCACCAGGCCGATGAAACCAACTCCGGTGGCGATCGGGTGCTTGTAGAAGGGAACCATTATCTCGGTGATGAGCTTGCTGGTGGAGCGCATGTGCCAGAGATAAAGGCCAATGAACAAGGCGAGCGTGGCCTGGACCGCCAGTTTCACAAATGATCGCGTTCCGCCGCTGCTCTGCTGAATGATCTTCGCGTAATCGTCGTAGAACCCCAGACCGGTCAACACAACGACTGAGAGCAAGGTGAGCTGCACGAACGTGTTCCATTGGGCCCAGAGCAAGGTAGTCAGGTTGAGAGCCACCACGATAAGGATCCCGCCCATGGTGGGCGTTCCTTTTTTGCTGAGCAGGCGAGCGGCGAGATTGCCGCCGGCTTCCGCCTTGTCGGCGTATTCCTGCCCAAATTTTAACTGCTTCAACCATAAAATAACTTTCGGACCCAACCACCAACTCAACACCAGCGCCGTGACCGCTGCACCCGCGCTGCGAAACGTGATGTAACGAAAAAGCCGCAACGCCGAGAGCCGGTCCGCCCACGCAGTCCCGGCGGACCACTCGAGCAAGTGTTGGCTCAGGTAATAAAGCATCCGGATAGCATACTGAACAAAGTAGAATTCACTTGTGCTGGCCTTTCCCATTGGGCGGAGTTGGCTCTGGCCCGCGCAGGACTTCGGTGATGCGTTCGAACTTCGAGGCGCGGGAGGCCTTGAGGAGGAGTGAATCGCCGGGTTTCACGAAACTTTTGAGGGCCGCAGCCGCCGTGTCTACGTCGGCAAATTCAAACAACCTGTGAAGGCCGGCGCTGCGAGCGCCGCGGGCGAGGGCAGGCGCCATCCTGCCGATGGCGAACAACTGCGCGATGCCCAGTTCGGCAGCGAGACGCCCGACCTGTTCATGAGCGGCTTCGCTGTGTTGGCCCAGTTCGGCCATCTCACCCAGGACGGCGATTCGCCGGCCCTTACAGGGCAGGTCGCGCAAAGTCTCGAGGGCGGCAGCCATCGAGTCGGCGTTGGCGTTGTAGGCGTCGTCGAGAACCTGAACCCCGTTCTGCTCGGACAGTTGCATGCGCATTTTGGCAGGGCGGCATTCGGTGAGGCCACGTTGGATTTCGGCACGGCGCAATCCCATTTCTGCGCCGAGAGCAATGGCGTAGAGAGCATTCAGGACCTGGTGACGCCCGAGCAAGCTGATGCGGTATTCGCCGCTGAATTCGGTCTGCGGCGTCGCGACCAGGAAAGTGGCTCCCTGCTGGTCGATGCGGATGTCTTCCGCGCACCAATGGTTGCCCGAGCCAAAACCAACGCGGATGACCGGGGTTCGCGCACGATGGGAGATGCGCTCGGTCCAGGGGTCGTCCCCATTGATGAAGAGCTTTCCGTTGGTCGAGAGCGACTCGGCAAGCCAGCCCTCTTCTTCGGCTACGCCTTCGAGGTCGCCGAAAAATTCGAGGTGCTCACGACCGATGGAGGTCAACACCCCGAAACGCGGGCGAATGATTTGAAGAAGTTGGCCGAGTTCACCAGGGTGGTTGGTGCCGGCCTCAAGAACGGCGGCCTGGTGGGCTTGTTCCAGCTTCAATAACGTCATCGGCACGCCGATGTCGTTGTTGAAGCTGGCTTCGCTGGCGAGGGTGGCAAATTTTTGTTTGAGAACCGAGGCGATGAGATCCTTGGTTGTGGTCTTGCCGTTCGAGCCGGCGACGGCAATAACCGGCAGCGGGAAATCGGCGCGGTAGCGGGCCGCGAGACGGCCGAGGGCTTTGCGTGTATCGGGCACGCAGAGAACCGGGCAGTCAGTTGGCGAGGCAGGGGCGCGGCCATGCCGAACGAGCAGAGCCGCGGGCCCTTTTCGCAAGACTTCGCCAAGAAAATCGTGTCCGTCGAAATGTTCGCCGGGCAGGGCGATGAAGAGGTCGCCGGGCTGGACCTGGCGGGAATCGGTGCAAACGCGGTGGAGGAACAGTTCCGGATTGCCCGAAACGATGTCGGCGCCACAGGCGGCCGCAATGAATTTTAGAGTGCGAGGTTCCATCAGACCATTCAGGTGCGCCCGGGTACGGCGGGAGTTCGCAACGGCCGCGCTGCCGGAGCGTGTGATTGGCTCGACTCCAGCAATTCCAGCGGGATCGCTGTAACGCAACCCGGCGCGGAGGCGGGCTGGTTTTGGCTCGGGTTGGGACTGGTTTTGAGGGGGGCGCTGCCCTCGTTTGCGACGGCCGCCACAAAGAGGCGGTGTGAGATGCACGGTAATGAACTCATGGTTGCCTTTCATTGTTGGTGGTTTCATTGCGCGATTTGTTTGAAAACGGGAGCGGCGGTTGCTCCGCCATAGTAACCTTGTTTTGGCTCATCCATCATCACGGAGATGCAGATCTCCGGGTTATCGGCCGGGAAAAAGCCGATGAAGGAAGAAAAGTATTTGCCCGGGACATAAACGCCGTGCTCGGCTTTCTGGGCCGTCCCGGTCTTGCCGGCGACAGTATAATGCTCGAGCGCGGCCTTGGGGGCGGTTCCATTGGTGGAAGCAACCGTCTTGAGGGCGCGAACCATCATTTGAGCGGTGGGCTCGCTGATCACCTGGCGGACGCGTTGCGGAGGATAACTGGAGACGACGTTGTGTTGGGAATCCTCGAGCCTGGAGATGAGCATGGGCCTCATCAGGGCTCCATTATTTGCGATGGCGCACATGGCCATCATCATTTGCAAACGGGTCGTCGCGATGCCCTGCCCCATGGGGATTTGAGCGATGGAAACTTTGCTCCAATTCCTGACCGAGTGAACAATGCCGGGAACTTCACCCGGCAGCGGCAAGCCAGTGCGAGTGCCGAACCCAAAATCGCGAACATACTCGTCGAGGCGTTTTTCGCCCATCTTAATGCCAACTTTGGCAGCGCCGATGTTCGAGGATTTGGTGATGATGCCTTCAACAGAGAGATCATCATAAGGTTCATGGTCGTGCAGGTGGCGTCCAGCGAAACTGAACCGGCCATGCTCGCAGTTGTAAACGTCGGTTAGCTTGACGGTTTGATCGTTGAGGGCGCCGGCAATCACGACAATCTTGAAGGTGGATCCCGGTTCGGCGACATCGGCAATCACGCGGTTTCGCCGCGAGTCCGCCGGGACCGCCCCGGGATTATTGGGATCAAAGGTCGGCAGCGTAGCCATGGCGAGGATCTCGCCGGTACGCGGACGAACCACGATGCCCGAAATACTAATAGGTGAATGCTTCTCCATGGCCTCGGCCAGCGCCGTTTCGACAATGTGCTGGATGACCGAATCAATCGTGAGGACGACGTTGTATCCGTCCTGCGGCTCGACGTTTTGTTCGCGGAAAGTAACCATCTCGCGTTTCTGACCATCGCGTTCGGTAACGCGCCAACCGCGGATGCCTCGGAGCTTCGCGTCCATACTCCGCTCGATGCCCTCCTTGCCGGAGATTTCGACGATGCGATTGCCGTTGGTGACGGATTCCTCGACGCCGACGTGCCCGAGGACGTGGGCCGCGAGAGTTAGGTTCGGATAGACGCGGAGTTGATCGTCGGTCGCTTCGGTGAAAATGGCCCTGGTGCGGAGCTCTTTGTAAAAAGCGCGCTCCTTTTTCGAGAGTCGCGTTTCATCCAGGCCGGAGGCGACGTTGGTCATGGCGGACTGGATTTTTTGCCACGTCTCAGCGGGCACCTTGCGTTTGAGAACCACGCCGCGAATCGAGACGGTTTCGCCTTTTTCGTTCTGGCGGACCCGGGGCGTCAGCTTTTGCATGAGCTGGGCCTCATTTACTTGCAGCAGAGGAGCGAGTGTGCGGGCTACTTCGGCCTCGCGATCTCCGAGCAGCGTCGGGTCGGCACAGACAGTCTTAACGAAGATGCTGGCGGCGAGCAGGTTCCCGCGGGCGTCCAGGATGTCCCCTCGGCGCGGCTCGAGCCTGATTTCCTGCTGGGTGTTTTGCTGAGCTTTGGCCGTGAGTTCCTCATGGCGAAGGATTTGCAGGTCCACGAGCCTGTAGCCGAGGCCCATGAACGCCAGCAAGAGCAGCAGCGCGAGCATGAACAACCGGCGGTATTGAATGCGTTTGGCCATTCGCAAAAAATCACCGTCCGCCCGCGGCGATCGGTTCCTCATCCGACGGCGTCGCGGGCGGCGGTAAAATCGTTTTCATTTTTTCTACTCTGTAGGCCGGGTGCCCTAACCCGGCTGTTAAAGCCTGCCGCACGCCCGCGGCGATCGGTTCCTCATCCGACAGCGTCACGGGCGGCGGCAAAATCGTTTTCATTTTTTCTACTCTGCAGGCCGGGTGCCCTAACCCGGCTGTTAAAGCCTGCTGCGCGCCCGTGGCGATCGGTTCCTCATCCGACAGCGTCACGGGCGGCAGCAAAAATGTTTTCATATCAGTCACGCCAGGTGGGGACACCCGGCCTATTATTATTGCTGGGCGGCGTATTGCCGCTCGGCATCAGGCCGCGGTTCGCGCGGCGGCTCGGTTAATCGCCAGATTTGGGATGGCAACGGTTGCGCCAGACCCAGGTTCAGTTCTTTGATCCGGTTTTCGATGAAGGCGGGCGAGCGCATGGTTGCGAGTTGCTTTTTGAGTTTCTCGTTCTGGTCTTCAGTCGTGTTCAAACGAATCTCTCGCTGCTTGATCTGTTTTGAGAGATCGTAAATCTGGTTTTTCTGCCAGACATAACCCACGCCCGAACCGCCGATCAGGAGGCATAACAGAAATGCCTTCAGAGCGGGTCCGAACCGGACCGCCGCCGACCTGTATTTTCGATTTCGAGCCATAATTCTGTTGCGTGATGCGTGATGCGTGAAAACGCAATCAGGCCTCTCGCTTGCTTCACACGCGTTCAAACACTCGCAACTGTGCGCTTCTGCTTCGCGGGTTCGCCACTATCTCGGTCTCGCTGGTCTTAATCGCTTTCCGCGTCACCAGCTTCAGGTCTGGTTTGCGCGGAACGCGCAGCTCAGGCACGTCCACTTCACCGGTGAACGTGTAGTTCATCGCGTGGACGCGGCCAAAGTTCTTGACCAGCGCATCTTCCACCGAATGGAAGGTCAGGACTGCCAGCCGGCCGCCCGGCCGCAACAGCCTCAACGCCCCGTCGAGACCCCGTTTCAAAGAACCAAGTTCGTCATTGGTGGCGAGCCGCAACGATTGAAACACTTTCGTTGCCGGATGCGCTTTTCTGCCGCGCCGCGGCGCCAGGCGCTCTATCAGTTGCGCCAACTGTCGCGTCGTCTCGAACCGGCGTTTCTCGCGGTCACTTACAATGGCGCGCGCGAAACGCCGCGCATCCCGTTCGCCACCAAAATTCCAAAATATCCGCGCCAACTCTTCCGCTTCCAATTCGTTCACCAGCGTTGCCGCGGTGGTCGGCTGCCGCGTGTCCATCCGCATATCCAGCGGGCCATCCTGCTGGAAGCTGAACCCGCGCGCCGCGGTGTCCAACTGGACCGAGCTGACGCCTAAGTCCAGCAACAGGCCATCGCAACTCTGCGCCGGCACCCAGTCCGGCAGGTCCACGAAGTTGCCGCGGCGCACTTCAAATCGGCCCGCGAACTGGGCCAACCGCTGTTTCGCGGTTTCAAAAGCATCACCATCACGCTCGGTGCCATAGAGCCACCCATCCGGCGAACTGGCCGCCAGGATTGCGGCTGCATGGCCGCCAAGCCCCAGAGTGCCGTCCGCATATCTGCCGCCCGGCCGAAGTTGAAGCGCTTGAAGCACTTCGGACATCATCACCGGTTTGTGCGCAAATTCGTGAGCCACGCATCGTATTCCTCATTTTTCGGCCCCAAAGAGATTGGCTACGCGATCCCAGGCTGTTTCGTTCGGCACCACCGACTCAGCTTTAGGCGGTGCGGTCTGCTTTGGAGGAGCCTTTGTTACGATTTCCAGATCTGTATCGCTAAGGTCGTTTCGGAGAACTTTAACGTTATCGAGATGCAGTTCCCCTTGGACGGGTGGGGAAATTGCCCGGGCGGGGCCGGGTTTTCGGGTTGGGCTCAGGGGGGCAAGGCGGAAGAGGGATTTGACGGCGGAGAGCAGGGATTTTCGCTTTGCAGGGGTCGAAGGGGCGGTTCGAGCAGGAGCATCCGCCTCCGACTGAGCAGCACTCGACAAAGTTTCCGACAAAGGTTCCGACAAAGGTTTGGGAGGGTCCGTGAGCCGCGGCGTATCGCTTGTATTCCGTAGCGAACCGGAATTGTCCAAACCACAAACCTCGCTGATACACCGCGGCTCACAGGCCCCCTCAAGGCTGGGACGCTGCTCATCGGCCGTTACTGAATGACTGCTACCGGCTGCTTCAACGACCAGACCGGTATTGGCACGGCTCGGGCCATTGGCGCCAGCGGCCCCACTCTGCCCCACAACCGGCTGACTGGAAGCCGCGCGTCCCTTGCCCTGGAAGGGGTTCTCACCCGTGCCGAATTTCGGCATCGAACGCGGATCACCCATCCGGTACTGAATTTCACCGTCCTTCAGCCCCACAAGGCTTTTGCCGGCAGTTAACAATCGCACGAGACTCATAAAGTTCTTTTTACCAGGATTATTCTCTGTATCATTCCATCAACTTGAACGCTTCCTGCGCGATGATTTCATCGGCAGCCGTTACATTCTGGAACCGATCCGGGCTCCAGATTTCGATCCGGTCCAGAAGACCGACCAGCACCGCCTGGTCTTTAATGCCTGCTGCTTTCGCCATCTCATCTGGCAATATGATGCGCCCTGCGCTATCGAGCGTGACCTGCGAGGACTGCCTGCCGATGAATCGCTTCAGGGCAACCTTGCCCGGATTCTCATTCGGCATTGCATCAATATCGCGCATCATGTCGGCCATCTTTTGTGGCAGCAGCAAACGCAGACACGGACCGGATTTATCTTTGGGCCACAGAACTAAAGTCAACTCGACCCCGGCTTTGGGTCGCCAGCGAGCCGGTACGGCGAGGCGACGTTTGTCATCCACGCCATGGCGAAATTCGCCATTGAAACAAATCCGGGCACTGGTCTCTGCAGGTTCCATTCAGATTCTCAACCGCCTGGGGCCTCAATACTCCTTGCCCCAGAACGCCCCACTTTAAACCATCTTCCCCCACTTGCCGTCAATAGTTTTTTTTAAAAGTTATTGAAAAGTTATTCACAGGTGCCTTTCGATCGCCCGTTGCAGACGGAAACTGTTGAGACTGTAGGACAAAGGCCGACGTAGTTCTCCGGACTACCGGCGGCAACGTGAATAATGTGAACAGCGGATTCATACAAACCGCGGATTTTAATTTCCAGTTGCCGCAGGAATTGATCGCGCAGAAGCCGCTGGCGCGACGCGATGAATCGCGATTGCTTGTCCTCGAACGCGCATCGGGCAAAGTGGAGCACTCAGCATTTGGTGAACTCGTGCGCCATCTGCAAACCGGAGATGTTCTGGTGCTGAATAACTCGCGAGTGATTCCCGCGCGGTTACGGGGACAGAATTCCCAGACCGGCGGTCTGTTTGAAATTCTGCTGCTCGAGGAAAATGCGGTGAATGACTGGTGGGTGATGTTGCGTCCGGGAAAACGGGCGCGCGTTGGCACTCGGATTGAGTTACGTAATCTTGAGGGAAACCCGAGCGGCATTCAGGCGGAGGTGATCGAAAAGAACGAGGAAGGACATGGCCGATTGCGGTTTGTCGGAACGCCGAACATCTTGAATGAATTGGAGAGGCTTGGTGAGGTTCCGTTGCCGCCTTACATCAACCGCGTGGGTGTGTCGCAGATGGGAGATGATCGCGAAAGGTATCAGACAGTGTTCGCGCAAACGCCGGGCTCGGTGGCAGCGCCGACGGCCGGACTTCACTTCACGGCTGCAATGCTGGAAAAGATCAGGGCGCGGGGCGTGACAATTTGTTTTCTGACGTTGCATGTCGGGCTGGGGACATTCGCGCCGGTGAAAGCCGAAATTTTAGCGGAGCACAGGATGCATGAGGAACGATACGATATATCGGAAGCAACGGCGCTGGAGATCAATCAGGCGAAAAGAGAAGGCAGGCGAGTGCTTGCGGTTGGGACGACGACGTTGCGAGTCCTGGAGAGCGCAAGTGGAGTCGTGAAGAGCGGGAACGGCCGCACCAAAATTTTTATCTACCCGCCGTACGAGTTCAAAATTGTGGACGGGTTGTTGACGAACTTTCATCTGCCGCGCTCGACGCTGCTGATGCTGGTGAGCGCGTTTGCAGCGCCGGGGGAAACGCACGGACGGGGCATGGTGTTGTCGGCGTACCGGGAGGCGATATGGGAAAAGTACCGTTTTTTTAGTTATGGGGATGCGATGCTGGTGGTGTAGGTGTTTGGTTTTTCTTAATCTCTGATCTTAATCCCTTATCTTAATCTCTTTCAGGGAGGGCGAGTCAGCCGGAGATTAAGACAGAGGATTAAGATCCGGGATTAAGATACAAATGGAGCGTGATATGCGGGCGTGAGGCCTGTCCAACTCATTGGCATGCCCTTGAAAAACGCTGAAATAACGTTGGTTTGCAGAGGCGGGGCGGATTATACTTGTCCGTGACCGCGCATCCGAGACCAGCGCGCGCTCGATGAGCCGCTTCGTCAATCTTGAG
>Ga0193693_1000125_pt1 | contig 11722 bp, 13 predicted proteins | sample L3a2metaG_FD_144916 | JGI IMG/M metagenome (GOLD analysis project Ga0193693, IMG submission 144916) | Soil microbial communities from a riparian zone of the East river system, Colorado, United States - L3a2 | ecosystem: Environmental > Terrestrial > Soil > Riparian zone | place: USA: East River...
GCAAGCAGGTCTATCTTGCTTATCCCCGTATCACTTCCAACCCTGAAAGCCTTTTGGGGTCCGCTCGCCATAGACGATGACGACGCGCCTGGTCGTGGGAGTGTGATCGTTAATTGGGAGGGTGATGGCCATTCGAAGAGGTTCCTTCCAAGCTAGGGGGCAGCGTGTATGTGGCTATTGTTGGGGGGCGTGTGAAAGGGAAGGTCGATTGTTGAAATATGGCACGGTCTCGGTCGTCGCCCGGCCCACGATGCAACCGACGTGAGCTCACGCTGTGAGAAGACTCGACAGAAGGAGGGGAGACTCCCGCGCCGGCTTCGAGAGTAACGCTGCCGCGTTCACTGCCATAAGCCGGTGGGGGTGCCAGAGTGCCAACACTTGGAGCCAAACCCCACTTCTTCATGTTGGCCCCGATGCAAACAAAGCTGCTCTGCCCGAGACTGACATACAAGCTAAAAAGACCATCAGCGCGAATGGTGGGAAAGAGGTCGTAACTGTTGAAGTTAACAAACGCATCTTCAAGTTTACGACCGTTGCCTGTAAAAAAAAACTGCCCGCTTCGTGGTCGATAGCCGGTGCCAACAACCTCCCCTTCTATAAATGATGGGGCATAGGGCGTGATAGTGAATGGGTAATTGCAGGTCTTGTCACCGCTAGAGTGGTATGCGACGGAATGTCGACGGTGACCGGAAAGACAGAAATGAGAATAGGGCTTGGTAGCCAGACCGACAGCAACGTTCGAATTTCTGGCAGGTTTCTCAGTAATATACCTCGTTCAGTTTGGTAAGAGGAAGATTGGATTGCACTCAGGTGGCGTAGATTAGGTCGAGGAGAAAAATAAGCTCTGTCCGCGAGAGGGCTGGACAAGGAGTGATGAGAATATTTCGTAGTCGGGGTCAAACGACCATGCTGAGACTTCTTTCTCTTGGATAGACAGACCGGGCACACGTTCAATACGCAGATGAAGCTTTAAGCTGGAAAGAGAGTAAACCAACCCTTCGCTCCGAGATACAATCTACGCGTGCTATCATTCACATTCCCGAGCCAGCGAGACTCGACGCCATCAAAGCCCCCCTCGCCCTGGACAATATCGTCCCTACTCATGTCCATAGGACCATCGTTGTCGCGAAGCACAATTCGGCAATGTCTTCGGAGAAGAAGGATACAGATAAGAAGTAGAAGTAGAAGGAAAGGAAGGGTGGAGAGGACGATTAAAAGTAGGAGAAGGACAAGAAGGGCGTTGTTTGCAGGCTTGCGGAGACGAGGCTCTCTAATGTCTTCATACAGTGATAGCATAATAGCGAGGACAGCTGCTCGTGTTTAAGTGTTTGTGTTGAGGGAAGGGAGAAATGCATGACGAGCAAAGTGACGCTAGACTGGCTGCAGACTGTTGGGTTCTGACTTGGCCCCTGTGCTGGGGTTAGGGCTTAACCAAGCGCGATAAGCCAACTTTACCTGACGAGCATGTTCTGATGGCCAAGAATTTGAAACACTTACAATGCTCTCAATCACTGCAATCGTTTACTGGTATTGGCACATAATTGATACAGATATCGATTGTATACCAATACCGGGATCCCTGTACTAGGAATAGGGGGACGGCGTGAGTATTTCTCACAACTTCGAAGGACACCCGACCATTATCCTAGGATCCCTGTATCAGGATGCGCAAGTTGGTCCAATCGTCAGTACTTCAGTCGCAAGCTGTACATGCGTAATAGATACGCCACACGACACGGTAAGGAACATCTCTATAACGGTGAGTTCCTGAGTCTCTCTCCTTCGAATGGGAAAGTCTACAACCCCACAGGCTGTGTTTGATATACGAACTTCGCTTCCTATATCTTCCATCATCTCCGACTTCGACTTTCAGATCCCTGCCCGCCCTTCTCTCGCCCTTCACGGGAAAGATCAAGAAGAGCGTCATCGCCAGTCGCTTCCTTCCAATCCATTTACGGCAGTTGTGATGACGGCGCTCGACGGCGTGAACGGGACTGTCTGTAATGCGCAGCAGTATAATCAATCCCTACAGTCTCATGACAGTCGCAGTCCCTGGATTTCGTGTTTGACTCATGGGGACATCATTGGCTTAGTTGTGAGCATCCAGCTCATCTGTCTCCGAGTTTGAACTCATTCAATCTACAGTTGGCGGCTGAAGCATCAACTCTTAGTTGCATTTCCGTCATCGTCATATTCGTCTGGATTGGCGTACGTCCGGCTTCTATTCACGCGTTTATCCTGTTTGACGAGATGTTGCATAGTGGAACATACGTTGGTATAAGAACATGTTTCCAAACGGTAATTGGACGTTGTTTCAGCGGCCTGCTGACATCTACATGGTCTGCCTGATAGTTTTTTTGCTGCCATTTGCTCTTCTCATTGAATTTTCATGATAGTTCTCGCTTTTCGTATTCGACAGTTTGCAAGCAATCGGTGGTATCCTCAATATCAGGTGGGCTCACAACGGGATCGTCACAACAGGCCCCTTTTGCGTTGCACAAGGCCTTATCCAACAAATGGGTGAACTCGGAGTCGCCCTGATCATCATCGTGTGTCTCCTCTCCTAATGTCGTTTGCGTGTGACACCCCGCTGATATACAGCTTACCAGCTTCTCGCTAGTCACACCTTTGTGGCGGCTGTGTTGCAAGTCGGCCTAGAAGCGCGTAGCGTGGCCCTTAGCCTGGTCTGCCTCACTTGCGTTTTCATTACGCTCTGGATTGCCATCGGCGCAGGCATTCACAAGAATTATGAAACACCTACTCCATATTGGTGCTGGATCAGCCCTCAGTACCCGGGGGCACGCCTTGGCGGCGAATACATATGGCTGTGGGTGGCTCTATTTGCTTCGGCAATACTATACATTCCACTGTATTTCTGGGCGGAGGGTTATTGGTCGGTCGATGAAGAGTACAAATTTCATTGGTCGGACCCTGATCAGAGAGTTGGATACGCACAGAGGCGAGCAGCATTGGGAATGCTTCTGTAAGCCACCACCTCTCAAGTCGTGAATTCCACTCACAGATATTGATTATCAAGTTACCCTCTGACATACTCCTTTGTCGTCATTCCTCTCACCATAGCACGGTGGTTAGCGTTCCGTCACCACCATGTATCGTCGGCGGCTACGTTTTTTGCTATATCAATGTTCAACCTCTCCGGTGCCATCAATGTCGTACTGTTCCTGATTATCAGACCGGAACTCCTCCTCTTTCCCCATCCTAAGGAACTCGCCACGCCGGAACTAGAACTTGCTTCTCAAGGTACTAGCCCAGCAAAATTCTCCGACGTAGCAAAATTACAACAAAGTCCAGAGTCGACCTCGGCTGCGCTGGGGGCTGGGGGCACTAGGGATAGCTCAGCACCATCTCATAACATCTGAGCCAGATGGACGCGGATCTTAAGCAGTTAGTTTCCTTTCTTTTCCCCTGTATACAGCGCTTTACAAAGCGTTGTAAGGACGGAGCGTGTCTTGCGCTCGGTCTGCAGTCACGAGCCTGTTCCACACTACACGCGCCTGCGGTTGTGGTATGGTTCTCGAGTTGTGTCATGTACTAGTTGTATCATATATTGTTCCGCGTCTGTGTTCTGTGGTTGTCTACATGTATGTATCTCTAGCCTTTCGGTTCCTGTAGCATTATATTATTGCATCCATCTGTGTTTTGCATCTCAGCGTCTGCCTCTCGAGTTCCAGCTTTTTGTCGTGTACTGTATTGCATCCGAGTCAAGCCGTCACGCTACTACTGAGTAGCCGTTGCCGCCAATTGAAGTCAAGTTTATTGTAATCCGTTTCTTGTATCGAGCTCAGGTCTTCTCTCAGGTACGACATTTCCCCACATTCGCGCCTTCCTTCCCTTCAGCATAGTTTACAAGCGCATTGTCTTTACCAATTGGATTATCAGCTGTATATTTCTGCTACCACAGTGCTGTTATATTAAATGCTTGTCTAGTCAGTGGATGTGGGTCCTCCCTCGAGGACGGAAATAGGTGCCGCCCGTGGCGGGACTGGCGGCGTAGTAGTACTGTACGACCCATCGTACAGTGATTCGTATCTCGACCTCCACTCAACACTCGCTCAAAACTAATTGTGCATGCCCAGAGATAAGTTGTTTTCGAGGGCCGACTTGGCTCGAATCGAGTCGTCTGTTTCTCTATTACTTCTTTCCTGAGTGCCATTACGTCGGCATCGGGGTTGTCTCTTGCCGCGCGCTGTAATCTCGCGCGTTTTCTCTCTGGCGATCACCAATGCAGTGCGTCATGATCGCGTGTCGTTGGAATGCGCGTCGTGCTTATAGTCATTTCGGTCAGCGCGCGCCTTGCTGACAATGACCATCACAGGACACCGAGCGCGAGCAATATTACGGCTATCTCTTCTATCAACACCACATCATCCTCGGCCTCGAAGAGTCAACCGCCCGTCCGTACCGTCACCGATGAGCTTGGTACATGTGGGCCCACTACCCCGTTCCTCTATTCCAGCCTTGCCCTCAATATCAGCTCGTCTCGTGTTCACCGCCTTATTCAAGTTTTTCTTTGTACTTGCGTTTCGTTTCCTGCCCCGGACGTGGAATACACATGGGGCGAAGAGGTCCGTTTTGCAGCGCCCTCTGAGCTCGCGATGTGGCTTCGTTGGGGTCTTGCCCGTGTTTTACGCGTCTCTGGGGCCAATGCCGTTCACGGCCTAATCTCATGGGATATGTACGTCGAATGGAATGAATCCGACTCTTATAAGCGGTTTGGAGATCTCATTGCTCCCTCAAACAGCTTCTACGTAGATCATCATCAAGGTTCCCTCCTTCCTTGTCCGCCTCACAGCCCACCTGTCGTCTTGAGGACACACCCCTCCCACTGTTTCACCTCTTTTCGGCCTTGGCCCAGCTGCACTTCCATTCCAACATAATTTCAATATTTTCGTGTAATTCACGCTATGGAGCTCATTTTACTCGTTTTCGTTCGTTGGCAATATGCACCGAGCAACAAATCATACCGCTCGTTTGGCGGCAGACCTAGTAGCACTGCCGCTGCGTCGCCAGGCATACGTCCCAAGGATTGGGTTCGTGGTTACCTCGCCAGGCTCCCGGAACTGTCCACCTGCTCAAGGAAGCACGAGAGGCTTCAGCCTCGGCACAGAACCTGCACGGTGCGGGTCGCCAGCGTAGGCGGAATATCCGCATATATACACCCAATCTTGTTAAGAATGCTGCGAGTTGGGCCTCTCAGCCTCTGAGAGGCGTGACGCACGCCCCGAATGCGTTTGCGCATACTCGCGATTGGGAACAAATTTCACCGCCCATGCTCAACTGGCGCCGCATTATGTAGACATTTTATGCCTTAAATGGACGGGTACATTGGCGTGGTACGGGTCTACGAACAGGTTTCAGCATTGAAAAACGGGCTGAGAATCCCACGGGTACACGCCTACGGCCCTACCCATGCAATGCACTGAATGTGCCTGATGATACAGTAGGATACTCATCTAGGTGAGTTTCTATGTGTAATTTACGGTTCTCTTGATGTGGGGGTGTCTTTGTACCTAACACTCTCACTCGAAATGATTCTTTGGATATTTTCTACGAATTCTATGTCAATATATTTATAGATCATCATGCTTTCGAGATCGCTTTTTGATTTTCTAGATTGCAAGTGGACTCCGCACAATTTTTTGCTGGACTCGGACTCAAGTTATTCTTATATTTGATGTCAGCAACTGACTGTAATGAAATCTATACGCGGGGTGGATTTGTTAGGTGCTAGACCCAAAGTCTCAGCAGTCCCAAGAGCGATAAGCTAACTTAGGCTGATTTAAGATCCAAGTTTTCCTGATGCTGTGTACCAATACTAGGATCCCTGTATTAAGGTGCACAAGCCGTACTCAGCTGTGCATGCCAGTGCTCAATTGATACGCCACACAACACAGTAACCAAACACTTCCATGACAGTGAGTTCCTGAGTCTTTCACTCGTTCGAATGGGAAATTTTACAATCACACAGGCTGTGTTCAATATATACGACGTCTCCACCTGCCAAGTCAACTCTCACAGGATTTCCAGCGCTTTATGAGCGGTCAACACAAACACTCTTGTAATCATGAACGTCGATTCCTTTAATTTCCATCATCTCCAACTCGGACTTTCAGTTCCCGGCTCACCCTTCTCTCGCCCTTCGCGGACAAGATCAAGAAGAGTGTCATCGCCAGTCGCTTCCTTCCGATCCATTCACAGCAGTTGTGATGACGGCATTCGACGGCGTGAACGGGACTGTCTGTAATGCGCAGCAGTATAACGAATCCCTACAGTCTCATGACAGTCGCAGCCCCTCAATTTCGTGTTTGACACATGCGGAGAGTATCGGCTTAGTAGTGAGCATCTAGCTTTTCTGTCCGAGTCTCCGACTCTGAACGGATACAACCCGCAGTTGACGGCTGAAGCGTCAATTCTAAGCTGCGTTTGTGTCATCATCATATTTGTTTGGATTGGCGTACGTCCGACTTCCATTCACGCGTTTGTCCTATTTGACGAGATGTCGCACAGCGGAACATACACTGGTATAGGAGGACGTTTCCGGACGGGAGTTGGGAGTTGTTTCGGGCGCCTGCGGATATCTACATGGTCTGCCTGACAGTTCTTCTGCTGCCAATTGCTCGGCTTATTGGAATTTCTTGATAGTTCTCACTTTTCGTATTCGACCTTTTGCAAGCAACTGGTGGTATCCTCAATATCAAGTGGGCTCACAGCGGGATCGTCACGAGAGGGCCCTATTGCACAGCACAAGGCCTTGTCGCACAGATTGGTGAACTCGGAGTTGCCCTCATCATCCTTGTCTGTCCTCTCTCCTTATGTCTTTGCGTGTGGGCCCCGCTGATATACAGCTTACCAGCTTCTCGCTCTGCACACCTTCGTAGCGGCTGTGTGGCATGTTGGCCTAAAAGCGCGTGGCGTTGCCTTCAGCCTGGTCTGCCTCGCTTGCGTTTTCATTACGCTCTGGGTTGCCATCGGCGCAGGCACCCACAAGAATTATGAAACACCCACACCTGTGCGTAATTCACCTTTTTTCTTTCCTATCCTTTCCTCACTGCGGACACTACTCGGGTCAGTATTGGTGTTGGATCAGCCCTCAGTTCCCGGGAGCACGCCTTGGTGGGGAAACCATCTGGCTGTGGATTGCACTAGTTGCTTCGGCAATACTATACATTCCACTGTATTTTTGGGCCGAGGGTTACTGGTCGTTCGATGAAGGGTATAAGTTTCATTGGTGGGACCCTGATCAGAGGGTTGAATACACACAGAGGCGGGCAACATTGGGAATGCTTCTGTAAGCCATCACCTCTCTCGTCGTGAATTCAAGCTCTGCTCACAGACATCGATCATCAAGTTATCCCCTGGCATATTCTCTCGTCGTCCTTCCTCTCACCATAGCAAGGTGTTTGCAATTCGGTCACCACAAAGTATCTTCTGCGGCTACATTTTTTGGTGTATCCATGTTCTACCTCTCCGGTACCATCAATGTCCTGCTGTTCCTGATTACCAGACCGGAACTCCTCCTCTTCCCTCGTCCCAAGGAACTCGAAGGGCAGGAAATACAACTGGTTCCTCAAGGTACTGGCCCGGAGGTTTCCCTCGACACGGCAAAAATACAACACAGTCCAGAGCCGACCTCGTCTGCGCTGCGGAATGAGGGCTTTGGGAACAGCGCAACACCATCTCGACGATTATCGGACGACATCTGAGGATAATGAATGCGGATTTCAAGCAATTACTCTCTTTTCTTTTCCCCTGCGTACATGTACATGCTATACAAGGCACGGTTTACAAACACGCATTGTCTCTAAAGTATGCCAATGGATTCTCAACTGTATATTTCTAGTCCCACGTGCTTTCTATGAGATCCATATCTAACCAGTTGCTGGTCAGTGCCGCCGCTCAGATCAGATCCGTCATATACATCCTTCGCATGGTGTCACTGGCGGGCTGCCAGTGAACCTGAACCGCACATTACCATTCTTCCTTGAGGTTTTTTTCTCTAGAATTGAACCTTGGGGGCTTTTGGGACTGTCCTTTCCAACATTTCAGCCGCAGACTCAAATTGGAGTTGACGCATTGATGCGTGACGCCGCCGGTCGGATACTAAACTGGAAGGCTGCCTGCCGTGCTCGGTCCCGGTGTGCGTCAACTGCACTGTGGAGCGAGAGGCGGACGGCAGTGGCCCGGATACTATAGTAACTTAACTGTACTAGTATGCGAGGGCGCTCACTGCTCATCTGAAGCTCGAGGGTAGGTTTAATGGAACTGTACTGCGTGAAAGGAGTGGATCACTACAAGTAGCGACGGTGTCAAGTAGGACTTTATTAAATCGTTAGAAGTTTTGCCAATTCCTGCTGAGCGATTGTAATCTGTACTCATCCCAAATTGAATTGATATTTGATACAGTTTTACTCTCCCGATGCACGTTGGCGGGCTTCGTTCTGCGGCCACAAACAGAATGGCTTGGCAGTATTCACAAACAACCTGGAACCCAGTTCACGATCGTCCTACTCTGAGTCCAGTTCAATTAATAATTAAAATAACTGACAGGTAAACTCATAAATTCATGTTTTACAGGCAGAATTACTATTTTTACAGGTGAAATTATATGATGATGATCACCTGTATCGGTCTCGCCGTGCACAGATGCCGACACTGCTCAAAGACGGTATCAAAGTGATAATGATAACAAGAATAATGTATGTTGCCATTAGTAAAGACAGGAAGTCCTTTCAATATCTAAATGTAACGAACATCCCATTACTTTCTACGAGTCTTCCGAGCAACTCCGGGGGTATCGTTCATTGACTCAGACCGAGGACGTTTCGGGTTCTCTCCCTTCGACAGCTTTTCATAGAAATCTGGGATGAAATCCAGCACCAAATCATGAGAGTCGGTTTTCGATCTTGAGAAAAGTCGTGTGAAACCGTCATAGATCTCATCATTGGAGGAATTCGAGTCGACAGACAGTGGATATCCTGCCTCGATAGCACTGTAGTCCCTGATCAGGAGCCGACGCAGAAGATTGAGACGTTCAGAGATGGCCTTCTTGTTACGTGGTAACCCGTCGCATATCTTCTGGAACGACTTGGAAAGTTGGAAGCCACGAATGCGAGTAGCACTCTCGAAAACGGGAGGGAAAAGAATTCGGGCTAGCTTGAGGTGGTCCTGCACATCTTGAAGTACGAAGGAGGGACGATCACGAGTCGACGTCCCTTTCGAGAAATAGTTGTAGAAGACCACCCAAACTGCGACCCACCACAATGATTCCAGGTCATGCAAATGGTTGTGAGAAAATGGCACTTCGGTCTGGGCCGTTCCTTCATCCTGTTCCGTTGCGCTGACGAATTCATCGAGCTCGCTTAAACTGAGTCCTGGGTCAGAAGGGCAAAATAGGAACGTCTGTGCGGCTACTTCAATCGACATGAACTGCATGGTACCCTGTTGAGACGCAATCAATTATTTACAAGATATGGTGATGGGGGATTCACTTGCCGTCCGCATTTCATGACTCTTTAAGTCACCAATTTTCTTCGCATATTCCAGATCGGCTAGCTTGGCATGCCCGTCATGTGATAATATATTCCCTATACTCACATCGCGGTGCACCCATCCCAACTTTCGCAACAGCCGTAAAGCTGCATAGTCAAACATCAGAGCTTATAGATGGACTGTACCATACTAGAACGCACCGCTAACCGTCTCAGTGAGAACTGTCATAACATCGGGCAGGCTCTTCATGCGATCTATGGTGACGCCTTTCTCCTTGAAAACGATCCGGTAGTGTGTCTTGTGTGCGTATCTTAGATGGGAATGAGGAGCTTGAAGGCGACTCATTGCCCGTAGACCTTCCGACCCAGAGGGTGGTCTGTTGTTCTGGATAAATGGCTTTCGTTGCAATTTAAAAAGCGAGCCGTGACCTGGGGTAATGTTCAATCCACGCATGAGAGCGTTTGCGGTATCATCGAGAAGATCAAGTTCTGTCCAAACGTCTCCATGACAAATGGTGGTGAGAAAATGCTTCTCAAACAATTGTCCATCCTCGTCGTTGGCAGTTGCATGCAATGAAGCGAGAATGTTGCCCTCCCGCGTGCGATCGCTGTCGATCCAGATATCCTTGAGCACTACAGGTGAGCCATTCGGATCCCCATTTTCGTCGACTTCGACAGCTTCAAAAACGCGAGTACCTCGACCCCGAAGTGGTTCAGCGCCATATGAAGATAAGATCTGTGTGGTTTGAAACCTCCTAGGGGTTTGCTTGTTATTGTCGGGGTGAACGGTGATGACGAACTGCCCCCCGTCACCAGTGACGGGTTGAATAGTGGGGTCGAAACCGAGCGACTTCTGGTCCGCAAAAGCGAAGGCGGCAAAGAGTTTGACTAAATTTTCAGGCTCCTAATTGTGTTCCAGCGCAGCATATTAGGGATCCACTCATGACAATTTCACGCAATACTTTTTTTAAAAGACGCACATCGATAAAATTGAACGCCTCGCTGACAACAACCGACGAGCGGCAGCAAAACCATACTCTAGTTGTGGAATTTTCGACAGTCATGCCAAATGAGGCTCGACGACGCACATCGTCTCGCATGACGTGTTGCAAGCTCCACAAGCACTTTCGCACGTCCTAATATGAGAAGTCAGCCTAGCACGCGATACTAAAGCCCCTGATGAATACATACATCGTCTAGATGATCATCTCCGTCCTTCCGCTTGTACTCGCATGAGAGTGCAATGTCAGCCCAGAGTATATCTACTTTCTTCCCATCTTTTGACATCCCTCTATTCCTATCTTTAAACACCAAGTAACCATCTGGTCTGCTCTCATTGTGTCTGTCGGCCGATGTTGGTGCCCGACTCGGGTTCTGCAAGAAATCAACGGTGCGCTTGTCCTCCTTTAGATTTCCGCCCGAATTTGCAACGATAGCGTCCACGACTTTCGTGAAGATCTCCGGCATCGGACTAAATACTTCATCCTCAGAGCCTTGAGAATCTTTTGGAGCCTTGGCAAACTTCGGCCACCGCTTTGAGGATGTTCGGACGGGCTTGGACCCTGATTTCAGCAATTGCATCGTGGCATAGAGATCAAAGTCGGGTTGGGGAGGTGCTAAGTAATTCAAGAAAGTCTGAAAAGGGATCATTGGGATGTATGAGCCCAGATCCTGGAGTACTGCCAGCCTAGCGTCCTCAAGACGGTCACTCTGGTAAGCGTGGTTAGAGTGAACCTTCTTCACGCGGACTGGTGAATCGTGGGACAATGTGGTCTGTTGACTTGGAAGCGATTGTGAAAACATGGCGGGGAATCGATGAGAAACCTGAAGTCGTGGGTGGGTGTTGGACGTGCACAAATCGAAGAATGAGATGTGAGAGTTCACAAAACAAATCAAGTGGCATTCACGTGACACAATCAAGCTCATGTACGAGCGCGTCCTCATCACGTGACCTGTCGAAAACCGGCAATTGAACGCGTCTCAACTGCGTTTCGAGATCATCCTGACAATGAATGACCTAGCCACTTTTCTGAGCTGGGAATTGGATCCTTGAAACTCTGATTCATCAATGCCCGTGTTCATATCCTGTCTATGACCCCGTAGCCTGAGGGACACCCTGTCATCATGGGAAAGAGGAAGCACAACAGATACCACGTTAAGCATGTATGTCCCAAGTATTTCTATATATTTCTCATCTGAGACTCACACTGATG
>Ga0193693_1000126_pt1 | contig 11691 bp, 17 predicted proteins | sample L3a2metaG_FD_144916 | JGI IMG/M metagenome (GOLD analysis project Ga0193693, IMG submission 144916) | Soil microbial communities from a riparian zone of the East river system, Colorado, United States - L3a2 | ecosystem: Environmental > Terrestrial > Soil > Riparian zone | place: USA: East River...
TGGTCGGTCCCTTGGTCGGCACCGATGGTGCGGGGAGTTTGGGCACTGTCGGAACACCGTTCTTCGGCGCCTTGGCCCTCGTCCTCGGCTTTACAGGGTTTGACTCCGGAGCGCTCGCGTAACCACTCTCAGAAGACTTCTCACTCGTACCACTCACGTTTCCCGGCGATTGAGACGGTGCCACCGTTATACGTTCAACAACAGCAGCCAACGACTGCGGTGGTTCACGACAAGGGATGAGGGAACGGTGAGAAGGAGTGGGCGTTGGCGGGGCGCTCGCCTCAGAGCCGGGAATGGGCGGAAGCGCCGGCGCCAGGCGCGTCGGCGTCGTATAGTGGGGATCGGCAGTAAGGTTGCGCCGCACAGGGGGGGCGGTTGAGCTCTTCTTCGTTGGGAAAACGGGACCGCTTGCAGAGGATTGTAGCCGAGGAGCCTGTGCGAGACCTCTGGCTTCCCTAGTATATGAATGTGAACGTCGGGCCGCGGGACGTTGCTCTTGTGCCGTTGTACGTGGGAAAGGACTCTGGCCTGTGTTTGAAGAAGAAAATGACTTTGAGAGACGGCGACCCAGTGCGGTATTCTAGTAGGTGGCGATCTGAAATCTGAAGTGAATCGATTATACGAGAGAACGTACTTGGAGGACGGTTAATGGTATAACAAAACCATTAGGCTTTTCCCATACGGTCTCGCCAGTTTTTGTGTGATAATAGTATGGGATACCGCCACGGGATTCATCGCCAATCTCCCACCACTCGCCATTCTCGCTGGGCGGTAAACTGAATGGCAGTGTCGCCATGAGAAAAGTATCGAGGAAATGTTGGCATAGGTACGTACACAAAATTCCCTACCGGAGGGTCCCATGAAACTTGACCCGTCGCCGGGCATGCGAAGAAGGAAACCTGGGTCTTTAGAACACAGACAGTACACCGGAGTTAAAACCATAAATATTAGACTAATAGGGTCATGACCAAACTTGCCTGGGGATCAACGAGGGTTACCCAGAAATGGGAGCCCCATGTCGTCTCATCATGCGTTGTAGATCCGGAGGAAGTAGAAGGTCGAGATTGCCTGGGCTTGCCATTTGATTTGCCATTTATTTGTACTTCTGGGGTACTTGCGATGCTGGCGGGATAGGCATTATCCGGGCGAAAGACAGATGAGACATCTGACGGGCGGGGCTTTGTTGGTAAATGCCCGTTCGTATAATGAGAAGAAAAATGAGCGTTGGATGAAAGGGAAGGACTGGACTGGGGCGGGGACGTTGCCATTATGCTGAAACGAGTGTTATGAAAGGAATAAAAAATAAAGACGGTAGGGAGAGGTGGCGCGGTCCTCGGCAATGCCAAAGCAGCATGCAGGAACAACAGAGTACGGAGGGTGTGGGGACGGAAAACCGTCGGAGGGGAGTCGCAAGGAAAAGACGTGAACGTGAGGGGAAGTCGCCGTCTGGCAAACGTTCAGGGCGGTCCAGGGCGAGGGACGCCACCAGACGATTATATGCGCGGAAATTATTATTACTCTCACTCCATCCCAATCCACATTCCACCCAGCCATCGCCAAAAAAAAAAGGAATCATACACGTATGTCCAATGTTCATTATCACTGATAAGGTCCAGAACACTGGAACTTGTCCGACCCTGACCATAGATGAATGACGAAGAAGTGAGTGAGAGCGATTTTCGGGGGGGTTCTGTGAACGTAACCAAGAGGGTTGAAGGCAGCACTGATATACGTAGCAGATCCCTTGGGTCTCATCATCAAGACATATGGGGATGGCGACGGCGATGTCAAGTCAACGACCCCGCTTGACTTCTCCATCACGTTCTTAGGCTTAATCACTCTCTTTCTCCGCCCCATCATCCACCGATCCGCCTTCTCGCGCCCTTGGACACTTCTTCCCATCTTTACATGTCACTGTTCTCGTATGTCGGCAATTTTCGATGATTCTCCGGACTGCCGTCACTGTCCGTCTCGCATACGCGCAAATTTGCCTCCCGAAGATTCTAGTCCTCTCTGTATCAAAAGCCGTCAAGCACCCATATACGCCCATTTCAGGCCTATCCGTGGACGCCGCCAACTACGTTCGACAGCGCTCAAAGTACATGGTATTCGTACGTCACGCAACCCCCATTTTGTAGCTCTCGCGTTGACTCTTCTTCGTACAGGCGAACTGGAGTCAGCATTGAAAAGAAAATAGTAATAATAAGGGGAACTTGTTCGGATGGCGGTTTATTCCTTGCAACGCGTCGAGCAAGCTGTGGATTCTCTGGCCATTTGATTTTGGCAGCGTGAACGCCTTTTGGACTCCCACTGCAACATTGATCAATATTCTGCCCTCCTGTTCTGGTGAGCAGCCCGTCATATGCGCCCATAAAGTAGCATGCTGCAACCCCGAAACCATAGCTGACTCCACCGCACATCACAGCTGGCACATCACAATTAAGGTTGCGTAGTTCTTTCCGCCTTTCAAAACTTAGAAGTCTTAATTACTGCTCCCATGCAGTGCCCGGGTGTGACGAGTAGTCGACGTGGTTCAACAAGAAGTGAGGAGTCACAGATTATCGCTATCGCCCTGCTTCATCATCACAACGACCAGGGGAGGCGCGTGTTGAACGGATTTACCTGACATTCACATGCTGTCAATGATGGGGAGTGTTCTATCAGGTCTAGGCGAACACTCCTTGTCATCTAAGTAAATGAGAAGAGTTGAGAGAAGGACCACTTCTAACAGCTGCTACAGAAGGGATTCGTGAGCTGCCGTGGCAGCCATCGCCTACTGCTTGCCATGCCCTGATATCAGCCTTGGCTCCTGGCTCCTGGGACGGTACATATTCCAGGTCGTTAGCGATCCGGTCGTGCGTGGTAGTCGGTACAAACAAACCAAAATGACATCTACGCATAAACTCCATGACGATTTCTCCTTGTTTTTCTATATATATATCTGCCAGGACGGTCTCTTGACTCTAGAGTTGTGACCGTAAGTGCCAGTGGGTAGATAGAGAAATAATGCAAGCGGTTTGCACCATCACTGGCAGTAAGTACGATATCGGAGACGGCTTTTAAGCGCGGTTTACTGATTAACGTTTAACTTCCATGTACGACTTTGCCGCGCATTCCCGTTCTCTCTCCACCGCCACCCATTATTGATGACTGATTCAATTTTATTATTCCTTGCCGCCCGAATATCACGCCCAATCCCCCTTTTCTGGCTGACCCAGATCTCATAACCACCTTCACATCACACATGTCGTGTGAGAGCAGTTATGAGTCCAGTGGGTCGAAGCCCACCCTTACGCGCATGGTGTAAAATCCCTCAAGCAACAGATCCCGACTGCCGCTGATGTCCGCAGAGTCTACATCCCCACGTCAATTTCCTATATCAACGAATGGCATTGAAGTGCTCAAGTTTGAAGTCGGGAACAAAGTCATCACTGGACAGCCCTAGCTCCTGACAATTGGTTCTTACTCCTTGAGCGAATGTAAGAGAACGGCGTCATGATGATTTCAATGTACTGAACTCCGATTGTCTGGAAAAAAAGGCTTAATGGGCCAATGGGAGAGCTTCCGATCCAGGCGGATCTCCTACAGTACTCGGGGGTAGGTCTGTCCCGCGTTCGCATGATGTGGAGATAACCCAACTCGTGTCTCCATACTTCATTCCGCGTTGGTGCTATTCTGTCCCGTATAACGATGTCGCCAACCACCTTCAACTACAAATTCAAGTCTGGTCTGGTGTTTACGAGGGCTAAGTTAGCTTTCCTACAGGCGTAATATTAACGGAAACATCTATGCCTGGCCCAAGGCGTCAACATCGATTTAACACACACACATCCAACAATCGCACCGAAACGATACGCGTCACCGCTGCGCGGTGTAGTCGACCCAGCGAGCTCGCCACAAAATGACCGGAGACTTGCGTTCTGACAAGGCCCAGGTGACGAACGGAAAGGTCTCGAGTTGCATCGTTGAGGGTACGCCAGTTTCCAAGTTGCGCGCATAGGAGCGTCTTTTTGTTGGAATCATGGGCAAAGGAGCTGCGCTAGCTTGGGTAATATCGTGCAGTCTGGTATCTGTCAGACGTTCCTCGAGCATTATCCGGATAAGGTCTAGAAAGGTCGCTCTGACTCTGCAGCCCATTGACGAGCAAATCATACCATGCTCCCTGGACCCAAATCTCTTGGGCTCTGTCTGACATGCGATTTTGGTCGCTTGGCGTTAACGATACTGATGATTCAACGTAAATCAATGTAGTGCATTATGGTTTACATCAAATTGGACAATCAAGAAGGAGCAAAGGTGGACACCAGTTGGCGAGCGACACGTTGGAATCAACAGTTTCGCACTCGACAACCCGAGACATTTTAACCATTACACATGGAGACGAGAATCGAATTTCTGCCTCTTTCTCCCTCGGCTTTCACTTCCTCTTGATAGGGATGAGGAGAGGACGACGACAAGTGGCATTCTGTGCCTAGATGCCCAGATATCAAAGGAACGTCTGGGTACTGTATATATTTATTCAGCAAGTCCTTAACCCAGGCACTTTCAATTTTTCCATCTGGCTTCGAGTTCACAGACCCCCACAGCTACGGAACAGCACCCACGTCAAACCTGTTGGGCGGTAACGCTATTGTGACTCACCGGCGGACGAACGGCACAGGTTAGAATCGATGATCATGTCGCGCCATGCGCGTCTTTTTGTCTCTTCTACTAGTAAGTATAGTCATCGTCAAGGTATGTTTGCTTTCGGAGACTAGTCAAGATGCCCAATATATGTGTAGAGTGGAAGTAGTGCAATTAATCAAATAGCAAAAGTGATGGCTATCATAAGAAAATAATAACAAAATGTAGTGAGGGATGTGTCGGATAACGATCATGAGGACCGTGATGCGCGTCGTCTGGGCTGTCGTCGCCTTTCTGGCTCTGGCCATTCCCCAAATCGATACCCAGCACTCTCATCAGAGGTCAATTCTGGGTTCTTCCATACATCATGTGGCCTTGATCGTTCTTGGAGCGCTCGATAATCGTCTGACGACGCTTGTCGGGGTGTGCGACGGGCCACGAGGCGCTCGATCTCCCTGAGCATCGTCCATACTTCACCGCTCCCCGTCTCGCTCTCTTCGAGCCAGACAGTCCGTGCGCCGACCTCGCGGCGGACATCGTCCACCAGAGCGCGAGTATGAAGGTCGGGAGACACGCCATTCGCGCGCATCTCTTCGAGAGCGGCGTGCACGGCCCGTAGATCGCGGAATGAGTGCCAGCGAGTCTCGAGTAGCTCGTTATAGGCGGGGGTCGTACAGCCGAAGATGTATGAAAGAGGGGAGAGGTTGCGCGCGTGTTCGAAGAGGGCGAGGGCGAGGTGAGGATCGTCGTATCCCACTCGCGCGGTGCGCATCAGCGTGGCGAGGAGGTGAGGATATGGAGGTGGCTGGAGGTGAGGTGGTGGTGGCTTGCCCTCAGTAGCTGCTGCACGAGCAGCCTCCTCTGCGCGTATTGATGCGCCAAAAACCTCACGTTCGGCCCATTCGAGCATCGCATAGTCAGACTGACATAAGGCGAGCTGTTCCTTGAGCCTATCAAGATCCGTGTCTTCGCCCTTTGGTCGTACGCGGGGTCGTCTGGACAGATTCTTCAGAAAGTCACCAAGCGGGGTCCGAGTGTCGACGTCAAATGCCCCAGCTGCGCCATCCTCTGACAATCTCCGTTCGTTTGCTGCGGAAAAAACTATGTTGAACATGTCATCGAACGCTACCAGTTCTTGATTTGACATCGTTTGTCGACGTGGCTCTAGTGAACTGTTGTGGAGTCGGGTACGAGCGGAATTGTCGCGTGACATCGGTGTGAGGGGTGGTATCTTCCCAACGTCTTCGAAAATGTGATCCCATGGGGAGTTTTCGGGGGAGAATATGGATGACCTTTACGCGACAACAATCAGGAACTGTCGAAATATCATTCTTTAAAGGGCGTACTTGTCAGCGGGAGAAGACTCCGCGCTCTGAACTTGGGATGAGTAGCCACGTATGGGGGCCACGCACGGACTCAAGTTCGACGTGTCGCCGGGGAGTATAGTAGAACTTGAGCGACTTGGCCTCGCGTCATGAGCTGTGGTGAAGTGTGAGGTGACTGCGCGACTGCGGTGAGCATGCATAAAAACGGGTATACACGATCCAGCATACCTCTGATGGGATGGTATGTTCTTAGCGCTCTTCTTATGCTGTGCATCCTGGAAAGCCGTGTTCAATTGCGCGCGCGACGGGCCGACCAAGACTGGAGTGAAGACGAAATTTAGGTCAGGTGATTGACGTCACAGAACCAGCATGGGTGTTCAGTACGTTCAGTCTCTAACTCTCTGCCGTCGGGATCCAGTAGCTGCCCTAAGAATTTTCAGGCAGTGCGTGCGAAGAAGTCTCGCTCGAGAAAGGCACAGGTGTAATTCATCTGACGGTGAAACAACCGCGCTGACTCCGAATCACTCGGACACTCTTGGTTGTATCATAGGAGAGCCACAACGACATTTGTCTGGGAATGTAGAGTGTGGATTTCTGTGCGCCGAACAGCTTCGCACATCATAGATTGTTGCTTATAGTAAATTCCATTATGATCAATGTCCTTTAATAACACCTCTGTCTTCAAAGGAGTAAGAAAATGATATTCAAGGTACCGTATGAAGCATGATCTCAAGGTGCTGCTGTTTCAGAGAACAGCTAAATCTTACAGAAGGACACGGCAGAGCAACAGGGTCCAACGAATCCCAAACTTCCACTCCAGCCACTCGCTCCATGCCCCTTCTCACAGAACATCTCAATAAGCGAGCTCGCCCTGGGGCACAGCTTGCCAGATAGGATGGCGCGCACCTCCCGTTGCCGCTGCAAGTAGCGCAGGGAGTTCTTCAGTGTCCGGGTGCTCGGGACCGAGGACAGCACCGAAAAGATGGGGGAAAGGACTTTGGGGCCGGGCTCCGAAAATAGACGTTCTGTCAAGGGAATGTAGAGGGCCGCCTTGGGCGAGGCGGACGGCACGGCGTCAGAAGAATAGACGCCTCGGTGATGTTACTCCGCCGCGGACGATCGCCACTCTTTTACAGTATGTAGTACTTACGAGATGTACGTCAAAGTGTCCAGCTTCCTGGGCCTCCTCAAGACCCATCAGGTCTTCGCTGCTCAGGACTGCGAGGGTATCTAACTCCTCCAACGGAGACCCCTGACCACCAATATTCGAATTGGAACGGTGCGGGACGTTCATCGGTTCGACGCGCCAAGTTACCAAGACATCCTTCAGGACGCGTCTGGGAAAAATGAGGCGTCAACACGGACGTATTATGCGCAAAATGCCGCCGAACAGAGCAAGATGATCCGAGAGTGGCCCTAACGGTAGTATCATCATCAAGAAAAGCGATGAAGATGTAGTGGGCTGTGTTCAGAGGGAGTCCAGAAAGCGCAAGCGGTAAGACCCTTTACAGAGGAGCGCACGCGTAAAAACTAGGGGACCACCAGTAAGCGCGTACCATGCAAATCAGCATGCGGGGACCCATTAACCGATACCTGTAATCGGTTTGTGGTTGTCTGTCAGATCGAACCGGAACTAAAGGACTGTATTCACAGTCCAGCCAATGTGTAACTTGATGTAGAAAGATGACCTGATCCCATGGCGCAGGCTGCACAGCGTAGCCTCCGGATCAGACAAGTTCATACAGTAGAGCAGTCTCACCAGCACCGTTACGACGTAGGCTGACGAGTGAAACCTACGTACCATGTACTGTATAGTATCTCCAGTACGAAAGAGCCCAAGCGCGCGGCCACTACGAAAGAAGATAGATGTCAGGGACATCAAAATGGGCCGAATACGGGACCGTGGCTTGACCAGACAGGAAAACTCACTAGTCATTTTCTGCGATAGTCGGACATCACAAGGATGCATCACCCGTTAGCTCGGGTGCAATACGCAGCTCTAAACCAAAGAGACGGTGAGAGATGCAGGGTCGCAATTTGAGTAATGATCCGCCACTCTTCGAGTTGACCCCGGCTGTCATCATGTCATTGCTTGCCAAAGCTGATCTTTTGACTAGGCAGTTGCGCTCGTGGATCCCCAGTCAGGGTCACTGTACTCTACAGTATCTTGCCATTTACTCGATCTCACCGCTATCGAGACTGCGAGTCCGAGTCGGACCAGAAGACTCGGATGCTCTTGTATTCAATTGTCCGAGTCGAAGCTCTGAACTTACGGAACACGCCACGAACCGAGAACCCGATTTTAACGACCTTTTGTCTTCCTCAAGCTCCGTAGCCCCCTGCGTGCCCATCTGCGGGTGCGTGTCCTTGTTCGTGCGACAGATCGGCTGGCCTGGCTGATGTGGCGTCGTAAGAGAAGCACTGGCACACTGAAATTTTGTCAGCGTCTATTATTTTCTCTTACGCAGTTGCTCGTCTTCTCTAGCTAATATTCCTTGGATCATTCAATTTACAGTAACAATAAACTTTTTTCTCATCACTCCCATCATTCCGTAACGTACTAAGGGGTTGCCGATCACGTACGCACTATTCTGATATACTGTAACTACAGAGACTCTGACAATTCTCCTCTGAAGATGAGAATATAAATTACATCTCTCAACCCTAAGAAGCCCTAAACTACCCGAGACAATATGCCAGAGAATGATTGCTGTGCAAGACCTTCATCCGAACATAGCATCGGCCACTCTGAGAGCTCCATAAGGAACGTTGAGTGTATTCATTTCCCGCACCACCCTACGTGAAAACAGGGCACTCGAGATGCAGGGGTCCGCAAATACGTTAATATTGGCTAATATCTGCGTTAGCAGATGGGTTGCATAATCTGGAGTAGGTCTTGGCTTCCTGAGGTCCCTGTTCTCTTCCAGTGAATACATCAAATGGTGCCAACTCCCAAGATCTGCAACTAGTATCGGGAAAACATATCGCGTAGTGTTTAAAGCGCAGCTTACCTGGAATGAACCTTAGCCAAGCAGGGCACCGTCATTCGATCCTCGGAACTGATCGGGGGCCAATATGTCGATGTTTTTCTATCGTGATGGGAGTGTATGAACCTGTAGTCCCCCGTATCATTGAGCTTTGGCCGCGGAGAAGAATCATTTTCTCTTGCCACTCACGGAACTAGGAATGCGGCGTCTGATTTCTCCAAGAACGAGGTGATGATACCTGCCATCCGTCAGTCAGTGCCTTGTCTAGTCTTAGGTGCTTGACTCACGCCGAAGCCCGTGGCGCATCTCATCCTCCGAACATGACGACACAAGACGGCTTACGTCAATGGAATGTAACTGCCTCGCCCATTCGTCAGTTTTCTATCATGTGGACCACAACTTTCAAATCATCCCTTCACTCACCTGCGCCCAGGACCGTGCTGAAAATTCCTCGGCGAACGAAAGACGTGCGATGACCTCACCGCCGTCATAACGTCCTGGTCTCTGCTTTGTGTTAACATTCATCACAAGTCAAACACCAAAAAAAACCCACTTTGGCGTATTTTCGGGCAAGTTTCTTCAGCTTATTCGCTCCTTTCACTACCTTCCGCATGTCCTGCACGCAACCTTCGTCCAGCAGCTTCTTCAACGCGACACCTGCGATGACTGGATTGTGGAAGAGGTCCTTGTCCGCTGCGTACATGACACTTCTTTCAGCGGTGCCTGACAGTCGCGTTCAGGGATCGTATGCTTACTATCAATGTGCAAAACCAGAACATCACAAAGGCCCACGATGTACTCGAAGAATGCTCTTAGACGCGGATCATCGCGCGAGAGAGTGAGTGCGTGGGTATGAATATTATTTAGAGCTCGTAAAATGGTGTTCTTTGGAACTGATCAGTTCGACAAGTATTATCAATTGCAAGGGCGCGTACCTTCATAAAGGCAAGGTGGTACCGAACTGCATAGCGAGAGCTATATATGATGTCACGGTAAGGTTTCCTGTAGGGAAGACTGTACTCACTCCATGCTGTCCAGATCTCTCTCCATACCGCCCTGATCTCTCTCGAAAGTCCTGAGCATCGGAAGAGAGAGCATCTTGGCAAAATTAAAAAGGTGAATATAGTAGTCGTTCAGGAATACAAGTCAATCGGTATTTGGTCTAGTTGAGGGTATCGAATCGTTGTCGTTCGTTCCTGATGTCGTGTATGGGCGCAGTGATTTGGGCCCACACGAACTGGGGGTTTCATTTTATACAAAGAGTGGGGCATCGCGTCCGAGCAGTTCATGAGCAGAGGGGCCACACGCGCGCTCCACGAAAGTCGTGCGGACAAAGCGTTTGCGGTTGTGGTCTTGTGGTGTGGAAAGATCCACCACCACACCACAATGTACGCCACGAGGCTCAAGGTCCCACGTGGCCGCATTGTCTGACCAAAATGGCACTGTGGTTGCATAGAATAAACACCAACATCTATAATCACCGTCGAGAAGTCATCGAGGTTGTGGATAAAAGTCTAGCACCTAACATATCACACCGATCGTTTGACCTCGCGGTCTATCACCCACTGTACAGCAGCCTCGACATTTTCCACCTCGTGTGTTGGATTGTGAGCGGGTGGCCCATCCACGGGGTCGTATACACCGGTGCGTACGAGCACTGATGACCAACCTGCTGCATTTGCGACCGCGATGTCTGCAGAGAAGGATCAGGGGATGGCGAGATAGGGCGCGAGGGTCGATACGGAGGGTGAAAACGAGACAAAAAATTGCATACCGGACTCTGGATTGTCTATGCACAGCAGTTAGGCAGAAATCCATGGGAGAAACCCACGTTAACTCACCCCCGACCATATAGCTGGGTACGCAGGACGTTCAGAGCCTTGTTCAAAATAAAATACGGAGAAGGAGGGGAAATCCCTACTTACAATCGTGGTTGGATATCAGAACCAACAGACGCGCCGTGCGGCTCGTTTATGCGTGCGCGCAACATCTTTTCCGCAAAGTCATACGTCGCTTTTGTTGGCTTGCCGTACTGTACATGAGGGTACGGTGCACCCGTGAGAGCCTGGACAAAAATAAATCAACTTCACGGATTTCTATTAAGAAAAAGAGAAGGTGGCAGACCTTGAATACGGCTTGGAAGGCCTCCCGAAATGCTCCCTGCCCCAGGCGGGGACGTGGAAATTCCGATCGCCACAGAAGATCCGGGTTACAGAAGATGAGCTCAACCGGTGTAGCCCCGTCAGCAGGACGAGAACGACCGATGTTCCCACGCGAGAGTATGACATCTGTCATGACTTGGATATCGAGCGCCCAGTTGCGCGGGTCATGAAAAACGAAGACCGCGGATATTGGCGTGGTCGAGAAATCAGTTGGCTACAGCCCATGTTAGTATAAATGCGATCCAAAAACAGCAGACGAGCCTTAGAAGACGTCCTCTCCTCAGAGGTGAGGTCATGAAAAGGCCATACACTGATAGATGCATGAGATGAGCCGCAAGCGAGAGCCGGTTGAAGCGATGATAGCTCACTCGGGATTCCATGCCTTGACATCCAAAGTGGTGTACACCTGTTGAAGTCCGTAACTTATACCAGTCGTATTTAACTCGGGAGATATCGGACTGATATCTTTTGCACCTTTCTGCTACTTTTCGTAGCACGTCGCCCTTACCACCCAGTACGAGGACCGGTTTGTTGACGTATTTGTGCACATATGACTTTAAAATGGTGTGTGATTGCATAAAATTGGAGGCAGTA
>Ga0193693_1000127_pt1 | contig 11687 bp, 17 predicted proteins | sample L3a2metaG_FD_144916 | JGI IMG/M metagenome (GOLD analysis project Ga0193693, IMG submission 144916) | Soil microbial communities from a riparian zone of the East river system, Colorado, United States - L3a2 | ecosystem: Environmental > Terrestrial > Soil > Riparian zone | place: USA: East River...
AAGCTGTCGCCTCGATGGCTGCCTGCTCCATGTCCTTTGCTGCGGTCTCTCCCCAGTCCGCCTCGTCAGCACCCCACGAGATCGAGCACACGTCGCAGCCATCTCTGCGAGCGGCGCGAACGGCGGGTGCGATGTCGCGGGCCCAATAAACATGGATCGACGCGGTCTTTCCTGTCGCGGCGTAGTAGGCGGCTGCCGCGACCTGGATGTCGAGCGCGACCTCGCCGTCCGCTTCGCCACCGGGGGTGTTCTTGGTCCCATCGACAGAGATGTCCATGATCTGAGGCAGGGGTTGGTGGATGGATGCGAAGTACACGGCCATGTCGGACGGGATCCATCCTCCGCCGAGCTCGACGATCGCGATCACGCCACCCCCTGCGAGACCCCGGGGCCAGGCATAGGCGGCGCACAGATCTGGGACAGCCCAGGGACCGGCGCCGCTCGCGTGCGCGTGGGGCACCCGGGGCTTCTTGAAGTAGGGATGGAGCTTTAGTGCAGTCGTCATCAGATCCTCCTCATCCTTCGTAACGATCCGCGGGGGGTGCGTCAAAGAACGTGCATTGAGGACCCTCTTTGGCCCCCCGGATCAGCGGCCACATCGGGATCGTTGACAGCCGCCCGTCGTTGCGCTAGTGTTCTTCCTGTAGAGCAAGGCCATGTTGATCGCAGCTGCACATATGAGAGTCACAAGGTGCCAAGGCACCAGGGGTGACGTATGCGCGCGGCCCATCTGGGAATGCCAGGCGAACTTCGACGGACATGGGATCGTTTTGGGTACCAAGCGCGAGCCGCAGCCCACGGCCTACAAAGGGGAGACTCCAGACGCATAGACCAGGCTGAAAAGCCGAAGTGCTCTGGAGCCTCCCCTGGGAAACCCCCTCGGGAGGCTCTTTGCATTCGGGAGCGCAGACCGGCGTGGCTCCGGGCGTGACTGTAGATCACGCGTGCTTGCACCAATCTCGGTTCGATTCCGAGCGCTCCCACGTGATGACCAATCGAAAACAGACATACGTCCCCGATTATGGGGCCGTAGCTCAATGGCAGAGCACTTGGCTTTTAACCTTGTGACCAGGGTTCGATTCCCTGCGGCCTCACGAACATGAATCTCCCCACCGTCAAAGACTGTGTGCTCGGCGACAAGAAGGTCGTCTTCGTTCGCTACCAGAGTGATGAGCTCTGGTATCGCTGTGAGAACGGCTTCGAGTTTCCGGTGGCGTGCCACGATACAGGGGCGGCGGCCTTTCTTGCGGAGGACAAGGCGCTGATGTTCATGCGTTGGATCAGGAAGCACCTTGCATTTCTCGAAGGAGCACGAGCTGAAGCTGGACCAAGTTGAAGGCACATAACGATCAGGGGTCGTCTAACGGTAGGACGCGAGATTCTGGATCTCGCTATGAGGGTTCGATTCCTTCCCCCTGAACTGCGGCTGACTGCATCGCGCGTGAATCGCCGGTCCCCCGAGCAACTGCGCTCACAGCGGGATTTCAGCGACACGGCGAGGACGGGGCACTTGACAAATGAATAGTCGATGACGATGAAAGCGAGCGTGGCATGAAGCACGCTTGCAAGCTGCCACTCTTGCGTAGTTGGTCTGCGCGCTCGGCTGAAACCCGGGAGGTTCTGGTTCGATTCCAGAGGGTGGCACTTCTTCCAACAGAAACGACATGTTCCTGCACTATTTTCTGTTGAAGGGTTTACTGCGCCATTCGCCGAAAAGGCCTTTTTCATACGCAGATCTGACAGCAGGAACAAGATGCAGCCATGCTTCGTGCGGCATTGAATTTTTGATGTAGTTACAGCGAAAACAGCACGCAATAACGTTGCGTCTGTTGTGGGGCTTCGAATTATCCACTCGATCTAGTGAAATCCGTAAAGAAGTCGTGCCGCAATAAGTGCAGCCTTCATAGATCAGTTCTTTGATGAAGATCAAGTCAAGGTCGTTTTTATCGAACCCTCGCTTGCGATCGCTCGATCGTGCGTCGCTTAGGATGAAGCGTGCCGGACTGCTAACGCGTTCTTGTCGTTGCTTACGGTTGACACGCGCCGAATTGGCTTTCAAGCCCTCTGGACTGCGTTGGTAGTGCATACAGCTATGACAGACTTTTCGTAAGTTTCCCGATGACGATCGTCGAAAAGATGCAACGTGTTTATTTTCACGGCACTTCCGGCAGACTTGCGCAACCTGTGCTTCCGGCATGCGGGCTTCAACATATCACAGACTGGCAGCTACTTAACGCGCTGTCTTAAGATTCTTCTGGGCGAAGACGCCTCACGGTGGGGCACTTGAATTTGGATCTAGCAAACAACCGACAACAGCACTCGCTGCGCTCGCGCGGCATCCGTTGCGTGTCTACAAGCAAAGTGGGTTCGACTCCCTCCTTCGCCCCCAAATCTCCCTGTATCTGCTCTTGGATCGCGAGCACCATTGGTCAGTGCACCCGGTTCTTACCCGGTGAGGTCAGGGTTCAAGTCCCTGGCGGTCCACGGACTGTTTTTCGAGGTGTGGCGAAGTGGTATCGCACCTGCCTTGGGCGCAGGGGATCGGAGGTTCGAATCCTCTCACCTCGACGAGTAGCATGGGCGCCCGAGACGCCCTGCCGGTGATCGCGCGGTCACCAGCGGAAACGATGAGACGCCGAGCACCCCCAGCTTGGATTGAAACGCGACTCGGGACCTCTCTCTCTTTGCAGGTGTGGCTCAGTGGTAGAGCGTCGCGTTGCCAACGCGGAAATCGCGGGTTCGAGTCCCGCCACCTGCTCCAGTGCCCCCGTAGCACGACGGTCGTGCAGCGGTTTCGTAAACCGCAGGCTCGAGTTCGATTCTCGACGGGGGCTCAACGAACTTGCCCGCATAGCTCAGCCAGAAGAGCGCGCGCCTTGTAAGCGAGGGGCCGCGGGTGCAATTCCTGCTGCGGGCTCGACGATATTCCAGTGCAGCAAAACGGTATTGCGCTCGGCTGTTAACCGAGGAGGTGCAGGTTCGAGTCCTGCCACTGGAGCTGATGATGACATGCGGGCGAAGCAATTCTGGTGATGCAACAGCCTTCCAAGCTGCCCCAGGTGGGTTCGATTCCCATCACCCGCTCTTTCGAAGAATGCACGCGTAGATCAGCGGCAGATCGCCGGGACGACAACCCGGAGCGCGCAGGTTCGATCCCTGCCGTGTGCACTGCTTGTCGTGTTCGTCCAGCGGTCTAGGACTCCGGCCCCTCAAGCCGGCTACGCGGGTTCGATTCCCGCACACGACGCGATTTCAGCGGTTTGGACACAGATCTTTGTGTGGTACGCTCTGGTCTGAAATGTGGGACGCGCGGATTCGTGAGAAAGCTCGCAGACTGCGAAGCAGTGGAAAATTCATAGATGCAATCGCTGAGCAGCTTGGTGTGTCCCGTTCAACGATCTACGTTTGGATCAAGGGCATTGCCTTTACTGGGCGGTCTGAACGGCAATTAGCTGCCAGACAACTTGGTTCCAAACGAATGCAGGCAAAGTATGCCGAGCTTCGTCAGGCAGCGTACGACGCGGCTGATCTACAAGTGCTTGAGAATGATTTGATTGTTCGAGACTTTGTGGTGATGTATCTCGGAGAGGGCTATCGGCGAAACCGTAACGTGGTGCATATCTGCAACACTAATCCCGCTGTTATGTTAATGTCGATCAAAGCGCTGCGTCGTTTGAAGGTTGATCTTAACGCAGCAAATGTGAGTTTCAAGCTGCTGCTTTATCCCGATCATGAAGATTTGGCTTTGAAGCGCTTTTGGACAAAACAGCTTCAAATTCAATCGTGTCAGATCAAGATTTGGCGGCCCGCCAAGAAACAGCAGCCGTCAAAGTATCGTCGGTCAGTGCGCGGCCTCATGTACATGACGATTAATGACACGTATTTACGCGCGCGGTTGCAAGCCTTCATGGACGCTGTTGAAGCAGACTGGAAACTAAAATGACTCTGTCTTCTAAAGGATAAGGATGCGACGCTACGAACGTCGCGATGGGGGTTCGAGTCCTCCCGGAGTCGCCCTTTAGGGGCCGCGCAGAGCTGGCGCTCGGCTGGGTTTCCAAAACCTCGCGGCAGGGTTCGATTCCCTGGCGGCCTGCTCACGTGGTCCTGGCCCCGCGGATGGCGAACGTGGGGAGGCAGCTCAAGATCAGCGGGTGCGAGTCCCGGGGACCACGCCTTCGCAGCGACCAGGGGATCTGGACGACGGTTTCATAAGCCGTGCGGGGTGCGGTTCAAGTCCGCCCGCTGCGACGAAGTTTTCGAGGTGTAGCGAAGCGGTATCGCGCGCGGTTCGGGACCGCGAGACCGGAGGTTCGAATCCTCTCACCTCGACTTGTGTCCTGACGGGACTGCACTGGTTTGCATCCCAGCCCGTCGGGACTCCATGGAGGACAGTTCACCTGGCGGTGATGGCGCCCTTACAAGACGCTTGAGGTCGGTTCGATTCCGACGTCTTCTACTGACTTGAAGGTGATTTAAGCTTTCTGGTAGTTTCAATTCTGACAATGAAGAAGACGTGTCTGAAGTGCAAATGCTTGAAGCCGCTTTCAGCCTTTGCCCGCAAACGAAGCTCCAAGGATTCTCGGTGCCGTTCCTGTCGGGCTGCTTATCATACTGACTGGTATGCCAAAAACCGTAAGAAACGTATCAAGCAAGTAGCTGTCAATGTGAAGGTTTGGAGGCGACGCATGAAGGCGTGGATCGACTCTCTCAAAGCCAAGCCCTGCATAGATTGCCATCGGCGTTTTCCGCCGTGTGCGATGGACTTTGATCATGTGCGGGGGACCAAAGAGTTCAATGTTTCAGCTGCTTGCATGAGTCGAGGCGTTTCACAAGCTCGTGTGATTGCGGAGGTGTTGAAGTGCGAAGTGGTTTGCGCATGTTGTCACCGCATCAGGACGCACAAAAGGAATCTGAAGCACACAAGGAAACGCGAAACTCTTCAATAATAAAGAAGTTTACGGCTTGTAGCTCAATAGTTAGAGCGCACGCTTGATAAGCGTGAGGTTGACAGTGCGAATCTGTCCTGGCCAACGAAACGCCACTGCAGTTCAAAGTGGCTGGAAAGGAGGGCCCGTGATAGATCTATGCCGGGACGAATGTGCACAAGGTTCCGCCCCCTCCGCAGTCCTAGGAAATGTTTGAAGACGGGCCTCTAGTTCAATGGTAGAACGTCTGCCTTATTAGCGGAATGTTGAGGGTTCGAGTCCTTCGGGGCCTACGATCATGGTGCACGTAGCCATCTGGTGATGACGCTGGGTTGTGGCCCCAGTTCAGTCGGGTTCGATTCCCGTCGTGCACCCCAGCGAGCAGTAGCTTAGCCTGGCTAAAGCGTCGGTCTGGGGGACCGAAGATCGCAGGTTCAAATCCTGTCTGCTCGACGAAAGGAGGCCCGGCTGTCAGATCTATGCCGGGACGAACGTCTGTAGGATCAAAACGAAGGAGAACAGCACGCCATGGAGCCGACACACAGAACCCTGGTCCTCAGTCAGAGCTACGAGCCGGTTAACATCGTCTCGTGGAAGCAGGCCATCACCCTCCTCTTCCTGGGAAAGGCAGAAGTGATCGAGGAGTACGATCGCAACATCAAGACGACATCGATCGTTGTCAAGATTCCAGCGGTCGTGAGGCTACTCTCGGCGTTTCGTCGGCACAAGAAGCCGGTGAAGTTCTCCCGCATCAACATCTACGGGCGTGACAAGTACACCTGCCAGTATTGCGGCGTGAAGAAGTCGATCGGGGATCTGACGTACGACCACGTCGTGCCGCGCGCGCAGGGTGGTAAGACGACGTGGCTGAACATCGCCACGTGCTGTGAGGACTGCAACCGGCACAAGGCAAACCGCACGCCCTCGCAGGCAGGCATGAAACTGCTCAAGGTGCCGGCGCAGCCGACAGCGTCGCCGGTGTTGATCGTGACGGTGAGCCGCGAGTCGGTGCCGGATGCGTGGCGCGACTACCTGTACTGGACGTCCGAGCTGGAGCAGGAGTGATCGTGCGGCTCCTGCGCAGGTGGATCGCGCTGGCACGCTTCGAAATTGCGATGTGGAAGCTTCGCTTCTAGTAGTCCAACGCGCGGGTGCGCGGCAACGCACCCGTTTTGGGAACGTGGTCCAGCCTGGAATGGACGCTGCCTTGTCACGGCAGAGATCTCGGGTTCAAATCCCGTCGTTCCCGCTGATAGTGTGGTCGATCACCGCACGTCGACAGCTGAATTTTTGGGTACGTGGCTCAACGGGAGAGCGCTCGGAATTTTTGGGTACGTGGCTCAACGGGAGAGCGCTCGGTTCGCATCCGATAGATTGAGGGTTCGACTCCCTCCGTATCCACGACACGGGTCCATGGCTCAACGGGAGAGCGCTCGCATGGCATGCGAGAGATTGAGGGTTCGATTCCCTCTGGATCCACGAATATTTCTGGCAGCCTACGATCAGGGGTCGTCTAACGGTAGGACGCTGGCCTTTGGAACCAGCTATGAGGGTTCGATTCCTTCCCCCTGAACTTTTGCGCCGGTCGCCAAGTGGCTAGGCACGCGCCTGCAAAGCGCGCAACGATGGGTTCGATTCCCTCCCGGCGCTCGATGTTTCTCCGTTACCTGGCTCGCCTGTCGGAACAGCGCTTGGCCTTCTAAGCCGATGCGGCGAGGTTCGAATCCTCGGCGAGCTGCCTACGATCCCGTAGCCTAGTGGATCAAGGCACTCGTTTCCTAAACGAGTCAACGCAGGTTCGAGCCCTGCCTGGATCACTTCATCCGCATCGTCGCCGACTACTTTCGCCTTCCTGCATGTCTGTCTCCTTTGATTTCCTGAGTTTGTCGTGCATCCCGCAACTCATCTCCCTGATCTGTGACGACCGTCTCCTCGTCAATGAAGTCGTCCGGCGGGTGGCCGCAGTGCGGGCACACTCGGGACGACAGGTGGTACCCGGCGAGCAACTCGTCGACCCCAACCTCGATCAGCCGCGCGGTGACCGGGCGCTTGCCGTGTCCTCCTCGACGTGTAACGCCTTGGCGACCGGCTCCCACGCACCACCCGCGCGCACGCGCAGGAACAGAATCGTGGTACGGACCGCGCGCTGCTCCCTGTCGGTCAGGTCGCTCACGGGCAGCCCCGGTAGCGGTAAGGGCGACGATCCCCCCAGCGCTGCTGCTGGAGATCGAAGGGGCGCCGTGACGCCCCAAACAGATGCTCTGGTGATCGTCAAGGCGATTGACGAGGTGCGCCCGATCCTCGCGTCCTACGTCTTTCATGCGAACGACGAGGCTGATCTGCTCTGCGATGATCCCCGTCGTCGCTAACTCGGGCACAGGCTCGTCCTTCCGAGTAGCTCCGACACCTCCTCGATGGTGTACAGGCGGTGATGCTCCAGGGCATCCGAGATCCGCCAGTTCATCCTCCGCCAGCCAGTTGTAGCATCAACCAGCGCGAGTGCAGGGCCGAAAGCGCGCGCCGTAAACGTCCTCCTCGCTGACGGCGGTGCAGAGCACCACTCCGCTCACCTGGCTCATCATCTCGCCTCAAGCGGAACCTTCTCGGAGAAAACGAGGTAGCCGTCGACCTCCGCGACCTGCCACCCAACCTCTCCGTAGCGCTTCACGACCTCTGCCCTCGTGTCCAGGTACATCCAACTCGCGTCGCACCACCACTCTCCACGGGGATGATCCGGACCTGACAGCTTGGCGTCGATCCGGTGCTCGTGGTAAGCGAATGAGGACCGATCGCCCTCGCCGCCGTGGCGCCTGCGCCGCGCCTCGCTGGGAGCAATCACCGACTACCGCACGATCCGGCCTGGACCAGACCCAGGAGAACCTGTCTCCAGAGGTAGCGAGCGGCGGCGATCTGGCGAGGAGTCAGCGGGATCGACAGGTCCACCGTCGGATCGTCGCGCTGGGTTAGCTCGTACTGCTTCAGGCACCACGCCGCGCTCCGACCGTCGTATGAGTGCTTTCCGCCACACGACGATCCGCACTCGTGGCAGAGTTGCGAAGCTGCGCAGGACGCGGCGCGCGGAGTTCCCGACGGTACGGCGTACGGACCCACCATGACGCCTCCTCGCGCCACGAAGAAGGTGCCGCGAGGCAGTCCGCCCCTGATCTTGACCTGGATGGCCGCTCCGTCGATCCATACGGCTGGGTGATCGAACACGGCTACGACGTCGTCCGGGTGTGCGTATGCGTAGGTGGGGAGATCCGGATCACTCATGGCAGAGTTCCGAGTGCCGACCTGTAGGCGTCCCGGATCGCCGACGGCCCCTGACCGGTGGAGTCAGGATCTAGATCCGAGTCGCGCTCCACGATCCAGTTGGTCGCGTAGTCGACCAACTCAGATATCAGTGACTCCCGCGTCATATTTTTTATCCGACCGACCTCACGCCTCACCCCTCTTGATGCGCCGTCGTCATTCGTGGTCGATTCCATAAGTTCTCCTGGCAGCAGCTTTTTGGAGCTTTTGGATCGCGGTCGCTGCATCTTTGTGCATGGCATGCGTCGCGCGATCGGGTGTGTGGATTTCACGTATAGCGTTGATGGCGAGCCGGCTCTCTAGTTCGGTGAAGTAGTTCGGCGCGAGGCGCGCGATCTGCGCATCTTTCTCCTTGAGATCGGCAACTAACGCGGCCACGTCGTATAACACGATATTCTGCATTTCTTTCTGTGGTGGTGAACTTATAGGAAGCCAACGCTTTGCAAGCGGAACATATTTCGATCGTGTCGCGAAGAGGTCGTCCACTGACAAGATGGATGTGGCTCTACCTTCACTGCCCTCGTGCCGCTGCAATGGAGCCTAGTGACAACGCTTTGCAAGCGGCACATGTATCGATCCTATCGCAGCGCAGGGTGGGTGACAGGAGAGGCGACGTGCCTGAAAGGTCGGCAAGTGCTTGAGTGAGCGGACTGTTGCCTGTGGAGCAGTTGGATGCAAGCACGTAGGTGGTCACGGCACCAGCGGCATCGGTGCAGGTGACCCGACCTGTCTCCGCGAGGACAGCCGAGCACCCCGCGGCGCGCACACGCTGCATGAGCATCTTGGTGTTACAGGTGTGCTGTCCGTCCCGAAGCCCAGAAACCACGATCGTCTTGCGCATGTCCCTTGTTATGCAGGCTGCGTACCGAGCCGCGCGCGGCTATTTATGAACAACACGTGCTTGTAAGGGGCAGGATACGTGGTCAAGGACAGTCTTATGGAGCATGGGTATTTTACTACCCTGTGTCGAGAATGCCACGATTTTAGTCGGCTGTGCGTCCTAGCATAGACGGGTAAAGATCTACCCAGTTCCTTCCATCAGGTACTTGTGGTGATAAATTGGCGGCACGCAAACTGCTATTATCTGGATGCGTGAACGCTCTAAAGTGCTGGAACATCAGGTGGCACGATCTGCCTAATCGTAGGATGCGTGAAGAGTGGTTCACGGCTGTCTCGTTTGAGGCTGCTATTAGCGCGGCCCAGGAAGCTTTCTACGGAGGAGAAGGTTACGCGCTTATTGGGATCCCGGTGGATCTAGATTCGGTGGAGGGTCGACGGCTATCACCGCGTTCGTCCGCTCCTGCCAAAGGGCGGGCGGCAGTCCGCGCGAAAGGGCACCGGATGTGATGGGTGCACAAGCTAGGCGAACGGGACACCGGGATTCGTTAGCGAGGGCGCCGATTCTAGCAGATCTCCTATCTGCGCTCCTCCATCTGGTGGAGAGCCTGGGCTTGGTGGGAGCCAGCCGTTACCTACGGCCGACAGGGTACCAAAATTGCCACCATCGAGGCTTGCGCACACGAGATCGCCCATTGGGCTTTCACGGGTCCAGCATTTGACTCACGCCTCGTCAACATGTCCTCGCGGGCCGCCAACCGTCATGAAGCGTCCGCCCTGCGTGTTGAGGTCGCGGTGCTCGATCACTTTGGATGCAAGGTGTCTATGCACACACTGTATGTCCACGCGTGGAACGTGGGAGAACCAGGTGAAACTCCACAGTACGTCGTGGTGGAGCGCGAGAACGGTGAGTCGCGTGTGCGTGCGCGTGCGATCCACGACTGCGGAGCAATCCGCAATAAAAACAGATCCACGCGCGTTATGGGAGCGAATGCCAAGCGGTTAGTTAGCCGAGGCACTGGGCATTGTTCAATTAGGAGAATATAATGAAGCGTATACGTCACAGACTAAGTGTCAGGTTGTCCTTGCTTTTATCCATCGTGCTTGTTCCATCGCTAGCAATGGTTGCCGTGATGGTCATCACACATGAGGGTCGAGTGGTGGAGGACCTCGTGCTGAAGGAGGCCAAGACTGCGGCCTTGCAGGGGGCCGCCGCGTATAGTGGAATACTCGAAACGGCGATCGACAGCCATGTACTAACACTGGACGAGGTAATAAATCCAGTCTACGAGGAGATGACTTTCACCGACGGGGCCGGGAAGCCCCTTCATGTGGAAGATAAGAGGTACCATACGAAGGTCGGGGACTACACTGACGTACACGGCGTACGCGAGTTGCAAGACGCTACAAAGAAGGCAGGAAGTTTCTTGTTTTCTTCTGGCATTCACTTGCGTGGATTGGTACTTACCGCGCACAGCGGCGTCGATTCACCTCCTCAAGGAGACGCCACGCCAGAGAAGGCGACATGGGATCGCATTCATTCTCGCGCCAAGCGCATGTACACTGGAGCAGAACAAATGCAAGCGGCTGGTTACCTCGGCAATGACAACGCTCCCACGCTCACGCAACCATATCCACGGGACACCGGTGAAATGGCGTGGGACGTGGCGGCACCGATTCAAGTTAAGGGTAAACATTTCGGTGGGTTTCGTGTCGGCGTTGCGCGTGATCGTGTCGTGCAACAATACCGTGATCTAATCGTCGGGTTGGCACTGTTGTTCAGTCTGATCGCCGTTGTGTTCGTTGGTGTCACGATGTGGCTAGCGTGGCGGTCTATTCAACCGCTGGCCGCCCTGTCAGACAGGGCTAACGAACTGAGTACGACCGATGATCCGGACGTGCTTGAGGCGCGCATTAGATCGACTGATCCTACTGAGGTCGGGGACATGGCTCGATCCTTGGAGCGTCTTCGGATGTCCCTGAGTATGGCGATGAAACGCCTCGGCGCCCATCAGGGGGCGCGTTCCTCTTCTGGTCGGCATAGCGGAGATCAAACCTCATTGCATTCTTCTTCTGCTGCTGTCCGGATCAGCGGTGATTCGGTGGCGCCCCGCCTTTCTTCCGGCCGTATTGGAGTAGATCCAGTATGATCAGGAGCATCGCAGTGGCTGCTATTGTGTTACCGTGTGCTATCGTCTGGTGGCCCCGTTGGGCAGCCCGCGATCTTTGGAGGGCCCTCCGAGATTCATGGCGGCGCCGTTGGTAGACCTGCCCAGGCTATGGTAAGACCTTTAGGCCCCCGCTAGGGGGCTGAGACACGTTGATTGTAACGATTGAGCAAGGAGACAATGATGAAAAAGTATCGCGGAAGCCTCATCCAGTGGTCCACCTTTGTTGGGGCTGTCATCGTCACGCTCGTGACGGTGATGTTCAACTCGGCGCACGCCGACATACAATACCGAAGCTTTTCCGCGTCTGCGGCCATCGGCCCGCCCGCCGATGACTTCGCCGCAGAGCTCTCTCGCGTAAGTCAGACGGCACTGGGCTCAGCTGGAGAGGTCAGGTTCGTTCGTATCCCTGGGCTGCCGCCGATTCCGTCACAGTTCTCGGCGG
>Ga0193693_1000128_pt1 | contig 11636 bp, 15 predicted proteins | sample L3a2metaG_FD_144916 | JGI IMG/M metagenome (GOLD analysis project Ga0193693, IMG submission 144916) | Soil microbial communities from a riparian zone of the East river system, Colorado, United States - L3a2 | ecosystem: Environmental > Terrestrial > Soil > Riparian zone | place: USA: East River...
CGAAGTCATTTCCAGGCTGCCAAATTCAATACTGTATTGAGGCGTGACACGGATCTAGAGGTTCGAAAGCTGCGCTTAGTCTCGGTGCGACACGTTTTGGGAAAGTATCCGCGTCTGCTCCCCGAGAGGCGTACCCAGCTTGTTCGATCACTTCTCAGAGGTGACTTTGACAACGCACAGTCGATCCTGCAAGCTCAAAAATCGAAGTCACTTTCCTTTGTCTCCGCCCTGACGAGTGTTTTCCTTCCATCGCCCAGTGATGGTGGGTCACTGAGAAGAGAAATGAAGAGTCTTGCAGCCCGCATTTCCGATTCGCAATTTCTGCTCGAAATAAAGGGTGTGGATGACGAGGTTTTGCGACCCATGATCCAAGAAATTGAAACTCTTTCGCATTCTCTACTCTCGTCGATAATCGACACGACTGCTGGTGCCATGGCTTGTGCAGTGGTGGCTATGGAGCACGAAATTTTCAGACGAAATTTACAACATGAGATCGAAACCAGAGTACGAAGGCTACAAAGTGAGGCACTTGTGGCGTTTATCAGAGAACTTAATACATTGTCGGCTGGACGGAGAGATTGGTATGTGGTTTCTGACCTATCATGTAGGAGTGACAGACTAGGGGCCGTGACTAGTGTTGTGCACATCGACGGCGTCGCCACCACGCCGTTCGAAGGGAGAAGACTCGGAAATTCGTGAGTGTGCCGATCTTGTCATGGTTCGGGTTAATGACACTGAACTGTTCGTCCTCGGGATTGTGTAATCGCGTCAGGTCGGCTTGGAACGGTCTTCATCCTTACCGTAGCGGCGGCCAAGGTACGTCTTTCCTGAACCATGTGAGTCTTCACCCTTCACCGACTGCCGCTGTGGGCAGAATACTGGGTCACGGGTCGCCGGGAAACTCTCAAGGGTCAGGAGCTTGAGTTTCGTGTACACCTCATGAACCTATCGAGCGACGATAAACAGAAAATGCAGCTGGACGCCAAGTATATTCCAGGCCCTATCGTGCACGATCGGCTCTCATCTCGTTTTCACATGCCAATGACCATGGATCTTGCGTACGAGTCTGAAACTGTAGTCTTAACCGCCTACATCTTACAACGTTTCGTTCAGCTTTTGTCAAATTCTAGAGAACGAGAAGCTCCTCCTTGTTCTGGTTGACAGGGAGAAGGTATACATCTACCTCGACCTTTTACCAGCGGTTGATGCGGCCGTCCGGGAAAGCCGACCGATCAAAACTCTTGCTCGTGAGAAGCTAGGCCAAACCGTTCTGTTCGCCTACGACGAGACGAAACGAAACTTGGTTGTGTGCGCATCGGAAAAGGCACGTCGATGTCATTTGCGCGGAGTCCGCGCGTCACTTATTATTTATGATCAGTTGCAAGTCCATGTGTTCGTCTTCGATGAGACTCTCAAAACACTTCAGGCGCAAGGGAGTGCCATCAACCTTGTCCCGTGGTATAGCCAAGCAGGGACCGTCATCCTACAAGTAGCTTTTGTCAGCGGGAAAGAGGAGGTGGTATTGGTGGACTCCAATAGTCGAGCCCGCATCTTTTCTTTCATTTCCTTGCAGTTTAAGTGCGTATCCCTATACATTATAATACCACATCCTTCACTTACCGGTTTTGGAAGACCGGCTTCTTTGTCGCTTCCGGCACTCCCCAACGCGATTTTCTCCACTCCCGATGGGTCATGCTTCCTAGCCCTCTACGAGCAAGAGTCTAAGCGATCTCTTACCGCATATCACTGGGAAACATTTGGCTCTACTCCCGGAATCCCGCTGGATGCTCCAGAATTTTCTCTTTGTGGGGGCGTTTTGACGTCCATGGTCAGTCGAGGATGCATCTTCTTCATTAGCCTCGACATCGATACTGGATACGTTCGATCTATCGCCATCGATATCACCAAAAAGGTCACAGAATTTGTGTTCAAGAAGAAGGGTGGTAGAAATGTACCAATTGAAGGAGAGCGCCACACTCTTCACAACAGCCTACTCGACTGTCATACCGAAGTCTGGACTCGTTTCCCGATCGTCCCCGCCGTGAGGCGCCGTACTGTGACGTCGTTGAGTGAGCGGCATCAGAAAAGCCTCACGTTCATTACCGAGGATCACACGCGGCCTTTCGAATTTTACTTCTCCGATCTTGTTCAGACATTCGAAAGGACGGTCAAGAAGCCTACAGGCGAAGAATTGCGTCACATCAAAGTCTCTGCAGTGAAGTTTGAGACATTCCAGGATAATATGGCTCTGCACTTGGACTGGAATGTGTCACGTTACCGAGCTGGGGAGTGGCTTGTCGACCTCCTCTGCCTCATTCCTATCCACATCGCGGTCTGTCGTGAGAACCGATTCATTCCATTGGCGGATGGAGTTCTTTCTCCAGATTTGGAACGGACTCTTCTTGGCGCGGAGGTCAATCAGATAGTAGACAAACTGTCATTCGGTTGGTACGAGTCGATTTTTCAGTCATACTTGGCGACAAAAGTATGTTTTGGCATTGTCTCCTTTTTCCATGTATTACTAGTATCAGGAGGCTGATGCATGGCGTACAGCCGGTGAAGGTGGTATCGTCCATGGGCCAGCAATCCGTCGGCAAGAGTTTCTCGTTGAATCATCTTCTCGATACCTCGTATGCTGGCAGCGCCATGCGGACCACAGGTAAGGTCTGCCCTACCTACCGTACATCACTGAGTAGAGACTTTCAGAGGGTGTATGGATGTCGGTAACACCTACCGATGAGGCTTTAATCGTATCACTTGACTTCGAAGGTCAGTCCTGAGTCGATCGTTCACTCCCATTTCAACTACAGCTAATCCACCAACTATCTTATAGGCGTTGACAGCATCGAACGGTCGCGCCAGGAGGACACTCTTCTCGTCTTATTCAATACTGCAATATCAAACCTAGTACGAGGACTATCCCCTCCGCAGTTCTCTTCTTCTAACATCCAATACTAGGTCCTCTTTCGCAACAACTTTGCTTTCACTCGAGACATCAGCGGACTTTTCCAATCATTCCAGTCGAGCGCATCCGTTTTGGATCCTGCGTCAAACCCCTCCCTCTTTCAATCAACGCTTGTCATTATCATCAAGGTAAATCCCCTATGATGCGTTTCCACTCCTCGCGAAATGACCTCGCTCCTAAGGACGTCGTGAACGCTGACAGCGTGGAAATAGCGGACGAGTAAGATTTTGTATAATAAATGTGCGAGTTTTGGGCAAACAATGCGTTCGAAGGTTTTCCCTCAAGTTTCAAAGGATCGTGGAACAGGAACAGGACGCCAATTTCATATCACGCCTTCACGGCGGGAAGTTAGAAATTATCCCATGGCCTGTGATCGAATCGAAAGGGTTCTACAGGTTGTTTTCCACACTCAAGAAACTTTTGGATTCTCAGAAGAGCCCACATGCGACGGCGAGCGAATTCCTCCATACTATCAAAACGCTGATGGCGAAGTTGAAGGTATGACTTTCCCTAGCTTGTTACTTACCCTCTTATCTTACACCTTGTGGTAGGCCAATGACTGGAGAGCGATGTCTCGTCTGTATTATATTCTTGTTTCCTTGTTTATATTCATTTTTCTGTACAGAGACCATGACAGAACATCGTACAAAGACCCTCTCATCCCTTCTCCCGATTGCGCTAGCCACAGGATATACTGACGTTGAACTTGGTTCCGAGCCCCTGAAGGTTCTGCTACTCGGCAATTCGAATCGTAAGCTAGCTGACGTTTTACATGTAGAACTTTGACACCGGTCTCGTAGTTGAAGGCGAAGATACTGTGGCACGTTTTGCTATCTTCGGGCACGAACAAAACTCATCAAGCGACGTGGATTTTCCTCCCGCCGCTCTACGGGGGTTTCGGAGTCCAAGTACGAAGCGTCCCTTCGAGTGCGAACAAAATTCATCAGGTGATCTGGATTTACCTCTCGCTATTCTACGGGAGTCTTGGAATCCAAGTACGAAGCGTCAATTCATGCCCGACCCAGACTGGACAGCAAATCTTGCCTCATACATCAATGGATTAGTTGACCTCCGTGTTAACCACGTCCAACTCTGGTTGAATTCCAATTTGGAAAGATTTCAACCCAGCCATGCTACGATCGAGGGCCTACGCAGACAATTCGATAATACAGCCATCGAAATCCGTGAGAATGTACAGCTCTGCCGCGCCATTTGCAAATCCTGTCGTCTCCTATGTGTTCTCCGTCGCCTTCACGAAGGCGACCACAGCTGCCAAACCACCCACGACTGTGTACACAGGTGCGGATTCTGTGATGAGCCCGATGATGGTGAACGAAAGTCTTGTGGTACACCGTAAGTTCTCCTATCTCGGGTACCAAGTGTAAGCTAAAGGAGAGATAGTGCTGGGCACCCCGGGGATCACATGTATGCGAATGTGGCTCATATAAGTTGCTATTTTCTCACTGGCATACAGTTGCGTTGTCAACGCTCATCTATGTGGTGAGCCCTGTAAGCTATTTGGGAAGTTAAATTGCTTGGAAGACTGCACAAAAGTAACTCATTGCGACTATACTCCACTTACATGAACTTACGTACTCTTAGGTTGCTGGACATGCTGAAGACGAACACCTGTGCTCGGCGCCCCTACATATGTGTGGTGAAGTATGTTATTAAGGCCGTCGTTCGGTTTTTCTACTTACACATAATACTATTAGCCGTGTGCCCTCGAAGGGATGAAACGACCTGGTGGGAAAACATATACCTGCCCGGAGAGGTGTCGTATTCTTAGGTATGGTCGATTGAAATGATCCCCTGTCCAAAATTGACCGAGTTGATTCTTGACAGTGACCAAGATCACGACACGCATGTCTGCGATACGAGGTTGTGTCCCGTTACGTGTGACCTTTGTAGACGGCTTTGTGTCCAGCCACACCTCCACGGGCTTGCCGCTGGCCCGAACGTGCATCATTTGTGCGGGTGAGTATATGTCACACTGTATTCAAGTACCGAGGTCGAAGATTCTGCGTAGGGAATCACATCAATGTTCAGCGCTATGCTCAGCACCGGGGATATGTCAGATTGACGCTGCACCGATATCTATCGAAGATACCTTCATTGGGAGACACGAGACATTTCAATATACGAAGGTAGTAGCAGCATTGGCTTACGTGACTCGTTTCTGATCCTGCTATTCCTTTCTTTCTCACCTAGTATACACAAGGTTTGACCTGAATCATTCACAAATTAAATGTAAGGGGCTGCGCTGACATTTGTGCAGTGGCTAAACGACTGCAATGTGTCAAGAGTGTTGATACAGGACAGATTTCACATTCGGGTGGTCACATCCACAGCAAGGAGGAACAGCCATTCCACTTTTGTGAAGAACGGTACATTCCCTCGTACCATGTCATGATCAGTGAATGAACTGAGGCTATGTAGTTGCCAAAATTGTGGCTATTACTGTACTTCCCCTCTAGGTATCGAGCTATTTCATTAAAATAAACCTACTCACATAGTCCACTAACCACATTAAGGTCATACTCAGCAAGAACATGAAACTAGCCACGGTTCTATGAAGCAGACCCGCTGGGCTGTTGACGAAACCGATGAGACTGGTCTTGAAATAGAAGGTCGCAGGTTCTCATCTAATGACGAAGGAGGACCGATGATGTGCAACCTTGTCTGTTCATCCATGGGGAGACACGTCCATATTGACTATTGCCGCACGGCCCTCAACGAAGATAATACTAGTACGCCCTGTGAGGGAGCTGAGCTTCAGCATATCGAGACACAAATGGTTCCTAACCCCCAGAGACCGAAGGATGCTGTCACTCACAGCCTCTATTGGCGTAGAATGAGTACGTTGGTCATTCCTTCTCTGGTTCTATTTCGTGCTAAAGTACGTCCGCAGGCTTTAAAGGTCATGGCTACCCTCATTATCTCAAAGTTTGTACTGAGATTTCAAATCAGATCCATATACTCGAGACGAACAGGCCAATTATACTAAATGGTGTGTTGTACCCTGCGGATGCAAAGGAAATTACTGACGTGTAATGGCAGCGATGCCATGTGTCCGGGTCTGTCGCAACGCTGATGAGTTGCTGTTCTTTGTGACTGAAACCAGATATATTCAGGCACTGAACATTCGGCAACGGCAGATGCTCAAGGCCAGCCGTCATACTGCACGTTACCCATGTTCCATCGACCAATGAACATCCACGCACTTTTCGATTCGGAGGGATCGGGTTATATATCCAATGATGGGCATATATTCGATTGCCCAAACCCTGTTGTGTTGCAACAGGCATTTCACGTGTAAGCCAACAGCAGTCTCACTTTGTCAAAGGTACTCACACCTGAATCTCGGCAGGATATTCATCATTGACAGGTTGGTTCTTTCTTATCCGCCGATTGTGCAGCTCCTCATCTGAATATTTCATATAATTGTAAGATCCACTTCTATGAGAAACACAGACCACAGGCCGTTAGCCGATGCGCCCGCAGCAGACCTAATCCAGCGGCACACTAACAATAGGCTCGGCGCTGTTTATTCAGCATTACATAGCTTCTGGTCAGCCCGCCACACAACCATTACGACGGGTCGACAAGGAGCTGGTGCCCGACGCGACGCGTACAGCGTTGTCCTGTTCTGCAAACGAACCACAAACGTGTTGGTCAATGACTTTACGAGGACGCCGGATCAACTCCTGGATACTGTCCTGGCCGAGCAACCACGTTGGGGCACAGACTTTTCGGAAGCTCTCAGAGCAGCTCAGGCCATCATGGAAGAAAACTGGAGCACAGAAAGGCTCGTAGTCTGATCCGGCTTCCCTCTGTCTGATTTTGATGTTTTAATGGTCTCCCACATCTCAGAACACCCGTCATGATCTTCCTCTCCGACGGGGAGGGTCGGTTAGAAGATGAGATAATCCAAGACGTTTGTCGTTCTGCCATTAGACGAGGGTGAATTACTTTCAATTTGTCTGCTAGTGTATCGCTCATCTTTTGGTTTAGGAAGCCACTGTCGTTCCATGCGGTTTACTTCGGAAACATCGATTATTCTCATACTCTCGAGCGGATGGCAGAGCTCGCGCTGGAGATACAGAATAATGCGCCACGGGATCCTTTGCTTCCCGCGGAGGCGATCATTCCCTCCTCTTTTACCATCGCTCTCGACACGGTGAGTACCTGAGGCTTACTTGCAGACGCGGGCCCGGCCCGGGGGGAGTCCACATTCGATCGCTGACTTTTCCTAGGTACGGCTTGCAGAGACATTCCTAGGATTTGCGGTGTCATTGAGGAAGCCACGAGGGTCGCTGATACGCTGCCAGTGAGATGCGTTGGATGTAGGAATTGTCAAAAAAATGTACTTATATCGTATGAACAAGGCGCGCCTACATGAGGCGCCCACAATTGGATGTTCGTTTGTTTGGCGTGTAGAATAGCCGGGCCGATATTCCGGGGATCGACCTGCTACTGGCAATGCGTTCAAATGTTGATGAGCATACAACACACATTTCCCCGTGGATTCCTCTTTCCATGGTGAGCTCGACCCCCTCACTGTGCACGCCACCTGATCATTCCACTTCCCTCCAGCTCGCCGTAACCACAGCAGCCCTTGCCCTTCCCCTCGCCTTTCTTCGTCGACAACAGCGCGCAGCCAAATCGATCATTGGAGGCAACGGACGCACATCTTCGCTGTTGACGTCAGCCTCGAAGTTGAATTCCTCTCCGCCAGTGAGAAGAAGAGCACCGCCTCCACCACCGCACCGCGCGGGTATCACTGTTCCCTCTCTGATTCCTCTATCCTCTCGAGAAACCGACGGTCCACTGGCACATGTACAGACAATGCCGTTAGCGAAGGCGGGAAGCGTGTCGAGAGTGGAAAATGATGCTAGTTTCAATGGCGCTCTGTATTCACTCAAGGCGTTTGGCATCGCCACTGCATTCGTTGTTGCGGGCGCAGCTGCGAGCGTTTGGAGCGTCAAGACATATCTGCGTGTAAATGATGTAAGTGGATCTGTATAGTATTCTTATTGGCTTTGGGATGTCCGCCCGTTTAGGCTCAAGAGTTTGCATCCACCATGCGAACGACAATCCTCGACAAATGGCCCCTTTTGACATCGCGTATTCACCGCTCACCCCTGTCCAACTCGTCAAGTCAATTTTTTTCAGACTCGGACCCATACTCACGCCCGCACCCACGCGACCCCTCGTCACAATCGCCTGATAACTTAGGGTATCCACGGATGGCCGATGAGGTCGATGAGGACTCAGACGGTCTATATGTAGACACAAACAAGAACGAAGATTGGAACTGGCTAGCTGCCCAAGTGCGCCTTGAGGCTGCGTACGAGCGCGGTGGCATCGCACAATTTGCCGAAGTGGCTGTCCGGGAATTAGAGGCTGAGTTGGAGCTTGGGAGGCGTGAACGGCGAATCGGGGAACCTGTTGAGGGGCCGCGTTGACCTGGTCGTTATGCTTTGGTATGTGACACCATGTGTCTACGGGTGTCTTATCGACCTATTTGAGATGGTAGTGGCGTATCGCTCGACCTACCTTACCATCTTGCATCTTGCACAGGACAACACTGCGCTTTGGCTCGGAGGCCCTCGCTGTTACGACTTACAAGCTCACTGGGCCAGGGAGGACCCAGCCGCATCCTTTCGCGCCAGCTTCCACCACACGTTGTGGCGCGACATTTATCGTCTCTTTCTACCCCCTATAACGTACTCAGTCGTTCTGCCTGTATTTACCACGTTACCACGCCCAATAACATAGTCATTCTTAGCCCCGACGCGTGAGCGCGTGAGCACGCCGCCAAAGCGGCCTGGTCGGGACTCGGAGTTATCCCCGCTCGAGCTGTTCACGCGATGTGGCGAAAGAGGAAGAGACCTCGGCGTTATTTACCAGGCCCTGCTCAAGCGCCATCCAAAGACAATTGGTTCTTTGAACGGACCATAGAATAGGCGAATAACAGCACTGCGAAGAAATCAAAGTGGTAGACAAGGACTGCCATACAATACCGTATGTTATATCGAGGTGCGAGCGAAGCCGTCCACACCCAACACAACAATAACAGTACCTCGAAAAATACAAGGAGGGAGTGCCATATATGCTGTGCTTTTGTACAATTGAAGGGTCATACTGTAGCGCTCAACTTGGGGTGCTCTATATATCACCAACCCTTACCCAACGGCGGCCAGAAACTCATCCATAGAACTCACATGTCTACTTCAGCTAGAGACCCCACTCCTAATCCGTTTCGATGTAGGTTCACACAAATACCCTCTGTGACCGGTATTTGACATGGCAACTATTACGTTGCAGCCCCGCCAGCTAGGTCAACGGGAAGGTTTGTCAACGGCACCAAGGGTATTTTGAAAGCAACGTCCGAGTTTGATTCCGCGTTTACCGACTCCTCGAGCACCCTATTCTCTCTATACCTATCGCATGCAGAGAAATACGACAAGGATCAAGCCGAAACATGGAATGCGGGCGCAGAAGGGATACTCGTTTTTACCGGACTGTTCGCCGCTGCCCTCGCCACATTCGTGAGCGACAGCTACAAGTCTTTGTTGCCAGACTCGGCGGGGAATGCCGTCGTCCTCCTCGCACAGATATCCCAGCAACTCGATGGCCTCTCTAACGGGACTCATGTTCCGATCGCAGCTCCGTTGACTTCTCTTTCCCCACGCCGGTCATCGCCACCCACCTCGGCTGTCTGGGTAAACTCGCTCTGGTTTCTCAGCCTCGTCATATCCCTTTTTTGTGCCTTACTCGCAACGCTCCAGCAACGCTGGGCCCGCAGATACCTCGGACTCACGCAACCTCACGTCGCGATCCATAAGCGTGCCCACATCCGCTCCTTCTTCGCCGAGGGCGTCACCCGTTTCCATTTCCATGTCGCCGTCGAGGCCCTCCCGGCCCTCCTTCACATCTCTGTCTTCCTCTTCCTGGCAGGTCTCGTCGTATCACTCTTCACCATCCACCACACCGTTGCATACATCATCCTTTCCGCGACAGTCCTCTGCTTCCTCTTTTACGCCGCCATCACGGTGTTGCCAATCGTATACCACGACAGCCCATACACGTCTCCCCTCTCGACACTCGTTTGGCGCATCTCTCGAAAGACCGCTGTGGCCGTTCTCCATGCCGTCGATTACGTGGTGGATTTTATCAGGATATTCAAAGAGAGCTTCGCCCGCCTTGTGGTCCGCTTGAGATCCGCCACAAAGCCTTCGACGACTCCGACGCCGCCGACTTCCCCCCATAGCAAGGTTTCGTCCTATGAACCACTCCTATCTGGAAGTATCACTGAGGCCATATACACTTCCGCCATGAGACCGGACAGTCATCGGGATGCCCGGGCCCTTGGCTGGACTCTCGACCGGCTCGACGAAGAAGGCGAATTGATTCAGTTTGCCGCTGGCATTCCCGGGTTTTCCCGTTCCACCGAGGTCAAAGAATCTGTGTCGATCCTTGAAGAGACTCCAATGTCGACTCAGCTGCACCGCGATCTTTCCTTTCACATCACGCACCTACTTGTTCGTGCCCTCAAGCCAGGACAACTGCATGACTCGAAGCTGCTTCCAGAGTCGGTACGGAAACAGCGCGTGGCGATATGCCTGGAAGCACTGTATTACCTCCCGCATGCGCTCAAGGTGCTATTGCAACACATTGTAAGCAAACTTGACGAACCCAATATCGTAAACGCGTTGTTGCCTGTGGTGCTATCGGTGGAGTCGTGGCTCTTTGCCGAACGATTGTCCAAGGCCAGGACCAGCATTCTCGATCGGGGTGTGAAGATCGGAGCGCAATGCATGGCAGCGGTGATCGCGAGTCGACCTCCAACCGACGAGCAGTCTCAGTCGATCCTCATGCGATATTTTGGGATCGAAGAACCTCTTCTCAATCGTTATCTGGAACCCTTCGATAGCCTCCTCCTCAAGAACCTCAATTATTTCTTGATAAATACGGCTTTCGACGTCATCAGCGATGAAAGTGTTCAACATCACATCGACCTCGTCCTTTCAACGGTGAGCCTGGCCAAACAGCTCAAGTTCGAACATGCTGCCCAGGAGCTGCGCGATCAATATAAGAGGTTACAGACACGGATCCAGCAGCATGCGACAGATGCGACAGAACCGTCCGGGAAAGAAAGGGATAATGCCGAGAGACTACTTTCTGAGCTGAGCAGCCTCACCACTAATCCACTCCCCCCTCATCCGGACCCCCGGCTCGACCCCGTAAGGGAGGCGAGAGCACATACTTGGCCCACTGACGCACCGGGCACGGCTGCTGCCTCCATGTCCGCCCACTCTCCGCAGACATCTCAGAATCCTTTACAACCCGTTTCACAGCCTTCCAATGACGCGCGCATCTCAATGGTTGCCTTATCTCCAGCACCACAAAACGAAACTTTCTCCTTGCTACCATTGTCTCCGTCCACTATCTCTGGTTCGGGATAAACGGAATTGTGTCGAGTGTATGTATGCGGCGTCTGTTGAATATGATGACCTATTCATCTTATATTTCACCAAGAGTTCTACTGTACTATATGATCTATTATACATGAAATAATAATCGCACCTCGATGAGTACAATGTACAGTACAGTGTGCAATTATTGTCGTGACGCCGCCAATGACCCAGTAATCCTACATGGTGGT
>Ga0193693_1000129_pt1 | contig 11620 bp, 12 predicted proteins | sample L3a2metaG_FD_144916 | JGI IMG/M metagenome (GOLD analysis project Ga0193693, IMG submission 144916) | Soil microbial communities from a riparian zone of the East river system, Colorado, United States - L3a2 | ecosystem: Environmental > Terrestrial > Soil > Riparian zone | place: USA: East River...
TGGACCCTGGGAAGCCCCGTCGCCGCAACCCCGAGCCATAGCGGATATACGATGGTCAGTGTGTCCCAGACAATGGCAAGGGATGACTATCCGTTTATTTCGCTATCCCTTCCATGAAGCCAATTGTTCAATATGATACTCTCGGATAAGGTGGACCCAGCTATGCTCAGTCTAAATATAATTCCGCAGCAATTAACTTCATGGTCAAACATCCCTTTCGCCTCTCCTTTCTGGGGCACACGCCGCGCCGAAGGCCGCTCAACAATCGGGGGGCTTATTCGATAATTGGGTTAACTATGCAGCGCAAGACAGGCTTCACGTCACTATAGATTTCAGAAGGATCTCTTCTGTGTGAGTCCTCTTCCGAAGCGCTTTCATAGTTGAAGTTGTACCATGTTGCTATGCGTTCCTGAGATTCGATTCCTAGTTAATTTGATGGCTCTTTTTTTCTTGAATAATTCAGGATTCTTGCCTCCAATTTAGCAGCGAGCCGAAAGTGTATATATAGATGGCGTACCAGAGCAAAATTTACTTCAGCCATCACTCGTACATGAGGGGGGTTGGGCACATCCCTTCCCGAAGACTACCTCGTTACTCCCAACTATTGAAAGCGGCTGTCGGGTGTATTGTCTCCCCAACAAACCCGAGCGGTCGGCACGATACAAGAGTTTTCTTGATTGGGATGCTAGTTTCACCCTGAGAAAACTTCGGGTCATCCGATAGCTGAAATTAACGCCTCTTCAGTGTCTTCACACTGCCTGTGGGAGTTGTAATTAGAATTCTGGCGATCCTTCCCCATTTCGTTGCTATGTGGCGCAAGGGCCCGGCTGTATAGCCCAAAGAGCGCCTGCAGCTGTTCTAGAAAACAATCGGAACCACGAGGTACTGAGTATCAAATGAGATGAGGGGGAGACTCGGACCCGCTACCGCGGAACCATCCATAAGGAAAGACAAGATGACTGGTCGTACCGTTGTCCACGTCCGGTAATTTTGCAAGAGTACGTATCTGTTTGTATTGTCTCGGGGCTTCGTGACCATCATCGGAACTGAGGTTTATGCGCACAGCACCTCAGCGCTCCAAAATTCCATTCTGTTCGACCTTTTGGACCAGAGCTCTTATAACTTCGCCGGAATGTCGGGCACTGGCACGGACGGTAGTATGGCAATTTGTGGTTGGCCCGGGTAACACGGCACTGCAGTTACTCATGAACTTGAACTCTCAGGCTGTAGAAAATGATGTACGGTACAAGCCTCCTGTACTACCGGGTAGAGCTTTCTCCACCGCTCGTGCGAAAGGCGCGAAAGATAGGAAATACAGAACTGAAGGCACGATAGCTCAAGCCTACCAAGCAGGAGTGTCACGATCATCAGAACCGTGCGAGTTACCTTCCCCTTTCTGTCCTTGGCTTTCACTATAACCAAACCATCCGAGTCGGCCCCTGCTGCTAAGTTACGTGTGCTTGACACTGGGCTTTGTACTAGCCTTCTGCATCAAAGCGGCCAATTATGCTCATCGGTAGCACAAGAGCAAAGTTCCCGAGTTATGTTACAATAAGTCATGTCGTGCAAGACGAGGAACCTAAAAACAATATTGGGGCCAAGTTAAACTGCGCCAATCTTGCCTACCGCACCTTCCCATCCGAGCCCTTATTTGTGATCGACAGATCACGGCCGCGCGGTGGACGCGGTTGAACGCGGTTGGTAGAGTCCAAGTCGGACATGTTCGCGGGAAAGCACACGTAGAGCATTTCCCATAGTTATACGTGATGGTAAGCGGCAATCCTTACTCCTTTCTGGTTTCACCTTGACACTTCCCATTTATGCCAGTTTGAAGATCCCATAGGCAATGCGGTCATTGGAAGCCTAATTAGCTCCTGATCAGCATTTGTACTACTTCGCTATGTGGAACAAGACGCCGCAGTCCCCGGAACACTACGGAACTGAGTGCTCCATGCTCATCATTTGGCCATAGGTGGTATGCGATGTGCGCCGGAATTATTGAGGCATTTTATTGAGTGAGGTGAGGGAAAGGAGCTTGTGTGGTCGAAAAAGCGGTAATTCCTTGCCATTGAATGAAAAGGGTGCTACATGTGCGTTGTCGAGTCCGCTGACTTCCGAATTACATGTGGTTTTCAGAAATGCGTGGACAATCCATGTTATATATCTACACTTGTTGACAAAAACCCCGTCATGTCATGTCAGGCTTGCGTCGTCCAGGCCAACGTCTTTAAATAAAAAGTTCCACAATGCATCGGGATTTTTATAATCGTGATGTGTGACGTTGACCAGCCAGCGGGTATCGATGATTCGTTCCAATAGCTGTCGTTCCTGCGAGTCGGGCGGGAACTGCCACGCCCAGTCCTTCCAGATTGAAAATGCCTCGTCCTACGGAAAGACCGATTGAATGCTCCAGATCAAACCTTGGACAAACAGTCAGGAACACGTACCTTCCATGTTAAGAACGATTCCTCTTCAATGATGGTCGATTGGATGATTTCCTGACCTGGAAAAACACCCCACGTCACCGCGTTCCGCTCAGTGTCCTGCATGCTGGTTTTAACTTCGCCCTTCCGAACGAGAAAATAAGTTATCGTGAGGTGGATCGCAATATTAACGTACCGCATTGTTCCCAGCTAAGAATACCACGGCACCGTTCGCCTCCCTGATCGCCCTTTCTAGCCGGTCCACGACCGCTGCGCTGGCAAAGAACTCGACAAATGGTTTCTGGTACACGTATCCGCCCGCGGGGCCCCACCCAACAGTATCGTCTTCAGACGGTGAGCCGTCGACGGCAGGTTGCGAGCTGACGGGCCACCAACTGTGACTCGCTAGGTGAAGTAGGTGAGGAAGGATAAGCTGGGACTCGCCGGAAAGCGGCGCAGTCGAAAATGGATACGAAGTGATCTCGCCAGAGAGGAAACTAAGGGATAAGGCGGTGATATCCTCGAACGTACAAGGGCGTGGGAGGCTCGGTGTCTGCGATTTTATCTTTTAATGGAAGGGAATGATAATCAAAGGCAGGGAGCACTTACGATGCGGCCATAACCTCCCCACAAGTCTTGACTACCGAAGGCGGGGCTGTTGGAGTCGCCGAATCGCCCATTTGGAAATTCGTCCCATGTAGCCGCATGATTGACCTCGCCTCTGCCTGTCCCTCCTTCATTGGTTACGTGTAATACGAGCCCGTTTGCTGCAGAGCTAGTTGCACCCGCAGGTGTAGTAATGAGGTCGGGATTGGTAATTGTAGGTTGTTCAGCCGGCCCGACGGATTCCTTATTGACATATTACACCTTGGACTCCCGACATTGTCACGAAATGCCCACCGCTATCAATCTGGTATGTGGTTTGGCATGGCCTGGAGTCCATCCCAAAATTTCCAAAATACACCGTACACTCTTCTCTAGATTGAGAGTGCAGAAGTGGAAACCGCGCATTCCGCCTTCCTCGACAAGACGTCGAATCATCTCGACGCTCAGCTTAATACCATAGTCTTTAACTTTCTGGTCGTCATGCTAGTAGAAAATGAGGGTCGATGGTCAAATCAGCAAAGAATGGAAGAAATTGGATGGTATCACCTTGATGGACTCCAGATCTGCATGGATCCGGTCCGGGATATGCGTTCCACAGAGCTTTGTAACTCGAAGAAATGATGCGTATGTTTGGATCGGCATTATACCCGGAATAACTGGGACTATTATGCCTAACATTACGGGTGAGTATTGGTGGGTATGTTCCTGTAACACCATTACAAACCGCAGGAGCGGATCTTCCGTATCCATCGAAGGAAGTTGTCGACGTCATAAAACAGTTGCGTTACTATAAAATCGGCGCCGCTTTTGATCTTTGCCTTTAAATATTCGATCTCTTCATCTTCGCTGAGTGTACTCCCTGCATGGCCATCCGGGTAGGCTAGAGATGGGTGGGGATTAGAAGCAGAAACATGGACATGACTATCAAAATGACCTGCCACTCCAATAGAGAAGACCTCGGAGAACTCTGGTGATGACCCGATATAAGAGACCAGATCAACAGCGTGGGTAAAACCGGGATCTGTGGGGATCCAGTATTCTTCCCCCTTTGGGGGATCTAAAAGACGCCATCAGTATCCACCGCGGGGTTCAGAGTCGCTGTCAAGCAGACCTCCTCGCAAAGCTAAGATATTTTGGATTCCGATTTCTTTAGCAGCCTACACACCTCAGAATGCCGTTGAGACTCAACACCAAAAATATAACATACCCGAAGGGCATCATCCACCGATCCTTTTACCATGTTGGTGCATGTAAGATGCATAACTGTATCAATACCGTACTCCTTCTGCATCAATGCAGCAAGCTCGAGCGTCTGATCCTTAGTCGACCCGCCTGCACCCCATGTGATATTGATTGCAAGCGGCTTAAGACCAGTCAAACGGGAGATCCGTAGGAGGAGGTTGCTGAAGCCCTAAATACGGTTGGGTACCGATAGAACGTGATCATGTTACGATCGATCTGGCGTACCTGGTCCGTTCGTGGTGGAAAGAACTCAAAAGTATAGAACGGCCCTTGGACTTGCTCAAGCTTATCTACGAGCTTCATGTCTGGTCAACAGTGGAGAGTGATGTAATCTTGAGGATCTTGCTCTGCGGTGGAGGTTCAGGGTAGTATGGCACGCAGCAAGCCTCGGACGAACAAATGCTCAAGGAAGCACTGTGTCTTGGGACAGAGCCGTAAAAAGGATCTTTCGGAGCTGAGTCTATGTAGTAGCCTCACAGGTGGAAGGCGCAACAGCAACACGGTCAAACACGGCCGCACGTGTTGCCAATCACGCCGCACTCCCAGACGCAGACGCTGGTAGTAAAAACCACTTCACCTTGCTCCCACTTACGCTAGATTCTATCCGACATGGCTAGTCCAACATCCCCTACATCAGAAGTCTCGTCCGGCACGTTAAAGCGCACAAAGATCGTGCTGCTTGGCGACCAAAGCGTCGGTAAGACCAGTCTTATAACAAGGTGCGTCGTCATCTAAGTTACAACCCTTAATATTGCTTGACACGTCACTAGGTTTATGTACGACACGTTTGACAATACGTATCAGGCGACCATCGGCATCGACTTTCTCAGCAAAACTCTCTACCTCGATGATCGGACCGTACGGCTACAGCTTTGGGATACCGCGGGACAGGTATGTCTACACATTCTAGGCGCGTTGATGTCCCTCAGTGCCTTTTTCACCATTAGGAACGGTTCAGATCCTTAATCCCATCATATATTAGAGACTCGACAGTTGCAATTGTCGTATTTGATATCACCAGTGGGTGCTTCCTATCGCTGTCATTCCCTCACGGCACTGATGCACTCTTAGACCGTCAATCTTTCCTTTCCACGACGAAATGGATAGATGACGTGCGGTCAGAGCGAGGAAATGATGTCATGGTCGTACTTGTCGGGAACAAGGCCGACTTGTCTGACAAACGGTGCGTACTCATTAAAGACATCCCAGAACGAGAGTATGCTAAGGTGTCGCAGACAGGTAACGCTCGAAGAAGCTACTGCAAAGGCCCAAGATCTCAGCATAATGTTTATGGAGACATCAGCAAAGGCCGGACACAACGTGAAAAGTTTGTTCAAGAAAATTGCCATGTCACTACCTGGCATGGAGAAGGACAACCAGAACACGGACGCTCAGAATACGAGTGCGTCTACTTTTGACCTTGGCCATTTATTTTCGCGATTTTGACTGCTCTTCGTGATACTCAGAGATTGACGTGACCTCTCCACCACCGAATGAGGTCCCAGAAGCGTCTCAGTGCCAGTGCTGATCTCATGTACCTTCTGTCTATTATGTGTCTGTCACTTCATATTCCCTGCATCTCTAGAGACAGCAGGCTGTCCAGCTTTTGTCGGGAGACTAGGGTCTTACACGGGAGCGACGTCTGATACTTCATATTCTACGGACAATCTCAGCCTCGGTTCATAGTATTCCCCGCGCCCCGAGGGTTAGCATCCGTAAATATTGCCCATTCCTCGTCCTTTTTCCTCTTTTCTTCGGACTTGGCATCACCGAATGCCGTCCCATCCTGCTCTGCGTCCATGGCGAGCTGCTCAGAGGATGTAGGATTTGCAGCCGACTGCGGTCTTCGTTGCATCAGCCAAGTACAACCGCAAGAAATAAGAGCGTCTTACCCTCCGCCCGTGAGGATGTTACCGCGCTGTTGCTCTATTTCTAGATACTCGTCGATAGTCATTGTGGGCAGGCGGTGATCAGGCTGGAACACCTGTTCCCGCAACCTTGTACGGTCGTCCCCTCCCGCGCCAGAAGGTAATATTGTAAATGGCTGCAACGGCTGCATATATACATTCCCATGAGCAGGAATGCCCAAAGAAGAGCACCACACTGCCCACATACTTTGCCTGCTGAGTCTAGCAATGGTCCACCACGTTGCACCGTGCTGATAGAACGGGGCGCATCGAGCGTCCATAATGTACGCTCTTCCTCGCGCGAAGAGTGCGCGCGATCTGACGTTTCGGGCTGGTGTAGCGGTGGCGCGGGCGGCGCGGGCGGCGCGCTGCCCAGCAGTTCAAGTTCCTGAGTGATACTCGCGAGTTGTGCGTGCGCCTGAGCATAGGCGAGCCGGAGCAGGAGAAGCGTCGCTGTACGCCGCTCATCTTCATTGTCGTCCTCGTCATTGATGGTGGTGGATACGGGCGTGGAAGGGAGAAGTAACGCAGCGATGAGGTCAAAGTCGGTTGGGGAGGTGTCGGAAGGTGGGAGAGGGACGCGATGCCGTGTCGCGATGGTCTGAAGGAGAGTTTGCATGGGGAAGCTTAAAAGATTTGTACTGGGGAATTTACCTCGATGCGGGTGCGGATCTCCTTTTCTGCTTGGTACTGCTTGATCTTGGTTTCCCGCCGTCGGGCGGGATCCGCGATGGCGGAGGCGATTTTCCCGTGTAGCTCATGCTCGGACTTGGACACGATTTCGTATAGTTCTATGTCTGACACGAACTTTGTGAACCCTTGCTGCCCATAAAGTAGGAATTTGTCCGTGAGAGGAGGGTAAGGATGGCGTACCTTCGCTTCGCCCAGACGCGACAGGCGCTCGTCCCTTTTTATTGCGCGAGCCCTGCTTTCGATCTCTGCGGAGACATAAGGTATGAACAGATACACCAAATCTTGGGTGGAGATATCATCGTGAGTCTCATTTGGGCTGAAGAGCGCAAAATGTGCGACCCGCGCACGCGAGTCACGGGAATCTTTAAGTGCTGCATCAATTAATTCCTGGCCCGCAAGTTCAGCAATGGATCGCTGGTGGGACAGAAAGAGGACAACCTGTGTTTCATCTTGAATCGTTGGCAAATTAGATGCTTTCGAGAGATTTAGCAGTGCACGGCGAAACACAGTGGAAAGCGATTCCATGATGTTAGGGTGTCAGTGGGCCGTCCACTGCCAATCTTGCTATAAGCGTGGTGCCCCCAGGAAGCCAAAACGTGCACGTCACGTGCTACGTGGTATCATCGCCGCGACGCGCTGCAGCGCGTCCTCTCCACCCTCGTCATGAGTAAGCGCGCCCGTCAAGACTCTGCGGGGCCTTTTCTCTCGCGTTTAAATGCTGCAGATATACTCGATGGCCAATTTGAACGTCCCGGAGTCTTCATTGAGGGCCGCATATACTCAATGAATCATAGGAAGAATCAGTACACCATCGACATCCGTCCGAATCCGAAAGCGAAGGCCGTCAATTTAGAGGTCGTCATCGAAGACAAGCTACAAAGGAGGTTGGGTGAACTCTTTGTGGGAGATCACCTGCGAATATCACTGCAGGGCGCTCACATTCTACCGTACACTGGCTCTCCTTCGCACCTGCCCATTATCCTTCGATACAGAGAAGGTATAACAGTCCTGCTCATGTCGAGAGCGGGCCTTCAAGGCGAAAAGGAGAAATTGTTCTCTGTTTGGCCCGCTGCAAGTGAGTATTCTATTCTTGCTAGCGCTGGTTATAACCATTTGTTCGTGCAGAGACCGGTAAAGCCAAAAAGAGAAGGCAAACACTGAACGTCGACAACCCCGAATTGGAATGGTTTTCCACACCGCCCCTGAGTGATGGAAATCTTGGTATAGTTGGAGGAAGTTCGGGAACACAGGCTGCCACTGGAAGCCCTAATCCGACGAAATTGTTAGAGCCATTGCCAACGCCCCCAGCTGGCGCGGAAATGGAAAATATCGCCGGACCTTCCACCTCGGCCACTGCTTCTGTGGGCTTGACGAGCTCCAGGAAGTCGCCCCTGACTGCAGGAGAAGGTCGCGGTGCGGCGACCTATGCATACAGAGCCGCTCCCTCTCGTAAGCCGAGCTCACCCGTTGATCCCACCTCTATCCCAGAATTTTCTACAGCTGCTCATTCCGCAATTCCGCTGATCCCTGCGCCGTCTACATCAAGGCAACAACTATCAGGCCGCAACGCGGCCCTGTCTTCTGAAGGACCCTCTGAGGCGCGTAGTTGTAGTGTGTCGTCGGAGGGACATCCTTCCAACAAGCAGAAGTCGAACAGGAAGAAAAAGAGAGAAAAATCGAAAGAAGTTGCATTGTCAGCTGCTACCATGCCTCCCGCGATTACGAATATTCCAACACCGAGCAGAGACACACTGACAACCCTTACTACAGTTGAGGGTAAAGACATGCATGTCGAGCGAGTTACGCTTGCACTACTGGGGGGCCAGCAAGCGGGACCGAATGAAGATGTTGACAGCGCCGAAGAGATTGTAAATACCGAACGAATATTGGATGATCCGTTATATATGCGAGCAGGCTTGGTCGTAAATGGGGTATGTGTTTTGCCACCAGAAAAGCAGCATATTGACAACCTCGCTCTCCCAGTGGCCGTATACAGCGCTCTCCGAGATTAGATGTTCGGTTTTGACGTCCATAATCGGGGTGGTTTCTTTCGTAGCGAAAGAACTCACGCAGACCGGGAAAGGAGGTATGAGCTTCCCCTGCGACAGGCTTCGTCACTCATGACATGCCTCTCAGATTGGTGCACTTGCTTTTCTTTACTTGATCCCTCTGTCCTGGACTCGTTTGGTGGCGTTCTTTACGTGAACGGTGCAGGCATTAAAATCAATTGTTTCATGAGAGTGGAACAGTGGCTTCCAAACCCAAAGGAAGGCGACGTTATCCTGCTGCGTCAAGTCAAGGTGCCGCGTACTATAATTTATCTAGGTTGGCGGTCTCACTGAAGACCCACCAGATTTACGCAAATACAATGCAGTGGGCGAGTTATGACCCCCTCACAGAAGAGATACTCCAGCCGGATCCTAAGCTAAACAGTTATCGATCTCATAACCCGCCCACTTGGCACATAGTATCTCAAGAGAGGGAGTATTGTGTGCAATTAACCCGGTGGTGGGCTGCAGTTGAAAAGACCCGCGTCGAGCGCCAGGGTACGGCGGTCCAAATAGGAGGCGGTCCGATTGTAACTTCAGAGAGGAAGCAGGCTAAACGACAACACCTGCTCATCAGCGAAGCCGATCCCGGGCGAGAGCCACGTGGATACTTTGACTGCACAGTAGAGGTGCGTGTGTTCTGATGCACCATGCCCAGACAATGCGATTTCTAACTTGAATCTGTGGGTAGATTTTGCACGGACATGCAAATCACATCTCTGACATTTACAGCATCTACGTGACGGATTACACGTCCAAACCGGGTACTTTTGCAGAGCACAACAGCGAGTGGTGTCCTATGTCCCTTGCCGATCGCGTGCTACGCATTGAGATGTGGCGTGACAAGGCAGTTACGCTAGCTCAGCAGATGAACCCGGGCGAGTACTGGTCACTTGATAATGTGCGGATGAAGGTCAGCAATGGGGGTAACATCGAGGGCTCTTTCTCAGAGGCGGCTAAAGCGCGGAAGCTTCTCGCCGCGGATTTGGATACGAATTTCCATTTTCAAATGCTTCTTCAGTGCGTACTCCACCAACCCGGGCCTTGCTTATTGATGATCTTTCTATCGTGGTTGACAGGCGGAAGAAATCGTGGGAGGAGAACGACAATAATCCTCACGTGTTTCCGCACAAGCTTTTCGAGGAAATAGACCTTCAATCTATTTTTGACTGTACCGTCGAGGTGGGTTCCCTTTTCGGCGTTTTGAGCGATTGAATATATGGCCTCCAGGTTCTACATGCAGAGTATAATGCAGGAGGCACGTCAATACTGTACATTACAGACTACACCGAACGTGGTGACCTTGCCATGCCACCGGTGGCACTATGGAGCCGTGGACTTGAAGGGCGGATAGTGACTCTTGAGCTGCAAGGCCAGCAGAGCAAGATGGCGGACAAGATGGAGACTGGATCGTTCTTCACTGTCATGCATATGCGGTTGATTGAGCGCGTCATGGGCATCCGAAGAGTCGTCGGCAGGATCGGGGGCCCGGATCGCCTCATTCACAAACTTAACGTGAATAATCCTAATGAAGAACTGGAGAAACTTCTGGTGTGCGTAAGATTTGTTATCTCAGTCAGGGTGCTTGGCTGTTTATCGTGCTGTATAACAGGCGGAGGAATCAATGGAAAGAAAAAACCGGAACTGCAAGACGAAATGAAAGCTTTACTACTATTGCCCGCGTGCTGAAAAGCGACAAGCGAGTGGATAAGTTTCGTATTCGTGCGCGGGTTGTCGGGACCTATCCCCTGCGTTTGGAGGCCTGTGTCGTTCGTAGTTGCAAGAGCTGTTCCGAGCAGTGAGTTTTTTTTCTTGTACAGCCGCGGAATGTTAACGCTGAGGGAATATTCTCAGGCTGCCCGCGGGTATGAACACGTGCACGCCGTGCACTGCCCCGGATGGGGCCACGCCAGAATGCGAAAACGCGTTTCATCTATTCTTACGCTTGCAGGACGAGCATGGGCAAGCACAGATTACGGTGACTGTAGATCAGAATGTGTGTTCTCTCCATCTAGCGTTTATCTGCGTTGCTCATATTTTTATCTGTACGATCAGAGTGGCATATTGAGTGGCGTCATGCCCGACGACGTAATGGGCCCATCGGGCACGACGCAGAAAGTACGCGAACGACTAGCGGAATATATCGGGAACTTGGAAGCCGTCCAGGCAGCTAACAGCCAAGGGAGAACGTTAAAAGCCGAGGTGCCAGTACGTGAGTACACTATCGAGAGCTGGAATGTCGAGGACTACGAGAGAAGTGTTATCGCTTATGGCCTGCTGTAATTTGCTTTTGTGATGCACATCATGATGCTGTGTTTAATTACGTAAGCGAAGACCTATTTGATGGTAGCCAGCGCTCTAGTCTACACCGTTCACCCATGCGACTCCCGTTTTCCCTCCTCTTCCTTCTTCTATCCCACCATGCCGTTCATGCTCTGAGGCCCTCATTCGAAACTCACGACTATTATGTCCTGGAACATGATCCTCACATCGGCTCTTCGCTATCACAAGTCGCCAGTCGGCTCAATGTACAAGTCGTCGAGCGCGTAGGGGAACTCAAAAACCATTGGGTAGTGCGCATTCCAAAAGAACCCCCATCGTCATCCCACATAGGGCGCGATGGAAGTGAGGATCGTGTATTTGCTGCCCTTGAAGCTCTCCGCAGACCTCTTTCCGCAAGAGATCCTGATCGTCTCCTCGT
>Ga0193693_1000130_pt1 | contig 11611 bp, 12 predicted proteins | sample L3a2metaG_FD_144916 | JGI IMG/M metagenome (GOLD analysis project Ga0193693, IMG submission 144916) | Soil microbial communities from a riparian zone of the East river system, Colorado, United States - L3a2 | ecosystem: Environmental > Terrestrial > Soil > Riparian zone | place: USA: East River...
CCAGGTGCTAATCTTCCGATCGTCAATGCAAATATTGCGCCTGATGGGTTCCCGCGCCCGTGAGTCTCCCATCGTTATTAGATCTAATGTGTCTAATTCAGGTGCCGTTCACAGTGCCACCCTCGCTGCCGGCACTTTCCCTGGTCCAATAATCGCCGGGACGAAGGTAACGTTCATGTCACAGGAAGATGATGACGATCCTAGTTCTGAATCACTTTTCATACAGGGGGCCGAGTTCTCAATCAACGTGATTGATCGGTTAAACAATACAGATCTGGATTTGGGCACCTCTATTGTAAGATCTCCCTTCGCTGCTGTGTGGCAAGAAGGTTCGAAGCATTTATTTTGTAGCATTGGCACGGTCTTTTTCAACATCACACAAACTATGTTGATGGTCCTGCCTTTGTTACCCAATGTCCCCTCGTACCGAATGAGAGTTTCTTATACAAATTCAATGCATTGACCCAAGCGGTAATTACTCTCTGTTGTATCTAACTACTCTCACATTCTCTATCGTAGGGTACGTTTTGGTATCATAGTCACTTCCAAAATCAGTACTGCGATGGGTTGCGTGGTCCTCTGATTATTTATGATCCACATGACCCACAGGAACATATGTATGATATTGACAACGGTGAGAGTCCTCTTGTTGACACGGCTGTTTATTTGGCTGAGTTTCTCCTCCAGATGATACCGTGATCACACTTGGAGATTGGTATCATTATCTTTCTACCCATCCCGAGATCCCACCGTGAGTTTCCCCCCTTTTCCTGTGGGTATTTAATGTTTATGATATCTACAGTCAGTTCAACTCCACCTTGATCAATGGCAAGGGTCGTTATCCTGGTGGTCCCCAGAATGTTCCTCTTGCCATAGTGAATGTTATACACGGCAAACGGTCAGTACTAGGTGTAGCGGCCTCAGGCCCTTAGAGCTTGAGACTCACATCGCTGTCATGACAGTTATCGGTTCCGCCTTGTCTCTATCTCTTGTGACCCTAGCTTCCTTTTTTCAATTGATAGCCATACAATGACCGTGATTGAGGTTGAGGGTACGAATGTTCAGCCTCTACCAATCGATGCGGTGGAATTATTTGCTGGTGCGCGCGGCTCGAATACTATTTTTCGCTCTATTTATTAAACCCGAAACAGGACAACGTTACTCCGTTGTTGTGAGCTGCTCTTGCTCATTTCCGCAAGATTGCGTGCCTTACGTGTTTATAGGTCACTGCGAACCAGCCAGCGTCCAACTACTGTATGTGATCTGTCTGATACTAGTAGGTCCGAATTTACGTGAAATTTTAGGGATTCGTGCACTGCCCAACCCTGAGCTCGGAGGGTTCAATTTCGACGGCTACAACAACGTGGCTGTTCTCCGCTATCATGGGGCCCCACATCAATTTCCACCGGACCCTTCGCAAAACGTCCCCGTGATCCACAACCCGCTTATCGAAACCAATCTCCACGTGAGCTGAACTGGGTTTCTCTTTGATCTCTTCATTAACGAGCTCGCCGCATTTTCTTCCGTCTAGCCACTTGATTCGACCCCCGTGGTAAATTTTCGCTCAGTGATATCTTTTTACTCTAACCTCTAAAGTTTTTTGATTCAGCCCGGCGACCCTCACCCCGGTGGCGCTGACATCAACATTAACTTGGCTGCCGTCCTTGTGAGGCCGTCCTTCAGTTCTCTTTAAACCTATTCATACGCGGAAATCAGAATGATGCCCGCACGGCTTTCCTCATTAATGGCGTTACCTTTGTACCCCCCACCGTCCCCGTGTTGCTCCAGATCCTGAGCGGTGCAAAGAAAGCGTCGGATCTTTTACCGACAGGTAGCATCTACGGTCTCGAGCCGAACAAGAGCGTTGAATTGACCATTCCGGGTGGTGCCGTCGGCGGACCTGTGAGTATCCCGTGTGCCAGCATCTGGCGACAATGCCTCACCACTTTGGATTAATCTTTCCCTTATAGCATCCCGTTCACATTCACGGCCATGCGTTCTACGTGGTCCGCAGTGCTGGCAATGCGTCGTACAACTTTGTGAACCCCGTTGTCCGCGACGTCGTAAGCATCGGCGACACTGGCGATAATGTTACGATCCGGTTCTTCACGGACAACCCTGGCCCTTGGTTCTTCCACTGCCACATTGACTGGCACTTGAACGCGTTCGTTATCCGTACTTCGATATATTATCGTGGCTGTTGTGCTGACGCACTAGTCTAGCGGCTTTGCTGTCGTCTTTGCCGAGGATGTCCCCGACGTGCAGCAGCAAGACATCGTGGATAGTACGTTGATTGATCTGCCCTCGTAACGACTGACTTTAAAAATGTGGATGTCACAGATCGGTGGAAACAGCTTTGCCCCGCTTACAATTCTTTCTTGAACTCAACCGGCGGGCACTATTAATCATACACGATTCATACCCTGAATTTTGCCGGACCTTTTCATAGTTTAAGGTGGCTCTCTGTAGCATCGCTCTTCCCTTCGTTCGCGTGCCGTTCTTTCGGTTTCCTCTATCAAAGACTACAGTCCATTATCTACGAACTTTCTCTCCTCCCACATCCTATGTTTGGTCTTTCCAAGCTCACACAGGGATGAACACTTCAGTGCTGAAATCGTACTTTGATACCACTTACAGTAATTTATCATAAACATCCACACACGAGAAGTAAAAGCCTGGATCGGGGAAAGAACCCAAAGGATACGTGATGGGAAGCAAAGTAGCAAATCCTTGCGTCTGATCTTCAGCCAAGTCGATATCAATCAACGGTTCGGCATCAGATTTTATCCCTGCTTGTCGTTCCTTCGATGTTCTCCTCTTCAAATGCGCTCCACTTGGACTACCCAGTAACGCCGTCGTCTCTGTCGCAACCTGTCGTGCCATTGCCTCCGCCTCTGCCTCTGCCTCCGTCACCGCTAACATACTAGTAATCCGTGACAGGTGCCATCGGTTCAGCGCCGCGACGAGGGACGTCACAGAAGCACCAATTACGTTCACGATGACCTTGACTTGTTCGAGGTTCTGCGGGATGTCCGAGTCCGGCCATTGGCGAGAAATGGCGAGTTGCGCTGTGCTGAGGACGATCGGCAGCAAGAAGTTACCGCTTGAGGCGAGGAGAATCCGGACGAGTCCAGTGGGTGTTGTAGACATCGCCGCTGTGAGGTGGAAAGAGAAAAAACAAACTTCAGCTCGGCCTGATATACTGTAGTAGTTTGCCAGGGAGTGAGTACGCACTTTCAGCAAGACCTTGCATAACCCTGCGCCGCTGTTCAGATGCGTTGAGACAGTACAGGACGAATTGATATCTGATAAACATGATAGACTCGTAAATGCGTCACGGCTGAAAAGAAATGAGAATCGCTGTTTGGATCAGAATTGGCTTACGAATTATCGACTGCCTGGAAGGCGGAAGCGATCTCCATGCTTCGCTTCTGTGCGGCATCCAGATTCGGGACGCTGTCTCCGGATTTATTGACAGAGCTCAGCACGAACCCGGCGCATGCTACAATATATATTGCGGTATTTGCCAAACGGCCGAGCTTGAGAAGCACGGGTGGAGCCATGGTCATGGTGAGCCGTATCGGGGATCTGGAAAGTTCGAGTCTGTCGATGACGATGTGTGATAATAGGATGGAGTCCGTTATGATTGGCGTGACGCCGTTGAGTATTCCCATAATAACGACTGTGAGAGGTTCGAGAGTGGTCGAGGGAGAAAGCCATGAACACAACTGGTCGGGTTTTTCGTGGGTAACGGTCGTCAGTAGTCCCACCCGTCTATCTTCAGTTCTTATAGGAAGCGACGTACCAGCGTGTAAACATTAACGAGGAGAACTTCCAGGCCAAATGCGAGGAGGAAAAAGCTCAGGAGGACAGCGGCCGTTTGTCGAGTTGAAGGATTGGCATGAACGAGGAGGACGATAATTATGATAAGAGATGAGTCAAGCAAGGAAAGATTGATCACAAAGGAGAGGAGGCCCTTGATGGTGCCGAGGAAAATATGTTCGGGCACGGGACTGATCTCGAGGGTTGGAGGTGATGGCAGCTTACGGAGTATCATGGCTAGTAGATCATCAGCAGACGGGAATCATAGGGAGAGTGTGAGCGAGAGCGCAGCCGAGGGAGCCTGAGCGCGGAGAGGGCATTCTTTGTTATATGGTCCCATACTGTACCGCATACATTCCTAGATGACATGTGTTTTATTCCGTGCGAGAGTGCAACCTGACAATGTCCGGCAAAGCTACCGTGACTTCGAGCGCGCCGTTGTTCGGGTCCTTTACTTGGACTGCTTCCAGTTCGTGCAGCGGGAAGCCGAAGCTGATTGCATTCAAGGTTCGTATGAACGAGCAGGTACGACTCGGAGCATGGATAAGAGCCATAGTCCCTGAGCCACCGGTCGTGTCTCCTCGACGATGATGCCGAATACAGAACGTTTCAGTCAGATGCAATACATGAATCGGGGTCTTTGAGTCAATCGGTCGTGCTCTTGTGAGTTGTGACAGCCGCCCAAGAAGCGGGACTCCAGAGTACCCGGTGAAAAGCGGCATCGAGCACGCGATATTGCCCGGTCTACCCCCCTTACTGTGCATTGAGCCGGTCTTACTTGTTCCATGTTCTCGACGTGAGTAGAGTATCGTTCAAGTTCGGAACCAAGATCACATTCCGAGGACTTTTCCGGGGGCCAACAACCATATCGTCGATCTGACAAATTGTTCCTTCCACGATCCTCACGTCACTTAACGCACAAACGATTGTGTTGACAAAGCCAAAGATTGGATCTGTTACAGTGTTACAGTGTCTTCGCCGCGAAGGTGGGCCCCACCTGCTGCGGATTGCATGAGGCAACAGGCCACTTGGATTGAAAAGAACTCCGTATAGCGCAGTCACGCGGCAGGTTTCAGTAAGGGGCGGGGTAGCGCGGCTTTCTCCGCGTAACTACCAGGTCTCCGTCCGGTCTTCGTTGCCTGTGAAGGGAGGTACTCGTCATTTTTGCTCATTTATTATTTACCAACAGTTGTACCTCAGCCGCCGTGGAGCAGTGACTATCCAGACCCTGTCAATCCCGCCGAGCGCCGAGTTACTATGATCCACTGTTCCGTGAATTTCGCAGAAGCGCCTACTGTAGGATGAAGGCCTCTGAGCGCGTTCGCGTTCTTGGAGATCCGACTGCCGGATCATTCATCCCAGATCATTCAATCTGAATATGCTCACATGAATGATACATATGATTGCACCCGGCCAACGGGTCAGAGTGTGAGAGATCGGGAAACAAAGTCGGGGACCCATCATTCCTCCTATCTGTCCACGGCGGGATTGCTAAGTACCGTCGAGCCGAGCGGCGAAGAGTGTGTGTGCTGAGGGTTCAACGTTCAACTGTAGCGCCGAGCGTTGACATCTGCCCCATCTGGCTCCCCGTAGCCGGCCCCGGCCCGGAGGCCGCCATCGGCGTTTCCGGGCGCGCGGATGTCGATACGGTAGCTTAGATGACATCATCCGGGAATGCCACCGGTGGTGCCACTGGAATCGGGACAACCTTTGACCATCTCGCGAGCGACGTCCTCCGCCTTCCCAAGAAGCGCGCTCGGCGCTGGCAGGTCAATGAGGTGCTTCGTACTCAAACGTCGTCACCCTCACTGGCGCGCTCGCAATGTTGATCATGACTTTGGCCGAGTCGATGAGCATCGCAACATTGCTGGACTGAAGGTATGACAAAATAGCAAGCTGCGCGGCGTTGAGGACGATGGGGGGGATATGGTTCAAACCGAAGAACCAGACGAGGCCCACGATGCTCGTCAGATTGAGCGGTGCTGGTATAATGATGATAAAAGGGCAACAACCAGACGGACATAATCCGAGTTTGTAAGAATGGAAGCGCGGACGGACGAGCTGAGCTGATGAGCTTTCACATCTTGATCATATGCGACCAGTGCACGTAGAGCGAATAGCTGCACGCACTTATGTCAACGAAGATATGTCATACGTGGTGCGAAGAAGCTGACAAGTTGTCCACGAGTTGAAGACTAGTCGAAATATATACGTTCCACATTTGTTCCATATCCATGATAGCAGTGTCAGGGTTCAGGCCACCTTTCGCAACGTCAAACGAAGGCAATACGAACTTGGCACTCGGATGGAATTACATCATCGCGTTGGCGAGACGGCCGAACTTGAGAAAAATTGGTGTGCCCATCAAAAAGACTAGCTCGATCTTAATGTCCGAATGAGACGCCTTCTCCTTGACAAGGAGATAGAGAACGAGGGAATCGGTGTATGTAGGGACAAGGCTATTCAAGACGTTCAAGATGACCACTATCAGGATTGCAGTGTTGTCAAAGGGGAGATCCGTGAACAGACCTTTTGCCGAAGAAATAAACGAGCACAGGCGGAGATAAGATAAGAGGCCCACCAGGACATAGGCGCTGATTAAAGCAATCTCCGTCACGATAAGAAAGGACAGATAGCCGTAAAGCTTTACTGTGGCCTTGCGCAGCGTAGGACATATATTCATCAGCAGGATAAACGAACCAACGGTGCCCCACTAAGAAAGCGACAAGTTGGCAGCGGGAACAACAAAAGCCTTGATCGTGGAAGAGAAGATGACCTCGGGTACAAGACCAACTTTGATCTCGGGAAGCAGCCTTGGGGGATACTTGGAAATTGAATCGGCCATGGGTTGGCAGGAACTTGAAGGGGTTCAAACACGAGAAAATAAAGTCTCTAGCTAATGTGCATCATCGGTTCACACCTGAGAAGGACACCCCGGGACCGAGCCAGGTCCCTGAAGACGCCTCAGTACCAATGAGCGAACCCGGTTATATCCACTTACCCATATCGATCCAGAGAAGTTTCACCCGGCCTCTCAATGATATTCAGGATAAGGATACGATTATCTGGCAAGCTCAGAGGTTTCTGGTTGGCACCTGGCGATGTCCGTCACACCATGATCACGAGTATTTCTGAAGTGATACGCACGTAGAAGTGGTATCGGTAGACTGGAAGGGGTGACTTGCTCCATGTATGAGGAGACAACTTCACGTAGACCTGCGTCTGAGATGGTGGGCTGATGAGAAGCTTATTAGACAAGAGGCTGACGAGGGGACTCACCTATGGAACCAACAATTAAGAAGGTATAGCCAAGGGCAATATCACAATGCGACTATTGTAGGGGCGGTAAAGCCAAAGCTATGGCAAAGTGGAAAGTGTACGCACCAGCATCCTGAACTAATGCTACTGGGGTCCACGTCCTGCGAGGAAAGGAGGGTGATGCTGAAGCTCTTGAGGCCGAGACATGCGAGCATTGTTCTAACGGGCAAGAGGAGAAGGCTAGTATGAGTGAGAGTGGAGTGTGGATGTGGCAAGAGTGACCAAATCAGCGAGCATCCTCTTTGGGTTCCGAAGACTCCCTCCCTCCCGTATTTTCTTTTCTCTTTCCACGACGACACAGAACGTTTGGGCCACAGTGCCTCCCAACAGACTCCCAGCTACCACTTGTCTTGCGACGGCGACAAACATGGTGCCAGCATCGCGGCTCCTCACTCTATCGCCAGAGCTCCTCGTTCAAATAATCTCTTATCTTTCCTTCAAAAATATAATTTCATGCGAGGCATCCTGCCGTCATCTGAATGGTGTGGTCAAGAGCTCAGTTCTGCTGAAGTATCTCAAAGAAGCTGGCAGGACTGGGGTGTACGACCCATTGGACGCAGGATTCACCTTCCCCGAACGCTACGAGAGATTGCATCTCTGGCAGAAGAGCTGGGAGGACATATGGTCTCCACTCATCGGGTCGTTGCATAACGGGCACCTGATTGTCTCGGACGCCGATCCAGCCGTCTACGCCTCCTCCGACATCTCTTCCCTCCCTGGCGCCCGACCTGCTCGCTCTATCGAGCTGGGAAATTTGACTCTCATCAGAGAGGGTCTGTTGCATGTATTTGCGTTCGCCGACGAGTACGATCTTGTCGCTATCGTATCCACGTGCGTCTCCTCTCACACATTGTCGACGGCATTGACACCCGCCTCTCTAGAGGCAAGATAGCAGACCCTGAGGATCTCCCATATGATGTTTATCCTCAACCTTCCGCCATCGTTCTCACAGTCCGTCTACTCACACTCTCCGAATCGGCCGCACACCCTCTTGCGGAGATCCCACGCTTCGACATTTTCCTCAAGTCACGCTTCCTTCTGTGGTGTACTTTAGACGCACAAGTGGCTGGTGATTCCTTAGTAATTCTCACGTGCCATGATCGGAGTTGTGAGCTCGATGAAATTCATCTCGTATACTGGAAAGAAGGCAGAGTCCACTGCGTAAGTATGTTTTCCATACAACAGAGAGTACGACTAACGACATTCTAGCTGCGCCGAAGCCCTCCAAGCACGTATTTCCCCCAAATTACCTTTCTCTCCGAGGATACCCTCGTTCTCGTGCAAAAAGAGTGCAACGCTCTCGAATTGTGCCAGATCACTCGGGGACATCCGCCCGGCTTGGACACACGCTGTGTCCTCGTCCTTCCAGCTCTACGACAAGGGATATCATGCGTGATGGTAGAGTGCCAGGGCGACCAAGTCGTATCGTCTCGGGACCTTCTCATGCGCTCCCGTCGTCTCCCATTCGTCAGCGATCCAAATGCGACCGTCCTGTGCTTCACTCTCGGCTTCCGGCAAGTCGTCGGCGGCTTCGATTATCTCCGATCAGTCTCCTTCTGGGTCCGGCGCAGCTCCCTGTGTGAGTACGCGAACCGCGGGGGCAACCGGGATTATCCTTGGGACATATGGGGTCCATCTGTCACTCGGTGGACGGACTGGGACCATGGGCTGGCTCCCTGTCGTCCGGGCGGTTCTCGCAGCGCGCTCTTTCCTTTGCTGATCGAGGTAGGAGCCGGAAACCCGATTGTCATCCGCGATTTCCATCCTGAGCGTGTACGTCGCGCTCTTTCTCGGAGCGCGAGGCCGTCATGTGACGGGGATCGACTGAAGGTGGTCACCGAGTCGAGCAGGATCGAGAAGGGTGACGAATTCCTGAATGACATTGTCTCTTCATTGCCCTATTGCGAGGCGACGAGCGAGAAGCGGTACGGGTATCACGAAATATTAATCGACGATGAGCGTATCGTGGGCATAACGGTATGTGCTTTGTTCTCTATGATGGGACTTGCTCTAAATATTACGTCTTTGATCTAGCGTGGCGATGAAAAGGGAATGATAGATATACACCTAATGATATGATAAGTGGGCGCGGGCGTTCATTCTCCGTTCCGAATAAGTTACCCCTATGAGCGACCGGCGACCCAGCAGCCGGCGACCTGACCAACATGGGTATGTGTGTTCTTTCTCCATCCGGATTATATGGATCTGATGCCAAGACTTGTCCAGTATAACACACTCATACTCTCACATGTCTTCCATTAGGGCTTGCTAGGTTTTGAGATATTGGGTTTGGATTTTTGGATATCCAGCGCGGCCTGGTTTAGCATGGACAAGTTAGTTCAAATTCTCGGATCACAAGGTGGGTATCAGAGGGCTTCATAATTCTTAGATATTTATGGTGATATGCAACATTTGTTGCTAGCTGGCACGCAGGGAATCGCGTCACCATCACTATCACCAACACCACTACCACTACCACCACCAACAACAACAACAACGCTTCTGGAAATTCAATTTGGTGCCTTTCATAGGCGCTCTGACTAAAATGCGCCAAAAAATCTGGGGGCGCTTCTTTTTCCCTAAAAGAATTGTACGCTGACAGTCAGGGGGAGGAGAGTTACAGCAGCCGTTTCCCCAATTGATTGTGATGAAATGGGCATGCTGTCGAGGGAGTGAGATTGCCAAGGACGTACCTCGTCTCGCGACCCGGGGTCAGCGACTATAGTACCACATTCATACCAACTGGCTCGCGGCAGGGTAGCACTAGCAAGGGCGTGGACCTGTATTTACATCGTCATCGAGGAGCTGTCATTATCTGATAGGAGAGTGACCCCAGAACCCTACATGAGTTGTACGTTTGAACAAGCTACTTGTGACTCTGATGACACGAACGAGGCCACGACGGCATCGCGTGGTCAAGGTCAACGGTACCGTACGGCGCTTCGCGTACCCTGCGTTTCCGATTTACCTTTTACTTTCCTCGGGGCCATATTTTGATAATGGACTGCAGTGATGGGCCAATGACTGGTGTTCACATGAGTGTCATGAAATCGGGTATTTTTGGCCCAGACTCCGAGTCAACGGTTCTGATTGAGAAGCATGGAAAGTGATAAATGAGCAGTGAGAAATATAGCAGTGTGCACTGCAATCTCGAGACATCTACAACGTCTATTCTCCTGCGCCAATGTAAAAGGATCCGAATCGATCAGCTGGACTTTGCGAAGACCGTCGAGACGGGGCTTTGTGCCATGCCGCTCCGAGTCTGGCTGCTTTGTTAACGTGGCGACTAACTGCCAGTGCCAAATGCCAATGGCCCGTGGTCAGTTTCCATTTGTTGGAACCCTTCCTACACCCTTGCTTACGACTGTTCTTTACACCGCAGTCATACCAGATACGAGTCGTTGTACTTGTCCAAGCGACATTTAGACCCTCAAGCTTCAAGCTTCAAGATCCGTGGGCAGGATAACGGAAAATATTTCACAGAACATGAGCAAGAAGTCGTCAATTTGAAAGTCCGTCCCAACACATGCGTAATCTAGATCTCCTAACACCCATGCCAGCCTTTGTCACGTTACTTCAAAGATCGAGAATAAACTGACTATCATCATCAGAATCACTGGCACCGCCGCAACGTTGTTCACGGTCCGAGTCCGAGTCCGAGTCCGAGTCCGTGTCCGAGTCGAGGGGCATCTCCATCCATAGTTTCTTGGCACGAGGATAACCATTGGCCCACGACGGAGGGATGAGGCCATTGTGCGAGTGGTAAGCACCGAGCACGGCAACTTGGCTGCGAAGTGCGCCTCGCGGCGGCTCAGGCTCTCCCGTAGTCTTATTCATTATCAACGGGAGGACGAGGTCCTGGGGCGTGCGCTTGGCGAGCGACAGCAGGGTGTTATCGGCCCAAGTTTTCATGGCATACGTCAACCGGTCGAACGTTTTGGAACCCTTGCGGTACACCCCAACTTTGATCCTCTTATCGAATTGCTGGAAGAACTTGAGAGATACTTTCGTGACTTCCAGCTTGCCGATAATGTTCCATGTGATGAGCGCGTCAAAGATCTGTTCTGCGACATTGAACGACGCAAAGTATTGCACCTGGAGTGGGAAAATATTATCGTAGTCAGCAAAGAAAGGTGGTGAGAAGGCTGATTGTCGTTTTACATGTCCTCCGTACAGCTTGTCTTCGAGGAAGAAACCAAAGTATGGGAATTGATTAGGAGGCAGTTTCTTGTTTATGGGGAAGAGCTCTCCAAAGGCATCACCGACGACTTTGAGGGTCGAGAGGGCGCGGTCGGAACATGGCTGGAATGTCGCGGAATCGCAGCCCAGCGTCGGATCAAAGTTGAGGACGGATACAGTCAGGGGTACTGCCCCAATACCAGAGCGGCCACCTGTCGTCACATTAGTGATAGTCGTCTCGGTCATAAACCCTTTCTCTTCATTCCAGAAAGTCTACAAGGTTGATCTGTTT
>Ga0193693_1000131_pt1 | contig 11590 bp, 11 predicted proteins | sample L3a2metaG_FD_144916 | JGI IMG/M metagenome (GOLD analysis project Ga0193693, IMG submission 144916) | Soil microbial communities from a riparian zone of the East river system, Colorado, United States - L3a2 | ecosystem: Environmental > Terrestrial > Soil > Riparian zone | place: USA: East River...
GTAGGTAATTCGCATTTCGTAGCGCTGAACAATTATTTCGACGGCCAATCGGAGACCAATCGCGCCGACGACCTTCCCGCGGTTACTCTCGACTGGCTGGAACAGGACTTGGCGGCAACTCGCCAGCCGTTCATTTGGGTTTATGGGCATAAGCCGATCAAATCAGTGCCGGATATGGACAGCGGTCGTGTCCGGCATGAAAAGGATTCCATCAGCACCAACACCGTCCATCTCGCGCGGTTTATGAATATTCTCAAGGGCCATCGTGTCCGGGCGTATATCTGCGGACACACTCATAATGCGTCCGTTACAAAAGTGGACGGCGTGTGGCAGGCGGACTCCGGCCATGCGCGTGGAGGAGGCGATCCGGGAGCGCCCAGCACGTTCCTGAAAATCCGCGCCATCGGCGAACGAGCCTGGGTGGACATTCACCGCGCGGACACCAATGGACTCATCTACGAGTTACGAAAAAGCGTCGAGTTGCATTGACCAACTCCTGTAGGAGCCGACGTGAGGAGGCTCTGACATCCGTGATGTTTTGGACTGCGCCGGCAGAGCGCAGCGGCGACAGCGCTTTCGAAACGGAGCGGCGCGCTTGGTTCAGGCGCTGCGTACGTCACCAGACGCTCGAAAGCGGTGTCGCGCTCCGCTTGCCACCGCAGTCCAAAAACGACTCTGACCAGTTCATTGCATTATGCTGCTGCACCCTCGCAGTTCGGATTCTCCTCGCGTCGGCTCCTGCATCTTACTAGTGCATCCGGAAGCCCTGGAAGATCACTTCGACTAAAGTAACCCCCAGGAACACCGCGCTCACGACCGCGTTTAATCGAAAGAACGCGATGTTAATCCAGTTGAGGTTCCGTCGCCTGGCGATCCAGTGCTCGAGCACCAGGCAACCAACAATGATTAGCCAGCCGATCAGGTAAGCAATTCGAAACTGGCAAAGCAGCCCAAACGCCAGCAGCAGACCGCACATCACCAAATGCGCCAGGAATGCGGCTTGCAGGGCGTTTTTAGGTCCCCACGCGACCACGAGTGAATGAAGCCCGTGCTGCCGATCAAATTCGTAATCCTGCAGGGCGTAAATAATGTCGAATCCCACAAGCCACAACACGACCGCGGCCGCCATTATCAGCATTTGGCCCAGTTCCAGTGGCGAAACGGCTGTCCCTTTTACCGCCAGCCAGGCGCCGATCGGCGCCAGTGCCAGGGATAAGCCCAGAAAAAAATGGGTGTAATCCGTAAAACGCTTCGTCAGCGAATAAAAGCAAATGACGATCAGAGCGATCGGGGACAGGTAAAAGCAAAGCCGATTAAGGAAGAAACTTGCGGTAACTAAACCGGCTGCCGATACAACCCACAGTGTAATCGCGCTCGCCAAACCGATTTGCCCTGTCGGCAAGTGGCGTCCGGACGTGCGAGGGTTTAAAGCATCGAATTTGCGATCCACAATCCGATTAAACGCCATGGCGCAGGTCCGGGCGCTTACCATTGCTGCCAAAATCAATCCGAAGCTGCGCCACCCCGGCCAGCCGCGGTTATCGCGCGCCGCGACCGCCATCGCAGCCAGGGCAAACGGCAGCGCAAATACGGTGTGGGAGAACCGGATGAAAGAGCCCCATTTGCGGAAAAAAATGAACATTGAACTGTTGAACTATTGAACCGCTGAACTTTGAACGAAAGAATTACAGGTTGGTTGCCTTTTGCGGGGTTCGCCGCCGTCTGGCATCTCGATTCCGTTCCGCTGTCTGAACACTGGCCTTAAAAATGCGGATCAGTTCATCTCCTTCACGCAGGACGAACACAAGTTGACTATTTCCCTCCAACCACCGCTGGCGGTCAACCAGCCGCGACCACCTGTGAGTCTCGCGAAGCTCCTTCAAGCAGACCTTCATTTTGTGAATGAAATCATCAGCCGATTCGGGCGCCTGCGCCTCGGCTTGATTACCATAAGGTGAGGTTCCCGAACGCAATAATTGCCCTGCCACATGATTGCCTGCTCTCGACTGGGGAATTTTTTCCGTCACGTCGATCACCGCCGATGCAAGCTCCAGCAGCCGTTCCTCGAGATCATACTTCCGTTGGGCTTCTGCCGGCCTCTGGCCATCTGGGTTTTGGTTTGGTTTAGGACTCATATGTGTTTTGTTTTGTTGTTTGTTGTCTTTTTGCTTAATTCAAGGTTCAGCGGTTCAACAGTTCGATGGTTTCCGGTTTGGTCTTTTGTTTGTGTTTTGTTGGTTGTTCCCTTTCTCTTAATTCAAGGTTCGAGGTTCAACAGTTTTGTTCGTCAGGCTACTCCCGCTCTTCCCTCCACCGCTGTCCCAGCTCATGCTCCACCCCGAGGTGGTCCAATACCCGCGCAACGACGGTATCCACGACCTGCTCGACCGTTTGCGGACGCGTATAGAATCCGGGATTTGCGGGCAGAATGGTAGCCCCGGCAAGGAACAGCAGTTCGAAGTTTCGGATATGGATTAGGTTCAGAGGTGTTTCACGCGGGACGAGAATCAGCTTTCTCTTTTCCTTCAAAACGACATCCGCAGCCCGCAAGAGCACGTCTTCACTGTACCCATGGGCGATTCGGCCAAGCGTCCCCATGCTGCACGGAATGACAACCATCGCATCCGGTGGATTGGAGCCGCTGGCAAACGGTGCATTCATACTCCTGAGGTTGTGCTGTTGGACCCCGGTCGGCAGACGCAGCCCGGCTGGGAGTTCCTCGGCTATAACGGCCTGGGCGTAGTTGCTCAAGACCACATGGATCTCATGGCTCCTCGGGTCCAGGTTATCGAGTAAGCGCTGAGCGTACAGCACGCCGCTGGCTCCGGTGATGGCGACAAGGATTTTCAAAAGGCTTGTGAATTTACGACGTTATTAGCAATCACCACGCTGGAAGGTCCCGGACAATTCATCGGCGGAAAATACCGTCCGCACTGCTAACGGGAAAGATTTAAGCGCTTGTGACACGAGTTGATTTGACGGCTGGCCCCATGACCTGCTATCTTGCCGGCCGTAGCAAGAGATGAACGCCCTGCGCCGACGCGAATTCCTCAAGCGAGTCTCGGCCTGGCCAGCCCGGCCCGCCCGCGCCAGCGGCTGCTGATCATGTTCAGCCCGAATGGCACCATTCCCCCTGCCTTTTGGCCCGACGAAACCGGAAGCGACTTCAAGCTGAAGGAAATCATGGAACCGCTCGAGCCTTTCCGCGAGCGATTGCTCGTCCTGAACGGCATTTGCAACAAAGTGCGCGGGGATGGGGACAACCATATGCGAGGCATGAGTTGCCTGTTGACCGGAATTGAACTTTTTCCCGGGAACATCCAGGGCGGCTCCGACACACCGGCCGGTTGGGCCAGTGGCATCTCCATTGACCAGGAACTCAGGAACTTCTTACAGAGCCGCGACGAAACCCGCACGCGCTTCGGTTCGCTGGAATTCGGCGTAGGGGTGACCGATCGCGCTGATCCCTGGACTCGGATGTCCTATGGCGGTCCGAACAAGCCCATCACTCCCATTTCCGACCCGTACCAGATGTATCAGAAACTGTACGGCCAGATGCGTGACAAGGAAACGCTTCAAAGTGTGCTGGATGATGTGCAGCAGGATTTGGAGAAAGTCCGCAAACTGCTGAGTCCTGAGGACCGCCGCCTGTTGGAGGAGCACGAGGCTCTCGTCCGCCAGATGGAGCGCGAAGTCACCGCGGCGAGCCGCCAGAAGCTGCGGGTCGGCCCGCCGGCACTTGAAGCAGGCGTCGCTGATCAGAACGACAACGTGCCTCGGCTTAGCCGAATGCAGATTGATTTACTGGTGAACAGCTTCGTGAACGACATGGCCCGGGTTGCGACGCTTCAGTACACCAAATCGGTCGGACAGGCCCGGATGAATTGGCTCGATATCTCGGACAACCACCACGGCCTTTCCCATGAGCCTGATAAAGACGATGTCACCAGGGCCAAACTGGTTAAAATTAACCGATGGTTCTGTGGCGAGTTGCTTTACCTGCTCGATAAGCTGGCCAAAACCCCCGAACCTGGCGGCGACGGCTCGCTGTTGGATAATACGCTTGTCATCTGGACCAACGAACTCGGCAAAGGCAACAACCACACCCTCGACAACATCCCATTTGTGCTGGCTGGCGGCGGTTTTGGTTTCCGGATGGGCCGTTCACTCAAGTTCGATAAAGTTGCACATAACCGGCTTTATCTCGCGCTAGCGCACGCCCTCGGACATAGTCTTACCACCTTCGGCAAGAGCTCCCTTTGCGAGGGCGGCCCGCTGAGCCTGGGATAAACGTAACAAGCGGACCGCGAGCCGTCCCCGGCTCGCAGCACGTGCGATTGGAATTAAGCCCGTCAGATTCCACATTCATTCACTCCGAGAACAGCCGTTGCTGCTGCGAGCCGGGACGGCTCGCGGTCCGTTTTGTGGTACACAAATTCGCCAGCCTGACTTTGTGCTGGCCTTGCGCTCGGTCGAAATGTGAAAATGGAGCGATGACATTACGACTTTCATCCTCCATCCTTGCCGCTGCGTGCCTCCTCGGGTGCAGCAAATCGGAAAATAATATGACGGACAACAAACCTGCCGCTCCAACGCCATCCGCCGCCGCAACTGCATCCACCAGCGCCTCGGCCGGCGAATGGAAAACAACCTCCAGTGGCCTAAAATATCAGGTCCTTAAGCAAGGCACCGGTGCAACCTCGCCCAAAGCCACTGATACAGTTAAAGTCCACTACCATGGAACCTTGACCAATGGCACTGTTTTCGACAGCTCGGTGCAGCGTGGCGAGCCTCTGAGCTTCCCGTTGAACAGGGTCATCAAAGGCTGGACCGAAGGGTTGCAGTTGATGAAAGTGGGAGACAAATTTAAATTCGAGATTCCGCCCGATCTCGCATACGGCCCCAACAGCCCGACACCTGCCATTCCGCCAAACAGCACCCTGGTTTTCGAAGTTGAGTTGCTGGAAATTCAATAGGCTTTTTGCAGGACTCAACCGTAACGCAACATGCCGATCTCACTCCCTCCCCTTTCCCGGCGACAATTTCTGGCTCGCTCGCTGGCAGCCGGGGCAGTCGCGGTTCTAGGTCCTGGACTCCATGCCGAGGATAAAGCCACAGATCCCAACGCGTGGGCTTTGCTTTCGGACCCGCATCTGGCGGCGGACCGTGCGAAGCTCGGCCGCGGAATCAACATGGCTGACCATTTCACCGCTGTCTCACGCGAAGTGCGCGCGTGGCCCAAACGGCCAGCCGGCGTTTTTATCAACGGCGATTGCGCCTTCAATAGCGGTGAAACCGGGGACTACGCGCTGCTGGCTGAATTCCTTGCGCCGCTCCGGACGGACCAATTGCCAATCCATTTGTTGCTCGGCAACCATGATAACCGAGAACGGTTCTGGGACGGGTTTCAGGCCGAGAAAGCTGCCAAACGGCCCGTCACGGATAAACAAGCCGCTATGGTAAAGACTCCGCGCGCGAATTGGTTCCTTCTCGATTCGCTGGAGACCACGCTTTCCACGCCCGGACTGCTGGGCGCGGCCCAACTGGAATGGTTGAGTAAGGCCCTCGATGAAAACCCAAACATCCAGGTGTCAGCGGGGGAAACATCGGTCTAAAGGACACCTCCGCGTTGTTCGAGGTTCTGCGCCCGCGCAAACAAGTCAAAGCTTACTTTTTTGGGCACACTCACCATTGGGAAATCACACAGGACCAGAGCGGCATCCACCTGGTCAACCTGCCGCCGGTGGCCTACCTGTTTCATGAAGGGGATCCGGCAGGTTGGGTCATGGCAAATATCGAAGAAAAAGGAATGAGCCTGGAGTTCCGCTGCCTGGATTCGAGCCATAAGGCTCACGGGCAGGTGACAAAACTGGAGTGGCGCAGTTAGCATGTGTAGCGGCGTCTCGTCAGAGCGCCGCATTCTTCGAAAGGGTCAGCGGCGCTCTGACGAGACGCCGCTACAAGCAAGTTACTTGACTGCCGCCAGTTGGAAATCGGTTGACCGGGACTTTGTCTTAATCCGCATAGCATCCACCAGCTTGCGCCCTTCGAAATCTCCGCTCGAGGATGTTTTGAGCCAAACGCCGTCCGTCAGCCTAGTCCGTGTCATGGTGTAAGCCAGCTTTTTCAGTGTGCCGATCACGCCGCCCAATAGGTTGACTTCCGAGCGCAGTTGCACGTCCGCACGAGCCAGTTCGAATTCCTCCGCATCAATCCAAAGCGCGCCGGAAACCCGGCTTAGCAGCCGGTCCATCAAGTGTCGCACTGGGGGTTCAGGCGATTTTGGCTGGAAAGTAATTTCGTAAGCCTTACGCCCGTTAATCACGGCCTCGGCCGCCATCTTAAAATCGAATCGGGCCACCATTTCAGCCGTGAGAAAATTCTCGCGATGCCCTCCGCGCTTTGATTTTGACTCGCCCATGAGTTCATTGCCGTTGCTCTCATTTTCGGACTGCTTTCTGACGTCTGCCTCGGCAGGAGCTCGACCATTGACGGCGATGAGCTTTGAGCACGTCCGGCCATTTTCGAACGAGACCTGGAATACTTTCTCCTTTCGCTCCTTGCCCTTCCCTGCCGAATCCAATTCCTCGGTGACGGCGATCTTGGTGTAGGTATACCCGCGCGAGTTCGAGGAGGTATCACCGGCCCGCTCGACCGCCTTCTGGATGATCTCCTCAGGCATTAGGCTGCTTCCTGCATGGACTGAACGTGGATAGACCGCCGCAAGCGTCAGCGCGGCTAAAACCCACCTTGCCCCGGCCGAAATACAACTCATGAACGGAACATTATAGCGCCACCTGGGGTTTCCGCGCAAGGGGCAGTTCTGGTTGTCTGGCTGCACGGTCGAGGAAACGAGGAGGTGGACCTATCAGGCCGGCGCCACCTTGTAAGTCACGAGCCAATAATAGGTTAAGAATCGAATGTCCACGTCTGTGCCAATGCTGGCGAGGGTCTGATGCAGTTCTTCCTGGGTTGGAAAATTCTTGAGCACTTGATGGGTGCTGCCGTCATCAAGCACCCTTTCCTGGAACGTATTGCCCTCGTGATCGCGATGGGATAGCGGATTGCCATCGGAATCTTTGCGTGAGAGTGGCGTGCTGTTGCCTGCGACGTAGGCATTGTCAAAGAACATTACCAGGGCGCCGGGCTGCAATACACTATGCAAGCCTTTCAGGAAGGCCAAAAGTCGTCCTTTCGGCACGTGGGACCACCAGAAGCCCGCCAGGGCGGCATCGAAGATCCCTGGCAATTCCGGAAGGTCAAAGGCGTCCCCACGCAGGAACGTGACCTTGCCGGGAGGAATGGCCTTGGTCCGCGCGAAGCCCAGGACTTCTTCATTAATGTCCAGCGCAAGCACCGAGGCCGCACACGGCGCGATTAGTTCCGTCCAGTAGCCGGTGCCGCAAGCGACTTCCAAAACGTGTTTTCCGGCGAACGCGGCGGCCACCAGGTCACGCAGAACGCGCAGGTCAGCCTGTCGTTCGGGCTTGTGGTAGACGCGTTCGTATTGTTGTGCGCGTTGTGCGTAGTACCGGACCAGGGCCGCTTCGGGTGAATTCATTCCTTCTGCTTCTGGCTGCCTTCGAAGCAAAACAGTGACTGTTCGGTCCGCAAATAGAGACGACCACGATTGAGCGCCGGCGTGGCATAAATCTTCTCGTGGAAATCGCGCGAGGAGATAACGCGCCATTCCGGTTGGCTGGCGACAACACTGAGGGTGCCGGTTTCGCCCGCGAAGTAAATCTTCCCATCCGCCGCGACGGGTGAGGCGTAATAATTTCCGACCGCAGGCAGCCGTTCCTCCTGCAACACTTTTCCCGTGTCCGCGTCGAGTTTGGTAACGATCCCGCCGTCTTTGACCATCCACAGGAGCCCGTGATCGAGCACCGGCGTGGCCACGTAAGGAATGCCTTTGGTATGTTTCCAAATCACGCTGCTTTGCGGCAGTTCGCCGCGCCCGGCAGGTTTGAGGGCCAGCACCGCGTTTTGTGCGCGCTGAAAAACCGCAGCCTGACGCTCCCACTCCAGTTGGTTCAGCATTCCATTCTTGTCCAGGTCCATTCGATTGAAGCGTTCGAGGACTTCCCGGTCGTCAATTTCCTTTTTGGCCAACTGACCATCAGAATTGCCGTCCCATTTGGCAAGGGCGTTTGTCCACGAGAGGAAGCTCACTCGTTTGCCGATGTCCCCACCGGGCGACCACGAAGCCATGTAAATGACCGGTCCCGAAGTCACCGGCGCCGGAATGACGATACGCGCAAGACCATTGAGCCACCAAAGCCGGTCGCCGTTGGCGGGATTGTAGGCGGTCAACTGGAGCGCGCCGGGGATGAGGAGTTCGGGATGTCCTTCGTGCATCCAAATCGCCGGGGTGGAGTAACTGCGGACAGCGTCGGGGCGGGGAACTTTCCAGGCGACCCGCCCGGTGGCGCAATCCATGGCGACCAGGAAGCTATCCGCATCATGGTCCTGGCTGATGATGACTTTGCCGTCAAAAAGAATCGGTGAACTCCCCGCCCCATATTCGTCCTGGAAGGGTCCGAGGCGTTGCTCCCAAAGTTTGTGGCCGTCCAGGTCGTAACAGAGCATGCCAAAGCTGCCGAAGAAGACAAACAGCCGCTGTCCGTCGCAAGCCGTGGTAGCCGTGGCGGGATTGCCGGAAGGGTTCACCTGTTCGACCCGCTCCGGGACAATTGGGTTGCGCCATAGCACTTTTCCGGTTGCCTCATCAAGCGCGACCGTGGCCAATTCGCGCGATTGCAAACGCCAGGTGGTGAGGAAGATTTTGCCCTTGTGAAGGATGGGGCTGGAGTGGCCGCTATCGAGCGGAACGCGCCAGCGCAACGCTTCCGGCGCATCAAGATCGGAAGGAAACGGCTCGGCTGATTTTGCGACGCCTCCATCCGAACGAAAGTATTGAAACTCGGCACCATTTTCCGCCGCGGCGGCGATGGATACAGTTCCGAGCACTATGCCGATGCAGAGGGTACGGGAATTTTTCACGCGACTTCCATGCTTGTTCGCGCACAGGTTAGGGCAGATACGGCTTGATTGTCGAGCCGGTACGGGATTGCTTCCCTCGGCTTATCCTTGCGTTCATGGCCTTATCACTGAGGAAGCTGCAAGGCAGGAGCACATTGCTTCCTGGGTTTGCAGCGCCCAATTGGGCCAGTCCTCGTTCAATTTACCCGAGTTCACCTGGTCGGTAAAGGCGCGGAACATATTGCTCTCTTGTGCAGTAGCGTCGCTATGACTGTGTTCGCGGACGCTGATCACACGAGGATTCGGCTCCATCTTAAAGTCACAACCACTGGCGCTGAAAGCGTGATTGAAGACGGTGAATTTGATGTCGCCGCCCGCAAAAGGCAGGACAAAGTCAGGTATTTGAAGGTATCCGCGCGCGCCACTGAGGTTCGCCCATTCCTGATTTTCGGTGATGAAAGAACAATAGAAACTGGCGGAAACGTTGCCGTCGAAAATCAGTTCGCCGGAAAACTCAGTCGGAACATTTCCCGAAGATGAAAGCAGGCGGCCAGCGACCGTTTTCGGCATTTGCCAGTTCATGGCCCAGAGCGAAAGGCGAATGCAATACCAGCCGAGGTCGCCGACGCAGCCGTGCGGCTCAAGGCGGCTATCGCCGCGAATGTTGGCCGCAAAAAATTCGGGTGGCGCGCCGAAACTGAACGCGGAGGTGATTCGGCGCAACGAGCCAACGCTCTGGCCGTCGTCCAGCATCTCGCGGACGCGTTGGAGGCGGCGAGTGTGCATGAACATGACGCCATCGAGGAATTGCACCTTAGCGCGGCGGCAGGCATCGGTCATCTCGCGCAAGTCTTCGAGAGTCACGGCACAAGGCTTTTCGCAGAGGACATGTTTGCCGGCGGCCGCGGCGCGAAGGACCCACTCTTTCCTCAAACCGGTTGGCAACGGGATGTAAACAGCATCCACGTTTTCGGAAGCGAGCAAAGCTTCATAGCTCCCCAGTGGTTTGGGAGGGGTTGGAGTTGGCATCTGGCCGTAGCAATCCGCGATGAAGCGCTTGCTTTTTTCCAAGTCGCGGCTCGCGACAGCGTTAAGGACCGAGTTGCCACTCAGGGCGATGGCCTTCCAGTTTTTCCGCGCGATATTGGCCGCGCCCAGAATGCCCCAACGCAACGGTTTCATGCGGAGGCGATCTCAGGAGTTGGGACGGAGACGGCTTGTCGACGACCCCGGCGGCCCCGCACCCAGACCTGAAAGGATTCGAGATAAAGGTAAATCACGGGGGTAATATAGAGAGTCAGAAGCTGGGAGACAATCAAACCTCCGACGACCGCTAGACCCAGCGGGCGGCGGGCCTCGCCACCCGCGCCCTGCCCCAGAGCGATCGGGAGGGTGCCCATGAGCGCGGCCATGGTGGTCATCATGATCGGGCGGAAGCGCAACAGGCAGCCTTGATAAATGGCGTCGAAAGGCGTTTTGCCGTTGCGTTCGGCGTCCAATGCGAAATCAATCATCATAATGGCGTTCTTCTTGACGATGCCAACGAGCATGATCAGGCCGACAAAGGCGTAGATGCTGAGGTCGAGCTTGAAAATCATCAGCGTGAGCAGCGCGCCAAAGCCGGCGGAAGGCAGGCCCGAGAGAATGGTCAGCGGGTGGATGAAGCTCTCGTAGAGAATGCCCAGGATGATGTAAATCACGATGATGGACATCACGAGCAGAATGCCCAACCCTTTGATCGAGGATTGGAAGACCTGGGCCGAGCCCTGGAAATTGGCGCTGACGGAGGCGGGCAAATGCATATCCAGCAGTGCCTTGTTGACGTTATCCACGGCGGTGCCGAGCGAGTATCCCGGCGCGAGGTTGAACGAGACCGTTACGGAGGGCAATTGGCCAAAATGATTGACGGTGAGCGGACCGACGCCTTTGGAGATCTTTGCTACCGAACGGAGCGGGACGAGTTGCCCGGTCGCCGAACGAATGTAAAGCTGGGAGAGAGCCTCGGGATCGCTTTGGTATTCCGGCATCAACTCCATGATCACCCAGTATTGATTGACCGGGGCGTAAATAGTCGAAACCTGGCGCTGGCCGTAGGCATTATATAAAGCGGATTCAATTTGTTGGGCAGTGACGCCCACGGCATGGGCGCGGTCACGATCAATTTCAACGACCACCTGCGGGCTGTTGATGAGGAGATCGCTGGTGACGTCCTGAAATCCTGACAGAGTCGCGAGTTTAGCCTGAACCAGGGGCGCCCAGTGATAGAGTTCCTGGAGGTCGGGACCCTGCAGCGTAAACTGATAGAGGCTTTTGCTCAGAAAACCACCGATCCGGATGAGCGGGGGATTTTGAAGAAACACATTGATCCCCGGGACGGCGGCAAACTGCTTGCGTAACCGTTGAATCATCTGGTCGACATGGGGACGCTCGGAACGCGGCGCCAAGCGCATGAACATCCGGCCACTGTTCAGGCTAACAGTCGAACCGCCGGCGCCGATGGCGGACATGTATCCGGCGATGTTGGTGTCCTGGTTGACGATCTTCATCAACTCGAGTTGATGAAGATCGTCAACCAGGACACCAACATCGCCGGATACATGTCCGCCAT
>Ga0193693_1000132_pt1 | contig 11557 bp, 19 predicted proteins | sample L3a2metaG_FD_144916 | JGI IMG/M metagenome (GOLD analysis project Ga0193693, IMG submission 144916) | Soil microbial communities from a riparian zone of the East river system, Colorado, United States - L3a2 | ecosystem: Environmental > Terrestrial > Soil > Riparian zone | place: USA: East River...
TAGCGAGCCATTGCACTCCCGTCTCGGCACGGTCCCAATCCCCCTCATAAACGATCAAGAGGCTACTCCCAATCATGCGCAGCTCGATCGAGCTCAGTAAGTCCCGTAGCTCTTGAGTGCTTTTTCGGATGGACCTCAGAATCGGCACGAGCAGCGTACCAGGGAGTCCGACGTCCAATCGCCCGCCTGTTTCGGATCCTGGCAACCCACTGGAATCACGGCCGTGTTAGTTGAAGACACTAAACATAGATAGGACTCCCCCTCACACCATCGAATCATGGACGGGGAAAAACCGTGCGATACCTGCAGAAAGTTCTGCAGTACAGATGGATTTCCCATAATCTTTCGGAAAGACGAAGGGTTGTCGTGTTCTATTACCAAAAACCTACAGTATCGTGTGAGTGTGCTCAGGCCAGCCAATAGAACCTAAAAGTCCACCGTACCTGGAAGCCCGTCAGGCGAATTCCTAGTTCCCCAGAAGTGGTGTTTCTAGCCGTCTTCTCCATCCGCTCCCTTTTTTCTGGTGGTGTCTCTTCATCGTAGAGTACCGTACCTAGCTTTACGTCGAGGATATTGGGCTTTCGAAATCCCACCGAGACATTTTCGAGAACTATCATCTGTGAATATCATAGGCTTATTAGTTCTCGACGTTTCAAGGGAGGTGAAATAATGTTGAGAACACTCATCTTTTTCGGTTTCTGTAACACCCTCGACGCTCACAATACCTTCAGCGGTATTTTGGCCCTCCAGGCGTAGCGTGCCAAGGTATGTGGGGACCCATGGGCGTAATGAAGACAGGGCGGGACTGGCCAGAATGTTCTGATAAAACTGAAGCTCGAGGGGCAAAGCGGCCTTGACGATCAGAGCACCCTCTCCTGTGACCTGCATCCCCTTGTGCCCGCCTACCTGATACGCAAACGGTTGCACTTCCGCGGACCTTGGATCAGAGCTTGAGGACTCGTCGTTGGCCATTGGGATGCTTCGGGATACAGTAGATGCGGCGAGGGCTAGAGAGAGTCCGAGTCCAGGGTATATAAGATTTCCGCCAAGATATGGTGATGGTTCAGATAGCGTGCGTATGCGTGTATCCCGTCAGTCGTTCGTAATGTCCGATTGAAACACCTTCACTGGCATGATGCTCCGACATTTCGACTTGGGATAGCAAACTTGGCACGGATAAAGAGTAGACAACGCGCTATGCTATTCCAGACTTGGACTTGGACCCCGCATCGTCGCATGTCATTCATCAACAATTCTCTCCTCAGAGGCGCCAAGCGGCACCCATTCACGACCCGGAGGTTCTTCTCTGCTGTTAACACCCATGAAGTTTTTCTCCAGTCTGTTCGGTCCCATCCAGGCGTCACCACACTCTCCTTGAACCGCCCACACGCGAAGAATGCAATCTCTCTCCAGCTACTCAAGGTACGCGTGCATCATTTCTATTTTATTTCCCCAGCCCCCCGAGAGAGTATCCTGCTCACAACTCTGGGGCAACGGAACCCAGCAACTCACCGACTGCTTGGACACCGTACGCTTCGACAACTCCGTCCGCGTGCTCATCCTGAACTCTTCCACCCCGGGCTCATTCTGCTCCGGTGCCGACTTGGCAGAACGCCGCACCATGACCAAGGGCCAGGTATCCAACTTCCTCACCGACTTGCGCACTGCGCTCGGCAAACTTGAGAGCCTTCCCATGCCCACTATCGCGGCTATTGACGGACCCGCTCTAGGGGGCGGGTTGGAGCTTGCTCTTGCGTGCGACTTGCGTGTAGCGGGTATGGCACCCCTTGCCATATAGTATGATCGATATCCTAACATTGTCTCCCTTGGCAAGGCCATTCTGTAACGAAGATCGGTCTTCCCGAGACGAAACTGGGCATTATACCTGGTGCGGGTGGCACCCAACGCGCTACGCGCATCATCGGACTATCAAAGGCAAAAGACCTTATATTTACCGGTCGCTCGTTAACAGCGGCTGAAGCTGAGGAGCTAGGTATGCGTCCGTATCTCTATCCCTGATGTGCGACACCTACCCTACCATTCTCAGGACTGGTAGATTATCTATCGGAGAAAGGCACACCGGCCATGAACCGTGCGTTGGCCCTTGCAGAGGGAATTGCTGCGAATGGTGCGTTTCCCTTGTCACACATGACTGTCCATGATGTCGGATTTGGCTTCCCAAGCACCTATCGCCTTACGTTCGGCAAAGCTGGCGATATCACGGGCTCAGGAACTCTCGCTAGAATCTGGTAAGTTGTTTCCAGTTACCCTGTTCCAACGTGCTCAAAGGGTCTTTTAAGGGTTGGATTTCGAAAGAGCAGCATATGAGCCGTTGTTACAGACCAAGGATCGTGAAGAAGCTTTGCAAGCCTTCAGAGAGAAGAGGAAACCTGTCTTCAAGGGTGAATAATATTACACACTGCTGTCTACTAACTACTATGCGGAATTGTCTCCACGCCCAAAAGCCTGCGCAAATCCCGATGGCAGCGCTTGCATTCCCATTTGCACACTGTCACCGAAGCGTAGTCCTTCGAGGTCTTTCATCATCATACTCAGACGGCCCATACCGAAGCGGTCACGAAGACCCTTCGTGCTAGCCTTCCCACCGGTGACTTCCTCACTGTCGTCCGAGAAGCGTTTCTCTACATGACCCCAGTCGCTGCGCTGTGCAAGATATGGTCGCAATAGATTAGGTTCAATCCTGCCCAGATAATTCTCCGTGATGTATGACTTCAGGATCTCCGGTTGCACCAGGAATATATTCCCCAGTTGCCGGATGAACTCAAACCGCTCGTGTAGAGCGGGAATGGAAAAGGTAGCTATCGTGTCTTGGTAAGATTTGAGGTCCCTGAGAAATACGCGATCAGACAGTTCGCGAGGCCCTGTACACCTAAAACATACTTAGCGAGCATCAGACCTCCGGTGGCGCTTACGGGGAATTTGCGGAGGTGCTCAAGTAATTGACTAACACCGAGGATCAGATAATACGAAGAATAAAAATCATAAATTCGATACCTATGGAACGCTACGCCAACTTCTGTCAAAAATACATCCAAGTTTTTGCCGCTTAAATTTTGTTTCGCCGCAATGCCGACTTTCTCCAGAGTGTCGCAACACCCGATGCAGGGATCTGTGTTGACCCGCGCGAACGAATCATCGTCATTCCGAGGTTTGAAGTCGGTCTTTTTCTGCTTGGCCAACTGCGTACTCATCCAAGCCACAAGCGCTGTTACCATTGCCATGAGACGGTGGACACGAAACGTACTGTGAACGAATGCTAACCGTCTACCAAACGCTGCATAAGCGCGTTTGCAGCGCCCTCAATCTTGCTGACCGTATGATTATTGAACACTACCATCTCGCGACGAACCACAACGGAACCAGCGGCGAGGGGGAGCAGCGCAATGTTGACATACTGCTGCCAAAGGTGGCAGATAAGATCGATCAAATGGAGTATGGAAAGTGCTTGTAGGCTGGGTTCTGTTTTCGTGTGGTCTATGGCTTCCAGGCGCGCTGTCGCTCTGTCGGAAAACTACGTGAAACGGTTTGACATCTAAAGTTATAGAACACCTACGTGTTGATGGCAACTTCGATGTATCCTCCGGCAATCACTTCCGACAGAACGCGAAAGAGAGAAAACGTATGTTTTGGACTTTACGGGTCGTGAGCGTCCAACAAGCTTCATACAGGCGCCTATGTGGGAAAAGCTTACACGTCATTAGGTGGGCTCAACTCAGCACATCTTCCGATGGTTTCAGCGTGCCACTTTAGCATCGTTTTGGCAACACTGACAGCAAGTAACCCATCCTCCTCGCTGACTTGCTCGTCCGGCAATTTGTCTTGGAAGCGGTCTGCAGAGGTGATCCCTCCGAATCGCATGATTGCAGCTGCGGCCTTGGAGGTTGAGGTTCCGGACGTTGCCGTAGCGTTCATCATGCGATCCAACATCGACCCCTTTGTCTTGATTAACTTCTCTTCCCGCTCCTGGTCCGGCAAATGTCAATACTGATATCGGGGAGTATGGCGAGGTTTCAAATTTACATGATATCGCGCAAAAGCGGACAGGTACCCCGAATAAAGTTCCGTGAGATTTTTGCTTTCCCGTTCCAGGTAGCGCTGGCCTTCGGTATAAGGAACAAAAAGTTCCTCCATGGCGGTCTCTAGTATGGAGCTAATGGCCGTAGAGCCAGCGCCCCCAGGGCCTGCTGCCGGTGGTCCTGTCAACGGACGTGAGAGACCAATATTTTGCAACGGAGATCTCGGCGTTGAAGAAGGCACATCGTAGCTTTTGAGGTCCTCAATAAGTACGGATGTTTGCGCGTGGATCAGCTGTAAGACACGTAAAAACGCTAGATCTGACATGTTGCCAGCTCGGGTGAGGAGTTGCTCCATATGTTGCTGGATCTATAACCGGATTAGCACAGCATCTCAGGGAGGACTCGTGCGTGATTACCGACTGGGCAAATACCCGCTGTAAGAAGACTTGCATCACCAAGGCGGGGTTCGGAAACACAGCTTGCACGATCTGGGCCTCTTGACCGACCGTTGCTCGAATCTCGATGAGCAGTTCTGTAAGACTTGACTCGTTTTTTGGAGGGATAGTATTAGGATCGGGCAGGGAGCGCCATCTACTTGCAAATGAGCATGCAACCACAGCGAGATCGGCACAAAACAGACAGAACGGTATCATCGCTTTCCATGTTCTTCTGGACACGATTGATGAAAAAGTCATGTTGATTCACGTATATCTGCACACAGGAAGCGCCACCATTGAAATCAAGTAAGGTTTGCGCGCAATGCTGCAGGAAAGCGATTAGAGACAGTCTGTGGGAACGACCATCGGACTCACATGCATCATCCTAGGGTCGCCTTTCCGATAGTGTCTGTCGAAAAGATAAAGCATATCCGTCTCAAACTTCTCACAATATCTGTCGATGTTTTCTCTTGTCTATGGAGACGTCAGTTACCATTCCATACTTTGTGAATTACGGTCCACCTTGTCTGCAGTAGGCAAGTCTATTTCTTTCGCGAGAGTGGCCAACCGCCGGAGTAGTATCGCGACCTGACGCCGACCTTCCTTTCCTTCCTTTTTGAGGCTATCTATTCGCGAGGTGTCGTCACGAGAAAACTGCGTGTAGTAGTCGATCAAATCATAAGCTGCTTGTGCTCTCTGGCGCTGAAGGTGAACAGTTTCTAGCTGTTCGCCTGAACAAACAGACATGAGTAACAAGTGTCACGAGAGAAGGGTTCTGAAGAACTTGCCAATGCGACCGGCCGTCCGACCTACTTCGTTCATCCTCGCTTCCATCGACACGAACGATGTTCCTACTGCCTAGTCGCCTTTCAGAAGGACTTACAGCGGACAACGAGATGTCCAAAGCGCACCTCAAATCCACGATTAAGATCAGACATCTTCTTGGAGTAATCCCTCTCCGCTACTCTGACACCCTTCTCCATCTGCTCGGTCTTCGCTTGGACATCTTTCCGAAGTGCAATGAGACGGTCGACTGCAGCCTCAAACGTGCTGATAAATGGCTTCGGATTGAATGCTGCGTTCGAAGATATAGCAAAACCGTAAGCTTGAGGTAAGAATCGGAGAGCCTTTCCACATACGCCCGGGATCCGCTTTTGATTGTGCTATGAGCTTCTCTGAGAAAGCCCCAACAAAGTCCTTGACATCGAGCTTGCCCTAGACTAATGTCAGCGCTCAACGGAGAAATGACACTATATGCGCGTACCTGGAACGTCTGAAGTCTCAACGCATCCCCCGTGGCGTCCAGGCTAGTTGAGGAGTTCATCAGGGTTTGGTAATCGCGTGGTAGGTCGTCGTTAGTCGTTGTTATTAGTAGCACATCAGTAGCACCTGCAACGGAGGTAACCGGCCCGTGATGTTGTTCTGTCCCAATTGCGCGAACCTCCTCGTCATTTCTGCTCAAACTGGATACAACAAATGGGCTTGTAACACCTGCGCATACGAGTTCCCGATAGCAAAGCAGGTCGTCAAATATTCAAACGTTTCTGTCCGCTTGGCTGCTCGCTCATTCATCCCTAATCGCTTAGATGACATCGCGAACAAAAATGACCCGGAAACAAGTGGATGATGTCCTGGGTGGCGACGAGGCGTGGAAACATGCCGATTCGACAACGGGTATGCCTCGTTCCGACAAACTGCTTCCACAACCACTTTGACTGATGAAACCCCCGAAAAGCGACCTGCCCCAAATGCGACAGTGATCGTGCTTACTTTTATCAGTTGCAGATTAGATCCGCTGACGAACCGATGACGACTTGTGAGTCCCTACTCTTTCCTATCAGCCAATCTTACCCGTCCCCTTGGCAGTCTATCGGTGAGTGGTCACGACTCAGATCTTTCTGTTCGCCCTTCATGCGCCTGCTTTGGTTTCCACAGTTGTACCGCCTGCACGCATCAGTGGCGCGAGAACTAGGCAATCTTCCTAGCCCGGGCCAGATCATGACAATTTACGTCTTTACGCTTCAAGGATTCCCCTGGGCTGTGCAACAGTCATCGTCCTGTCTCCCCGGCTTTCGGTGAAAAGTCCCCATGGGGTCTCTTACAGTACAGGCACCCATCAATCTCCTTGCCAGTGGGTTCGTTAATGATGCCCTTAATGTTGTGCATATTTGTGCTTTACAATACGCTCTCCTTCACATGGTGCACTACGCAACGATACCGAAAACGTCATTATTATTCGGTCGACTCCTTTAATGGAATAGTTCAGTCTAGACTATACATGTCTCGGTAACATGAGGATAATATTGAAGTGGCGGTCACCAGTTCAAGAAAATCCGTACGAATCTAGTTCAGCTGCTGACGTCCATTGCATCTTTTCCATCACCGACAACCTCGAACATGAGAGACCCCTGCTGCTCCTTCAGCCACTGCACACTACGTTTCTCGTCCATAAAATACGTGTAGGCGCGGCGAAGGTCATCGACGTCAACCCTCTCTGCTTTTCTTTTACGCGCCAGAACCTGGGCGCAGGATATTAAGTTCAGCCCATAGCGCAGAGTCGTTTGCACAGCCATTGACGTCAACACGCTTAGTGCATCCGCAGTAAGTGTTACATCCTCCTCTTCGCACCTGTGAATGAAATTATCGTAAATCAAATCGGCCTTGTCACCATATTACACCTCACTGACCGTATTTGGATAATTTGTTGGATTTCCTGTTCTTCATATGGTTTAGTGCTGACGATCAACACGCGATCAAGAAGGTCGACAGGCAACCCGTGTGGACTTTGAATTTTTGTTCCGCGTATGCGAGCCATTCCCCGGTTTGATGCCATAATTACCAACGGCGCTAGGTCGTTCTCAAGCGCACGGTTGAGGAAGGAGAAACACTCGATGTCAAGCATATGTACTTCGTCAATGAACAGTACCTAAGTTACCAGGGATAATTCGTGGAAAAGGGAGACAGGAACATGAATGCACACTCACTCCAGGTACAATTTCAGCCTTGCCTTCTTCACGCCACTCAGTAACTTTTGTGTTTATTTGGTCGCGTAGTTCTGCTTTGATTTCACCGGTATCACCGGCGAAGAGGGCGAGAAATCCTTGCGTTCGGCTGTTGATAACATCGATCTCATGCAGAGATACTGTATGGACAACTTCTTTTCGTTTCTGTATCTCGCCTTCGGGGCACCGGACAAATTTGGTCTAGTCCAGTTATTAGAGAACCCAGAAATGATGATGCAGAAGAGCGCACATCGGCTCCCATAGCATCGTAATCGCGCGAGCGTGCAAACGATCGGCCCAATTTCGAAACCTTTCCAGAAGCTTTGTCAATTGATACAATGTCGCCGGCCAGGACCTTTTCTTTGGAAAGGGAGTCTATCATTTTGGTTCCAAGGTCGTAGATCGTCTCCATGTCTGTCGTTTTGATCGTGAGTTTTCCTGTCTTGGTAGACTTTCAAATGATCAAGGGTCAGTATCGAGGCACGCTGCCGTTGGCGAGGGAGCGCACGCACACCAGTCAAACTTCGGTCGATCTGAATCTCCACGACTTCGCCTTCGATAATCTCTGTTTCCTCTTTGATGCGCACCCCAATACTACGTCGAAGTGCTTGCGTCAAGGCTTCTGTCTTGGACAGGGACCGCGAAAAGACCTCAGAGGAAGCGATTATCGTAAATGGCACATCGGAACCGAGGGTTTGTGCCATTCCTCAGGAGACAATCTCAGCATAGGAGGCAACCAAATAGTAAGAAATTACCAAGGGCGATGGCAGTCTTGCCTGTAGAAGGCGGGCCTGCGAACAACATGGCACGCCCGGCAATTCTGCCCTCCTGGACCATCTTGAGAATCATGCCTGCCGCCTTCCTAGCCTTTCCCTGGCCAACCATGCCCTGGGAGTTGGCGCGAGGTTCTAACCGGTCATCAAGTCCGAGGCCTCGTATGTGTGAATGTGCGCCTGGCAAGTGTCGGTGAACTCGGGATAGTTACTGAGAACTGAATATAATACCTATGCGCTCTACTTTCGTCGTATCACGCAACTCAGCAGCTACGGTAGATATTTGAGTTGCCTAGGTAGAGTGTTAAGAAAGAGTAATATTGCTGTAAGCGCATCGTACCATGCTGAAAGAGGGCTGGGGCTAAAGTATGGTGCCCACCCGTCGATTCGGGTTCAGCAACAGCCGGCACGTGATTTACACATAGTAACCACTCTGACTGCTTGCACCCATCAGTCACCGTGACTCTCCACCGTTGCGTCTCAACACAGGGAAAACGACTCTTACTCTATTTGACGAGTAGTTGTGGGAAACATGCTAAACGTTGCGCCTAGATCCTGTTCTCGGGTTATCATTCTCGCGCGCGGATCGGTGGACCCCCGTTGGTGTGTGTGGTCTGTCTGTGGCAGATTACCGTGTGCTTACATGTCCCAGGGCAGGCAAAGTCTATGTGCAGACTCTCGAGGACACAGGACACATTATCGCTATTTGGAACTACACTGACGGTCAGAACACGAATGGTGCAACGGAGAATCAATTACCATGTGTGGCGCTAGACCTCCCGTCGCGGATCGTATTCGTGCACTCTTACATGTACTGTAACCTGCTCATACACAAGCTCGTGTCAATCGTAGACCGACCTTCTGACAGGCCCCAACCTGAGCGCCACTGCTGCAGCCAATAACTGAGGCGTTGCGTATCCACGGACACCCTCTATATTCTTGTCATAGCACCATCGATCATTTGTTTACTTGTCCGATCTTACACACGGCATCTCAGTTAGTCCACCCACTGCCCTTTGGAGACTTGCTCGTCACCAGCGGTACCGTTCTGGGATCGCGCCCAAAACTTATTGTTGATTGCGAGTGCCTGAGATCCAGTGTGCCCCTCGTCGCTCCTGATGCTGATGCTCCCTTAGTGACCCTCGGTATCCTGGCCTAATTGTCCGGTCTATCACGTCTTAATGGGATGCGCTTCTGAGCCACCATTTGAAAAACCTCACACCAGAGGAGCATAAATAGCGGACGGTCTCGATAGCCCCACACCTCAACACCACCCCAGAGGCCTTGGAGCGTCCTTCTACTCTTCGCAACCTATTCCATTGCTTTGCTGGAATCGTCGCTATGACTCAGTCCCCATCTCATTTCGTTCTTCCTGATCTTTTCTCCCTCTCGAGCGCATTTCAGTATGCCTCCAACCCCTTCTGGAAGCGTGGTGCCATCGAATCCAGACGCTGGGTTGATAGCTATGCAGTTTTTGCTGATCGTCGGCGCGCATTCTTCATACAGGGGCAGAGCGAGCTGTTGTGTTCGCACTGTTACCCATACGCCGGCTACGAGGAGTTTCGTACTTGTTGCGATCTCGTCAACTTATTGTTCGTCATTGATGAACTCAGCGACGAGCAGTGCCACAGTGACGCTCGTCAGACCGGCGACATCTTTTTACAAGCCATGCGAGACCCTACCTGGTCCGACGGGTCGAAGCTTGCGCGAATGACGGCAGAGTAAGTTATTATCGTCAGATTGTTCGAGGATAGTGTCTAATTTTATCACCGAAAGTGTCCGCGCGCGGCTCATTACGGCCATCAAACCAAACATGTTCCGTCGCTTTCTCGACAATTGCGATGCCTATATCGATTCCGTCATCCAAGAGGCCAGTTTACGCGACCGCGGGGAGGTTCTCGAACTCGAGGATTACGTCCACCTTCGCCGCGAGAATAGTGCCGTTCGGGTTTGCTTTGGCCTAATTCCGTATATCCTGGGCATAGATCTTCCAGAAGAAGTCTTTGCAGACCCGATCTTTGAAAAGGTCTATTTCAACGCCGTGGACATGGTCTGCTGGGCAAACGTGAGTATATTCAGCTATTGACCGAGGGCTAGATTTGACCCGTTTTGAATTCAACTGCAGGACTTGTATTCCTACAACATGGAGCTTAGCAGGGGTTTGGAGGGCAACAACTTTATGACTGTATTGATGAAGACGCAAAACATGGGCATCCAGGCTGCGTGCGACTTTGTTGGAGGACACTATAAACAACTCATGGACGGCTTTCTCTCCGCAAGGAGTTCCTTGCAGTCGTTCGGGCCTGAAGTCGACACTGACGTCAAGCGCTACGTCGAGGCATGTCAGTATTGGCCGTCTGGTAACCTGGTCTGGAGCTTCGAAACGCCACGATATTTCGGCGCACTCCGCGATCAGATTCTCCGCACTCGCATCGTCCCACTCAAGCCTGTGGAGCCCGAACCTATAAAAGAAGAGTCGGAGGAAGAAGAGGATGATGAAGATGAAGATTAGTGTCACACCGTTGTGGAGTATATCCCCGATGTCTGTCATTGGCGCACCACGAGGACTCGTAGTTATTATTCGCCACGCTATTTGTTGTATACAGTTTTCTGTTGAAGTTCGCTGTCGATAATTAGAACCTACGGTAATGCCATAATGTATTATGTCAACAACAACCCACTGCATGCAGACTGCAGATCCAACCCGACCATGACTCCATTTCTGTTTGCCTCGCCCGACGGGAGACGCTCTTCCGCAGAGTCCATCTTCGGCGCCTTTATGATATATTGCATCTGTCAATACAACGCGGTGATCTGCTTCTCGCCCAAAAGTCGTTCGCTCTCCTCTCCCGATGCGACGACATCGAATGGGCGGCCATTTGGAAATTTGGCCTTCTCATCCTCGCCGCCAACGACCGCACCGACCAACCACACAGCTACGATGTGCTCGGGACGCCGAAACACATCGACTTTCTCCGAGTCATGATGCTCCGGCATCCAGAAGAGGTCCGCACTCAATTTTTCTTTCACTGCTCGGGCAGGGGGGTATTCGTATTATCCCCCGGGGCTAACTCATCATCTTTTTTCCATCGGGCAGCGCGAATCACTCGTGCGGGAGCTGGTATTGTCACTGGCTATGGCCGGACGGGAGCGCGACGCCCTCGATGAACTAGAGCTGTGCGGATCGCCTTATTATTATTTTTTTTTTTCTCCCTTACGTTTTTCTGCATCGCACACAACAACACACCAACTCAAGCCATCTAGCTACCTCCCATCACCCCCGTACCAAGACAATTCCGTCTTACATA
>Ga0193693_1000133_pt1 | contig 11542 bp, 5 predicted proteins | sample L3a2metaG_FD_144916 | JGI IMG/M metagenome (GOLD analysis project Ga0193693, IMG submission 144916) | Soil microbial communities from a riparian zone of the East river system, Colorado, United States - L3a2 | ecosystem: Environmental > Terrestrial > Soil > Riparian zone | place: USA: East River...
GCAAATGGAAATTTTTGCGATCAGTAAACCGGGGTTGGTAATTCCGGATGCAGAAATTCTTGAAGGCAAAGGCGAAGCAGTTCGTCAAAAAAATATTCTTGTTTTACCATTTGTAAACATGAGCAACGATCCTGAACAGGAATATTTCAGCGATGGTTTGACGGAAGAAATTATCTCTAACTTATCAAAGCTGAAAGACACCAATGTGATCTCACGTACCACATCGATGAAATACAAAAACACAACGAAGGATACAAAAACTATTGGTAAAGAAACGGGAGCTGATTTTATCCTGGAAGGAAGTGTAAGAAAGGCAGCCAATAATTTGCGGATCACGGCACAATTCATAGATGCATGTCGGGATGTTCACCTTTGGGCACAAAGTTTTCGCGGCACACTTGATGATATCTTTGATATACAGGAAGACGTATCAGTAAAAATTGTAGACGCATTACGATTACAACTGAGCAGTGAAGAAAAAGTTACCCTACAAAAAAGATATACAGACAATTCTGAGGCTTATCAATTGTATTTGCAGGGGATTTTCTTTTGGAAGAAAAGAAATGAGCAGGGCCTGACATTGGCTATAAAATTTTTTGAAAGAGCTTTGGAAAAAGATCCTGATTATGCTTTGGCATGGGCAGGTATCGCCGATACACTTAGCCTGATGGGAGAATACACGAATCTTTCAAGAAGAGATCTTTATCAAAAACAAATGGATGCAATTCATAAGGCACTTGCAATAGATCCACAACTTGCGGAAGCACATATATCATTCGCGATTTCATTAATGCTGAATGACTGGGATTGGGCAGGCGCTGAAAGAGAATTTAAATTGGGTTTGCAACTTGATCCTAAAAATGCTACAGGTCATCACTGGTATGCAGAGCTTCTTTTATTTATAGGTAAACCCAAAGAAGCATTTAAAGAGATCGATATTGCTGTAGAACTTGATCCTGTTTCGCAAGGAATATTAAAAGATAAAGGGATCTTTCAATATTATATGGAGCAATATGATGAAGCCATGGAAACTGCGTTGACAACGTTGGAAATCGATCCCGGTTTTGTTCCAGTTCATCGTCTTATTTCACTTGCTTATACGGGTAAAGGAATGTATGAAGAAGCAATCAATGAAACAATTAAATGGGGAAGCCTCACTGGCAATAAGATCAAAACAGATGTGGCACTTGCATATATTTATGCTGTATCGGGCCAGGAAGGTGAGGCAAGGAAAATTATTGAGAACACCGGTATAGAAAAAATGCTGAGCTCAAATGACTATCGTGGTGTTGCGTTAGTATATGTTGCGCTTGGTGAAACAGATGAGGCTTTTGAATGGCTTGAAAAAAGTTTTCAAAAGCATGAAGAGTCATTATGCAGTATTGGTATCGATCCCAAATTTGATTCGATACGGGATGATCCGCAATTTAATGAGCTACTAAAAAAGGTAGGTTTGAGTTCAAAATCATACTCGAAATCAACTAGCAAATCATAAACCCAAAATCCGAAATCTAAATTTCAAATTCCCCTTTCTCCCCCTATCTTTGCCGACCTCCATATAAAATGATGGAGCATTAAACTGTTTAAGAATCAACACTTATGGACAAATTGATTTACCTGGTTCCCGTGATGGGATTAATCGGTTTACTTTACACTTTTATCAAATTCAATTGGGTTTCAAAGCAGGACGCCGGTAATGAGCGGATGAAAGAGATCAGCACTTACATTGCTGAAGGCGCCATGGCTTTTTTAAAAGCTGAATGGAAAATACTTGGCTACTTCGTTGTTATAGTTGGAATTCTATTGGCTGTTATGGCCACTACCAATCCTCATAGTCATTGGTTAATTGCAGGTGCATTTATTGTAGGAGCCGTACTAAGCGCTACTGCTGGTTATATAGGAATGAAAGTAGCAACCAAAGCCAATGTAAGAACTGCGCAGGCTGCCCGCACAAGTTTGAAAAAAGCATTGTCAGTTTCATTCACCGGTGGCTCAGTAATGGGTCTTGGTGTTGCGGGTCTTGCTGTTTTAGGACTTAGCGGATTATTCATAGTTCTTAAAATGTATTTCGTTCCCGATGGCAGCGCTGTAAATGGGGAAGAAATGCTGAGAACGATTGAAGTGCTTACAGGTTTTTCTCTAGGCGCTGAATCAATAGCATTATTTGCCCGTGTAGGCGGTGGTATTTATACAAAAGCTGCTGACGTGGGTGCTGACCTGGTTGGTAAAGTAGAGGCTGGCATTCCTGAAGATGATCCTCGTAACCCTGCAACTATCGCCGATAATGTTGGCGATAATGTTGGTGATGTAGCTGGTATGGGTGCCGATCTTTTCGGTTCTTATGTAGCTACTGTTCTTGCAACGATCGTTCTTGGCCAGCAAACAATAATTATAAGTGGGGATGATGGAATTGGTGGCATGTCTCCTATTCTTCTTCCAATGTTGATCGCAGGTGTTGGAATTTTATTTTCCATCGCCGGTACATGGTTTGTTCGTATAAGCGATTCAGCAGGTATAAATACAAGTAGTGTTCAAAAGGCTTTGAACATGGGTAACTGGGGTTCCATTGTTCTTACTGCTATCGCTGCAGTTGGACTTGTTTATTGGATACTTCCAGAAACAATGTCGCTTCGTGGACATGAGTTTACAAATATGGGTGTGATGGGTGCTATTGGAGTTGGACTTGCAGTAGGCACCTTAATGAGCATCATCACGGAATATTATACGGCTATGGGCAAAAGACCTGTATTGTCGATCGTTCGTCAATCAGGAACCGGTCATGCAACAAATGTGATCGGTGGTCTTGCAGTAGGTATGGAATCTACATTCCTCCCTATTCTTGTCCTTGCTGCTGGGATCTGGGGTTCTTATGAATGTGCAGGATTATATGGAGTATCAATTGCTGCCGCTGGTATGATGGCAACAACTGCTATGCAATTAGCGATCGATGCATTCGGCCCAATTGCTGACAACGCAGGAGGTATTGCTGAAATGAGTGAGTTACCAAAAGAGGTTCGTGAAAAAACAGATGTGCTCGATGCGGTTGGTAATACAACTGCTGCTACAGGAAAAGGATTTGCAATTGCATCTGCAGCATTGACTGCACTTGCATTATTTGCAGCTTTCGTTGGGGTATCCGGGATCAGTGGTATCGATATTTATAAAGCAAATGTTCTTGCCTCATTATTTGTTGGTGGTATGATACCATTTATATTTTCTTCATTAGCTATCCGTGCAGTAGGTGAAGCCGCCATGGCAATGGTGGAAGAAGTGAGAAGACAATTCAAAACTATTCCAGGAATTATGGAAGGAACCGGAAAGCCTGAATATGATAAATGCGTTGCCATCTCTACAGATGCTTCCATTAAAAAAATGATGCTGCCTGGAGCTATTGCAATTATTTCTCCATTGATCATTGGGTTTATGCCCGGTCTTGGAGCAGAAGCATTAGGTGGCTTTCTTGCTGGTGCAACAGTGAGTGGTGTATTAATGGGAATGTTCCAAAATAATGCCGGCGGTGCATGGGATAATGCTAAAAAGAGTTTTGAAAAAGGCGTTGAAATTAATGGGGAGATCTACTATAAGAAATCAGAACCGCACAAAGCATCAGTTACTGGTGACACAGTTGGTGATCCTTTCAAAGATACTTCAGGACCTTCAATGAATATTTTGATTAAATTAATGTCGATTGTATCTTTGGTCATTGCTCCTACTCTTGCGCAAATAAGTAATGCAAAAAAGAGTGATGCAGCAGTATCGCAAAAAAATGAAATTAAACCCGTAGCAGTCGTAACCAAACCTAACTCTGCAAACACGGTTCAGTACAAATAATTAAAGAGTCTAATCAGAACCATTACTTAAGTCCTGCTGTTTCTACAGCGGGACTTAGTTTTTATATCCAATCAAACTTTCATCGTAACCTTTTAACCGTTCATCCGTCTTAATGTTAACCCATGTTAAAAAAAATTAAATTTGGCTAAGAATTTATTGTCGTACGAAATAAGTCGTATATTCGGGTTATAAAAGATTAAAATCATGGCAACTACCCGTTATATTAAACCCACTGAAAGCGAATTGGAGATCTTACAAGTTCTATGGAAAAAAGGCCTTGCTACGGTTCGTGAAGTGCATGAAGATTTAGCTGCATTGAAAGACGCTGGTTATACCACTACTCTTAAGCTGATGCAGATAATGAATGAAAAAGGTTTAGTAAAAAGAGATGATAGTATGCGTACCCATGTGTACCAGGCAGCAGTGAGTAAAGAAAAAACACAAAAACATTTATTAGGTAAAATGATCGATTCACTTTTTGGAGGCTCCTCTACTCAACTTGTCATACAAGCATTGGGTGAAAGTAAAGCCACTCCTGAGGAATTGGAAAAGATCCAGGAAATGATCGATAATTTGAAAAGCAAATAAGATTTGTATTCATGAACCAGGTAAACTTTCTGCAATCACTTGGATGGTCATTGATCAATAGCCTTTGGCAAATGGCTTTGCTCTGGGTGGTTTACCAGTTTATTACTGCTTCATTTCATAAGATCAAACCTGCACATAAAACATCTTTAGCAACGCTGTTGACCTTCTCTGGATTTGCATGGTTTGTTTACACTTTTATCACTTCACTTGTATCAGAAACAAACTCAATAACATCATTCTATAACACAGGATTGATCAGCAATAGCAATTGGAAATATTTTGCAAGTAAAATTTTACCATATGCATCGCTTATATATCTCGTGGTCTTAATAGCTCCTGTTTGGCAATTTATCCGCAACTACAGGTTTGTGCAAATGATCCGCAAGACAGGAATTAAGAAAATGGACGTTGCATGGAAAATGTATGTAAAGAGAACTTCAGTTGCTATGGGTATTGCGAGAGACGTGAAGATCTGGCTGTCAGAATGGGTAACCTCGCCGGTTACAATTGGTTATTTAAAACCGATCATATTGATCCCGGTTGCAGCAGTTAATAATTTAACGCCCCATCAATTAGAAGCCGTTATTCTTCATGAATTAAGTCATATATACAGGTATGATTATTTCTTAAATCTTATTCTGAGTTTTATTAAAACCGTTTTATATTTTAATCCATTTGTAAAACTTTTAGTAAAGAGTGTTGAAAAAGAAAGGGAACATAGTTGCGATGAAATGGTTTTACAGTTTCAATACAAACCAGGAGAATATGCTTCTGCATTATTAAGACTAGAACAGAACAAACATCGCCAAATGGTGATGGCTGCCGCTGGCAAAAATCACGACCTGTTACATCGTATTGAATCCATACTTGGTATGAGGAATAAAGGATGGAACCCTGCGAAACAACTTTCTATTGCTTTTCTTACCATGCTTGGTATTGCCTTACTTAATTTTTTTGTTTCTGTAAATAAACAAGAACCAAAACAAGGATTCTATACACTTTCAAACGAAATAAGCCCCTATTATTTTCTGAATGGTAAAAAAGTTGCTTCAAATAATTTTATTGCCAAAACGTCGACAGCTAAAAATAGTTTAAAGAAAAACACAGGAGTTAAGGATCTCGAAGATTTATTTAGCCCTGAAAATTTAGTTACAGATGAATCAATTGCTCCGCAATTTATGAGTGTCGGTTATTCAGCTCCTATAGTACCTGAACTTGCTCCGGACGAAGAATGCAAAGTGAAGGAAGCAGTTGATGCAACAAAGAAAATTTTACAGGAAAGCGAATGGAAGGCAATGGAAAAAAATTATGCTGATGCCTTTAGCGCTGCGGAAAAATCTCAGTTGAAATCAGAATATGATTCCGAAATAGCTGACAAGGTTAACTGGAACAAACTCGAAGATCAGCTCCGTCTCTCCTATTCACAGATCAACTGGGACGATGTACACCAGAAACTAAATACCTCCCTTTTTCAAATAAAACTTGACAGCGTACAGCAGCAGATCAACTTTAATCTGAAAACCTTGGTCAGTGTTGAAAAAGCATTGAAAGCAAATAATGTTACTGCAATTCCTGATTCTGATATCACTTTACAACTTGTGCAGGAAAATCAACAGAAAGCTAAAGATCAGCTAGCAATAATTAAATCAGCAAAAGTTAAGAAGATAGTTAGATTGTAGTTGTTACCAGCAACGAGGGCATTTCCCGCTATATTTATTCCCAAGTAAGAAACCGATCATCAATTCATGCGTGCCACGGCTCACCGTATTTAAATTAGTTGTAGTAAAATCATATGAATAGCCGATATTAAATGTATTGCTCACATTTAATCCTATCATAGCTGCGTAACCATCCTGGTAACGAAAACTACCTCCCACCCAAAGCAGATCACGATATTGAAATTTCACATTTGCTTCAGGTTGAAAATCATTTTTGGAAGATGCACTAATATATTTCACCATTATAGAAGGGATCGCATTAATATCATCTGTCAATAAAAACCGATAACCGGCACTCAGGAAAATATGCGGAATTAATTTTCCAGTTGTTTCAAACGCTGCATCATCTACAAATTCTAGCTTTTGAGGAATGACTTGTTGTGCTGAAAGACCAATAAAATAATCTCTTGAATAAAGATATAAACCGGCAGAAAGATCTGGTCGTATTTTAAATAGTTCACCGCTAATGGCCGAACCTGTTGCCGGATCTATTGGATCACCCGCGCCATTAAAATCATGCATTGTTCTGTCAATACTCACTTTCGAAATACCAGCAGCAAATCCTGCTGAAAGATTTGTGGTTGGACTTAATCCAATATGATATGCATAAGAAAGTGTCGATGTAAAACGATTGTAACTTCCTGTTTTATCATTTATAACAGAGAAACCAATACCATGATGTGGTTCTGCGGCTGTATAATTTTCCCAATAATATTTTCCTCTCGGGTTTTCGCCGGGAATTGAATAAGATGTTGCAGATGTTCTGTAATCTTTTTTGCCAAGTGGTGCATGAATTGTTAGATAACTTGTTTTTGGTGCGCCGGCTAAACCCACCCATTGATCCCTTGCACTTATTTTTACATCTGTATAATTTTCTATACCAGAAATAGCAGGATTAAGTATGTATTGGTTCAATACATACTGTGTATAATGCGGCTTTTGCTGTGCCTTTCCGGCAAGCATCATAAAACTAAACACACCGATAGTTAATATCTTTTTCATTTTATCTAACTATATCTACATAGCCAGCTTGCTTTTGCCGGCCATTTTTCGGATCAACAATATAATAGTAAGTACCAACCGGTACAGGTTTTCCATTTACAGTACCATCCCAAGGCGTTGAATAGCCTACTGTATAATAGATTCGTTGACCATACCTGTTGAATACTTCAACTGTGCATCCAGGATATGTTTCTAAAAAGGCAATCACCCACCTGTCATGGATATTGTCTCCATTCGGGCTAAAGATGTTTGGTATCTGGGGCTTCTTCAGCACTTTTACAAATACCTGGTCGCTTGAAGTACATCCTTTATCTGATGTCACCTTCATGGTATACGTTATATCATCAACAGGCGATGCAAGTGGATCTGGCGCATTTGGATTATTAAGCCCCGTTGGTGGTGTCCATAAATATGTAACCGGGAACCCTGCATTCAATGCAGGTGTCAATTGAACCACTCCTCCTTCCAACACGTTTTTATCGGGCCCCGCAAGTGCATTAGGTGTTGGGTTCACCGCTATTGTTTGTTCTATGTAATTGCTGCAGTTATTTGCTGCAGTAAATGTGTATCGAATCGTATGTACACCTGCAGTTGCAGTATTTGGATTGAAAAAACCAGATGAACTTACTCCCGGACCAGAATATACCCCGGTTCCTTGTAATCCATTTGTAATGCCAGCCTGGGTAATTTGGAATGAAGGTGCGTTTGAACATACTTCATTCAATTCATCAAATCGCAGACTTGGGGTAGCTAATAAGGTTATTGTTTTCGTTAAAACGTTCACGCAACTGATACCGGAATAAGAAACCATTCTTATTGTATAGGTTTTTGTTGCGGGTGTTCCGAACTCAGGATAATTATGGGTATATGATTTTCCCGGAGCCGGAACATCATCAGTTGTTTTGATTGTTGGATCATTTGTCCAATCCCAATAGATCTCGGTTTTAACAATGTTTCCAAAATCAACAGTCGATGCATCTGTAATTGTAACCATCTTATTACTGCAAAGGGCATTTGCATTTTGCACTGTAAAGTTTGCAAGTGGTATCGAGCCATTTACTGTAAACGTTTGCGATATCGTATCGGCACAACCATTGTTTGAAGCAACGATCAGGGTGGCTGTATAATTTCCCACGACAGTATAATGATGCATTGGATTTTGAATCGTAGAAGTATTTGGATTACCTGCATTTGCATTTGCATCCCCAAAATTCCAAAGCCATGCTGCGATATTTCCCGTGGAAATTTTACTGGTATCAATAAAAGGAGCAGACGGATCTGTCAAACAAACTTCCGGAGAAATAAACCCAGCATTAGGTAACACACCAACTATTATTGGTTGTGTAAAAACTGTACTAACGCATCCTGTAATAGTCTCAACCTTCAGTGTTGCATTGTATGAGCCGGATGCAGTATAAGTATGAATTTGTGGTGAATTGTTTGTTGCAGTAACAGCTGGACTACCATCTCCAAAATCCCAATACCATTTTGCAATTGTTGATCCCCCGCTAACAGTAGACAGATCATTAAATGCTATAGCTTTTCCTGCACAAGAAGGAAGATTGGTACTAAAATTTGCAACCGGCAGTTGTGTTAGAATAATATTCTTTGTGGCATTATCAGAAATGCAACCAATATCTGTAATTACAGAAAGTGCAGGAAAATACGAACCCGGCGCAGCATAAGTATGTGATGGGTTTTGTATTGAAGATGTTGTTGCGTCTCCAAAATTCCAGTTCCATTGAATGATCTGTCTTCCACCTGTATTAGACGTATCAGAGAAGTTGATCGGAGAAGAAACACAACCATTGCTGCTAAAATCAAATCCTGCCGTGGGTGGATTGAATACCTGCAGATCATAGTCAATTTCCTGTACACCGCTACAACCGTCACTCGTTGGGTTATTCGCAACTACTTTAATTGGATAAGTACCAATTGCAGAAATATTATACAGCGAAGGGAGACTAAAGCGATAAACCGTTCGTCCATTCACGACCCACGTGGAATCGAAACCAGGGTTATTGGTCGTTACATCAGGAATACCCAGTGTATTAAGAGCTGAACCAAATACCCATTGAATTTGTGTTGGCTGATAAGGAAGAACTATTCTGAAATAAAATGGTGTGTTTTTACAAGTAGCTGGAAAGTTTACAGTCGCATGTGGGTTGAGGATGCTTATAAACTGGTAGAGGTCTTTTACATTGGCTCCTGCCGAGTAACCATATGATTCTGCATCCGCATAACCATAAGCAAGGGCATTAAAACCAGAATCGGATGTTAATTTATGATACCCTTGTGCGACATTGGGAAGATATAAATAAGAATATGCCGGATCGCCAGGATGGGTAACCCAAGATGCAGAAACTGGAATTCCATCTAATTTAAATGATGAAATTCCTGTGCCACTATTTCTCATGATAACATGCAAATGATGTTGCTGATTTGAAGGAGCAGCGAGATTTGAACTTACCAGGGTTACATTATTAATATTTTGCTCAACCGGGTTTAGAATGATCATATCAGGGTCGAACGGTGACCCATTACCCGAACATTGTTGCGTTGTGAAATATTGAGCAACACTTATGGGTTCAGTTGCGGTTATTATATTAGGAGTATTATCTGAAAATTGATAATAGTTATTCGTAAATGATCCTCCGGGTATTAATGTTCCATTTAAATATACATTGGTAGAAGCTGTTTTCCTGATGATGCGAAAAAAATTTGTAGGACGATTATAACTTGGAATGGTAAGGTATTTTAAGCCCCAGGAGCCGGTTGGATATAGTTGTTGATATAAATTATCCGATGTACCAGCAGTAGCTCCGCACCCTATTGATATTTTGCCACTACCCGAAAACACAGCGATTCGTTTGCAGCCGCTACTTCCTGAAGCAACAGATTTAATTAATGAACCTGTCAGATCAGAACCATTTGTACCGTTTACTGTTCCCATCACCTGGTAGATCTGTCCTTTGTTTAGATTTACAGTGTAGGTGTTTCCACCTATCCATCCATTCTTAGTATTTGACGCCGGAGTGATCTCAACCGCTGTATTATCCTCTACGGCAATTATTGTGAAAAAAGAGTTTGAGTTCAACTCATTTGAAATTTGAGTAAAGTTGGTTGAGTAATATTCTTTGCCTAACACAGGAGTTGGCAGACATAAAGTGGCGCCGCTTACAGCGCTGCGGGTAATGTATGCATAGACTACTGAGTTTTTATCGGTAACTACCCGGATTGTACGCCCGGTAAATAACCCTTCATTATTGATAAAACAGGAGGTAGGAATAATTGCTGTGACTACCTGGCCGGCCGTGATAGTGCCAGATTGAAGTGTAGATACTCCATAGATCTCAACTGAATAATTTGTATTTACATCTGACGTAATGTAGAGTGTCATTTCAGGGTTGCCGCCACCAGACATTCCAACATGATAGCTATAGGAAATCCAGAACTCTTTTCCTTTATTAGAAAAGTCCTGGCTGAATAATAAGGCAGGTACGGCACAGCACAAAACGCCGGTCAGCAGTTTCTTAAATAGTTTCATTTATCCAATAGTCCTAAAAGGTCCAGAAAAGATTTACAAGTTAATAAAAAGCCGCTAAGAAGTAAAGGTTTAAAGTGATTTCCGAAATGTTCTTCAAAGGAGTGTTCATATAGACGACTTTACCGAACCCATCCTCTCACTTTTAGAATGATTTTTTTAAGATCCGGCAAGATCATTTTTAAATGCAGGGCCAAAAGGCCAGGACCACTCAATCATTGAAAGCTTACGACCCCATTTTTTGTCTGCCCATCTTCCCTTAACCAACAAAAGGGTATGAGCTAAGAAGCAACTGATTTTGACAGATCCTTTCAAACATTATCAAAAATCATTATTCTTTTCTTTAAATAAAACGAAAATGGAGCAATCTTCTGTTACAAATTGATTATTAGGCAATAAGTATAAAATATTTTTAGCTTCAGACTGATATTTAAAAAATGGATTTTAATAATTATACAGAGGTAATAAAATAACTCTAAAATTCTAGATACCGTAGTTTATCTTCTTATTATCAACATATTATTCACATTTACTCTAGCCCTTTATTTTGGTTAAATTGAAATGAGCAAAAAACTCTGAAATAGTAACCAATTTAGCAAACTAAAAAATAGTAATTCAGGGCAATTAGCGCTGCATTTTTATTAATTAAAAAAAATTGAGAATTAAAATGAGTTGGTGAATTCAGAGATTATGAAATAATAGAAGATCGAGTGATCAGGAATTTTAATTGAGACGGGCGCAAATTTAATCGTTGCTAAATCGAAGATCTATGAGAAAATTCATGGCAAAAAAATACCCCTGCCGAGCAGGGGGTAAATCTAATTTTTTATTGTTTGACTACTGGTGGAGCATGAATATT
>Ga0193693_1000134_pt1 | contig 11535 bp, 14 predicted proteins | sample L3a2metaG_FD_144916 | JGI IMG/M metagenome (GOLD analysis project Ga0193693, IMG submission 144916) | Soil microbial communities from a riparian zone of the East river system, Colorado, United States - L3a2 | ecosystem: Environmental > Terrestrial > Soil > Riparian zone | place: USA: East River...
GGCATCGATCGACATTTACTCGGTCTTCGACTCATGATGCGCCCCGATAATGACGAGCGAGCTGCGTTGTTTGAGGACCCGCTGTTTGAGAGAAGCCAGGAGTGGAAGTTGAGTACGAGCGCTCTCAGTGCCGGAGACCTATTCCGCGGGACTGGGTGTGTACCTGCTTTTTTGCATTTCTTTGGCGTCATAGGAATGAGAGCTGAGAAATCCGATGTCTAGATTCGGCGCACCATATCACGACGGGTACGGTATCAATTGTGAGGCGCTCTCTCAATCTTCGATTGCACTACAAACTAGCTAATCGACTCTCGTCTATCATTACCGCAGACCTCTCCGGGCCCGAGCTCATCAAGTTCGGTATCGAATCGAAGTTCTCTTGTACGGAGACATCCACGGCTCTATTCCAACACATGATTGTGTGTGCACTGCATGATATGAGAGAACTGTGTTTGCCTGAGCCAGAACCAATGCATTTAGATACTCATACTACTGCTCACTTGTGAATTTGCTATTCCATTACACCACTACTCATACATAGATGTAATAGTTAATAGTCAAACTTTCACTAGAGTTGTGCACACATGTTTGTGCACTGTTATATGCCTCCTTGACCACCCTTCTGCAGACCTGAGTGCCTGAGTAATATCAACTGACTGACTGATTCCTGCCATTCTCTACTCAAATTTTCCATCTTCAAGATCCTCATAGGTAAGCCAAGCACCAGGCCTTTCCCCCAGCTCAGCAGCCATCTTGCCAACCAGTGAGTCAGCCCCTTTGCCATTGAGGAAGGCCCTACTGGATACAATGTACATGGCATGCTGGCATCGGGTGAGCATGACATTGGTACGACGTGTATTTGCCAAGAATCCTAGTCCTTTGGATCGGACTAGAGATATGATGATAACATGGTCCTCATTACCTAGTTCCGCATGTCAGTCATATGAGTGATTCTCGGGTGCACGCGTTGTGCGCATGTATAGAGATACTACAATACAGACCTTGGAACGAGTCAACATTGAAACACTTGTCCTCCCAGTTGAGATCTTCTTCCTTCAAGGCCTTTTCGAGTGCACTCCGCTGGGCATCGTATGGGGTGATAATACGATATGAGATGTTTTCTTCTTGAAGATGTTTTGCGAGAAGTATAACTGCATCAACCTCCTCCTCATTCTAGAAGATTTGCGCGCATCAGCATCAAGACACGGTTGGCGGCAGCATATGATGTGCGATGCTTAAGATTCAAGTGCCACACTTACATGTGAGCTTTTTCCGTCATTGTCAAGTCGTTCGATCCCATTCACGTCGATGAACCGGCAGGCGATGGTACTCGATGGAACAGTGTGGCCTGCATCTGATAGGAGTAGGCCGTCGTATACGTGTTGTGATATAAACTCCCCAATTTGCGGGGGCATCCGATCTGGAGAGCTAAATCAACAAGTTGCGCGTGATGCGTCAAGATCCGGTATATGCACATTGGGTATCAAGGAATGTGAGAGACTCCCTCAAGTGCTCGAGTTCGAAAATTGATTGTAAGTTCCGCAAATCGTCTTGTCCGTGAGGCGGCACTACAAAACGTTGAGTTTCGGGCAGCGCGATAATGCTGCAACGACTTACACTGCTTGTCGTCTCCGACAAAACATATCTTTCGCAGTGATTTTCCGAATGTCTTGAAGAGCGGGACATATTGTCCTACCTCAATTTGACTCGCCTCGTCAATAATAACATGTACGATAGGAACAACTTGAGTAAAGCCAGCAAGTTGAACTTTCGGATTTGAGATCATACTGAGAGTACATAATATGACTTGAGTGCCTTGAAGAGCTTTCCGAATGGGGCCCGGCTTGGAGAACTTGTCCGAAACAATAATATTCTCCTTGATTCTTCCATAAAGGTGTTCGTGCCTGGATAACATAGTTAGAATAATGACGCGTCAGTCAAAACTCACTACTCACCACTCAAAATGAAAGTTGTGTGAGACGAGTAGTTTGAAATCGAGGAAGTCAAGCTTTGCTAGCTTTTCTGCAATGTTTTTCACAGCAACATTGGACTGAGCCATTAGCCAGATGCCCTTCTGTCTGGCCTCAATCATAGAAAGCACATAAGTGGCGATGGTAGTCGTCTTCCCGGTACCCGGAGGGCCCTGGATGAGAGTGATATTATCATCGAGCGAGGATGAGAACATTTTGGTGATGGCAGAGCGCTGAGACGTATTGAGCGGTGCTTTCGGATGTGTAATGACTTCTATGGCAGGGGGATTAGGGGGAGGAGTAAAGGGCCAGTCGACGGTTTCAGAGGGTTGCCAAATAGCTTTCATCCAATGGTTCTCGAAAAGGGGTAATGTTCCCTGGAGCATGGAAAGAAGAGCGTTACCGCACTCAAGCTCCGCCTGGGTGGGACCATCTTTCCCCGTAGTAGTTATCGAAGCTATACGTTTACCCTCCAGGTTGCGCTCCACATCCAAGCCAGCAACCTTGCCGCGAACGTTGCTTGCGCCACCAGGGAGTGAATACGACGCCGCCGAGCCATGAGTCACGGTTACTCTAACTCGCTGAAAACTATCAGGTCAGAAAGACGTCTTTAGATAAGCGTTGAATACTTACCGTAGAATTCCGCGTTATGCGATTGGCATAGCGTTTAGATACGGCCTCCATTTTTTCTTTTCTAGGGTCCCATCGAGTCTCAATCTCATGGGTGACTGTCTGCGGTTTCATATTGTCCTTTCGTAGCATGTCATATGCCACTTTTTGTAGAACATTCAATTCCTTGTTGAAGCGACGTGGTGAGATGCACGGTATAATCAATTTGACGACGAAGGAAACGTCTTACATCTTGTGAGAATTTTGCGGTATCAACCTTCGGAGCTTTATAGAACATTTCTCTAATGGCTTCGAAATCATATTGGCCGATAAAGGAACAGAGCCATGCGCGCTGGACTAGATCTGTCAAGTCTTTGTGCTTGGAGGAGCGATAGATCGTGTTTTCGAAGGCGCGGTCTATGTTCTCTGACCAGATCGGGCACGCATCAGCTATGACGCTCTGGACCGAGAGCACAACAGAGCGATCCGGGATTCGAAGTGCCGACTGTATGTCAATTGCGTCAGTGAGGTGGAGGTGGAGGTGGAGGTGAAGGGAGAGTGCGATGTTTGCGAGATCAAATGCGTAAAGTGTACAGAGAGGGTGGCATAATAACTCATATTCGAGTAGTTCCCGGCGTTCGACGTTTCGTGGAATAGTGCCGCTGCTAGTGGCGCCATCACAGTATGGTATCGAGCTATGGAATTTTATGACGAGGACCCGTGTATCGAGTGCACAGGCCAGAGCTGGCAAGCCGCCTGACTGTGAATAAGCCGGAGAGATGCCCACTGAACGGGGAGAGTTTCCATCGGGCCCAAGGAGCCACTGGAGGTGGTTCGGTTCAAGGTCCTTTTCATGCACGACACGTGCTTCAATATGATCGATGTCCTCGTCGATGAGGTTTTGGTTGAACAACATGGGCTGGGAGGGTGTAGAATTATGAGGCATGTGGATTGCTGAGGGATTGAAGACCAGGGATGATTTTCGTGAAGATGGGGGGAAGAGGCAAGACGGGGGGATAGTCGTGGTTGCGGAGCAAGACGACTAAAGTATTATCGATTGGAATGAGCGCAGCACGGAAGCAATTCGGACTCGTGGTGTTTACGTCTGTGCTTACCGCCAACATGGGGGATCCATAGACGTCGTGGCCAGCATGGAACGTTGGAACCCTGGATTTCCGAATTTGGTTTCGATCAGAATATCACGAGACTTGATTGCGCCCAAACCCGCATTTATTTGCTAATACACGTAAATTTGACAATTGGGCGCAACTTGATTTGATGGACATGACCTGTAGTCGTGATGGCCGTATAACAGTGTTAACTCACTAAATCAACCCGAGCGCATGAGTTCTCTTAGCATAACGATGTCAAAAAGAATGTACGCACGCAGTGGACACTGGCTGTACCTTAGCACCGCGGCGTAGCCTGGAGGGTTGGCACGCCTGCGGATTACAGTCACAACCCCAAAACGCCCCGGCATGTGCTTTGGAAACGATAATATTTCGAATGGAATGCTACGCAGAAACAGGGAAGTTGGCATGCGCAGTCGGAGTTGGGACATTTGCTGCGGTGCTCATCTTGAAAGAGATATCGCTTCGCCGCAGCAGGGCGTCCTCAGAAGCCTTTTGGCCTTGATACGTGCTATGGTGATGAGAACATAGACAAAAAACACGTAGTATGAACTCACCTCGTTCGTCATAGATCAGCCTCCCAACCTCATGAAAGATCACCTGCGATCGGGGTCGCCAATTAACTATCTGCACCAAGTCCATCCGCAGTGGATCAGATTGTGAGATTTGATGTGCTCTCTGTATAAACCACTGCAAAACGACCACATCAGGTGACACGGAAGGTCGGTGAGATATAGAGAGTCCAGACAGTGAACCGTTTCGATACGCGCTGAGAGACAACACGAGAATGAGCCCTGGTGAAAACAGCGTCCCATCTTCTCAGCATAAAAAAAGGCATACTGACCACGAAACAAATCCACTGTACGTCTCACATCACCAACCACGCAACCTGGAGGTATTGGCCAATTAATAGGAATGCATTAGATGGACGTCGTGAACGAGGTTGAGGCCGTTGTCGTTGAGCATTGAGAGTCAAATCACTGGCACTTGCGCGGCGTCGGGCCGCCACCTTGCCTAATACCACATCCGGTGCGCTGTACTTGCTCGTCGTTCCGTTCAACCCATGGCTACTCCCTTCTTGGTCGGAATCGGCGCCATTGCCGCTGGTCTAGCTGGCCGTCATATACTCCGTCGCAGAGCTATGGGCGCAGCAGATCAATGGGTCAAAGGCGGCTTCAAATCCAAAATGGACAGGAAGGAGGCTCTGGCAATCCTTGGCCTCAAGTGCATATACCTGTTCTCGTCGTCATCATCCCATCCCAGCTAATCAAAATCAATTTCTGCACAGGGATGGCCCAACACTCAAACCGAAGCTGAAGGAGGCGCACCGCCATATCATGCTTTCAAACCACCCAGATCGTGGTGGAGCGCCCTACCTTGCTAGCAAGATCAACGAGGCCAAGGATTTGCTAGACAAGGAGCTTCGGGCTCGGTAGCATCGTGCATGTATGTTACTCCCTTATACACTCTGGGTAGGTCGCTCTCTCGCACCTTTTTCACTGTCTTTGCTTACCCGGCAAAAGTTCTTTATGCATTTGCTAGACGTATTTGCTATGTATAAACACCATAATTCGCCTCCATTCACATAAATACTATTCAGCGCCCGAGTCGGTATGAAGTGTTTTTGATGCCGGGGCCACCGACCATTCAGCTACGAGCACCGTCGAAAGCACACCTTTAATATCGTATTCCTTCCCGGAGACCACGGAACGGCAAGCTGAGGCAGCTCTTGGGTTCAACACTCCCTTCGTCCTATTTTTTACCGTCTTCACAGTTTGGACACACTAAGGCTGCGACACGCACCAGCATGATGACTAAGCAAATATTTGACGTGATCAATCCAATCCGCATCTTTGCGTTCATTATCTGGGATTACGGGACAAACTTGGGGGAATAGACATGACAGAGTTCGGGCCGTCAAAACTGGGTACCAGAGCACAGTATGTATGACAGATCACTCTCAAAAACTGATAATCACATCGCATAGCTGGGACGACGTATACGACAGGGAGGTGGCGAACTTTGAGGAGACCGGAGATGAGGGCGAGATTTGGTGAGTCAAATTTTTTTTTTCAAAAAGGAAGAAGGTCTTTATCCAATATGGCACGCGCTATTGCGCAGGTTCGGCGAAGACAGCGTCGAGAAGATGGTCCACTGGACCCTAGAAAATATCCCCATAACCTCACATGCTCGCATCCTCGAGATCGGAAGCGGAAACGGAACACTGCTCTTCGCGCTCCACGAGGCTGGGTACTCAGCTTCCCACCTGAGCGGCATAGATTACAGTCCAGACGCCGTCAAACTTGCTCGCATGGTAGCCGTAGCTCGTTCTCATAATAGCGAACTGGCGGCAACTTTCCACGTCTGTGATTTTATCTCAGAACTCCCGCCGCCACCTCCTGCTAGCCCCGCTCCTTCCGGACAGCTCGATGCCGCCGGTGTTCAGGGATCGTGGGACCTTCTGCTGGATAAGGGCACTTACGATGCGATCGCTCTTGGGGAGAAGGACGAGTCAGGGAGATGTCCAGTTGCAGTATATCCCGTCCGGGCTTCGGAATTGCTGAGAGAAAACGGATTTCTTTTAATCACTTGTAAGTCGCAAGATAATCAGGTTATCTTTTGACGGACCCATTGGTCGTAGCTTGCAATTTTACGGAAGAGGAGTTGAAGGCGATATTCATTAACCCAGAAACGAACTTTCGTTTCCAGTGAGGCGTTCTCTTGTAGCTCGACTGAAGCTGACGGGACATGCAGTTCACATGTCAAGCACCCATCTATCTCCTTTGGAGGGCAGTCTGGCAGTGTCTACACCACCGTGGCATTCAAGAAGAGATCCTCGGAGTAGACCTAAGCTTATTCGTCATTGTAGCGTAGGTATGACATCCAGTCTTTTTCGTAGAGTATCTATCGCGACAGCACTGGCCCATTGTACGAATTCCTTTTCGGAAGTCTTCTTCATCTCTGCTAGAAAATAGACGAGACCCATGACCAGTGCCTGGACCCGCGTTCCTTTGATAAAAATTTCTTCAATAGGGCCCTTACTGCGCGTGGGTGGCAAATCAACCCCTAAGACTGGGGATGATACCTGGCTGCTTGCGAAAAGCTGGTGGAAGAAACACAAGAGAAAATCGCGGGTTCGCGGCTTGAGAACTGTGAAGTCCACGGGCTAGGATCCATGGCTCAGTTGGACGAAAGTTTGAGCAATCGATAGGACTTACTTTGAATATAGATAGCGCTACACAGTCTTTGGCAACCCACCACGCATACGCATTCGCGATGTTACGGATCTTGGTCGAAGAGATATTTCTCGCCTCGGAACCTTCCTCGTTGTTTTTCAAGTTTTTGAGGACTTCCGCGCCGCCGACCGAAGCCTCCCCGAGGTCACGTAAGAAGTCCCATAGACAAAACTGTAGTGTAATCTTATGCGAGTGGGAGGTCCGGCAAAGATGTTGGCAAACGAATGTGTAATAAGGGTTATAAACCTTTTCCTGTAGTCGAGAACTTGGGATCAGAAACAGTCTTCGAATTACCGGGTAAACAATACTCACGTTGCCGCAACAGTTCACAAGCACACGGACGACTTCGCGTTGCTGTACCTCTGTCAGGTTCAACTGGGCGAGCCGCTCACAGGCATCGACGTAATCCTGTCCCGTGTTAACAACTTCGAAAACAAACTCTTGGTCGGACGTACATCGCTGCTCATGAGGACAACAAATATACTCCGCCTTATATCTGTGTTCATCCCTTGCCTCTTTGCAAGTCTCAATAAAGCATTCTCATCGGACTTTTGTCTTGTCGATGCACGCTTCGAGTTCTCCTGTGCCTCCACAAGTGGGTCGCCGCTCCATGCTGCGCCAACGAGCCACCATTTGCCTCTCGTTTCCGCTGAGTGCAAGTCGTCCAAACTCACTCGCAGTGAATCGTGCGGCATCACTGGACGTTGGAGTTAATTTTACATGATAGTGTAAACAACTGGAACAACCCACGATGTCTCGTTTTACCGAGCCCACCCAAGAACTTCTTCAAATGCTCGGTGATGTTACCTTGTACTTGCCGCGCTGCGGCTTGCTTGATTTTGTTATTCTTCAAGTTGGTCAACGTCTCCAACATGAAGCGTGTTCTCGAACTATAAACGGAGCTCAGCACGAGAATGCATGTAATTGAGGTCAAAGGATACCGTACTTGGAGGGTTTTTCCACCCCTGACGTTTTACTCTGTACAATCTGGACAATGTCTTTCAGCGCACTAGGATCATCCTGTCGAAGTTGCTGCCCAGAATCTCAGAGCAACTCAGTGATAGCGATAAATTCAAAATATCAGCACATACTGCGTAGGAGCTTGAGTAAAAGCTCCACCACGAATTCCGACAACTCCGCGGATAGAAGGTTACGTATTATATCATAAAGTAAGACGCAGGAGATGACTTGAAAGTTGTACAGCTCTGACAGGAGAACTATAAGGTTGGAGCATTCCTTTCCTATTGGATCGCTCGTTGCGTCGTGGGCGGCGGCAGTAGGGGAAGACAGGACACTATATTGATGCTCGTAAGAAGAGACAGCGTTCTGCACGAAAAAGGCAGCTCGAAGTGAGAGTTGGTCGCAACACCTGACAAAGAGGGTGTCCCTACCGAATTCGACTCCCACAAGCCTATGTAAGCTTGATATCAATGCGGCATGGAGAATAACGTAGGAATCTAGCAACGCAGAGTGAGCAGATATACTCTCGATTACGAACGAAGTGATAGACGCTGTCACATCTAACGGAAGATGAGCGAAATGGTCGAGGATATCAGATGAAACATTTACCGTGTCTACGGTGTTCTCGGTACAACGCTTCGATATCATCGACTATGGTGGCAATGTTTCGCTCACTCAATCTGTTCGGCATCCACGTTAGCATTTTGTTCATGTGGAAGAGAAGACAGTTACTTGTTAAGTAAACCCTTGAGTTGGCGGGTCAACTTGACATTTGTCTCTACTCCCTTAGAATCTAGTTGTTTCTCTCTGAGATGAGGCGGGACATAGTGTGAAGCTCCTGCTATGTGACTAAGTCAAGTATGTGTATCAAAGGGACGGTCTGGGCGTGCCTGAAGAAGACGGTACGGGAACCGGTCGAAAATCCGGAGACAAGGCAGGCTCTGACTCCCCATCGCGGTCGGCTGAGTCGAATGTTGTATCTTGAAACCCACGCCACTCCTCGAGTTCAGCGGATCTGCTATCATCAGAATATCTTCTTTCGTCTTCATCTTGTTCACTAAAATCCAGCTCCGATTCGGAGGAATGGCCTGAACCATGAGAGGAGTGGCCTAGGTGTTTCTGGAGGTATATGGTAAGTGCGTCTCCGACGGAAGCCTGTAACCTAGCACACACCCTGAGCAGAAGTGGGGTAGTAGCATCGAGGTTATCCAAAATATCTGGGGCCATAATTCGAGACCGTGACGCACGAAGCAAGCAGCACTACTCACCGCCAAGCCCATCATCCACAATGTCCTTAAGGTAGCCAGGCCCGTTTGTTGACCTCTTCCCTGAGGTAAGTTTCTGCTCAAGCAAGGCAATATATCTGTCCTCGTCCTCTTCTTGCTGACTGCGCGGCAATGCAGGGTAGGTTACTGAACTAGATGAATGGGTTCTTGAAGACGCGACAGCTCTCGTTTTCTTCGACGTCAGTCGAGATGAACTCTCGGAGAGGCCCTTCTCGGATTGCCGCCTTGAACTTTGAGGCGACGGCTGTCGAATGACCGTCCTCTTCTTAGGTGAGGGCGAGTCAGGGTGGGGCGAAGTAGCTAGACGTTTTGAGTCGGTGCCCGTTGATGAGGAGAAATATTCAGCCTTTCTTCGTTTCTTCCCTTCACGACTTTGCTTTCTGGCTTCCTTCCGACTGATTTTTGGTTTGCGCAAAGAACTGCGACTGTGTCGCGGTGTAGGAGTCGCATCTAATAATGTGATATTTAGCAAGATCGGTTGGTGGACATGTGTATTTCCATCACCTGGATTCTCATCGAGTTGATCCAGCAAGCTCTGGGGGAGTTGCAAGCCAGTGGGACGTGACCGCATCGCGGATTCGGAGGAGGTAGACCGGGCCGTGAGAGGAGGCTGTACTACTTGCTGAAGATTACTAGCTACTAGTACTGTGACCCTGCATCCTGGGTTCTGTTCGAGCGGGTTCATTTGGCCAGCTCCTAATGCCCAAGATCACCCTAAAGACTCACACGTACTGGAACGTACTAGTCAGGCTGACATGCATCAATGTTCGCTTGTCAGTGATTGGGACTCAGGACATGGGCACAATCTCATTAATACAGTATTAGGATATTACGCTCAATTCCCAGGAAAACTACATCCCAGTTCATTTCCATGAAGAAACATCACGACGTTCTGGCCGACAGGAACCTGGGTCAGGCTCGTGGTCATGTAACGTTGAGTGAGAATGCGCTTAAGAGAATTTGTGACCGGGATTCGCGTTTTTCAAGATCCAAACAAATATCTATGACTGGCCGACCAGCCTCCATGCTTTCACGGAGCGGCAAGTTCCAAAGGCACTCTTCAATACTGAACCGCAAAAGTAGCTGGAGAAGCAGCCTTATCCATGTAATCCCAGTTGTTGTACAACAAGTCCCAGGCCATCGGGAAAACAGTCGGTTCGTTCGTAGATTAGTCCAACATGACACTAGCCGAACGAAAAGTATTATGATCCATCTCAGCCTCAAGGGCACCTTGCTATAGGGAAGGTGCTATGGTGAGTGAGAGCTGAGCGGAGCTACTAGCTAGCTGCTCCGATATTAGCGGATAGATTATGGTCAGGAATCTCAGGATGCACTTTTCTACTGCATCCCCAAGTTGATCATTGATCATCCAAAAAAACGGAGCTGCGTAACAGAACGGTGACCATTAGAACCGAAAAAATCGGCTCGCTGCGGAATCCGTGGCCTTACTTCAGGGGATACTATACGCAAGCCACGTCTCCTCGACCGCCTTTCCCGGACCCGGACCAACAAGGTCCCTTACGAGACTAACAATGACGGTTTTGACCACGCATCCCGACAAGATGATGAGGCTGGTGAAAACCGGATGACAATCTAGCACCACTATTTCAAGATCTCGGAATTAGCCCAAAAAAACGTCCTTCACAAGGTCCATGATACGACGACGAGGACGTACCACGTAACCCAAACCCGGCAGACATTCCCCCCAGCAAGTTGCGGACTAGCCATGTCCGATCGAGGACGTCATCGTCCAAGAGATGCCAAAGCGGACTTTCCAACGGCATTTTGTAAACGTATGCGGGAGGAGCCGTGTCCTTCGGAACTTGGGTTCCCCAGATGGATAGAACAACGAGGAGCAAGAATTTGAGGAGCGAAGAGTAGAACAGACACAAAGATATGTGTGAGTATCTAAACCGTAGAAATACACCCAGAATAAGATGAGATATTGTGGCTGCCTGCAAAAATGCGAGTCACACGTACCCGAACTGTTGCCGGATGCTAGATGGCAGAATCGCGCGTTTCCTCCATCTCGCGATGCGATCGAGGCTTCTGAGTAAGAAGACGGACGCCAAGGTGATCCCTCCGTGGAAGGAAGCCGTTTCTGCAAATTTCAAAATTAGCATCAGAAAACGAACTTGAGAACAAAAAATAAAAAAGCAGGAAGTACCACGTACCGACGAGGCAGCCCAGTAGGATATGCATGAAAGCAACGGCAGCTTCTTCAGACTCTGGCTCTCGCAGCAAGCCATTACTATGAATCCCGCCTTGAAAAAATAAAACCCAGGTCGATGTGAGCAAGTAAGCTCCGAATATCAAAATGGCGGGTATGAGGCGGAGACTCCTC
>Ga0193693_1000135_pt1 | contig 11521 bp, 9 predicted proteins | sample L3a2metaG_FD_144916 | JGI IMG/M metagenome (GOLD analysis project Ga0193693, IMG submission 144916) | Soil microbial communities from a riparian zone of the East river system, Colorado, United States - L3a2 | ecosystem: Environmental > Terrestrial > Soil > Riparian zone | place: USA: East River...
GTCTAGTTTCCATCGTTGAGACTCGCGAGCGGAATAACATTGTCGAGGGGCGGGAGCGGGGTCGGGGTCGGAAAGAAAATGGATGTGCTGTAGATAGTCTTTCTTGGGGGCGGTAGCGAGGTGTCTAGATACCTGGGAAGTTCTGACGAGTCGCCAGGGGACTGGCACCCGTACCCCTCGAGAACGCAAGAGGGTAGAAAAGGCCCACATCATTGAAAGGTCCCGAGGTTTAGAACCGGATGCCTTGCCTTCGATGGCCAGGACGCTTCGCTGCTGCCCACCCCACGAGTTCTATATATATGACTCCGTGGGTTGACATTCTAGATCATGATGCGATGCCACACTCTGCCGAGGGACTCGACAAGATGCCGCGCAGTCGATGCAAAAGTAGTACCAGGCAACTCACACTCTGCTTCAGAGGAACGTATACAAACATCGCACCAGTCTGGACAGGAATGTTTACGAGCAGGAGAGGCGAAAAGGGAATTCCTTCTCAAAGACAGGGAAGGTTCGCATCTGGCAGCAAAAAAAACTTCCAAGTGATGGATCCCGGCAGCGTTTGTGAACCGGCTATCGGGCATTCCGAGACAACTCAAAAGTCGAATGAAAATTAGGGGCACGCGTCTCATACCAGAGCAGAAAATTCTCGGTCCCCTGTGAGGATCCATGACCACGAGAGCACCACTGGCAGCTCGCAAAGTACCGGGCCAGTCCTCTCCGAGAATGGGGTATGAAGGATCGAATGGTTCTTCCCGAGCCGATATCGAGGTAGGTCAATCGCTCGAGCGCGGTGGAGCATGGGCCCGAGGAAATGGAACACAGCTGAGAAACCTGGGCATTTTCATTTTTGGCCTGTGCTTTGTGATGATGAATAACCTGTTCTTAGATGACGTGCAGTGGCGAGAAAAGGGGATGACAGACGGGCATAGTACCACGAGCGGTAGTTGGACACGCCGCCAATATTGGAGGGTAAGTCTGAGCTTCCGGGACGTCGAGCGCTATGGTCGTGCTCCTCTCTGACATTGCGCCACCATTGCGTATATCGGTCGATTAGAGGGACCATGGCTGTGCTCCCAGGAATCATCATATGAGTGTTACGCCCAAGGCTATCAAAGAGGCCGAAGTGTTCAAGTTCCCATGGGGAACAGCGACAAGCTGAACCAGATTTTCACCGTTCGGACTTCTCCGAGTTCCAACCATTCTCCTACCGCTCTCCTGCTTTGCATCGCTCTTTCCAAATCATCATAATCTCCAAATCCATTGAATTGCGAATAACAATTCAAGTTGCTCAGCGAGGTGGCAAAGATGACTACCTCTAAACGGCAACTCTACAGTGTGGGAAACTATGCAGTGCCAGTACCGGCACTGGCATGCACATTACCAAGCTTATCGCAATTGAAGACTTTTGAAAACACCATCGGGGTGTTCTGCTAAATCTATTACGCGGTAACTTAGCTCCAGAACGGTGACTGAAGATGCAAGAGGCGTAATATTCACACAACACTGGCAAAGCGAGCATTCACGAAGCTATCAGCTTCAAGGGTCAGCTTATTCAACGCCGGCCTGAAAGCGAGGAACGCTGGGCTATCGTCGAACCTGCCCAATTGAATTTCCACATCATAATCATGACACGAACTCGCACATTAGTCGCGCGTCAAGCGTCAAGCCCCAGAATTCCATCATCCTGACTAGTAGACGTCCCGTATGTGTACACGCAATTTCTTTCTCACCCCGGGCAATTGGCCTGCCAGTGGTTTGTACAGTGTGGATGGTCACTGGCAAAGAGCCTGCGCGGGCATCGGCAATCATACTCAGATGTCAATTCATCAGTGTCAGGTCGCCTTGCAGTCTCTTGTTACTTTGCCTGCGTGGGAACGCTTTCGGTATTTTCGCCTCAGGAGGCTGCTGTATCGCATCTAGTGTTATCGCTGATGGTAATAATCATAGCTTCGCGCGGGTGTGACATTTGTTGGTGCCGGTCGAAGGCCATTGTAGGTGAGACTCAGACTGTTGCTTCTCCGAATCCGTCCACCGATTCCCACATGAACACATGTATAAGACATGATACAAAGGACTTTCTACAACTACATGCTGCAATACAGTACTGTAGTTTGCTTTAAAACCGGGGCCTTGGTCAGTGGCACAAGCAAGGCCAGAAAACAATACAACAAAAGGCGTGTTGACCATTAATTTCTACAACCAGGGCAGATGGAACACGGTGCGAACAAAATCATGCAGGCGGTGAGGCGGGACGAATTGGGGTGAGGTGAGGGATGAATTGGCTGCACCCAAGAATTAGAAAAAAAATAACACTTCAAGACGTGAGATTTCGACGAGAGTACCCACCGAAAGTTATTAGATCGGTTACACGAACAACCCGCGGCGGTCAAAATCGAGACCGTCTAGGCGATGACGCAGCCGCCATTTCCTCCGGCATCTACGGGAACAGCGGGGGTGAGCTCTTGCTCGGGCACATCGGATGTAGATGTGGTAGTGAAGTAGGATGTGAAGAAAGAATCCATTGATGTGTGTGGTGTGTAGGTTGAGATTGTTGAGATGCTATGAAGTTCTCTGAGGATCAAAGGCTCGCTCGGGCTCACCTTTTATACATTGCAAGCCTCAGAGCTCGGGCGCTTAGCGACATCACAAGAATAAAGGAGTCACGTGTAATACTCACACCCACGAGACAATTGGGACAATGATGGGCGTCAGGCCGGTCATAGTAGCACAATAGCCAGAGCAGGCAGGAGCCTTGCAAAGACAAAAATACGTGCCCCGGCCGAGAGTACTGAGATATTGTCGCAAGGAACATGCTTATTCACCATCAGTGGCAATCACGTTAGGTGTGTCGTTTCCATGGTGCTTGGCAGCATGTGAGACTGACACAACTACATTTTAGACGTTGCACAGTAGCCGACCTTTCAAAGTTCATTCTTCCACGAAGACAATTGAAGGACCAACCAGGTCCGCCCATATACAACTGTCGTTCGCACGAGGCGGAGGGTGCAAACTTCAAGTTGCTCACGCGTGACTGGTCGAGGAGGCTTTTTCCCTGTATTAATCATGGATCGCGACGCGTCAGGCAGCGGTGTGAGGCAAAGATAAGCCCCGCCTTTCAGCAACAAAGGGCGAACATGACGATGGTTCTCACCTGATCAGAACCTCGTGGCCGAGCACACCTTCTATTCATCCACACTCTTTATCCGGCGATTCCGTTGACAATAAGGAATACATATAACAAAGCAGTCCGCCCATACACGAAGTAGCAAAGGATAAATTGAACCTAGACAACCGCCCGGACTATGATAACTTCAGGTACAATCAGTAGAGAACTTGGGTATTGGGAGCATAGCACAATACTCTGGTATTAAGGGTCCTCGGGTGGCATAACAATCGCATATCTTGACAAAAGACCCTAACGGGTCGAAAGCTTTCAGACCGCAGCAGACTCAGATGGCAGGTCAGGCCAACTCTGATGGTCGAGTGGGTTTCCCTGTAGAAGAAACACTGCAGAAGGGCTTCTAGGCCAGACAGACAAAGTAGAAACACCTGCACGGGAGCGCAGACTTTGTGCCTTTGGTAATCCAGGCATCATCGGTCAGATATCTCTGACGACGACAGTCTTTAGCCTCTCTCGTATCGGTATGCCGTCATTTTAACCGACTCCTGGACTCGGATCCATTAATCTCGACGGGCGCAGGAGATATTCGCAGACGAGATCCAGGGTGCGTCTCTTTTTCATTATGCGAGGACAAGATCGTTGGTTACCTAGATGTTAGCATCCCTCTCTAGCTTGAAAGTATTTACGAACAGATGAACAACTCTTGGCAATGCCCCCTTGCGCGCCACATACCCATCCGCGGAAGGGGGCCCTCAGAACGATGCATGCCACTGATACCGATAGCAATGATGGAGACGAGCAATCAAAGTAGGCTCTACAGCTCCACGAAATGCCACTTGTCGATGAGCCCGAGCAAAGGAGAACGTGAACCATGCTGCATGCTATGGCGGCAAGCTCCAGTAAATATCGTAGACTGATGGACCTGTATATGATATCGTACACCCATTTGCATGTCTGACCCCAGAACGTTACGGGAAGCATGAAATAACAAGGATGGTCACGAAACGTACACGCTTGCAAGCCAAGACTGCACGGTAGTCGGCATCCTTTAAAATCTCGAGGATGATTTCCTCGGGAAGGGCGGGCAAATAAGTTCAGAGAGACCAGCAATCAACTTCTCAGAATGACCGTCTGGCTTGAAGGCCAAGCGTGCTGGGGCTGAGGAACTTTTTGAGTTGAGTTTCCGAGTCGATCGGTTATTCTTACCGGACTTACCGAGCCTCTTAAATTTGGACTGTCCCCGAGCCCGTAGGACTTGAAGGACACGAAGAACCGAACGACCTGGCGGTTGCCATCTGATGGCATATCCGAGCCACTTGCAGCATCATTGTGTGACTGAGATCGCGCGAGTTGGGTGAGACGGCATTGGAGGATCTTGGATTTGGTGAAGTTGACTGCTGTGTAACATTTGGCGGAGAGTCATCGCCGATTTGTGTTTATGGTTGACTCGATCCATGAATCGGGGATAAAATCTCCGCTCGGATATTGACGGCATCCACGGTGAACGATATGTGCAGTACTGTGGTTGCACTTGCGCAGGTTTCGTGTCAAAACAAACTGGCCCATGATTAGCACAAGGAAAGCTGATTCATTAGCCACATCCGTGTGCCTCAGTCCGCTTCAACTGCTCGTGCTCGTTTGAAGTTTGAACGTCCTCTGACGATTGACGGTATATATGCGGGAATGGGATAAGGGTACACCATGACCAGCATTTGGGCAACATCGTAGATGTAGATTAGTGTTGCATTTGAGGTTGAGCGGCTGATTCACTTACACTACGACGCAGGGTAGCTGTTTCACACCGTACGTTTAGTAAGGACGAAAAAACAGGCAGAAACGGAAAAGACGCGGCCTTCCTTTTCTTTGAACCCTGGTAGGCCTGACACTTCATATCACTGTATAACTTAGCAAGTGGGATTACCCATTACCCGACATTTGCGATTGCGAATTGCGCACACGTATGAGGGGGTGTTCAAAGTTGCCTTTCAAGCGCCGCTCAAAGAACATCCCTATTACAGCATTCTCCTCCCGATTGCCCAAATGACCCAATCACCTCGTGTACGGCCGCGGATATGGATGTCAACAAGGAACGTCGAAGGTCTCGTAAAAGTGAAGGCTTTCAAAACCGGGGGAAAACACTGTTATTTGGGTGGTCAGTGTTGCTGTTGTTGCGCTTCACTGGAGAAAACAACGACGTTGTGACCTGGTCCTCGCCTGGGAACACCTTCGGCACTCACTGAGATGGCTGGGTCTCAAACACGGGGGGTCTCTCAAAGCGATTGAGCGCTGATAGCGAGAGAATTGAATCAGTGGTTTTTAAAGATAACCGACCGATGACGCTTGGCTTTGCACTTGAAAGACGTAAGGTTTCTGTGCTACTAGGCGACGAACAGTTCTGGCTCGGCGGGGATGGGCAAAGTTCACGATGAGAGGCGGACTGGACGACGGGCAGCTCATTCACCTGTTTCAACTTGAACTGTGTCTTGGAATGTGTTACTTCTTGAGGATCTGGGAACCCACCTGGCCATCTTCGTCAGGCTTTCTGACCGATTCCGAGGTTGCGCAGGTTTGACCTACAAACATACGGTTTCTTGTCAAGACTTACTACGGTTGTCAGACCTTGAAAACCAGAGTACTGCCCTCCCCACCCATCTCTGCTGATTGTTTCTGAAGGTTATACGCCGCTGGAGATTTACCTATGATTATTCTAAGCTACAAAAATTTTTGGGGGGCCGCCGCTCCATCATACGTATCCTCTATTGTATTCCTATCCTATTGTCCGCGGAAGCGCTGGAAAGACGAATGTGTGGATGTGTCCAGCAGCCCGCCAGTTCTGATCCGGTGAGGACCTTTGTATTGTCCGTGTTGTTTAGATGATCCTAAGGCTCATACTGCCCCGTACCACTGCCTGACACGTTCAGGTCATTGACTTGCACCGGGATGGGCCACCTCGACCAACAAACAACATGAAAGACGAACACTGATGGGTATAACGTGACTGGTATGTGTATGAATCCGGTGCGTTCCTCGTAAAAGAGTGGTATTACAAAGGTCGACTTAACGGCGCAAGTACCATGGATACGACAAACCCTGATTGTGCCTGATGGCGCTTGGCTCTGTTCTTTGCTCGCTTCTTTGCTCGCTTAACGAATACAGTGGTATACGTGCGCACAAGTCCCTGGGAAGTTAGCACTTTTCCGTTGGTACCGGAACTCAAACTATTGTTCAATGAGGCACCTACCCGGCCTTGCTTTTGTATCGTAAATGACCGGCCACCATTCACAATTCCCTATTGTCTTTCAGTTATCTCGACAGAGAATCGCACGTGATCATCATCCATCTCCTCAACTTCCTACATGTCCTACGATTAGTATCTTATCGCAGGCGTCGCCTGTAGTTCCGCGCTCTGTCATGTGCGCTCATTCCGCAAATTCCAACTCTTTGTCCCTCAGTCTCCTACAGTCATTAAGCATACTTATCATAAAAACATACCGTGGGATACAGACTTACGGGGGTGCGGGCATGAGTTGAAGGAGCAGATGAGGTCCCTGGACACGTGAGTCGCGTCACGGGTCAGACAATTGTTACGTAACCTGGGAATCACGGGTTATTCTCCTCTCAAATGCCCGAAAGACGCAGACTCTCCGCGTGCGCCCTCGCAAGTATCGACTCTCAGATGTTGAAGGGGTCATTAATTCTTTACAAACCTGGGAAGCACACCATCGAGGCGATTATTGACGTTGTGCTCTGAGTCGTCTTGAGTTCTATCGGTTGGTGAATCTTTGAACAGGAGACCCCGTAACCTTGACCTCGCCTAGGATACCCCCTCTGGCCCTCACTGAGATGGTTGGGTTTTGGAGAACTGGGAGTTTCTTGAAGTGAAAGTATACCGACAAGCCAAAATTTATTATCATACTATGGTCTCCAAAAATATCCGACCAACGACTTTTGGCTTTGGACTCGAGACCCGAAAGCACCTCGGCCACTACTAGGCACTGCACCACTCCGACTTTGTTTTACCAAATGTAGATTCGGAGCGGATGACGGGAAAACACACCTGGAAGTCCTCGTCGACCTCTCTGACCCGCCATCCGAAGTTCCGAGACTGCAACAAAATGGAGAGATCTTGACCAGCTGTCCCTCATCAAGGACTTACGGTTGTCACGCCACCCTAGAGACCCTGAAAATCGGAGTACTGCCCTCTCGCCGTACGCCCTCCCGAAACGATTCTCCGCTGTGATTGATCTGGGCTTTGTTCCCAGCCATAAAAGTTTACGGAACGGCTGCACCGTCATACGTATTTCCTATTGTCCGCGGGATCGGAAGCGTCAGCCAAGCGGAACGTGTCTTAGTGGGGGATCTGTCCAGCCTCCCGGCTCTCATCCAATGAGGGATCCTGGGGCTCATCCTGGCTCGCGTTACTGTTTGACGCGTCTTGAATCACGGTTCGCACCCAGGGCCGGGAAAGGCCACCTCGATCAGCCTCACCTTTCTGATAAAGAGGCTGTATGGATAGGTCCAGTGCGTTCCTCAATTCTTTTCGTAGAAGGAGAGATAATCCAAGATTGACTAGCGGCGCATTCAAAGTGTACGGGAAGAGTATATCACGTGCTGGCTAATACCATGGATACGAGTCATACGACACGATCGTGCCTGACGCCGACCTCACTCGGCCTTAATCATTGTTCAACAATTATGCGTGTGCACAACTTATTGCAAAGTTAATCAAAATCGCTTCCCTGTTGATTCCCGAACTCGGACAATTATTCTTTCATAAGGCACCTACCCGTCCCCGCTATTGTATAGTGGATGATCTGCCTGGCGTTCCCCATTGTCTCAATTGTCTTTACATATATCTTGAGAGGTGAATCGCACGTGATCTTCATCCACTCTTACTGGCCTTCAGGTTCGTACTCGTTCCCAGCTCAGAATTACGGGGTATAAAAGGAGAGAGTAGATGAGCCTTTCAGCATCAGAACAGTTCCATCGCATCTGTCAATCACCACCACACACACAATCACACCAATGGATTTCTTCGCTGAGCTCTTCACCATCACCTCCAACGTCCCCGAGGCCGAGCCCGCCGCCCCATCCGCTCCCGTCGATGCAGCTGGCGGCGGCAGTGGTGGCTGCATTGTTGCTTAGATGGTCTCGCTCTTGACCGTCGTCGCGCGATACTCTTCTAACGCCAATCTGATGACTTTCGGTAAGCAATCTGGTTTTAACCTCCCATAATTTTTTTTCCTAATCTATGTGCGCAGCCCACACATGATGATTCCTCGCGCCACACTACCCCATTCCAATCCTAAGTTTCGTTCGCTTCGTGTCTCCCTCCGCCCTGGTTGTGGAGATTTAATGGTTAACACGTCTTTGTTTTGTATCGATATCTGACATCGCTTGTACCACTGCCTGTAATTCTTTTCCAACCCTTTTTCGTTTTCGATAGGAAGTAGACTATTGCGGCCAAGCAGTGTGAAGAAGTAGTCATTATATAATAATATCGTTTGCTCGTCAGTTCGCACGCTCATCGGAGGAGTGATCAGGAGGGCTTCTGACCTACAATGGCACCAACATAGTCACCTTGACGCCTGTTTATTAAAATCGCTATCGGGGACATCAGAATTCAGATAGGACACAGCGGTCTCCCAGAGGTGAATGCAGCAAGTTTTCCCATACAGATATGGGTAGTCGTTGCGGTGGGCGCAGGCAGGAGAAAAGGCTACAACAAGTATACGACACTCTGGCCAGACTTTCACCGGGCAGACACAGAATTGTCTCTTTCCGGACGTTCTCTTCCTTAGCTCTGGCACTTGTCCACGTCCTGTTTCTGAACACCACAGGGCGCAACCTAGAAAGGTACACATACCCATCCACAGTCTGTGGAATTAAAGCTCTCGAACCAGTGTATGCCGTTGTACATCATGGGCCGAGCGAAACGAAAAGCCCTGGCCAATCCTAGAGAACGACGACAGCGATACATCATAGATCATCTCTTGGGCGTTCGCGTGCTTCATGACAAGTATGGCCTTCGAATGTCCGGCGTCGGGATAGGATGTATAATCAATACATACGCCGCCTGATTGCTAGGTGCAACCAAAACGAGCTGGGGACAGCCCACTAGATACCAAGGAAGGTCTCAGAAAGAAACATAGACTCCCCAGACAATAGCAACTAGACCGCCGTCTTTTGATATTGACCAGGACAGCACTAATTGCGATTGAGTGAGGATGAAGACATGTGAGAAAAGACCCGTTCTGGTTTCAAGGACTCGGAAGATCGCGAAACAAGCCGAGCGGCTGCTGCTGCACGTGCTGCGTCGCCCTCCAGCAACTTACGTTGGTTTTGATAATTCCCTCCGTCTTTTCACTACTTCTCCTCTGCTTTCCTCATTCACTCTGGCCCGTATTCATACAACATTGCTTGTTTTGTAGACTCTTATCAGGGGGCTTCAGAAACGACACATCGCCAATGTTGGACTACTACTTCTGTACATTTTTGTCGGGCTAGGGTTTTCTTTCCTGTGGCTTTTTATGGGACAGGAGCAACTAAGGTTTTTCGGGGAGTAGAAGAAAGAAAGATTGAAATATCCGAGTCCCCACTCAATTCGATACCAACTTGTTTCTTCTCCGGCTCATTAGGGAACGAAAGCTCATCATAGCTATGTCATTGTCACTACTCTGACCTTCTCTTCCCTTGTTTTCCCCGACCTCATCTATGTTAGACGCTAATGTTGAGCAACAAGCTTATTGGTTCCACTTTCCGACTCCTGCTTCTTGTTTTGTCCTTGCTTCCGGACAGGGCTGCTCCTTTTGCTTGCATGAATCAGCATGATGCTAGTTTCACACATACGACAGCCTATATTGATCCCCGGGCCTGGTACCGACCTTGAATGGATATGCTCTCTGGCGGGTTCTGCCGTGTAGTGTTACGAATGAGGCTCAGACCGGTACCGTATCGGAAAAAGGAGATGTCCGAAAGGTCATACGAATTAGCAATGAAAATCCGCAATATTGCATCTAATCATGACGCCGCTGAGAGGGTTACCGTGAACTTACGTTGAGAAGCTTTGTCTGTGCCAGCAGGAATTTTTTTAAATGCTCCTCCGACCATGCACGCGTGAACTGACGAGTAAAACCATTTTACAATAGCCTAGAATGACTACATCTATACGCTGCTTAGCTGTAATAGTCTGCTTCCTATAGAACATGAAGGGGGAAAGAATTACAGGCAGAGGTACAAGAGAAGCCAGATACTGATACAAAAAAAGGTGTGTTGACCATTAACCCCCACAACCAGGGCAGGGTGGGGAACACGAGGCGAACGAAAGTTTGGTTAGGGATGAGGTGGCATTGGGTGAGGGATGTATGGGCTGCACACGAAGGTTAGAAAGGAAAACATGGGACAGTCAGACCAGACTGCTTACCGAAAGTCATCAGATTGGCGTGAGAAGTGTATCGCGCGACGACGGTCAAAATTGAGACCATCTAGGCAACAATGCAGCCACCACTGCCGCCGCCAGCTGCATCGACGGGAGCGGATGGGGCGGGCTCGGCCTCGGGGGCGTTGGAGGTGATGGTGAAGAGCTCAGCAAAGAAATCCATTGGTGTGATTGTGTGTGTGGTGTGTGGTTTGACAGATGCGATTGAACTGTTCTGATGCTGAAAGGCTCATCTACTGTCTCCCTTTATACCTCGTAAGTCTGAGCTGGGAACGTGTACCAACTTACTCGAAGGCCTAGGAGTGGATAAGGATCATGTGCGATTCGCATGTCAGGATAAATGTTAAGACAATTGAGACAATGGGGAACGCCAGGCAGATCATTCGCCGTACAATTGCGAGGCCGGGTATGTGCCTAATGAGGTAAGATAATTGTCCGAGTTCTGGAACCAACAGAGAGGCAATATTGATTAACTAACTGTAATGACTTGTGCACATGCCAGTGTATATTTGTTGAACAAAGAATAGGACCAGGTGCGGTCGGCGTCAGGCACAGTCGTCGTGATGTATTCGTGGGCTCTAACCAGCACGTGATACTTCCCGTACAATTGGCATGCGCCGTTAGTCGATGTTTAGATGTTATTCTTCTACAAAAGAAAAACTTGAGGAAGGCACCGGACCTATCCACATGCAGCCTCTTTATCAGAAAAGTGAGTGGGTTTGTCTCCAAGGCGGCTGGACTCGGACGAGGTGGCTCTTCCCTGGGTTGCGAGCCATGGACCAAGGCGCGTCAAACAGTAACGCGAGCCAGGATGAGCCCCCAGGATCGTCACCGGATGAGAATCTGGACGCTGGAGTCTGCCAGTGGACAGACACACGTGACATTCTCCACTAACACACGTTTTCGCTTGGTGAGCGCTTCCAAGTCCGCGGACAATAGGGATTATGGGGAATACGTGTGTA
>Ga0193693_1000136_pt1 | contig 11483 bp, 19 predicted proteins | sample L3a2metaG_FD_144916 | JGI IMG/M metagenome (GOLD analysis project Ga0193693, IMG submission 144916) | Soil microbial communities from a riparian zone of the East river system, Colorado, United States - L3a2 | ecosystem: Environmental > Terrestrial > Soil > Riparian zone | place: USA: East River...
AGTTTCCTTTTGAGTGGCAGATACTAGACTCGGACTATATGAGATTTCACACCTCCCTCAAGTCACCTCGTCTATCCTGCAATGCGCACATGGCGCTATATATTAAATCTTCTGCTCTTCGACTGCGTCACACGGCATTCACCATGAGGGCGGTTGCTTAACCGTTTTCTCTTCTCTTCACTCTCCTCCGTCACCCCCTCCCCATTTTCTGGAGTTAGCCGCTGCGCGACCCTTTGTCCTTGCTTTGGCACGCTACATCTTAGGAAGAGTGGAGGGGAATGTTTGAGCACCATTGGGCAAACTCGCCCGGGTCTCAAATACAGTACTATACCATGGTGTTTTTTGAGAATATTGACTTTCGGGCACTCTTGAGCGTTTTTGCGCACAATCTTATTCCCTTTCCTGTTTAGCCCACACACACGCGAACTTCCCACGAGGAATACCCTCCCGATGAGATAATGACGTGGGATAATGACGTCACGATAGATAAGCGTGGGAGCTTTTCTCTGAACCATTTTCATTGATCTCTCTACAGACAAGTTCCCGTCCTCGTAGGTAATGTACAAATATCTCTCAGTACATATCGACTCAATCACAGTACATGTGTTCGTAACGAAACAAAAAAACATGAAAATCGTAACTGGGGTGCAGCTGTGGGTTTACCTGTCTCCAAACTTGATCCTTTGGAGCATAGCATCAAGAACGTCCAATCTGCGTACCTCATCATGCCTGGGCAATGGCGGTGATAAGCTCCTTTGCCCTTCTATCCCTGGGGGTGATGGAACAGGTGAAAGGGCACGGAACGCTAAAAATAATAAGGTCACCGGTTAGCTCTCCGACTTTCTCCCGCACCACAAACGCGACACGATGACCGCACCTTAGGCAGCTCCCCGTGAATGGATACGCATCAGGCCCGTTCTTATCAGTGCCGTCTTCCCGCATATTGAAAACCGAAAGCAAAGAAGCAACGACGATAAATAGCGTCGAATCGACCAAGTGTCTACCGGGGCAGATCCGCTTTCCGGATCCAAACGCTGCTGCCAAAACTGGATCATCACGAACGCTTCCATCCGGGTTGATGAACCGTTCCGGTCTGAAGGAATCTGGATCTGGGTACATGACCGGGTCATGAAGCACCGCCCTACAAAAAAGGTTGGAGACAGACGGAAAAGGCAAATAGGGTAGGTATCGCACCATACGTTCGTTACCACAATTGTACCTGAAAATACGGATTAGCCAACAGGAAAAACAGATCTGATTGCTGGGAGTACCAACCTTTCGGGATAAAGTAACCTTCATAGACGTCGTCCTCTGTGCATGCGTGTGGCACACCTGCAGATCGTCGATTCGTCATATGCGTCTGCTCAGGTGAGAAATGTGCTTGCCAGTAACTCACCAAGGGGTGCAATCGGTCTCCATCTCGTGACTTCCTGGCATATCGCATCGACAAATGGCAACCGTGGGCGATCTTCAAACGTCGGCAGTCGTTCTCTCATAGTGACAGCATCGAGTTCCTCCTGCGCTATCTTCTGCATTTCTGGATGAAGCAAAGCCGCTACAATGAATGTCATTACGGAATTAGATGTCTGGAATCAAGGACATGTTTCAGCTGGCATGGTCTCGCATGTCTGCTCAACCACATACTGTGTCGTTCCCGCCTACGAAGAGCGTTATTGATCATATCTCAGACGCAAGTCACGGATATTACACGCACCTAAATCCATCGAACTAAGAGCTCTCCCGATTATTTCTTCCGCCTTTTCGCGCTCTGGTCCCTCCAATTTCTCCGTCTCTCGCAGATTCTCGAGAGCAAGTGACGGTTGAGCAGTCCCATTCAACTAGCAAAGAGTGAGCCTTCGAAAGGCCATGAGCGCCCATACTCACTATGCCTTCTTTGACGAACTCCATCGGCTCGTGTAAAACCTGCTGTCCTATATTAAAACCATGGCGAGCGAGCGGCTTGTAGCTAAACCATGGAAGCCACTCGGGAATGTGTCGTACTGGTGCGGATGAGCGCCAACAAAGGTTACCCGATACTAGAGAACGCTTACGGAAAGGGATATCATTGACAAGCAAGGCACCTGGAAACGTTGCTGCTCCGGCAAGATCAACCAGTTTTTTAGCGGCGTTGACTTTCCGGTCATTGAGTCCCTTGACTTCGTAACCAAACCCCATAGCCAAAATCAGAGATCCTGAGAGGCTGGACAGTTCGGAGAGTATTTAGATGGACTGGCGAAATCATCGGAATATTACGAACTGATGGAGATGAGCCTCAAGCTGATCTGGGCTTGATAACAACTGAGTGAGGAGAACATGGGCCTTCGTTTGCATTAGAGGGCGATACCCTGCTATGGCCGCTGGTCGAAGGCTACGTTCGAGCAGCTTGCGTGTCGAACGCCAAGACTCGGTGCATCTTGAAAACGTCACAATCCAGCCCCATTTCATCCTAAACTTTATCAGATGCCATGCATGCGTGAATGCTCAAGCTGGGGAAAAAAACATACATCTCAACAATCGGAATCACGGGACGATCAGAGTATATATCAGCACGCCTTTCGAGGAGATCCTTATTTGCTTTGAGGGAGTTCAGCACGACTATGACTGTACCAAAGACGTGAAAGGATAAGACGTCGCCTGCCATTCCTTCTGTCAGAGCCGTTTTACCGCCAAAATAGAGTACACCATACCATGCTTCTTCGAGAGCTGGGCATATGAGAGCCAGGAGAACTCCTTTGGGATATCAAAGAGATTGCCAACGAGAGGAAGCGGCCGGGGACCAGGAGGATACGGGAGTCGCCCTCTTCTTTGATAGACACGAACGGCCAGGAATGCAGCAACTAGAAACCAAGAGGCGGCCTCAGGAAAATCACTGGCATGATCGCAGCACGAACTACAGGGGGATTCCAGGCGGGGAGGGGATCACGATAATCGCATATGGTCACCGTAGTTATAAGGATGACGCCGAATAAATGGGGTTAACATGTATCCTGAGTCCAGAACGAGGAGCACAGAACAATCGCGGCATATTTTCAGAAACGTGCAACCACGAGGTTGACACGATTCTTGGAACAGCGACTGCACTTACGTGTATGATCATATAATCCAGTAGAAGCGATACGTCACTTGGTCTCCGAGTCCAGTCATGGCGGGGGTGCGATGGGCGCATAGTAACTTGTCAATTGTCATATGATCAGTGGTGCCAGCCTGAGTGCGATAAGATACTATTATCTATTGTATTGATGATCCTTGCTAGGTTTGATTTAGCAAAAGCCATTCATCCCAGACGAAACCAAAATCAGCTATGGACCGCCGTAAGGTCCATTCGGGCGACGTAACAGCGGTTATCTCGAGTGCCGCACCACCACCGCGGCGGACGCAAAAAAAATCGTCGGCCTCAAAGTTCCCAGAATGTCCTCGCTAATTTGAACATCGTGTGTGCACGAACTCATGGGGCTCGGCTATGTTCTCTATCGACGCTCAGCCCGCAGACGTGCTGAGGGCTCTGTGAAGCTCTCTGTCGTGATAAGCGTGAAAATTTGTCAGATGGAAATGGGGGGTGCGCAACGTGTGTTGAGGGGGCGACGCAGCTGCCACTGCGGCCAGTGCCAGCGGCTGGTGGCGGGCTGTGTGCGACGCCACTCGCCACTTCTTGCGCCCTACAACTTGAACCTCATGGCACTTCGCTCGAACCTCGTGGCACTCGCGAGGTCAGCCATTTGACCCGGCCGGGAAACCCCAACCAACTCTGGAGGAGCGGAGTCAAACCGATCTGTACGTACAGCTCTACTGCTCGTATCGGGCACTGAAACGCATCGGTGCGCGGCATCGCCGTCACATCATACTGATTGCAAGACGGACATCCACACTGTATCAGACCGACTGCTCCTTGAAAGTCAGCATGAATAGTTTTGATGAAATCTATCAGAACATCCTTTGGACTCCGAGTCGAGCATCTAGTCCGATTCACGTTGCGGTCCTGTCATTGGGTTGTCTGAAGTCGAGGTTACACGCTGAACTTTATTATGGTACAATCAGTTGCGCATCCACCAACACCTCGCACACAATCGGTCCCATACAGACAATGTTCACTTGTAGTATGTTGGCACAGTACACTCGTCATAATGAAATCGGACACTGGCAAGAGATTAACAATTTAAATAAACAACCTCATGGAACCTGGGAATTGGCAAGGATAAGCTCTTCCGCTTTTTTGTCCCTTGGGGTAACGGAACAGGCGAAAGGGCACGGACGACTATGAAGAAATATGCCAGCAGTCAGCCTTTCGGGTCTCTCATCCCATTAAAGAAATGCGATTGCCGTACGTTACGCCGCTGCCTGTGAATGGGTACGCATCAGGCCCTCCCCCAGTGGCCTCTCCCTTCTTGATATCGAAGACAGAGAGCAGAGAAGCAATAACGATGAATATCGTGGCATCGGCCAAATGCCTCCCAGAACAGATCCGCTTTCCAAATCCAAATAGTGATGTCACCACCGGATCGTCACGCAAGCTTCCATCCGGATTGATAAACCGTTCCGGTTTGAAGGAATCTGGCTCTGGATACATGACAGGGTTATGAAGGATCGCCCTACAAAAGGGCTGAAGTCAAGCGGGAAATATTTGGGCAGTATCGCACCATATGTTCATCACCACCACCGCACCTGAAGCACAAATTAGCCAACAGCGAAATAGGTTCGCACGTTACAATACCAACCCTTGGGGATACAAAAACCATCGTAAATGTCATCCCTTGTGGTTGCGTGCGGTATACCTATCCGTCGTCACACTTCCGCGCGGGTGAGGTGAGTTGCTTGGTAGTAACTCACCAAGGGGTGTGATCGGCCTCCACCGCATAACTTCCTTGCATATTGCATTGACAAATGGAAGCCTTGGACGATCTTTGAACGTTGGCAGTCGCTCTCTCATAGTAATTGTATCAATTTCCTCCTGCGCTATCTTCTGGATTCCTGGATGAAGTAAAGCAGCTAAAATGAACACCATTACGGTAGAAGCCGTCTTAGACGAGAAGTCATTTTAGCCGGCATCGTCGAATATCTGCTCGGCCACATACTGTGTCAGTTCCGCCTAAGAAAAGCTTCATCGTTATGTCTCTAGTGCTGATATGCTACTCACCTAGGTACATCGAGCCTAGAGCATTGGGGATCACTCCTTCCGCCCTTTCGCGCTCTGGTCCCCCCAGTTTCTCCGTCTCTTGCAAATTTTCGAGAGCGAGTGATGGTTGGGCAGTCCCGTTGAGCTAGCAATCTGTGAGCCGTCAAACATATCCTGGAACGCGCAACTACTCACTATAGATTCTTTGACAAATTCCATCGGTCCATGTAAGACCTCCTGTCCCATATTGTAGCCATTGCGAGTGAGAGACTTGTAGCTCAACCACGAGAGACTTTCAGGGATGTATTGCACTGGTGTAGTGATAGTGAGCGCCGGACTTCTCTGTTACCAAGAGAACACTCGCAGAAAGGAAGATCATTGACGAGCAAGGCTCCTGGGAGTATTGTTGCACTCGACATTTGTACCAGTTTTCTAGCAGTTTTGACTTTCGGGTCACTGGGACCCTTTACTTCATAACCGTACCCCATAGCTAAGATGAAAGATCCTGACAAGCTAAACAGTTGGGATGATAATTGGAACGATCGGCGACACTTGAAGAATGCTACGAACTGTGTGAGGTGATCCTCCAACTCGTCTGGACTTGCTAATACCTGAGTGAGGAGACATTTGGCCTTCATTTCCAGCAGAGAGTGATACTTCGTTATGGTCGCAGGTCGAAGGCTACGGTCGAGTAACTTGCGTGCCGAACGCCATGAATCGGTGTACTTTGAAAATCCCACCAACCAGTCCCACTTCATCCTAGACTTGGTGAGACACCCTGCGTGAATACTCAATTCGAGAAGACGTACATCTCGATTATTGGAATCACAATACGATCAGAGTATATTTCAGCACGACTTTCGAGGAGATCCTTGTTTGTCTTGAGAGAATTTAACACGACTATGACTTTACCAAAGACATGGAAAGACATGATATCGCCTGCCATCCACTCTGTCAGGACTCAGAGTCAATCTATTGCAAAATAAACTTTACCATATTTTTTGGAGAGCCGAGTATATGTAAGCCAGGAGAACTCCTTTGGCACATCAAAGAGATTGCCGATTAGAGGGAGTGGTCGCGGACCAGGAGGGTATGGGAGCCGCTGTCTCTTTTGATAATCACGAACGATCAAGAATGCAGCAATTGAAGACACGAGGACGAGAATATCGATAATTGACACCAGTGAACCCGCCGGCATGATCAACGAGTTAGAGGGGTGGTGGTATATTAGATCTGATGCTCATCGTAGTTATATAGGCGATGCCGGAAAAAACGAGGTTAGCGAAAAGCCGGGCCAGATTTGCGAAGCAAAGATATAAATACAACATATTTTTGATAGCGTTCAATTGGAAGGTCGACTGGGTTGTTGTTGGAAAAGCTATCGAAATTTCGCAAAACATCATATGACATTCTCTTACTGATATGTCACCTGGTCTGTAGCCTGGCTAGAAAAGTCGCTGAGTCGTTATACGATCAATGGTGCTGTAGGATACTATTTTGTTGTGCTTTGCGCTAAATAATTCCGCGCTACCGCGGACGAGAAGAGATGATATGACATGGCAGTTGAAGAGAAAAGCCGACCATAAATCAGTGCGATGCTCGGAATCAGTGAGCGGCGCTCAGTGGTGCGCCACTGAGCGCCGAGCACCCTGATCGTTAATTCAACTCTTTTCCGACTTTAGGGTCTGCATTGCATACAAGTGGTGCAGTATACCGTGCGGGGGCATGACCTCCCGTGGCACTTTGAGCGAGGCAAATTTGAAACACGCACGCGGCACGCCCAAGATCACGCAAAATTTGCTTTTGCTCCTTTTGAGATGGCTCCGACACATTTTACATCGGGAACCGTCGGTTCACTCGTCGGCAAAAGAAACGATAAGGAAGGGGAAAGGGGAGGTCCTGTGAATGAAGTGAGGCGAGTAGTGATCTTATGAAGTGAGTGGAAGCGGAGCAGGGGAGAGTAACGTCTCTGTACCCCCGGGAGTACTTGTTGTGCGCAGCGATATTACACATCAGGGCGTGGGAGATAAGTGCCGGTTTAGGCTACTCCCAATAGGAGGGGAAAAAGCTAAAGGGCGATGGGCGGGCGATTGATTGGAAAAAAGAAAAGAAACGTGGAACGTACTGGTACTGTAGCATCATCATTTGACGCAGCCACAACGAGATTTTTGGAAGATACGATACTACCCTCATCGAGTAGCATATGCCTGTCGTCCGGCCACCGTACAAACTCACGGCTGGGATTCGTGTCGGCTTTACAGTACGCGCATCGCGTGGTCGCCGGTCACGGTTTGTTCCTGCACACTTCCGTGTCTCCCGCTCGCTTCAGAAGGCCGATACGCTGGTAACAATCGTGTCATATGGATGTGCAAGTGAGGCTATATTCATCATCGTAAGGCCTTGGAAGAGCTTCGAGGTTGCCTGACGGCCAAGGAAGAAAAAACGTCTTGTTCAGTGAGAGCTTTGGTACGTCGAATCAAACGCACACACGCGTTGAATCCCTTCCCAGCCGTAATGTTGCGGTTCGTCACTACAGTATCCACAGGATTCCCGGATTTCGCACGCAGATCTTGCTCCTTCTCGACTTTGTCCAGCGCATAAAGGTGTCAGCCGCGCTCTCACTGATCCCACTTTTCAAAGCGGCAATCCACGTTAGCCCCATGGGTTGCGTCCACAGACGAACTACTCGCGCGCGACCGCGGCTCCCTTTGAAATTCTTTCATGATGTAGTTAAGCAGACAGGTAGCAGGTACGGTCCCGACACTTGACCATGACGAACAGTAATTAGCTGCGTGTGTGTGATCGGTTCTGCAGCGAGCCACACATGTCATTTAACGTCTCTGGCAGGACTACAGAGCGGATCTCGCGCACTCCGGCCAACCAACAGGAATGAATCAATACCAATACGCAGCAAGCTGCATCCTCCTCCTGGGTGACACGACTCAAGGCCGATCATCCGCAAGGCCGGGAATTCTTCAAATAGCCACATTCAAGCTTCTTCCGACTCAATGCATGTTAAAGTGATGACTGAAGGATGCTTAGGATAGTGGCGGTGAGCCTTATTGTGCATCACACACAGCGCTCCAACTTCCCTTCCTAGCTGACATAGAGCCATTCATGTATAAGGTTGCAGAAAAGCAAACCAAGGACCAGCAGCTCAGGGCTTCTCCAAAATTCGTTAACGTATCTAGCACATGCTAAGGAATAAAACTTCAGCATGCCGTGGACCGCTCTTGATCTTTCCATACCGGACCTTGTTTGGGTTTCAAAACCGTTCCGTTGTGACAAAGTCCAAGTATAACGAGACATACGTGACAACATCCGATAATGTGTGCGATAGCCCTTCGTGAAATTGCTTGAAACGTTGAGAATCGTCGAAATGATATATAAGCACCGAGTCATGAGTTCCCATTCGCGTCTAAGCACTGGCAACAATAAGCTCTTCCGCCTTTCTATCTCTTGTGACGATGGTGTAGGTAAAAGGGCATGGAACGCTTAAGGGAAAAAGTCAGCAGTCAGCTCTTGGAGTCTCCTGCACCATCAATGAGATGCGATAGATGACCTCACCTCACGCCAGTGCCTGTGTATGGGTACGTATCTGGCCCTTCATTAGTGTTGTTGCCCTTTTTGATGTCGAAAACAGAAAGAAAAGAGGCGATAACAATAAACATCATGGCGTCGGCTAGATGTCTGCCAGGGCAGATCCGTTTCCCAAATCCAAATATCATTGACACTACCGGATCATCACGCAAGCTTCCATCTGGCTTGATGAACCGTTCCGGGTTGAAGGAGTCTGGATCTGGGAACACGATTGGGTCATGAAGGATCGCCCTACAGAATGTTGAAGCCAAGCGTGGATGAATATGGATTATATATATCGCACCATAGGTTTACCATCACCACTGAACCTTGAAATACAACTTAGTCAACAGCAAAATAGGGCTGTACGACGACGTTGAGAATACCAACCCTTGGGGATGAAGAAACCCTCATAGATGTCATCCGTGGTGGTTGCATGCGGTACACCTGTGAATCGTCAGACTTTTGCGCAGGCGAGGGGAGTGCTCAGTAGTAACTCACCCATAGGCACAACCGGCCTCCACCTTAGAATTTCCTTGCATATTGCATCGACAAACGGCAACCTCGAACGATCTTCAAACGTCGGCAGTCGCTCTCTCCTAGTAACTGCATCGAGATCCTTCTGCGCCATGGTCTGGATTTCCGGACGAAGTAAGGCCGCTACGAAGAACGACATCAAGGAAGACGCCGTCTGACAAACAATTTTTTTTCTGAGCTAGTGTATCTTAAATATCTGCTTAGCCGCGTACCGTTTCAGTTCCGGCTAAGAAGAGTTTTGTTAGCAATATCTCAGGCATTAATATATCACCAAACCTAGATCCAGTGATCCTAGAGCCCTAGCAATCATTTCCTCCACCTTTTTGCGCTCAGCTTTCTCGAGTTTTGCCGCCTGTTGCAGATTCTCGAGAGCAAGCGACGGTTGAGCAGTGCCATTGAGCTAATAACGGGTGAAACTTTGAACAGTTTTGAATATTCATATACTCACGATAGCTTCCTTGACGAAATCTATAGGCCCATGTAAAACCTCTTGTCCTATAATGTAGCCAGAGCGAGCGAGTGGCTTATAGCTGAACCAGGGAAGCCATTCAGGGATGTATCGTACTAGTATGAATGAGCGCTGAAATTGCCTATTATCTGAGAGTATACTCACAGAAAGGAAGATCATTGACGAGCAAGGCACCTGGTAGGGCTGTTTCACTGATCAGTTGTGCCAATTTTCTAGCAGCCTTGATTTTTTGGTCGTTAATCCCCTTGACTTCATAACCGTACCCCATGGCCAACATTAGCGATCCTGACATGCTGGATAATTGGGACAGGAATTAGGGAAACAAGCGGCGTCTGAGAAATGCTACGGACTGATACAGGTGAGCCTCCAACTCATACGGGTTTGCGAATACCTGGGTGAGGAGATTATGGGCATTCGTTTCTAGCAGAAGACTATGCGAAGCTATGGTCGCAGGCCGAAGGCTCCGATCAAGCAGCTTGCGTGATAGGCGGAAGGACTCGGTGTATTTTTGGAATGTCACGATCCATTCCCATTTCATCCTTATTTTTATCAGACGCTATGCGTGAACACATGGCTCGAGAACACGTACATCTCAGCGCTCGGAAGCACAGGACGATCAGAGTAGATATCAGCACGTCTTTCGAAGAGGTCCTTGCTTGTCTTGACAGAATTCAACACGACGATGACTTTGCCAAAGACGCGGAACGACAAGATATCCCCTGCCAGTGCGATTATCCCTTCTGTCAGGGGTCCTCCTGCAGCAAAATAGATCATACCGTGTTTATTCGAGAGCTGACTATATGTGAGCCAAGAGAACTCCTTTGGGATATCAAGAATATTGCCAATTAAAGGAAGCGGTCGTGGCCCAGGGGGATATGGGACTCCCCGTCTTCTTTGATAGTCATAAATGGCAGAGAATGCAACAAGAGAGAACACGAGAACGAAGATATCAAGAGTCAACGCCAGGAAGGTCATTGGCATAATCACAGCACGGCGGGCTAAATGGTGGGGTCGAGAAGAGAATGGGGTTGTGGGATGCGTATTAATATGTTGTTGGGACACAGGCGTGCCCGAAGCATTAGTAAACAGGACCGCGGATCACATAGGCCTCTAGATGCCAAATCAACAAGGTTGACAAGAAGCCAGAGAAGAAAAGATACGATCACGGCATGTTCAACACAAGTACATTCCGACGGCTGGCGGCACCATAGTTGGAAAAGCTACCACATTTTCATGTGTTAAATTGAAGATGCGAGTATATTTAGCTCAGATTGTTGCCGTCACAATACACCGCGGAGAAATTGTGGCCACGTAGAAAGACACCGCATGAACAGTCGAGCGAGGGAGGATGGTGAAGGACCCCGTTAATGATGACAGAGTGACAATTGAGGCCTAGTCCATCATTTGCGTACGATTTCTATCTATTTGTAACTACTGCATATGTTGTAATCTATTTACATCGATTACTAATATCCATCGGTCGACGTTGTATCAGACTATTTCTGACTTGACATACAACAGGTTCGAATAGATTGTCTGACTTGCACAAGGACCTTAAAGCAGAAGCGACGCACTCCATGCAACTTGCAATGGGCTGCAATGATAGTTCTATGACAATACTGAATAGTTTACACGATTTGAACTGCTGCTGTAACATGAGATGTTACGCGCGGACTTTGCATAGGGTTGTAGTTACTACTCTATAGCACTGCTGTGAGACTATAGGGTTCACTACTCGTGTTCGTAGAGTCTACTCTTAGAAAAGAGTCGCCAAGGTACCTTATGGCA
>Ga0193693_1000137_pt1 | contig 11478 bp, 10 predicted proteins | sample L3a2metaG_FD_144916 | JGI IMG/M metagenome (GOLD analysis project Ga0193693, IMG submission 144916) | Soil microbial communities from a riparian zone of the East river system, Colorado, United States - L3a2 | ecosystem: Environmental > Terrestrial > Soil > Riparian zone | place: USA: East River...
AGTGGTAAAAAGAGGAAGGCTTGAGATCACCCCGGTAAAAGAAGACTCATTACTAGCTGTAAAAGTAAAACTGGTTGATCTTAGTACAGGCACTGAGATGCCAGTTGACTCAACAACTCTTGGTGTTTATGTAAAAAGGTTATTTAGTGCATTAAAACTCGGTGAAGGAACAACAGACGCAAGCGGAGAAACAACCATAGAAATTCCAAATGATCTCCCGGGAGATGCAAAAGGAAATCTTACTTTACTTGCAAGGCTTGATGAAAATGAAACATATGGTAACCTGGAAGCATCAGTAGTACAGCAATGGGGCACACCGGTTTCTGATGAAGTAAAGGAATTGCCAAGAGCATTGTGGAGCTCACATCCTCCTATTTGGATGCTGGTAACTTTTGTTGTCCTTATGTCAACGGTTTGGGGACATTATCTTGTTATCATCATTCAATTATTCCGCCTGAGAAAAGAAGAACCAAAAACTGTTTCATAAGCAACTAAAAAGTAACTTTAATCATCAATAAATAAATAAAAACGCAGAATCATGAAAAAGTATATTTCTATCCTCTTTACTGTAATATTTGTAACAGTATTAATGGCCTTTGTACCAAGAACCGCCAACGATCCATGGCCTGTTCCTGATAAGTATAAGAACATGCCCAATCCAGTAAAGTCTGATGCTACTTCAATTGCCACTGGTAAAGAATTATATACTCAGCATTGTAAGTCCTGCCATGGCACAAAAGGAAAAGGCGATGGACCTAAGGCTGCACAACTTGATACTGAATCCGGTGATTTTACAAAACCCGATTTTCAAAAACAAACTGATGGCGCTTTATTTTATAAATCTTCTGAAGGCCGTAAGGATATGCCTTCATTCAAAAAGAAAATTGCCGATCAGAATGACATTTGGTCTGTTATAAACTATATCAGGACTTTGAAATAATTATTAATTAAGAATTAAAAAATAGCCGGTAATAATGCCGGCTTTTTTATGAAAGCTAGCTTTAAAATGATAAAAGAGTTTTTATTTTTTCCCAAACTTTTTCAGCATTGGGTAGCACAGCATTTTCAAGATTCATGTTTAAAGGAATAGCGGGAACATTGGCTGCACCTAAAACTTCAACCGGTGCATCAAGCCATTTAAAACAATTTTTTGAGATCCTGCCTGCTAAAGCTTCAGCAAAAGAATTGTTTTGTTGCTCTTCTGTAAGCACCAAGCATCTACTATGTTTTTTTACCGATTCAAAAATCATTTCTTCATCCAATGGAAACAATGTTCTTAGATCTACAATTTCGATCTGTGCCGGAAATCTTTTTGCTGCAGCTTTTGCCCAATACACCCCCATTCCATAAGTGATGATGCAACAACTCTCACCATTTTCTATTTTACTTTTATCAGCATTCAAAACAATATTTGCTTTTCCAAACGGAAGAACATAATCTCTCGATGGTTCAATTGACTTTGCATCTTCCGTACCTGGAACTTTACTCCAGTATAAACCTTTGTGTTCAAGCATCACAACAGGATTGCCATCGTAATAAGCTGCTTTCATCAATCCTTTCATATCAGCAGCGTTTGATGGATAAGCGATCTTAATTCCTTTTATTGAAAGTAAAGTTGTTTCAACACAACCGCTATGATAGGGACCCCCGCCACCATATGCGCCAATGGGCACACGAATAATAGTTGACACCGGATATTTGCCACAACTTAAATAACATGATTTAGAAATTTCAGAAACAAGTTGATTGAAACCAGGATAAATATAATCTGCAAATTGTACTTCGACGATCGGCTTAACCCCTACTGCGCTTAAGCCAACTGTTGATCCGATTATATAAGCCTCCTGTATTGCAGTATTAAAAACACGATGATCACCAAATTGCTCGGCAAGTGTTGCCGCTTCACGAAAAACACCCCCAAGTCTGCGGCCAACATCCTGTCCGAAAAAAATACATTCAGGATGATCTTCCATTAATTCCCGAATAGCAAACAATGCAGCATCAACCATAATTACTTTTTCTTTATCAGCAGCTGCTCTTTCACCTTTTTCATCGGTAATATTCGTAGGAATAAAAATATTGTCAGCTGCTTTTTTGATGTCTGGCTCGGAAGAGTTTAATGCCTTTATAAAATCGGCACTTATTAATTCTGTTATATCGGCTTCAATTTTTGCCAGCTCTTCTTCCGTTACTTCATTTTCAAGCAAAAGTCTTCTCAATTTCGGGAATGGATCATCAATTGCATCTTTTGCAAGGTCTTCTTCGCTACGGTAAAAATCTTTTCTTACTCCACTTGTATGATGATTAAGTAATGGCACTTTTGCATGCACTAACCATGGATTCCTGTTCTTTCGAACTTCATTGATCACATTGCCCATTATCTTATAGCAATGTGTAAAATCAGTTCCATCAATTTGTATTTTATTTAAACCCTTAAACCCATCTGCATATTCATAAGCATTCATCGCTCTTGTTTCCTCTCCTGTTGCACTGATGCCCCAGTCATTATCCTGAACCAGGTAAATGATTGGCAACTGTTTCAATACAGCAAATTGCAATGCTTCACTTACTTCCCCTTCGGTTATACTTCCATCACCAAAAGAACAAATCACAACCGGTAATTCATCTTTTTCGGTTTTTAGTAATAAGGGTGAATTAATACTTTCGAGATATTGAATTCCCTGTGCAACACCTGTGGTTGGTATTGCCTGCATTCCGGTTGCACTGCTTTGATGAATGATCTTCGGTTTATCTCCTTCCTTCGAATTGGGATGAGAATAATAAGAACGTCCTCCTGTAAAAGGATCATCCGCCTTTGTCAACAATTGTAGCATTAGTTGATAAGGAGAATAATCAAGCCCAAGTAACATACTTTCATCACGATAATAGGGACTTACATAATCGCAATTTTTTAAATGAAAAGCAGTGGCCAGTTGTATTGCTTCATGGCCCCGTGAAGTTGAATGAACATATTTACAAATTTGCCGGTTGACATCATAGGTTTCTGCCATCGACTTTGCGCAACACATCAACCGGAAAGCTTTCAGTAAAATTTCTTTTTCGATCATAGAAGCAAGCTAATTGGCAAAAATAAGGCGAACGAGTGTATGTGAAAATTAAAAGCCACCCCATCAATTGAGGCAGCTTCCAGTTGGTTTTGGTCTAGAATTCCTTACTTTATTTCTAATGATAATAATGAGTCGTCTTCAATAAATCCTTCCAGCTCGTCTCCAACAACTAACTCCCCTACACCGGCTGGTGTCCCGGTAAAAACGAGGTCGCCGATGTTCACAGAAAAGTAATTGGAAATATAAGCAACAATGCTATCGAAGTCATGAATCATAAGGTTGCAGTTACTTTGCTGAACAAGCTCTTTATTTTTATATAAACAGAAATTAATATCTTTTTTGTTCTTGATCGCTGTAAATGGAACCCACTTACCGATCGCTGCAGAGTTATCCCATGCCTTTGCTTTTTCCCAGGGAAGTCCTTTTGCTTTCAAATCGTTTTGAATATCCCTTGCAGTAAAATCAATACCAGTAGTCACGGCATCATAATATTTGCTTGCAAATTTATCCTGGATATACTTTCCATTTTTACTGATGCGTAAAACGAGTTCGCATTCATAATGAAGTTCATTGGTAAATTCCGGATAATAAAAAGGAGTGTGCGGCTGAAGCAGGGCGCTTTTAGGTTTCATAAAAACCACTGGTTCATCTGGTATCTCATTTCCCAATTCCTTGGCATGAGCTACATAGTTACGGCCAATACAAAATATCTTCATACTCAGGCTTGTTTAATTAAATACATCGGATACAATTCTCATGGACTGTTAATCCCATATATTCTGGCTTCATAAAAAAACTGGATTTTGTGTGGCGGAAAGATCGTCGGGCTGCTAAAATAGGTAAACAGCGGGATATAACATAATCCCGGTAAATTTATTTAAACAGATAAATGCCCGGGTACTACTATTGGTTTTCCCTGTCAATACTTATCTTAGTTAAAAGCTTTTTGGTGCCTGACCTTTTTACAAGTATAAAACAACCCATTTTATCGCGACTCGAAGATGAGCTTGACTCCCGGCTCGGCTATCATAATATAGCACATACCCTGGATGTACTGGAACAAGCGGAAGTGATTGCAATCCAGGAAAAGGTCACCGATAAACATGATGTGTTACTGTTGAAGACAGCTGCAATTTTTCATGACAGTGGTTTTTTATTTGTGTATAAAAATCATGAGGAAAAAGGTTGCGAGATCGCCTCCGAATCTTTAAAAAATGTTTTCAGCGAAGAAGATATTAAAAAGGTCTGCGGAATGATCATGGCTACGAAGATCCCACAAACACCGAATACGCTGTTAGAACAAATAATTTGTGATGCTGATCTTGACTATCTTGGCAGGAATGATTTTGAACCAATCAGCAGGAACTTGTATAAGGAATTTATCTTTTTTAAAATAATACCTGAAGACATAATTTGGGATCATATTCAGATCAAATTTTTTGAATCGCATCACTATTTTACCGGCACATCGATCAGTAAAAGGAATGAAATGAAATTGAAACACCTCAATATTTTAAAGGAAAGGAGTAATTGGGCAAAATGAGCAGAAGACCTTTTTTACAGAAATTACTTAATGTACGACCCTCGGAATGGAAAGTAGTATCGCAACTTTTCTGGCTTCAATTTTTTATGGGTACGGGGATCGCCTTTTTTTTCACTGCATCATTTTCTCATTTTCTTGAAAAGTTTTCTGCTTCGCAACTTGCCTGGGTAATGATCATTTCATCACCCCTATTATTTATTACTGGATGGGTATTTACCAAATTTGAACATCGCTTCCACCTTACCCGTGTTGGCACCATCGTTATCATACTGATGGCCGTCAGCATTCTTGTTTTTCAATTAAGTAGCAATTGGATAAAAGGCGATTGGTTTTATTACCTCACGTTTGCATGGTATTATGTATTATATCTCGCAAGCAATTTATGTTTTTGGAGCATTACTTCCACTTTGTTCGATGTAAGACAAAGCAAAAGGTTATTTGCAGTAATAAGTGGCGGGGATATACCCGCAAAATTCATTGGCTATACGATGGCTTACTTTTTTGTGCATGCGATCGGCCCATTGAATATGCTTTGGCCCGCATTTGCATTTATGTTAGGTGCTTTGCCATTTCTATACCAATTGTCGAAATCAGGTGTTGTTCATCATCATCATCATCATACTGATCATGTTGAATTTGTACAGGGAAAAGGGTTTAAAGTATTCGTTAAACGCTACACATTAAATACTCTTATTAGAAGATTGGCTGTACTCACATTTATTATCTCAGCATGTCTTGCAATTATTAATTATGCATTTTATACTGAAGTAAAGGAACTACATGATAAAGATTTATCAACTTTTATCATCCTGTTTATGGCTGCTTCCCAGATCGTTGCTTTATTGGTAAAAATTATTCTCACAGGTCGTATCGTTACCTCGATCGGAATAAAAAAATCCTTATTAATAACGCCACTGGTATTATTGGGGCTTTTGATAATCATTATTTCTGCCCAATATGCAGTCAGCGGAAGCAAACTAGTCTTTTATGCATTCGGTATGGCTGCTATTGCTGTTGAAGTTTTACGAACTACGATCACTAACCCGGTTTTTTTGACTGTTATGCAACCACTGAACCCGAACGCAAGGTCAAAAGCTCATGCAATTGTGAAAGGGATCATGGACCCATTTGCTTTTTTATTTGCAGGAGTACTACTGATCATAATAAATAATTTGAAGCCTGGAAATGAACTATTAACCATTTGTTATATTCTTGCTTTTTTCGGAATTAGCTGGATCGTTTCGATCTTACTGGTAAACAGATCGTATCATCATACACTTTTAAAAGCTATCAGCAGTCGTTTCTTTAGCCAGGATGAATTCAAACTTTCTGATGAAGAGATCCAGCATCAAATATTGAAAAAAATAGAAACAGGAAATGAGACGGAGATAATAAACATTTTACAAATGCTGAATAGCCAGATCAGTGGTGGCAGCAAAGACATAATTTTTAAGCTGCTTGATCATCCGTCTGACAATATAAAAAAAGTAACATTATTATTGATCCAAACACGGAACATAAAAGGCGGTGAAGACAAATTAAAAATTTTAGCAGATCATGGTGAAAACAAAGAGATACAAGTATTAGCTGTACAAAGTCTATGCAAAGAGCAAAATGAACACCATTATTTAAAACATTATTTGCACCATCATGATGCAGGCATTAAAGCGGCGGCACTTATAGGAACGCTTAAAAGTAATGATAAAGAAAATCGTCAGTATGCAGAAAATATTATTACGGATCTTCTCCAATCAGCTCATACAAAAGATAAACAAACGGCCCTGCAAGTACTTACTGAGGTAAAAGATCTTTATTGCCATCCGCATCTTGCAAGTCTTTTTACAACTTCTGATCGGGATTTGCGATTAGCAGCCTTTAAAGCAATTGGCGAATCAGCAACGCCCTTGTTAATGGAAAGAGTAATGACCTACTTTAAGGAACATCCTCTGCATGTGGGAACTTCTCTGCAGGCTGCTGGCGAAAAATCAATTCCATTTATTTTAAAGAAGATTTATAACAATGACACCAACACTTTTTTAAAAGAAAAACTTATTATCGTGTTGGGAAAGATCGGAGGCCAAAAGGCGCAGTCAACACTTTTCGAATTGCTGGAAAAATATCCTTCTTATGCTGGCGCCATTGCTAAATCATTACACAGAAGCAGATATCGTGCAACAGAGGAAACGATAGAAAAATTAGAAGATATCTCCTTAGCATATATTATTTATGGAACTGAGCTGCTTTATATGCAAAGCCTGCTCGAACATGATGAGAATTATGCGTTGATCAATAGTTCTTTGAATATTGAGCTTATTGAGATCAGGAATATTTTGATATGCCTTTTTGGTTGTCTCTATGATCATGAAAAAGCATTCAAAATAAAACAAGGACTTGATATGAAAAAGAAAGAAAGTGTGGCCAATGCCATGGAACTAATTGATATGATCGTAAAAAAAGAGCTTGCTATTCCTTTTAATAAGTTGTATGAACCAACAGATATTGAATATCGCAGCAATTCTTTAAAAAGTTTCTTGCCGCCAGGCAAGGTTTCACAAACACAAGAGATCCTTTCAAAAATTCTTGAAGAAAAACCTATCACTTATAATGTATGGACCAAGGCATGCAGCATGTATATTTCAAAAAAAATAAGTGCAGCCATTACACCGGGACTTATCGAAAAATTCATTCATTCAGAAAACATACTGTTGAAAGAAACGGCGCTATTTGCTCAATGAAATGTTTATTTTTAAATTATGGAACCGGGAAATATAAACAGGCTATTATTAATTGAAAAGGTATTGGTACTTAAGTCGCTTAACCTTTTTAAAGACACTCCTGAAAATATTCTTGCCGACCTTGCTCCCTTAATGAAAGAAATGGAATATGAACTCGGCACAGAAATTTTTAAGGAAGGAGACACAGGTGATTGCATGTATATTATTCAACAAGGAAATATCAAAATTCATAAGGGGAATACAACCCTTGCAATACTTAAAGAAAAAGAAGTTTTCGGCGAACTTTCTTTGCTTGATGCCGATACAAGATCAGCCAGCGCCACTGCCGATACGGATTGCATTCTATACAAAATAGACCAGGAACCTTTTTATGAATTGATGGATGAAAGACCTGAGGTGGCAAAAGGTTTTATAAAGATCCTTTGCCAGCGATTAAGAACAATGAATGAAAAGTCAAGGCAACAACAACAATGATATTTTTTAAACCGAGTAATCAGCACTGTTCACATCATTCATGGTAAGACTTAAACCCCTTGTTGCAAAACTTTCTATTACTCCAACAGCCTTTTCAATTTTTATTTTAACTAATGGCTCTTCTTCTTTTCTCCATTTGCCTAAAACGAAATCGGACTGCATTCCTTTTGGGTAATCGTTACCAATACCAAAACGCAATCGTGGGTAATCTCTTGATGCCAATGACGCTTCCACACTTGTCAATCCATTATGTCCGCCATCACTACCCGAAGGACGAAGTCTCATTTTATTCAGCGGTAATGAAACATCATCTGTAATTACAAGTATATTTTCAATCGCAATTTTTTCTTTATCCATCCAATACTTAATAGCAGTTCCGCTTAAGTTCATATAAGTAGTTGGACAAATGCAAATAAATATTTTGCCTTTCCATTTTACTTCAGCAACATAAGCCAATCTCCCTGTAGAAAATTTTCCGGTATGTTTTTGAACAAAAGCATTTACTACATCAAAGCCGATATTATGCCTTGTGTGGGTATATTCATTACCAGCATTTCCCAAGCCAACGATTAAAAATTTCATCTCCTTTACAATAAACTATTTAAAGATAACAACTTCACATTTTGTAAAATAATCTAAGAAACAAAAAACCCACTTCCGTTGAAGTGGGTTTGCTATTAAGATCATTCCGACTATTTTTTTCCTTTTTCTTTTGCAGCAGGCGCAGCAGCGGCAGGTGCAGCGGCTCCAGCAGGTGCAGCAGCTCCGGCAGCAGGTGCAGCTCCGGCAGCAGGTGTAACAGTAGCTTCTTCCTGTTTCAATTGACGTGTTAGTACAACTGATGCAATAGGAATTCTTGGTGAATTAAGAATTTCATAATTGGCTTCTTTCACATCTTCAACACGAATGTTACCATTCAGCTCAAGATTAGTAATGTCCACTTCAATTTGTTCTTTCAGATGCTTCGGTAAAGATTTTACCTTAAGAGATTTCATCTTAATGATCAGGTGACCACCTTCCTTTACACCTTTTGATACTCCCGTAAATTTGATAGGAATATCAGCGATCACTCTTTTGTCTTCAACCAATTCCATCAGGTCAATATGGATCAGTTTATCAGTTACTTTGTCAAACTGCAGATCTTTTAAAATGCAGTTATAAGTTTTGCCATCCAATTTAATTTCAGCTTTCTGAAACTCTGGTGTGTACACGAATGTTTTAAAAGCCATGGAAGGAGCAGCAAAGCTGATCTCCTTTTCACCGCCATAAATTACACCGGGCACCAAATCCTGAGAGCGAAGTTGGCGGGTGGCTTTCTTCCCGGTTTCGGTCCTCAGTTGTCCTTCGATCGTAATTGATTTCATTTTATGTTTATTTATTAGTTACTCGTTATTGTTGCGATCCGCCGGAGGCGGAGAAGCAATCTCCTTTTTCTAATTATTATTTACTCTGCTTTAGTAATCCTATTTAGCTTTTCTTGCGTCGCACTCTTGTACTACATTAATTCTATTCATCTCTCTTTTCGCTGTGAGTGTACAAACAGACTTGTAATACTTTTATTTTCAAAAGCATTCCTTATAGCCACTGCAAATAGCTCAGCAACTGATATCACTTTTATTTTCGGTGTAGTTTGTCTTAAAGGAATTGTGTCACAAACCACTAATTCATCCAACACACTTTTCTCGATATTCTCATAAGCCTTTCCACTTAATACCGGGTGTGTGATCAATGCCCTAACACTTCTTGCACCTTTTTCCATTAAAAGAGCTGCGCTTTTTGCCAATGTGCCCCCGGTATCGCAGATGTCATCGATAATTACTACATCCCGGTCAGTCACATCCCCGATCACTACCATGCTTGCAATTTCATTTGCCCTTTTCCTGTGTTTATCACAGATCACCATCTCCGCTTCAAAATAACTTGAGATCTCTCTTATCCTGTTCGCACTTCCTACGTCGGGGGCCGCAAAGGTAAGGTTTTCGAGTTTCAGATTCTCTATGTAAGGAATAAAAACTGCGTGGCTGTCAAGGTGGTCAACAGGGATATCAAAGTAGCCCTGTATTTGAGGAGCATGGAGATCCATTGTTATCAAGCGATCAGCACCAGCTGCTTCTATCATATTGGCAATCAGCTTACTTCCTATTGCTACTCTTGGCCTATCCTTCCTATCCTGGCGGGCATAACCGTAATAAGGGATCACTGCAATGATCTTATAAGCTGATGCTCTTTTTGCAGCATCGATCATCAATAAGAGTTCCATTAGATTCTCGGCAGGAGAATGGGTGCTTTGGACAAGAAAAACAAAATCACCCCTAATACTCTCCATAAAGGTGGGCAGGATCTCTCCGTCGCTGAAACGTTGAATATTGACTTTTCCAAGCCGGCTACCGTAGCTTTTGCAAATTTGTTCTGCTAAGCCTTGTGATCCCGTACCGGAAAAAATTTTAGCGGCTGACATTACTTGATTTGATTACACCAAAGGGATTTCTCTGGAGCGGCGAAGATAATACTTCACCCCAAATCAAACAGGTGACGGGAAAAAATGTTGATGATTATGCAGTCCTATTTTACTGAGGCTATTGCCACCGTATTCGTGGCTGGTTCGCTTGCTTTTTTCTCATTCGAGGAATAGTTACCACCACTAGTTGTGTTGCAACTATAAAAAAGTGATGAACAAATAAAAATGGAGAAAAATAAAACGACAACATACACGCCGGCAAAAAATAAAATTGGGTGCAGCGCACCAATTGGGGATACGGATCTTTTTTTCATACGGTCCTGGTTTAGCTTTTCAAGGGTTTGGATTCAATCTTCAGGGCTGTACCCTAAAAGTTGTATTTTCTAGGCCTAAATTATTTGTTAATCTTGGGTGATGCAAGAGCAGAAATACTCTATAAAGCAATGGGCAAAAGACGATAGGCCAAGAGAAAAATTACTATTGAATGGAGTTCACACTCTCAGTGATTCCGAGCTGCTTGCTATTCTTATATTAAATGGTTCAAAAGAAAAAACGGCAGTTGATCTTGCAAAAGATATTTTGAAGCTCAGTAAAGATAATTTATCTGAGTTAGGTAGACTATCAGTAAAGGATCTAATGAAGGTAAAGGGTATTGGCCAGGCGAAGGCGGTTGCTATTTCAGCTGCACTTGAATTAGGCAGAAGAAGGCAGGCAAGCACCTCCCTTCAAAAGAAAATAATTTCTTCAAGCAATGATATTGCCGATTATTTTATGGCAAAACTGAAAGACTATCGGCATGAAGTATTTGCAGTGGTTTTTTTAAACAGGGCCAATAAGATCAATCATTTTGAAATTGTAAGTGAAGGTGGAATAACCGGTACAGTTGCTGATCCTAGAATAATTCTTAAAAAAGCATTGGAAGAAGATGCTGTCAGCATCATCCTTTGTCATAATCATCCATCGGGCAGTTTAAAGCCAAGCAGAGCTGATGAAGAACTAACGTTAAAAATAAAAGAAGCTGCAAAATATTTTGACATCAAAGTACTTGATCACATGATAGTAAGTGAGGCAGGCTATTTCAGTTTTGCAGATGAAGGACTATTGTGAGTTAATAGTCATGAGTCAATAGTTATTAGTAACTCAGTATTAGATTTTATTATGGGAGATTACAGGTCTTTGCTTGGCTATCAAAAAGCATTT
>Ga0193693_1000138_pt1 | contig 11474 bp, 16 predicted proteins | sample L3a2metaG_FD_144916 | JGI IMG/M metagenome (GOLD analysis project Ga0193693, IMG submission 144916) | Soil microbial communities from a riparian zone of the East river system, Colorado, United States - L3a2 | ecosystem: Environmental > Terrestrial > Soil > Riparian zone | place: USA: East River...
TGACATCGTTGCTCCTTTTTTTTGGGTTGTTGTACACACGCCCGCTTGCGCGGCCGTTTTCGAGTGGCCTTCACCCCGAAGGGTTGAGCCACTCAGAAATCAGACTTGAGCGGCGATGCCGGAGACCTGCGGCGCAAGCCCGCTGACCTTGCCCGTGCTGCCGAACGAGTAGCCAGCGATCACGCTCGCGGCGTTGCCCACGTCGGCAATCAGGCCGGGGCTCTTGCCGCCAAGGAAATACGCGGCCAAGGCGATCGCGCCGGTCTTGCCGATGAGCGGTAGAGCGGGGAGCTGCGGCCCGAACGTCTTTTCGATGTAGCCGTAAATGAACCCGCCGAGCGCGAGTGAGCCGCTCTTGTTGACCGACATGGCGCCCGTAGCGCCGCCGCCTACGCCGCGATGCCCGCCGCCGCCGCCGTGGGAGCGCCTGCGCGTCGCCTTGCGGCGGATGGGGGCTGCTCGCGGGACAGAGACCTTGATGGTTTGCGGGGCGCTACGCTCCCGCACTGTGATGGTTTTCGTAGCGGTTTTGCGTCGTTTGGCCATCCTGGCACGTGAGCAGGCCTGGCCCGACTTTGCAAGAGAGTTGCTTTGTCCAGCCTGATCGGCGATCCAGTAGGTCGCCTACCCACAAAAGGGAGGCGCCGCGCAACGCTGCAAACGTTCGCGGCACCGAGCACCCAGCAGTTCCTAGCTGCCGAATGCCCCACCAGAAAAGCCACAACCCCCGCGAGAAAGCAAGCAACCAGAGCGGTTGTTTTGCGCGCAAATCCGCCTCGTTTACTCGTGAAACATCGGGGAAAACGCTTGGATTTCACCCGGTTGGGTGGGTCGGTGGGACAAAGAACGTCCATTCACGCGGGGAATCAGCGTGAAACTCGGCGTCGCGCTGCCCGGACCATTCCGATCGGAGGCGCTAGCAATCCTGGAGCATTGCAAAGACGCCGGAATGAGCTGGAAACGCGCCTACGCCGTGGCGTGCTTCGCCTCAATGGGCGAGATTTGCTGGCAATTTCAGCGCAGTGTGGCCCACTTCACAGGCTACAGCGTGCGCACCGTCCAGCGAGCCGCGCGCCAGGCAAAGGCCCTGGGCGTGCTGGTGTCCCGCCGGCTGCGACGCGGTGAACGCCCCCCGGGAGCTCGGCAGCCGATCACGTGCGGCGGAGCCCTCCGGAGGTTCGTGGCCTGGGGCAAGCCGAAAGCCCAGGCGATGGCCCTGCGCGCGCGGTATGCGCTGCGCGAGGTGTGGCGCCGCGAGGCCATCGAGCGACAGAAGTGCAGCGAGCAGGCCGAAATAGCCGCTGCAATGACAGAATTCCGCGACCTGGGCACATAGCAGCCCGGTCTCACCCTGCGTGAGACAAGGCCCCCGCACGCCTGGGGTACAAGGCCGCCCGGCCGGCCCGTGGATTTGCGGGCTCAAAACGGGCGATTCGGGTGGTCAGTGCCCGCCGTTCAGGTGTGGGTAACCCCCAAACCGGCTCCGAACGGCCCCGGCCGGCGGTTCTGACTGTCCTAACCCATGGCCTAGGAGACCCTTCTCAGAAGAAATATAGATAAATCCCTCTTTCTGACAGGTAGATCCAACCTGACAGGTAGCGGCGCGCTGCCCCTGAACAGGTCGACCGGGGGGAGTTCATGGTAGGAGGGGGCGGTGCCCCCCCTACACCCCCCCAGCAACGGAGCGCCAAAAACGGGTCGTGCAGCGGCTTACGCCCGGGTGTCGACCCTGGAGCAGGGTTTCGAGCTGCAACGCGTTGCCGTGGCTCGTAGAGCCAGCAATGACCATGCTGGCGAACTGACCTGGTACACCGAGCAACGGTCGGGCCGGAGCTGGGTCCGTCCCGAGCTGGATCGGCTGCTCGAGGCCGTGCGGCAGGGCGAGCACAACCGCGTTTACGTCTGGCGGCTCGACCGGCTCACTCGCCGGGGGTCTCACGACACGCTGGGCGTGGTCCAGGCGCTCCGGAGCGCGGGCGCTGAGCTCGTGTCGGTCACGGAGGGGTTCGATTTCTCGGGGGCGGTGGGGGAGCTGCTCGTCTCGATGCTTGGGTTTGCCGCCAGGCTGGAAATGGACGCGCAGATGGAACGGCAGCAGGCCGCCCGGGCTCGGCTCGAGTCGGAGGGCCGGGCCTGGGGCCGGCCGCCGAAGCTCCCCGACGACGTGCGCGAAAAAATCCGGGCGCTGCGCGCCGAGACCCCGCCCCGTTCGATCCGCTCGATCGCTATGGCCGTCAAGGTGCCGCGCTCGAGTGTGTTTGACGCGCTGAAGTGAGCGGGCCGCCCGGGGTTTCTTAGCTAACGCTTGACAGTCTTATAGTGTTAGCTAAGGTGGGGTTTATCCCGTGAAAAAACATAAAGCACGCGTACACGCGATCCACGGTGGCGATGCTCGGCGACAGGCAATGACAGCGGCGCCGCCCGGCGTCGAAAACCGCCACACGCGCGAGCTCGGACACGCCATCACCTACGAGCTGCGGGAGGTCCCGTGCGGGAAACGAGGGTGCAAAGGCTGCCCACATGGCCCGTATTGGTATGCGTACTGGACCGCCGGGGGGCGGGTTCGGACCGTGTACATCGGTAAAAAGTTCGTCCGGGTTGAGCAGAAATGCCCGGAGAAATTGGCATAAAACAACGCTCGTGCGGGGCATGAACCCCCGCACGAGCCATCGGAATAGGAGTCCGACGAATGCAAAATATACAGAAATCAAGGGAAATGCTCGCGCAAATCGGCGCGGCGTGTGTGCAGATCACGCTCGGGTGCGAGCACGCGCAAAAGGAGCTTGACAGCGTCCAGTTTGTTCTGTCGCTTCAGGAGCTTGAATATGCGCTTGGGGAGCTCCACGAGAACGCCAGAATCCTGCGGGAAAGTGAGATGTCAAGGCTTAAAGTGGAGGCCGACGTGCACGACGGCAAGACCGAGCCGGCGAACGAACCACCCGTAGAGCCGGTGTGCAAGTGCGGGCATCCGAAAACGGATCACATGCCCACGAGCTGGCAGCCGGAGATCGACCGGCTGCTCGAGGCGCCGTGGCGGCACGCGATCTGCATCCGCTGTGAGTGCGAGGGGTTCGAGGAAAAAAATGACTAAGCAGCGCCCGTACCGCCTGGGGTGTGAGGTCCTGCGCGACGCGCTGCGCTCGCTTAAGCCGTCCGGAAAGTAGTAGGCTCGGCGGGGCCGGCGCGCATGGGACTTCCCCCCGGTTTTGTGCGCGGCCGGCCCTTCCACGTCCCCCCGTCCGAGAATGGTCCTTACCGGACACGTCGTCGATTTGAAAAAACGCCTTTGCCGGCGCTGTGGCCGGCCCACGGGGTCACTTCGGCGCATTTGTCGGCGCTGGGTCTGCGTGTACGAAAGAGCAAATGAAAAAAGTATACCTAGTGCAGTGCTGGGACGAACACGGCGCGCTCACGAATAACTACGAGACCGTGCTCGAGGGCCCCGCCGCAAAGGGCCAAGTGCTCAAGTTTTTGAAGGCGAAATTCGCCCACGTGCAACTGACTGAGGTGCCGCAACCGAAGCCGAAGGCGCGACGATGACCGAAAAAAAATCCTACGAAGCGCCGGCCATCGTGCGCGAGGAGCCGCGCAAAATATTCGCCTCGACGATGCTCTACGCCGCGAGCAAGCGCATGGGTCTCGAGGGGGCGACGAACGAGCTCATGCGGCAGTTGAGCGGGCTAGCGCAGGCGGGCGCGGCCAACATCATGGACGTGGACGACGTCGAGTGGTGGGGGATGCCAGCGGCGCTGACGCTCGCGCGCGTTGCGTGCTGCGGCAACATCAAGCTTCACGTGAACGCCGGCTCGACTGTGATCGGCAAGGGGCGCAGCATCGCCGGCAACGAGTTTTTAGAGGACCCGACGTGTGCGGTGTGGTTTGCCGTGGACGACGACGTGGTCGTCAGCGCGCACGCCGTCGCGGCGATGATTGAGCAGTGCCTACGCGAGCCGTGCGTGGTTGTCGCGCCCTGCATCCAGCGCGGCGGCGGAGTTGTCGACATCGAGCCCGCAAGCCCCATCGTCAACGCCAATTACATGCAGCCAATCAAGCTCGCCGCGTTCGGAGCGGTGTGCTTCTCGCGTGAGGTGATCGAGAACGCGTGCGACTCGCACACGTGGCTGCACGAGGGCAAGATTTACCGCGCGATGTTCCGCGACATGGTGAACGAGAACCAGTGGTGGACCGAAGACAAGGCGTTTTTCGTCGCCAACCCGACGATGAAAGCCTACGCCGTGCGGCGCGGGTTCTCGACGCACGCGGGGCAGCGGCTCGACCTCGAAACGTTGCAGCCCGTCGTCAAGGTCGAGCGTACGCCGCTCGTCGTCTAGGCGGGGTGTTGCGCGTCCTTCAGCGCCTCGAGCTCGGCGCGGAGGTCGGCGTTCTGCTGCTGAAGGCGGGAGACCAGTAGCTCGGTCAGTCGCTCGTTCTCGCGCCGGGCGTCCTCGATTTGCTCGAGGAGCGATTCCTTTTCGTCGTCCAGCGTGTCGACGGTTTGCTGCAACGACTGCTCGGCGCTGAACGAGTGCTCGATGCCCGTGAGCTGGTAGGGCGTCAGGTTCGCGTTGAGTGGCGCAGTCGCGACCTGCACGTGCAAGGGGCACAGGCTCACGACGCGCCCGAGGCTGCCGACGCTGAGGATTTGAGTAGCGGGGGTTTCGCACTCGGGACTTTCGCAGTTCGTCATGGGGTTTGGCCTTTCAGGATGCGTGCCACTTTGCCGGCGTGTTCGTCGGGGTGGAACAGGGTGTCAGCGAGGTTCGTGCCGCCGAGCAGCACGGCAGCGACTCCGGCGAGCAGCAAGCCGTCGGAGGTGTCGCTGCGCTTGCGCTGCGTGTACCAGAGGAACGCGGCACCGGCCGCGAGCACCAGGCCGAGCTGGATCTCTTGCACGGGCACCACCAGATCCTTGGCCGCCTGCGCGACGGCCTTCAGCGCGCGCGCGGGCGCGTCCTCGATTGCCCGTTGCAGGTTGTGCAGGTCGTCGATGACCGTCGAGACGATGCGCCGTGGAAAGTCGATAGTGACCGAGCCAAGCGCCGCGGTGAGCCCCTCGAGTGTGCTCTTGATGAGCTCCTTGCACGCTGCGATGGCTGACAGCGGGTCGGGCGCAGTGTGGTTGACCACGGCCTCTAGCATCGCGCGAATGATCGCGATGTTGACCTTGGCCACGTTGAGCGCGTCGCGCACGTGGGCGAGCTCGGGCGATGCGAGCTCAGAGACGGCGCGCGCGGCCGCGGCCGCGGCGCTCGCCTCGAGCGAGCCGAGCGGGTCGAGTAGAAACTGGACGGCGTCGACGAAGGTCGCGGCGCTGCCCACTTGCGCGACCATGATGGGCTTGCCGAGCTGACCGAACGGGAACGCGCCGGGCTTGTCGTTGACTTCGAAGAGCACGCGTGTCTGCCGTGGGTCGGTGCTCCAACACTCAGCGTGCAGCACCTTCACGCGCGTGGCGTTCTTCTCGCGCCACTTGTTGAACACGGGCACGCCGTCACGCACCGGCTTCGAATCTGTGGGTGACCACAGGTCGAGCTGGTAGCGGCCGACGGGGAGCGGGTTCGTGAGCATGAGCACCTAGCTGGCCTGCCGGATCGAAACGTCGACTTGGTAGCTCAGCCCCAATGCCACAGTGATGCCGGTCACCGAGAACGATGGCGCGCTGCCGCCGTTCTGCGTGACCGGCAGCACGCCGCGCGCTTTGCTGCCGAGGGCGCCGGCGACGTTGAGCGCAGTCGTCACGGCCTCAGTGACGAGCGTGCCGGTTGCATCGGTGTACACCGCGTTGAGGACGGCATTGCCGGTAGCTGTGCCGCCGTTCGCGAGCAGAGTGAGACACGCCTCGTAGACCATCAAGCCGGCGGGCAAGATGGCGGAGAGGGGCGTGACGCCGACTGCGCCGACCTGCACCGAGCGCGAGCTGTTGTTGATTAGGCTCTTCAGCGACACGGCGCCAGTGAACGTGGTGCCGACTCGTTGCAGCTCAGACAGCGTCGCGTAGTCGGGCTTGAGTACCAGCGTCCCGCTGGTTGCGTTGAACGCAAGCGGGCCGCCGATCGCGTTGGAGCAGTTCGTCATGAACAGGGCTACGGCACCCGTAGACGACGTGATCGGAGGCATGTCGCAGAACGAAAAGGAGCTGGTGGCGGTGACCGAGAGAGAGGTGCTGAAGATGGCGTCAGAGCCCCAGAACACTCCGGCGATCGAAGTGGCACCAGCGAAAATACAACTCTGGACGTTGCCGCCAGCAGCCGCAGCGCTGGTGCCGCTCCTGGTGGCGAGGCGCTGAATGCCCGCCCCGGTCTGCGTGAGAGTAGTGGTGCCGGTGGTGCTCGTACCCGAGCAGAGGATGCGCTGCGTGCCGACGCTGCAATTGCCGGTGATGTTGCCAGTGATGCGGAGGTTGGTGAGGGCGCGCCGCGCCGAAGCTGTAGCGCTGATATCCACGTTGCCGGTGATGCCCGTGGTGAGCGCCGCCTGTCCTGGCTGCGCCGAGAGCTCCCACTCTCCCGTCGTGGGGAACACGACATTTTCGACGGCGTTGGTGCCGGGCGCTTGGTAGATGATCCCATTGGCGACCAACGCAGTTGCCGCGAACGCGAACGCCGCCGCGTACGAGGTGAAGGGGTTGGACTCGCTGCCGGTCTGCGTGCCGGTGAACGTGGGGTCAACGTGGTACGTCCCGAGGAACGGCGCGACGCCGGCAGCGACCCACGACGCGGCGGTAACGCTCCACGTGAGCAACGACCCGGCGACGCCCTTCAGGTACACGAGCAGGCCACCGCTAGCGCCCGTGCCTGCGAGCGCCACGGCGCCGGCGTCGACGCCGGCAAGTGGCGCAGGCCCCGCGCCGCCGCCGGGCACGCCGGCCGTGGGAGTGATCGGCAAGAATTGGCCGTTCTCTTTCAGGAGCAAGACCTGCTCGCCGATTCCGACGTTGGCCTGTAGCGTTTGCAGCGTCATGCGTGGTGTCTCCGGTGGTGGCGGTGTCGACGGCGTGAAGCCCAAATCAGCAGCACGCCGAGCGCGACGAGTGCGCTGCCGCCGGCAGCGATGGCGCCCGCGGGGAAGCTCGCCACGAGCTCGGCGAAGTGCGCGGCCAGGTCGCGGAACGTCGGAATGTGGCGCGCGTTGTAGTCGGTCGAATAACGCGAGTCGTGGAGCGCTGACACGAACGCGGCCGCGTCGCCCGTTGCTGCTGCCTTGAGCACGGTCGGAAAAGTTGACTTGAGCACGCGCGCGAAATCAGCGAAGCCGTCCGGCAGCGAGTCGTACGCGCGGAAGGCGCTCGGAGCTTGGCCCGCGAGCATGCGCGTGTGCAGGTCGTTCAGGTGCGGGTCGGAGCTCGGCGCGAACCACGGTGGACGCCACGCGCCGCCGCCCCATTTATCGCTCGCGGTAAGGTTGCCCACGTTCCAGTTAAAGCAACCCGTGCCGCGCGCGGTCTCGACCCAAATCAGCGCGAGCAGCAGTGCTGCGCTCTCGCGGTCGATGCCGGGCATCGACGCGCGAAGCGCATCACGTGCGTGCTCGGCGCTGATTGGCGTCGCGACCGCGGGCACGACGTGCATTCACGCCGCCTGTGCCGAGCGACCGCCGAGCGCGGCCCAGGTCACCGGTCCAACGATGCCGTCCGCCTTGAGGCCGTGCTGCGACTGGAACGCGCGCACGGCAGCGGCGGTGCCGGGTCCGAAATGGCCGTCCGCGGAGATGTGGAGTTGCTGCTGCAGCCAGACGACCGACGGCCCCGTGCTGCCCTGGCTGAGCGTCGTAAAGCGCGTTGACGTTGACGCGGGGACCGTGCTCGTGGACGTCGTCAATGCCTTTGAAAGCGCATCGAAGAGCGGCGAGCTGGTCGCGCTCTGCTGCGAGGTCGTGAACACCACCACGCCCGTCTTGCTGCTGCCGTCCGTCCCGCGCGTCATGGCTGCCTGGTACACCACCCATTTGTCGCCCGTCTTTTCGACCTTGAAGGTGCCCTGACCCGAGGCCCAGAGCTGCGGTAGCAGCTGGAAGGCGCGCGACACCATGGCGCTCGTGATGGGGTTAGCGGGATGCCACGCGCCCGAGGGGAACGCCGGTAGGCCCGCTGGGACGGCCTGGGGCCAGGGAGGCGGCACCTTGGCGGCTTTCTGCTGCTGAGCCGCTGCGGTCGCGTGCGCGGCGGCCTCCTGGCTCTTCTGCGCCGCCGTTTGGTGGTCACCGGCAGCAGCGGCAGCAGCGGCCGCCGCCGCAGCAGCGGCCGCCGCTGCCTGCGACGCGGAAGCCCCTTGCGCGGGCGTCTGAAATAGGCGCTGCGCCTTCGAGAGCAAAATCAGGAACAGCAGTCCTAGCTCGATGCCCATTTTAGTGCTTCCCGTTCGGTTTTGGTTGCGCGTCGCCGGCTACGCCGGCAGCGGCTTGGCCGGTCATGAACGATTCGGCCATGCGCTCGAGTGGCGACTGCTCTTTTTCGCCGATGAGGTCGGCGGCCTCCTGCGCCTGCTGCACGAGCAGGTTACGGATGCCGACAGTCAGCTCGTTCGCGGTGGCGCGCTCGGTGGCAGCCTGCACCGCGAGCGATTCTGCGATTTCGCGCTGCATCGAGAACGCTTGCGTGACGGTCTCGCGAATGGCTTCGGTCGCGCGTTCGTGCGCGCGCTCGAGCAGCGTCGCGAAGCAAATCAAGCGCTGCGTCTCGGGGTCGGTCGACTGCATGGCGACGAACGCCGCATGGGCCTGCTGCGTCGCGGCCTCGGTCTTTTCGATCAGCGTGTCGACGATGACCGCGCGCAAAAGCTTGCCGTCTTGGCTCGAGGCTTCGATTCGCTGAGGCAGTAGCGCCGCGACGTTGACCGCGGTCTCGCTCCACGCCACGCCCTGCCGGAGCTCCACGTCGTACTCTTTGCCATCGGTCGAGTACACGCGCAGCGACGCCGGGCGCGGCGCTTTCATCAGCCACGTGCGGATTGCGGCGGCGCGGTCCTTGTTATCGGTGGTCTCGGTCATCGGCCTCTCCGCTCGCCGTTGAATCGTTCGTCCTTCTCAGGGCTGAACCAATCCGGGCGGATGTGCTGAATGGGAGAGAAGAACGCGTCCACTGCGACGACGGCGGTGTAGTCGGCGGCGCTGCCCGCCTGGAGCAGCACTTTGGCGTTGCACTGAATCGACTCAGCCGGAATCTCCGTGATGATTTGCTGAGTCGCTAGCGGCGTGCGCGAGGGTTCGATGCTCGATCCGGCCCACTTGTTGACCGGCAAGACGAAGGGAGGATCGAACGAAAAATGGACGAAGTTCTCGATCGTCTTCATCGATCGTCCGACGCCAAACGAGACGGCGAAATCGACCGTGACGAGCGCGCCGGCCAGTACCGGGCCCTGGATGTCCAGCAGCGTCGCGGCGAAAAAGAACCGCCACGTGTCGGGGCGCTTGTAGTCGATGCGCGCAAGCTGCTGCGACGAGTACGACAACGGCGTCGCGCCGTTGGCCAAAATGTTGACCGTGGCGTTGCTGCCCCACAAGTGCCACGGCTTCACGCCTTGATAGTCCACTGTTCCTCCGCATGCTGCGAGCGCCGCCGAGCCGGCGCCCGCAAGTAAAATGTTGCGTCGCGAAATCACGCGAACGGCATGCCCATGCCCGGCATGCCCATGCCCGGCATCATCCCGGGCCAAGGTTGCTGCGCCATCATCGGGCCAATTCCAGGAATGAAGCCGGGCGCCTGCTGCATGGCAAAGCGAGCCATGTCAGCAAAGGAGCTCGGCGGGTGTGCCGCGAAGTCGACCGCGCTTGCTGCCATCGGTCCGAGGCCGGGGACCATGCGCATCATGCCGGCGAACGGGTGCAGCGCTTGCGCGAACGGCTGCGCGACGTGGAGCGCTGCCTGCGCTGGGCTGATCACGTCGCCGAACGCTTTGCCGAATTGCCCATGGGCGAGGTGACTCGCCGCGCTGATCGGCGCCGTGACCATCTTCGTGAGTGGGCTAGCGAGGTGCTTGATGTGGCTCCAGAACGAGCCGACGACTTGGGACGCCGCGCGCGCGTGCTCGTGCCCGTACTCTTCGGCGAGCTCGTGCAGCGGCATGCCCGCGACGAAGTCGGACATGCAGCGGAGCCGCTCCAAGTGGTCTTCGTCGGCAGTGCCGCAGAGCTCGCCGAGCTCGATGGCTCCGTCCAGCGAGCCGTTCAACGCGGTAGCCGCCAGGGGCGCCTGGTGAAGAGCGGCCATCGCAAAGTCGGTCGGGTGTGGCTCGCCGCCTTGCCAGTTCCACGGCAAATCGGTGCGAGCCTGCCAGCCGTTGGGAGTCGGGCGAAGTGCTAGCTGCGGGCGCAGGATGTACGCACCGTTAACGCCTGTCTGCGGTGCGCACATGACCGGGAGCGCAGCTCCCGCGATGCCATGGCTTGATCGCATTCCAGCGGCTTCGCTCGGGTCCTCAATTTGGCCATCGCTGCGGCGCACGACTGCGTGCCATGTGCTCGGTCCACTGCGCACCACGACGGCCTGCGCGCCGGGGTCGATCCCCTTCACGCGCAGCGTGGCTGCGTGGTGCGGCGCCAAATCGTCGCAGTCTCCCCAGCCGCGTCCATGCACGATGCCGGCGTGGTCGAAGTGCTCCTGGCCTGGGGGCTCGGGCTTCCATTTCACGCCGTTGCGCAAGGACTGATCGAACGTGGGCGCATCGCCATTCGCTATCATCGCCTCGTTGAGAGTCGTGACCGCTTCGAGGGCAGCGTTGAGCACCGGTTCGCTGACGTGGGCTTCGGGGATTGCGACGTTGACGCGCATGGGGACCTCAGTGGATGATCTGGCCGAGGAAGTACGTGTTCACCAGGATCTGATCGGAGCCCGCGAGGGCACCGCCGACGAGCTGGCATTGCAGACGAATGAAGATACCGGGGTTCGCGGGGGTGAGCGTGAGGCGAGTGCCGAACGCCGTGACCGCGCCGAGTGACTCAAAGTCGAGCAAGCCGAGCTCGCCCTGCTGCAAGTCAGTCCCGATAAACATCTGACCTTGAGCGCGCAGATTTGCAGCGGACGTGCCGACGCGCGTAACGATGAAAATCAAGCGTTCTGCGCGGTAGGGCTTCTGGAGCGAGCCCTGGAACGTGATTGTGGGCACCGTCGCGGTGAAGGTGTTGGTCCCAGCCGTGCCCGAGAGGGGCAGCGGGAACATGCCCGTGTCCGGCGTCTGCACGCCGTGCGCGAGCTCGCCGTGCCGCCACTGCGGCTTAGGCGGCAAGGCCATGTGCCGTCCTGCGGCGTGGTGCTGGCGGTGAGGTGCGCCCATCACCGACCCCATGACTGCGCCGTTGACGGGCTGGTAAATGGGCTCGCCCGCATCGTCGTAACCGACAACTTGAAATGACATCGTTGCTCCTTTTTTTGGGTTGTTGTACACACGCCCGCTTGCGCGGCCGTTTTCGAGTGGCCTTCACCCCGAAGGGTTGAGCCACTCAGAAATCAGACTTGAGCGGCGATGCCGGAGACCTGCGGC
>Ga0193693_1000139_pt1 | contig 11465 bp, 9 predicted proteins | sample L3a2metaG_FD_144916 | JGI IMG/M metagenome (GOLD analysis project Ga0193693, IMG submission 144916) | Soil microbial communities from a riparian zone of the East river system, Colorado, United States - L3a2 | ecosystem: Environmental > Terrestrial > Soil > Riparian zone | place: USA: East River...
CCTGTCCCCCCCGACTCGCCGAGCTCACTTGATCAGATTGGTCCTCCTCCTATATTCGACGTGTGTTCGTCCCGCATCGTCCGCATGAACGCGTACTGGGTCACCAGCCTCGTGTTCAGCGTTTCCGCAGTCGTCCTCGCGATGTTGGGCAAGCACATGATTCGCGACTGCAAAGACAGACTTCCTCTCCGACGGCATCTGAAGGGCCCGCCGACCCGGAGTCTTTTGGATGGGTCCGTTGAGGGATTGGCTATGTTTGCAGCGACAGACACGATGTATAGGCTGTTCCAAGTTGCTTTGGTCCTTGTCCTCTTGGGACACATCGACGCTCTCGTAATAGCCATCGGCGTCACCATACTCGTTCCAATCGTCGGTTGCGGGGTGCTCTACGTCTTCGGTTTCATCGGACCGCCTGTAACGAGAGATTCTTTGTAGACCGTAGGCCCTCAGTAGGTCCCATTCCCAGGAGGATGGAGATCGGCTGAGGTGTGTATGATTGTCAGTCTTCTTATCTATTGAAACAGAACGTATGATAGTATGATACTAGTTGTACTACTAGTAAATATTTAGCAAAATTGCTCACGATTCATAGTCGAGACACTCTGGGCTCGGCAAGTAATTTTTATTAGAGACGATGTAACGAGGAAACACTGTCAAAGACGAAGTTGCCAGAATTCCGTCGCGATGCAGACAGGACCTGGCAACTGTTGTCAACATGATTGTCTTCAAGGAACTCACTCTGACAACCGGGACGCAATGGCTCAGTCAAGGCCTGGTCTGGGGACATGGCTGTGGACGCGTACAGTACAAATTAACTGTGTTCCGGCTCTAAAACGCGGAACGGAGGTACGGATCATGATGCAGGCTGATGATAAGTTACAGATCCAGCAAATGCCCCGCGGGGCCCTCCCTGACCGGCCTGACCGGCGGCTTGCATGACCATGACCATGACCTCGGACGATCACTGGCAATGGCACTTGTTACGAGCTCTAACAAAGCCGAAAGTAAAAGTGCAAGAAACCTAGGAGAGTAGAGGTTTGGTCACCATCAGGGAACCTTTTTAAAATAAATTTTAAAAAGGCCAGAAGGAGGAAAAGAGCTTTCTTTGGTTGACTACTGGTATGGCTTTTCAACCTTTTCACTTTTTTTTTTTTCTTTCTTTTTTTACACTTGCCGTACTTTTAGCTCGGAAAAATTGCAGTAAACTGCCCCTGCTGGAGAACAATGACTCGCCCGCCGGCAGATGAAATCGCTGGTTATATCATGGACGAGTTCTAACCTTTATTGGCGAACGTGTTGGCGGAGAAGAAGGGATATCACATCAATGATGCAATATCAATGATCAAGGCATACGTTGACCGTCCAACGTCCAACCCTTAATTGCATGAAATCATTGCTACCCATGGGACGCGTGCAGTTAGTTCTACTAGCAAGTAACGATGCTTGATACTTCCATTTCCTCTGGATGTTTCATTTGCTTGATTCTCAATGTTTATTGCAAGAAACATATTGATAATGTAACGACGCCTCTTACACGACCTACTATATTGTAAATATGTTGGAAAATCAGAATGGAGTGCGCCTGACGGACGCGTGAAGCTTTACCCTCGGACTCAGTTACTAGTTGCACATTGCTCCCATTTCGTACCATGTGCGAACTTCCTCAGGTCAAGCGCAGTCTCCCGCGCCCCAACGACACTGACTGCCCGTTGCAATAAGCCCTGCCGATGTGCTGGAGAGATCCAACACATAATCTGACCCATAGGACCGCACAACCACCCATCGCTGCGTAATGTAGCGTCCATAAGGATCCCTTGATCATCGATGGGACAATATCCTCGCCCATGCATCCTCCGCATAAAGTTATCCGGCCACACCGCGGGTTTGGCCATGTCAGGACACCAAGCATGCACCTGGCCGTCAGCACCAGAGCACGCGATGAGGTTGCCGTCACGTGATATATCGACCGAGAGGATCCGAAACGGCATGGACTGAGGTAACATGAGGGGCTTGCCAGTTTGCGAGTCCCATATTCTCAGGCTGCCATCGTCAGAGGCCGACACAACCCAACGGTCATCCGGCGACAGCTTGATTTCGTTGACAGGTGCGGTATGACCACGGATGATGGAAATATTGTCTCCGGTGTCTAGGTCCCATACGCGAATAGTATTGTCTCTGGAGCCGGAGAAAATTTTGTTGCCCAAAATGGAGATTGAAAGTATTGCGGCCTCGTGTGCGCGAATTTTCCGAACAAGTCCATCGCTATTAGCATCCCATATCGCGATTTCTGCATCATCGGAGCCCGAGACAACTCTCTCTGAATTGCCGATACGCGCATACGCCACTGTTCGCACAGGGCCAGTATGGCCGAGATAGGTTGAAAGCGGACTAAGCTGGCCCAACATGGGGGTGTTGAGAGCCCAAGAACGGACGGTAGCATCGTTGTTCCCTGGATGACAACGTAAGATACCAAAGGTTGCTCGCGAATGTGCATTACCGGAGATTAGGACCTGTCCGTCAGGACAAAATGCAATACATAATACTGCTCCAACATTGCAATCGAAGGGGCCCAGAAGGCAACTGCCGTCGGCTGCATCCCAGATGCTGATAGTACTGTCATCGGAACATGATGCTATCATCGTCCCATCCGGCGAATACGTTACACAGCGAATCCAACATTTGCGAGCATTGCAAGAAAACTTGACGTCCCCGGTGACGGAATCCGTAACGAATAATCTACCATCGTCGCCACCAGACGCAATGTGATTCTGGACTGGTGAAATGGCGACAGAGAGGATCTGAGTATACGTGTAAGCTTATTTCTCCGAGTGAGAAATGCGGCATCTGACCCAGTCTCTGTGACGCTTGGGGAATGTCCGAGTCTCTGCAAAGTTTTTCGTTCCAAGTTCCCAGACTCTGATCGTCCCGTCCAGACTAGCTGAGTGGGGAGTTAGCGGACCCCAGTGCAATAGGACAATGACGCTTACCAGAGACAACTTCTACGTCGTGATGAGACAAAGACGAGCGGAAGGCAAGCATAGTTGGGATGCTGGTATGGCCTGTCAGAGGCTTGCAAACAAGAGAGCCTGTCTCAACATCAAAAACACGAATCGTATTGTCCCGTGCCCCAGTTACGATCCATTTAGAATCTGGGGACCAGTTGACGACCCTCACGTATCCTCTATGGCCCGTCAAGACATGAGACTCGCGCGTTCCGGTCGCGACATCCCATATGGCGACAGTGTAATCGTCGCTTGCAGTCGCGAGGTAGTGTCCATTAGGAGAGTATGCAAGCCCGCATATCTAGGTGGCTGTTCAATAACAGCAGCAGAATAATCCTGCAGACATACCCAATCTTGATGGTATGTTAGGGTTTCGTGAGCTTTCCCGCCATTTTCGACGGACCATAAAATTGCTGTATTGTCATAAGATCCTGTAGAAAATGAGTAAGAGGGGCGAGTATGTGGCCAAGACATACCACTAGCAACCTGCTTCCCATCGGGACTGGTCCGGAATGTTAGATACTATCCTCAAATACCAGAACAGGTAAGTATGCACCTGAAACACACATCTCCTACACCAGCTTCATGGCCTTCCATCGGCCCATGAATACTCTGCCCGGTTTCAATTGACCAAATGTTAACCTTTTGGTCATCGCTCCCGGAGACAACCATTGTACTGTCCGGGGAGAAGCCGAGTCCACGGATATGATCTGCATGTCCCTCAATTGGTCCACATAAAAGCTTTCCGCTTTCTGCATTCCAGATTACAATCATCTTATTTCCTGCCGCAGTAGCCACGAGCTGGCAATCCGGGGAGATAGAAACGGACTGGATTTTGGCCAGGTGCTCAGTATCACCTTTGATAGGCACATCCTTGATGTGCCCCTTGTCGACAGTCCACCCAGAGATGCTCGATCCGTCACTTGCTAAAACGGTATTGCCGTCGTCGAGGAGGGTTGCTGCACGGAATACACCTGTATCCCCTGAGTGGTTCTGGATCGGGAGTGAATCCATATCGAAGAATCGTATCGAGCCATCTTCACCACCTGGCCAACATCATGATTACAGCACGTGGGTCCGTTTTGGGATGGATTAGACTCACCAGTGACAAGCTGCTTCATGTCAGGGGAAAACTCGACTGAACTCACAGAGGATGTATTACCATATAGAGGTTCGCAAGACTTCTTCCCCGTGGAGACATTCCACAGACGAACTGTCTGGTCATCACCACATGATACGAGTTGCTGACTGTCTCTCGAAAACACAAGACATCTGATCGCCTTCGGGTCACCTGAGTATGTGTGCGGTGTGTGCAGAATGTCTGATGTACGCACTCTGTTATGACCCCTGATTTGGTTCCTGATCATCTTACGGGTGTCCATGTCGTAAAGTGTGATTGAGTAATCACTGTTGCCGGCTGCCAGAACCTTGCCACCCGGTGAAACAGCGATAATCATAATATAGCCCATTTTTCCTATTGACCATGCTTCACCTGAAACCGTTCCGGTGGAAGCTTTATAAATTCTCACGGTCCTATTCCTCTTATTAGCGTAGAGAAAAGCATGCGCAAAAATAACTTGCCCATCATCAGAACCTGAAATGAAGAAGTGTGTCGTATAAATGACCGTGCGGACCCAGTCATCGTGAAAGGCCGGATTGTATATGACGTGTCCTGTCTCAGCAACCACGACCTTGACCTTTCTGTCGTCCGATCCGGTCACGATTCTGTATATGAATTAGACGTGCGTACAGAGGGAGATCAACGAGACCTACCGTTGGCCATCTGGTGACCACGCGATGCTTCGTATCCGGTCCGGGTGAAGGTTGAACGGCCCAAAGAGGAGCGGACCATTCTCGGCTTCGTATATCCTCAAGCGCCCATCGTCACACCCTTCGCTTATCATCAACGCGGAGCGGAACATAAACATCTCAAAAGTGTACCTGTCGCGATCCTTTTACTGCTGGGGCCGTATGCGATGGTGCGGACGCTTCCCCCGTGGCCTGAAAGGTGGAACAAGGATTCTCCCGTGGTCATAGAAAAAACCATCGCGACGCCAGACCTCATCGCGGCTGCGACTCTCTTTCCTTCAGGGTGAATAGAGATATCGTATACGCAATCGCCCGTCGAAATCGAATATCGCATGGCCGGCCACTTGGCTCCCTCTCCATGTAAGACCTTGATTGTCTGGGGAAATTGGTCACGATACAGTTTTGAGACCAGAGAAGATGGAGGAGCGAATGGCAAGGCAGATAGATAGATGTGTGGCGCACTCGCGGAAATGACATCTGCGAAAGTAAGAGAGAACCGGCTTGCGTCAGCGGCTATTAAGGTTAGATCTTTGGCAACGGTTCTTCGATAATATCTGCGGAATGAGAGCATCGCGATAGATGATACTTCGAGCCATTCCGCTGCCACAAGAAGACACTTGGGTGCTACGTGAGATTTCGATAGCACACTCAGAACCTCGAGCCAATAAAGCAGCTGGGTATTGAGAAAGTTTCGAAGCAAAAAGACAATTTCGGTGTCACGTTGCTCGACTGCGGCGATGCCACGAAGGTGATCTGCCCAATGCTGGCAAGCATAGGCTAGGTAAGAAGGAATGCATTTTTCGATCAGGGAGTCCTTGCTTTCAACTTGGTTGTTCATCCGGTAAGATGTTTTGAGCCCGCAGATGTTGAACTTGAGTTTTTGCTGCATGATTTTGAGACACAGAATTGTCATATTCCTATGAGCATTGCCGTGAAATGCGTCGTCAAACAGTGTGCACCGTTTGGAGTCGATCAGATAGTCCCTGTATGCATTATGTCGAATTTTGATTTCGCCCTCGATGGAAATGATCGGCAACAATCTGGAGCACACGTCTTCTATAGACACTCCAGAAGCAGAAGCAAAGTGATCCTGGAGAAAATATTTGAGATCGGCCATCGTAAGTGGCTGTTTGCTAAGCGCGATAAGGCCCATCGTCTCTCGAAAAACGTCGGACGAGTGAATCTTGGCAGCATCGGAAGGACTTCCGTCGAAAGTATCAGAAGAGCTTTTTTCAAAAGCGTCGAAAGAATTGCCCTCGAAAGCCATCTTTGTAACCTCCTCAATGTACTTGTCAAAAGTTTCGAGTTTGGTCCTAGTCCCGCCTTCGATGATGGCCGTGAGTTGCTTCTCTTTATCTCTTGCAGCTTGGATACTGTCGACGGCGACTGCAGCCCATTTGAAACTACCCTTTGTATGGTCGACAAGCTCGTAAATAGCATCGTTATTGGGCCAACGGTCCGAGATTGACTTGTCTTGCCTCCTCATCTCAGCAAAGCGGTAATTGAGATAAGCGCGTACGTCCTGCTTGGTGTTGTCGTCGACGCTGTCTCCAGTAAGAAGTTCCACGCATTTGATCTCTCTGCCTTCGAAGGCTTTGGCTATGTCGCTTTGGGGTCGACTGGTGATAATGAGCTTGCAGTGACGCGGAAGAGATGACCACTGCAAGAGAATATTCAGTAGTTTCTCCCAGCTGTTATCCTGGGATAGCCTGCATTGGTCAAGAGCATCAATTAGGAAAACTGGATCGCGACCAGAAAGTAACAAATGCGTCGTCTTGAGAGGACCAAAGACAAGCTTCGAGAAAGCGACTTCGACATTATTCAGGTCAGAATTGTCATTCATTTGGTTTGTCACAACGCTGAGGATCTCGGACTCAATCGCCGGGTGGAACTTCGCCATTTCAAATGCCAGTGTCCGCCAGAGCTTGTGTGGGGTGTGTTTTCTCTGTCCAAAGAAAAAAAAACTCGCACATCGTTGCTGCCGTTTTAGCCCCTCAATCAAACTCCACGATATTGTTGTTTTTCCGGTTCCTGGAGCACCGCAGAGCCATAGGATATTTGGCGCTGAATTGTCATCGAACCAAGCAGTGATATTTGACAAGATATCGGTTCGGGTCCTGCCAAGGCAAGAAAGACCCAACGAATTCGTCGGCATTGATTCAGGATGAAGGGCTCTACGGAGCCTATCCACTAGTGAAGGAGCAGTAAGTACAGACATTGCTTTGAGGTATGTCCAAGGCGTACGATCAGCTCCGTCGGTTCCAACATCCCGTCCTTGATTTGTGGTCTCTAACCTGGAACCTTCGCCGAATCGAGAAGAAAAACCGGTGAAAAGTGACACAGTTTGACTCGGACTCGGTTTCCTGGAATATGGTAGCCGCCTTTCGCTGAAATCCTTCCCAATATCGAGGCTACTCTTCATAATCATAAGCTGTCTGCTAAACTCGTCCAAAATTGGTTTTCTGAAGGCAGGATTGGCGAGATCTTCGGCATGGGGGTGAATCCGCGTTAGTAAGAAAGTGGGCGCGCGGCTCACCATTCAGTTTGGGCTTGAAATAATCTTCAAGAAACATGGCAGCACACGTGACCAGGTTCAAGGTCGACTTCACCGTTTGCGTGAGCGAGACCAAGTTTCCAGAAAACATAGGCTCCTGCATGTATCCAAGCAATTTGTAGACTTGTTCGCACAGATGGCCAACATCCTCGTCCAAATTGCCGGTCGACGCAAGCTTTCCAGGATTGAGGATGAGCCCAATGACGTGCATTTATTTACGATACTCACGTCGCAAGCCTTCCGGAGAGCATCGATTGCCTTCTCACCCGTCTTGCGAAGCTGAATGAAACACATATTTTTAAATGTTATGAGTAAGTGCACAGTCAACTCACTTCAGAAGCAGATGGTGGTAGTGACAGCATAAGATTCTGTAGAGAACGGAGGCACAACCGTATTGAGTCTGATGTCGTGTGAGGGTCATGCGAAACCTCTTGGTCATTTATTCCGAGCGGATCCGTTTGTCTTCCGGGGTCACTTCTATTCATGATCGTCGCCTCCAATACGATGGGTCAGTACCAGCCATGACCGTTGTTATCCACGAAAGGCTCACCTGATTATCTTCTTGGGTAACAAAAGACAGGAACATCTTGAAACCTGCATCGGTATGTTCGTAGTCTGCAGGGCTGACACTTCACGTCAGGTCAGCATTCAAGGGAAAAGCGCGCACCAAATTTATCCCCTGGCTTAGCATTGGCTAAAAAGAGGCGAAACACAAGGTCTCCTGAAATAGTAATGCGCTTTGTCTTTTTTCTTCGTCTAAACCGACGAGCTGCATAAGGCTGGATCGTTATTGTTGAATCCGTCGTGATTGACCTGTGATAGTCTAGGAAGTTGGTATCACATTGAAGACGATTTAAATCACTTACACAGCGGATTCGCTCTCAGTCTCCCAAGTCCATGGGGACATCCTTTCACGCGACGAAAACGAGACATTTCTATCCACATCATCCACGGTAAGACCCAGTATCCGGGAGGGCTTGTACGGGCCTCGAGGATCTCGTTCGACTCTTAGACCTATCCATTCCGCACAGGTGAGTGATTTACTAAGTCTAAAGCACGGAAAAACGGCGCACCCGTGAGCTTGAGTGTGAATGAACTTTCAGTAGCTGGACTCGCTACACAATCGATTTCAAAAGCGTTGCGGATGGCATCCATTACAGCCCAACCTGAGGGCTTAAAGAAGGGATCTCGACGGATGAGACTCGCCACACGGTGGATGTTTGTAGAGTCAATGTGAGTTTCGCGGGCTTGAAGCGATCTCGACCTTCGGTCGGCAAAACACAAAAGAGACTGGGAGACCCATCTTATGGGCTGACACTTGAGCGTTATTTCCCAACAAAATCATCTGCATTTAACCAATTTCAGTCAGCATTCCTTCGAATAACCTTCCGTGAAACTCACTTTGGGCAAGTTTGACCCAAACATTTCCGGCTTTTGTCATCCAATACTGTGACTCTGTGTGAGGTGACACCGGAAAGAGGTCCGTGTCCCTGCCGCATGCCTTGCACCAAATCAGGATAATGGCTTATGTAATTCACTCTCCCTGCCTTCCGCTATAGTACTGTACATCCCTCTTTTTTGCTATGTCCGTTATTCTATATTGTATTTTATCATAGACTCGAGGTTCGAAAGAAAGTTGGCATTGGTGTCCCCCGGTAGCGCAGCAAGGCACCGATCATCATTCATGGGATATGAGCATATGACCCGGCCAGACGCTGAGTATTTCCTATACTGGCGAATCCTCTGCATGTGACTACCGTCCACGAAACGGGGACTGAACTTACTGTATCATGAGTGTTGTGCTGGTTGACTTGACGGAACTTACTCGGACCTAACTTGGCCCGGTCTACTGTACGTTCGGGTCCAGTCGCACGTCGAAAGGCTTGCTTAATCACTGCCCATGATGGCAGAGCTGACGGGCGTTTCCCCACGCATTCTGTGATGTACCCATTCACAGTTAGCGCACCCCTGACCAGCTTCCATTCAGTGTGACCCGATTCGCGCATCATGTCCAGGCTAGGTTGCACTGATTGACAAATCATTCCCATGTGTTTACTTCACAGGCACTAATAATAGTCGCTTATAATAACGCCCCTTGTCCTGGTCAATGGCAATCCCTCAACAGCCTCCTCCCGTTACTCACAACGAAGCTATGAACTCTATTCATGACATAGAGGCGAATCGAGAGTCACAAGTTACAGGTATGGTGCTCTGTTTATCTCCAACTGGTAAGTCTTTACTGTCTGAAGGTGACGAAGACAAGGACAGCCGAACCTCTGAAAGACATGCGCCACCGGACCTGCAATCCGATGTCAGTAGTTCTCCCACAGGCCCTCAGCTAGCTGAGCCGAGGGAGAACGATGACTTTGACGAGAGGGCCGCCGAGTTTTGGGCCGTTTACGTGAGAGAGGCTCGAAGCCATGATGAGGCATCAATCGGGACGTGGAAGGACGACATGGAAGGAATCATCATTTTTGTGCGTTTTGAGGTCATTTACGCACGCTTGTAAACAATCCTCATGTGCTGTCCTCATCAGGCTGGTTTATACTCGGCCACCTTGACTGCCTTCATCACCGAGAGCCAGAAAACACTGACACTGAATCCTTCTGACGAGATTGCGTTTTACGCACGGCAAGCTGTCGTCCTCCTGGCACAGATTTCAGCTCAACTTGCGGCTAGTGGTTCACCTGTACCTTCTACAGTTCCCTTTCCGCCAGCATTCCCCGAGTTCCACGCAGCAAAATCTGACGTCAGGGTCAATATCTATTGGTTCATGAGTCTGGTGTTCAGTTTGTCAGCAGCGCTTGGAGCAACACTTGTCCAGCAGTGGGCCCGCAATTCTTTCAGCGATACAATCACCCTCTCAAGCGCGCTCGTATCCGACAATTTTTACATGAGGGCGCCAGTAGGTGGCACATGGACCTCGTGGTACACCTCGTCCCAGCGCTCATTCACATATCTCTTTTCCTATTTTTCCTTGGACTGGCGGATTCCCTGCTTAAAATCAACGTCGCCACGGCAACAACTACCACAATTTTGATTGTTATCTGCGCGCTTTGTTATCTGTTCAGCATCATCGCACCTATCTGGGATGCCCAGTCACCGTACCAGAGCCCTCTATCCTCCATGTTCTGGCACCTTTTCTTTTGGAAATTCAGCAGACGAACGTACAAGGACCACAGTACGGGCGGCAAGAAATATCCCATTAGCACGGATATGAAGGAAGGACGCGTGCAACTTGCCATGAATTACTCCGAAGACCGTAAACATCGTGACGCGCGCGCTATAGAATGGATTGTCGACGATTTAACGGAGGACAGCGAACTGGAACTACTTGTTCGCAACATTCCCGACTCCTTCAACTCGACATGGGGCAAAGCTGTCTTGCGGGCCGTCACAGATGATCAAGGAAGAGAGGATTCTGGTGCGCGTTTTAACAATATACTAACAGTTTCCCGAGCCCTAATCGCTCCCAATCCCCCGAAGGCGCATTTTCTCGCATTGACAATAGGATCGCGCGCTTGCTCAGGACGTGCACAGATCCGGGCGGCTTCCCTGGAAAAACGGAGCGGGAGCAACGCGCCAGCTCTTGCATTGGCGCTTCCTTATCGCTTGTGCTCTCTGTGGAATATGAGTGGGCATGGCTCGCAAAATCGGAGATCCCGACCATGGCGCAAGTCCTTATCTATCTTAGTGATGTCAGAACAATCCGCGATGCGAAGATCCGAGACGCTCATACTCGCGAGGCACCGACATCGGAACTCGATTCGACTTCCAGCATTCGTTGGACATGCATGTCAGTCATTGTCGTACGTAGGGTATTGCAGACCTTCGACGAGGTGGCCAATGCGGCAGATCACGTCATCAATGGCCTTGCAAAAGTGCGTGGAGTAACAGAGGGTAGCAAGGACGAGAAAGCGGCCAAGACTGCTAGAACCCTCAACGAGTACCTCAAGACAAGTTGGAACTCAGCTGCTTCTCTGCACCAGGAGCTAATCTGCGACGTGGATCCGGACAACGTCGAGGACCGAGTGCGCAACATCATGCAGGAGAAGAAGTCCGACATCACAACTCTAGACGATACGTGGAATGCCTGTGGT
>Ga0193693_1000140_pt1 | contig 11458 bp, 15 predicted proteins | sample L3a2metaG_FD_144916 | JGI IMG/M metagenome (GOLD analysis project Ga0193693, IMG submission 144916) | Soil microbial communities from a riparian zone of the East river system, Colorado, United States - L3a2 | ecosystem: Environmental > Terrestrial > Soil > Riparian zone | place: USA: East River...
ACGTCGTCTACATCGGCGTCGATCGGATTTCTGACCTCCTCGAATCGGCGACTGCTCCAAAGCCGAATGGCAAGGATGAAACCAAGAAGGGAAGACACGGCCTGCTCGCGCGGACATTCGACGAGCGGCACCCTCAATTTCACGACGAAGCCAAGCCTCGTGTTGCTGATCTCAAGCCTCTCGACAACAACTTCTAACTGACTGAAGCTCTCCCTGCCCTGATTTGGAAACAGTCAGGGCAGCGGGGGCATCCAGCCCAGTATGGAGGTGATGAGTGGCTAAGCTTGTTGTTACTACCTACGTTACCCTCTTGCTTGCGTCCCTCAGTGTCGCAAGTGTTGTTGCGCAGACGTGTCAGGTCCCGAGCCCAGACGGCACTGGACGGCTAGTCCCAGGCCCGTGTCCTCCACCGCCTCCGCCTCCGGAGTGCAAGATGACGACGTACGCGGTTAACTCGGCCGGTGTTGTTATCGGCCAGACGACGGTTGTCATTCCCTGCCCTTCGATCTAACCGTGATTGCTGCATAAACGCGTGCAGGGCCCGGTGGAGTTGTCAACGAGCTCGCGACTGGGCACTTCATCTTATTGGGAGATACAGATGAGTACATATCTTGTTGGCCTAAACAGTGATGGTGAAGAGATAGCTCGCATCAGAGTTGCAAACGTCACCGATGCTTTCTTCTCTTTCCCTGAGTTCCTTGCTACCTGGGGAGATTGTTCCTCAGTCCAGCTTGTCCACTCTGGTAAGATGGGCAATGGTGTTCCCCGTCCACGTAGAACTGTATGGGAGAAACCATGACAATCCGGTATCACGGACCGAAGACGTTCTTCTGCTCAGGAAGATATGCTCGGTATGGATTTAAGCATTGCGAGTCAACAAACTGGACGCAATGTCTTCTCTGTATGGATTACGAGCGTGGCTATGGCTTACCTCGTTATCCAGTTCCTGCGCTCATCACTGAGCTAGTTCTCACATCGAGCCTGATGGCTCTGTGTGAGCGACGAAGAAACTTCTCTCATGATTGGGTACCACACGGCTACAACCGTTGGCCCGTCCGCGTATGGAGGCGCACGTGAGACACATCATAGCGTTCTCTTTGATTGCTGCTTTCATTAGTACGCTTTACTATCTCGGGACGAACTGTGTTATCTGTACGCCCCGGGCGCAGCGGCCAGATAGCTTCGCTGCACTAATGCGGGAAGCCCACAATACATGCCAATCACTATCGGGCGAAGGCTTCGCCCACTGTGTCGGCGACTATCTGGCCGTCCAGCGTGGTATCAAACCTCAGAAAGGACGTGATATATGAGGGTGACTCATCGAGAGCGAGACACATACCCGAACTGTCGAGGGTACACCAAGCCAGCCGAGTACGATCCTGAGTTTCCTCTGGTTCCGGCCTCGATTGACTACTTCCTCCATCGGCACAAGGTGAAATATGAGCCGAGCCAAGGTTAGCTACTACTCAGTAGCTCACGCGGTTCAACTGGAGAAGGATGGCCAGAAGGTCATCCTTACTTCCCGTTCCGAACTAGAGCAGGTCTGTATTGCTCTATACAACACAGCCCATCTTGTCTGGCCAAAGGGAGGAATCTGCGGCAATGCCAAAAAGAATGACAGGGCCACGCGTCGGAGATGACTGCTGGTCTGCATCGCGGGCTTATAACCCGCCCAAGCATCCGCATGGTATAATCAGGCGGATTGGCAGTGGTGGAGAGGTTCTCGTCATCTATAAAGGTGGCGATATTGAAACTTACTACAAAGACGACTTCAACGACCGTAAAGACGGTACATCTGCGTGGGTATTAGACGAACATGGCGATTGGACGAAAGATAATTACATGAAGGATGGCTATAAGATCAGATTGCCAGATGCATCAGTCCTGAAGCCGAAGTGAGTTTGACTTAACACGGGGGCTATGTTATACTTAAGTATAATGGGAGATCAACATGGCCAATCGGAATATGCTCCACAAGGCGATGGTAGGCCGGCAGCGTATGCGCCGTGCCTACCTCAAGCCGTACACGATGCCGAGATACATCGTCCCTAACGCAGATACTCTCTCCGAGTATCAACATCGTGTAGACAGCATGAAGCGTGGCGAGTTAGCCCGCTCACTTAGGATATCCCCCGAACGTAAAGCTGCTCTTGATGCAGCCGAGAAGATCCTGGAAGGGATTGATCCCGATCGGTGTGTGTCGATGGGGGAGTTGAAGTATTTCTTTAATGCCGACTACACCAAGAACGTCTTCGTCGATGATCGTCTTCGCTATTCGCTGAACTACACCAGTAGGACTACGGCGATGCATGCGTTCAAGAACAAGCGAATCACTTGGTGGGGGGAGCTCGAGAAAGGCGCTACGCCTCCGTGAGGTAAGCATGGCTATTAATATTTGTAAGCATTGCGGTAAGACCTGGACAGCACAACCAAGAGCGTCCTCTGTGTCTGTCCCCGCCGTGTGCAGGTCTTGTCAAAAAGAAGAACGAAATGACAAGCCTGCCACCGGCATCAAGAACTTCTCTCTAACGAGAAGTGCGGACTAGTCTCTCCCAGCTAGCCGTAGTGAAGCCCTCACCGAACCTCCTTCGGTGGGGGCTTTACGTCTGTCTACTGACTTCATCGAATGGAGTTAATATGGAGACAGACTACGACGCTCAGGTAGCGATGATCAAACAGTGGTGGAACAGTTCTCCACAACTGATTGTTGGATTCGCTGCCCTTCTTGTCCTTGTTGTCGTCGCCTATGGGAGTATCGTGTTTAGGCGAAAGCGACGGCCCAAGGAGATAAGGGAGATCTTCAAGGCAATGTCCCGCAGATCACAGGAGGAGCTGCTTCAGTCCTTAGTCGAGGACTGGATCACTGATGGTGTGGAAGGTCTCGTCGCTGATGGAAGTGTCAGTCGGCGATACGCAAACAAGTTCTATCAGAAGCTTGGTCATCACGTCAAACTGATCGGTCTTCTGCCCCAGCCTAGTAAGGATCCGAAAGCAAGGATCAGGTTTAGGTTAACTAACGGGAATAACGATCCCGTTAAACTGCCCGATGCCACTCCGCTTGGTGGTGTTCATCAAGGGTTCTTCAAGCGGTCCACCCCGTCTGCTTAATCGCAGCGTATGCACAAGGAGATCAAAGTGCAAACAGGTGTATTAATGGGAAGCAACGAGGGACAATCAATCCCAACCCCGGTGCTGACCAAAGCTGGCCAACTATTCCCTGACTATGTCGGTATAGCGATGCTCGGTAATGATGGCAAGTTCGCTATCTCCCGTGGTATCAAGCCCGATATGGCGAAGGCGATAGCCTCTATCGAGGAGATCCAGAAGGAAAACGTCGGCGAGAAGCTGTTCGTCTACTTCGGCAAGTCTCCGACTGGTTATTTACCAGACGACCTCCAACCGTACGTCGTCTTACAGGATAACAAAGGCGAGCCACTTATCCTTGCCTTTGCCGAAGGGGATTACACACCCTTCACTCATGATGACTCTACAAAGTCTCGTGAGTTCTTCTTCATCGACGAGCTCGTTCGACCGACAATCGACGAGGCTTTCGCCGGTGATCTCGAAGCCTTGCTCAAGAAGCTCGAAGGGCCACTCACCCGGAAGAACTTCATGAATGCAATCACCGGGCGAGGTGAATGCCTCCTCTTGTGCGCTAACGGGTCGAACCCGAAGTTCACAAAGAATGCCGCTACCTTTGGCCGAGACTACACCTGGGGTTGGATAACCAATCACATGAACATGGCCGCCGCCAAGGAAGCGAAGCCTGCCGAAGAAGCCAAGCCTGCCAAGGGCGAGTTTGGTTCTGACTTCGGCAAGAGGACGAAGCCACCGGCGGCAGCAGTGCCTCCGCTCGACAAGAAGATCCCACCCCCAAAGACGGACACGGCCGTCCCCGACGATGCAGGAACAGAAGTTGTCCTCCAACCGCCGAAGCACTTCGACTGGAATGCGGCGAAGCACTTCTATGAGAAGTGTCTGGGCTGGATTCCTGCGAACCTCAACAAGAAAGATCCGAAATCTTGGCCTGGGGTTCCGATCTCGAAATATCGTGAAGCCTACAAGAACCACAAGAACCCGCCGTATCCCCTCACGGATGACGGCGAGGTTGTCGTTAAGTCCTTTTCGGACCTTCCTAAGCCGGCAGACAAGCCGGTCGAAACAAAGCCGCCGGCTCCCAAGCCTGCTGAAGTTCCCAAGGTGGATAAGCCGCAGGCTCCGCCAAGGATTTCTGACAAGCCTGCAGCGAAGCCTCCTGCTGAAACAACACAAGCTCCGCCTCGAATCGGAGGCAAGAAGCCTGCTGTTGTTGAGGATCGACCAGCTGCTGCACCACCCTCAATGGAGAAGCACGCGGCTGCTGCCGATGATGGTCCTTCTCATGAACCCGACAAGGGTCTCGAAGGCGCCGCCGACGGACTGATCTCGGCTGACGACAAGCAGTTCACAGTGAGCTGGTTGTCTGACGACAAGGTCAAGAAGGTCCTCGACAAGTACGCCAAAGACATAATGGATCCAAAGAAGATCCAATCAATGGAGGATAACATCCCCTCACTGGCCGAAGCAGTCGGCCCTAATATCGGTTTCGCAGCCCTGCGGAACTGGCCTCGTAAACTCCTCGGCGCGTTCATGCGAGAGAACCCCGACTCGGTTCTCGAACAGTTCGCCGTCGATGCCCGGAACTACATCTGTGAGCTTGAGGATATGATCAGCGATGGTCAGAAGACCAAGCCGGGTGAGTTTGGGTCGGAGTTCAAGAAGCGCGCCCACAATCTGTAATCGGCGCATCCTATGACAGGATTGCGCCGGCCCCATGCTACCAACCCCCCGGCATGGCGGCGCAACCTGGCATCCCTGCGGGCATCGGTCGCCTAGCCTCCGGTGTCCGCAGGTGTCCTTTCCTCCCCGGAGAACAGCCATGTTGCAATCAATCAAGAAAGCGGTTAATGCTGTCCGAGGATTCCCCTCGAATAGTGACTACGTCAACCTGAACACGCAGACTCCTGATCTCTGGAAGCTCGAGAAGAAGTTCTCGGCCCTAGTCCTCATTCCTGACGAATGTATGGAAGGGCATTACATGCACGAGGAGATTCTGGGGAAACGTGGTGATGACTGGCAACTTTGTTCACCCGTGGCATATACCTGTGGCGTCTTCTCGTTCTATAAGAAGCGTCTCGGTAAGCTCACGCAGGCAGTTCCTCTTCCTCCGCAAGAAGGGACTCACCAGAACTTCCGGACGAACGGATGTATCATGGGTGAGCTCTACGCCGTCCGGCCTGATCCTGTGATTTTAAGGCTTGACAAATACAAAGATAATGGTAAGATGTTCATCCGTTATCGTGTGAACGTCCAGGTCCCGCATACTGAAATCAAGGTATGGGGGAACCGTGCGGATGCCGCAGGTGTCGCATCGAACGACATGATCCAGCTTGGCGGATTTCAATTCGATCAGGTGAGTCACTTCCATATGGATGAGACCACCCATTGTCCCGACTTCTATCATTTTAATAAAGAGGATTATGTCTAAAGTACTTCAAGGCAGATTGCCGTGTCCGTCATGTACTAGCTCTGATGCATATCATCTTTATGATGACGGGCATGGCTATTGCTTTTCCTGTTCGTACTACAAGCCAAGAGAAGGTGAAACTTCAACTAAGTTTACTTATGAATACCTACCGTGGCGTGGTGTAGACAAGTGGGTGATGGAATTCTATGACGTCAAGACTAAGCTCGACCCTGATGGCAGACCTGTTGCACTCGGTTATAAATATTCAAACGGATCGTATAAGATTAGATCATTGCTGGATAAAGATTTCCGTTCCGAAGGAGATATAGCGAAAGCTGGTCTCTTCGGGATGGATCGTTTCTCTGGCGGGTCACACCAGAGTATCACTATAACCGAAGGAGAGCTCGATGCGCTCAGTCTGTACAGTGTTCTACGGAGCCCTTGTGTTTCTGTACAGAGCAGCGTTACTGCTGCTCGTGATTGTGTGGTTGCTCGATCCTACCTCAGTAGCTTCGACCGGGTGTACCTTGCTTTCGACAACGATAGCGCCGGTCACGAGGCTACAAGACAGGTTGCGCGGCTATTTGACTACAATAAAGTCTTCCATGTAAAGTTCACTAAGCGAAAGGACGCGAACGACTATGTCCAAGCGGGTGAAACCGAAGAGCTCAGGAACGTATGGTGGAACAGCAGGCGCTACCTACCTGAAAACATTATTTCTTCGCTCAGTGACTTCGAAGAGATCCTGGCGAAGAAAGAGACGCAAGCTGTCCCATATCCTTTCCCGGAGTTAACAGAGCTCACCTACGGAATACGGACGGGTGAGACTGTCCTGATTACCGCTCCTGAAGGGATCGGTAAGACTGAGTTTATGCACGCGATCGAACACAAACTCTTGAAGGAGACAGAAGATGCCGTCGGCGCAATCTTTTTGGAAGAACCCAAGCAACGTCACCTACAGGCTCTTGCGGGAATTGAACTTGCGAAACCGGTCCACCTACCAGACGTTCTTTGCGCGCCTGGTGAGATCTACTCTGCTCTCACCAAGGTGGTCAAACAAGATGAACGTCTATATGTATACTCTCACTTTGGGAGCGATGATCCAGAACTACTCATCGACACGGTACGGTTCCTTGTTTCTGGTTGCAACTGTAAGTATATCTTGCTGGATCACATTACGATGGCTGTTAGTGGACTTGCCGGCGAAGATGAAAGGCGTGCCCTTGATTACCTCTCGACCCGTCTCGAAATGATGGTGAAGGAGCTTGACTTTGCTCTGATAATCGTCAGCCATGTTAACGATCTAGGACAGACTCGAGGTTCCCGCTACATCAGCAAGATCGCTGACATCAGGATCGACCTATCCCGGGACGTCATGGCTGACGATCCAATTCAGCGGAACACCACCGACATGGTTGTAGCCAAGAATAGGTTCTCAGGTCGGACTGGTTCTGCAGGTTCTGTCTTATTCGATCTTAACACTTTCACCTACCAACCACAGGGGGTCTTCTGATGGACACCTGGGACGACATGGATTTCTGGCAGACTGGCGAATGGCAGGCATGTGAGGAGAAGATAAATGATCTGGAACTGGCTGGCGTACGGCTCTGTCCCTCTGATGGTGATTGGTTTGCATCTTTCGATGCTGTCCCGTTTTCTCAAGTTAGAGTTGCCATCTTGGGTCAAGATCCTTATCCCAATCCTGACTTTGCCACTGGCTGCGCTTTTGATATTCCTCGCTCTGCTCTACATTTCCCTCCTACCTTAGTTAATATCTTTAAGGAACTAGAAGCCGATATGCACTATCAAGTTCCCACCACAGGCTCTCTCCACAAATGGATGCAGCAAGGGGTATTCCTCTGGAATGTCATCCCTGTCTGCGTCGAGGGAAAGAGTATGTCGTGCGACTGGATCGAGTGGGAACTTCTAAACAAAGAGATCATTGAAAGGCTCAGCGAGAAGGGTGTAGTCCATGCCTTCTTGGGTCAGGTAGCTCGTGCCTATACTGTGTATGCTAAGCAGTGTCCGGTTATAGAGACGAGTCATCCTAGTCCGAGAGGTAGTCTCAATTCGTCTGTGCCTTTCAATGGTTCTCGCTTGTTCAGTACCATCAATTCCAAGCTAAAGGGACCTAAGATAGATTGGAGGCTGTGATGTGGAGATGTCCGAGGTGCGAATTCCTTAACTCGCACATGGAGCAGAAGTGTATCATGTGCGGCTGGAGGATACGGAAATGGTGAACGCAATCGACGCTTTAACCGGGATGATCTTGATCGCCTCGGTCTGGTTCGGGGTCCTCTGGTTAGTCACCCACTTCTGGAAGGGGGGACGATGGTAAACACCCACTGCTACTTCTGCGGGGCAGACAGCAGGGTTACCCGCGGAGAGTTCTATTTCTGTTACGACCATGATCGGAAACAATATGGGACAGCGACAGCATATCCACCGAAAGCATCTAAACAAACGTACTGCTCGGATGCGTGCGGATCGGATAAAGAAAGGTTTAAGGCGTAAGAAATCCCCGTCGTTACTTGCTTGGATCATCAGGAGGAATTCACATGTCGTTCCAGCGCTTCGATTTCGTAAAGCGGACCACCAAAGACTTCAACTTCATGGGCTGGGTCCTCGGGACAGTTGAGACGATCAAAGGAAAGCATATGGTGATCGTCCAGAACGGTGAGCTTCTCTTCATGTGTGAAGAGACCCTCCTTGAACAGATCATTAACCCTCCTGGTCCTACCTTCACTCTTACCAAAGGTGGCGACCACTAGTAAAAGTAGTTTTCCGACCTTACCCACCCTAAGGGGGTGAAATTTAAACTCACCAGCGAGCTTCCTAGAGGCTCTGAGAGGCCTTCTATGAGCGACCGAGTGAATGATCCGAACATCAAACTGGTGGTAGATAACACCCCAGAAGAGCTTAACCCACTTAACTTTAAGATCCGAGACCCTGCGAAGAAAGGCAAACGTCCTCCTGATCCACCTACCCACGATTGGTTGAAGGACTTCGAACTCGGAACTATCTTCCTCGGACGTGAATTCAATTCCGAGGCGACTGAACTCACAAGATTTAAACTCGTTTGGAAAGGTGAGTTCTCTGCCCTACTTGAGGTTTCACTCTTGAAGGGATCTGAGCATAAATTCTACGTCACTTCCGCAAGATTTTCACAGCGGACTGAAATGGTTGAACTATTAGGAGTAGATACTACATGACTGTTTATGGACCTTACGACTTAGAGACTTGGAATACTCTCAAGATGATTAAGGATTCCCTTGACAAGTACGTCGAATGGGGATATGATAAATACGAGAAGGCTTATACGAAAGAGAGACGGATAATGAAGAAGATGGTTAATGGTGAACTGTGAGTATGATTAACAATGTTAACCATACATGAATGTCGTCCTCGACATAGAGGCGAACTCATTAAACAATCCCAGCCAGATCTGGTTGATTGTCTGCAAAATAATTGACTCTGACAGGATCGAGATATTCCGGAACCTTACAACTGATGAAGAAGAACGAACAAGGTTTATCAGATTTACTGATCAAGTTAGAACCTTTATTGGGCACAATATTCTGGGGTACGATCTTCCTCATATTGAGCGGCTGCTTGCTTTGGCTTGGCCTACTGACCGGGTTGTTGATACTTTCATTCTAAGCAAGCTGATAGACTTTCCCCGTAAGGGCCACTCAGTTGAGGACTACGGTGTAGAGTTCGGACTAGAGAAGATCAAGTTCAACGACTGGACCAAGTGGTCTCAAGAGATGGAGGACTACTGTGTTAGAGACGTTCACATTACTCATCGTATCTATACTAAGTATAGTCGGTACGTTCATAATCCTGAGCATCACAAGTCCATCGAACTGGAACATAACTTCCAGGTGGTGGTTAATTCTCTTAAGTCTAATGGTTTTGCTTTTAACCTTCGACGTGCTAACGAGATTTTAACTAAAGTAAACGAAGAGCTCGAAACCCTAGACAAGGATATCCTAGATGCCTTCCCACCAAGAGCGAGACTTATTCGGGAGATACACCCGAAAGAAACGAAATATGGATCGCTACACAAAGGCGACTTTAGATTCGTTACTGACGGTGACCTATCTGCTTACAACGGCGGGCCTTTCAGCCGCTTTGATTATATTCCTTTTAATCCTGCATCTCACCGGCAGATTATCGACGTTCTGGCAAATGCTGGATGGCATCCGGTAGACAAGACTAAGACCCACATAGAAGCTGAGCGGAACAAAGAAGATACAACTCCATATCAGAAATATGGTTGGAGGGTCAATGAGACTAATCTTGAAACTCTTCCCGACAGAGCTCCGAAACCTGCAAGGACTCTTGCCAAAAGAATTCTATTTGAGGCCAGGAGACGAAGTCTCGTTGAATGGATTTCCCTGTGTCAGGATGATGGTCGCATCCACGGTGACTATCAAGGTATCGGGGCGTGGACGCATCGTATGTCTCATCAAAGGCCCAATACAGCTAATATCCCAAACGAATACAGAACTAACGGATCTAGAGCTCTACTTGGAAAAGAGTTAAGATCCCTCTGGTATTCAGGTGGACGTAAGAGACTACTCTGTGGAGTAGACGCAGAAGGTATTCAGCTTAGAATATTCGCTCACTACATCGACGAGAAAGAGTTCACCGAAGCTCTGGTGAACGGGAAGAAGGAGAACAAAAGTGATCCTCATTCTCTTAATCAACGCGTACTGGGAAGCGTATGTAAAGACAGACAGGCTGCGAAGCGATTCGTATATGCTCTCCTGCTCGGGGCGGGCATTTCTAAACTTGCTGAGGTTCTTGAATGTTCCGAGCGAGACGCGAGGGAAGCTCTCGATCGCCTTATGGAAAGATACCAAGGATTTACTCGACTCAAGAAGACGACAATTCCGGCTGACGCTAAGCGGGGATGGTTTGTCGGTCTCGATGGACGGAGGGTGCGAATTCCTGGTGAAACATTGGGAGAGCGAAGACACCTCTGTATGTCAGGATACCTCCAAAATGGAGAAGCTATTGTGATGAAGATGGCAACCCTGAAATGGGTTGACAAACTCTCAGAATATGATAGTATGCTGGTGAACCTAGTTCACGACGAATGGCAGACGGAGACGCCAAATGACATCAGGATCGCACTTGAGGTTGCGAAAATCCAAGCGGATAGCCTTAATGAAGTGGGCGCTGAGCTTAAACTGCGATGCCCCTTGGCCGGTTCATACTGGTCAGACCACTACAAAGACTACTCAATCGGAGCCAACTGGGCTTACACACACTGAAAAAGAGGATTAATGGCATATAAGACTGAATGGCTTTTTTTTAAAGGCAAAGGGAAGTGGGTGCGAGTTCACTCACCAGACCCGTGGGGGAATTATAAATTAGATCTTTACCCAGATACCGAGAGCTATGATAAGCTACTCGAACTACAAAAGAAAGGGATGAAGAATACAATCAAGAAAGACGAAGATGGGTATTTTATTACATTTCGTAGACCAACTCAGAAAGTTTATAAAGGGAAGGTTGTCGGGTTCGCCCCGCCAGAAGTCCTTGAAGCAGACGGAAAGACAACCCTACGAGACGTACTGGTCGGGAATGGAAGTGATGTCACCGTCAAAGTCGAGGCCTATCCGTATAAGTCTCCGCAGGGAACACCGGGGTTGGGTATTAGACTGGCATCCATCAGAGTAGATAACTTAATTCCTTTTCAAGTGAAGAAAGACTTTGAAGAAGGTGGAGACCAGGAGAAGATGATCCGTAATTTAGCGGAACAGCCTGCTCCGCTCTTTTAGGCAATATTGCCAAACAGAGGAGACTATCGTGGCTGAACAGATCAAGCGTTTCTTCACCGTAGGTGTTAACGAGGCTGGTAACAACCAGGCCCCGACCTTCCACCATACTCGGGAAGAGATGAGCAAGTCTGCTACGAATACGTTAACTATGAGTTCCAAG
>Ga0193693_1000141_pt1 | contig 11396 bp, 7 predicted proteins | sample L3a2metaG_FD_144916 | JGI IMG/M metagenome (GOLD analysis project Ga0193693, IMG submission 144916) | Soil microbial communities from a riparian zone of the East river system, Colorado, United States - L3a2 | ecosystem: Environmental > Terrestrial > Soil > Riparian zone | place: USA: East River...
GGAAATATTTTGGTAAAAGAAGGTGGAGTAACAACAGAAACTATTGATGTAACCTCCCCAACAGTTACTGTTTCAGGAAACACAGCAACCATTAATCCCTCAGATTTTAGTTTTGGTGCAGCCGTTAATATTGAAATAAATGCAGGTGCTTTCAAAGATCTTTTTAATAATAACTATGCTGGTATAGCGAATGCCACAACATGGAATTTTTCTGTAATTGCGCCTGATCTAACTCCTCCAACAGTTACTACTTATTCACCAGCCGATAATGCAACCCTTGTATCGAGAACTGCAAATCTTGTTCTTACTTTTAGTGAAAATATTCAGAAGGGAATTGGGAATATCATGGTGAAAGAGGGTGGCTTTACTACGCAAACAATTGATGTAACCTCCGCTGCTGTTACTGTTTCAGGAAATACAGCGACAATTAATCCTGCCGATCTTACATACAGCACTGCAGTAAATATCGAAATAGCAGCGGGTGCATTTAAAGATCTTTCGAATAATAATTATGCAGGTATTGCGGATGGCACAACCTGGAATTTTACTGTACAGGATGCACCACCATCAGGGCCGCAAACATTAGTTGCTTATGGTTCATCATGGAAATATCTTGATAATGGAACAAACCAAGGAACTGCCTGGAGAGGAACAGGTTTCAACGATGCAAGCTGGGCATCGGGTAATGCACAGCTTGGTTATGGCGATGGAGATGAAGCAACAGTGGTAAGTTATGGGCCTGATGCTAATAATAAATATATCACTACTTATTTCCGCAAAACAATTTCAGTAACTAATCCTTCTTCATTTACTTCCATTTTAGGAAATGTAAAAAGAGACGATGGCATTGCGATCTATGTGAATGGGACAGAAGTTTACAGAAATAATTTAGCAGCAGGTGCAGCTTACAATACATTAGCAACACTAGCAAGTGATGATGGCGCTACAGCACAAGCTTTCAGTTTTAGCCCTTCTGCATTTGTAATCGGTAATAATGTAATAGCAGTTGAGATCCATCAGAATGCATTAACCAGTACCGATATCAGTTTCGATCTTCAATTGATTGGCACCGATGTAGCATCATTGACTCGTGGACCATATATGAATATGGCTCTGCAAAATAGTATCGTTATCCGTTGGAGAACAGATGTGACAACAAATAGTAAGGTAAGTTATGGCACAATAGCCGGTAACCTTACGCAATCGTTTACTGACAATACAAGTACAACCGAGCACATAGTTACATTAACCGGTCTTTCTACCAATACCCTTTATTATTACAGCATTGGTTCTACCACACAGACTTTACAAGGTGATGCGAATAATTATTTTAAAACGATGCCTGTTGTTGGCAGCACAGAAAAAGTAAGGGTGTTAGCAATGGGTGATATGGGTGATAATTCGGCAAACCAGCTGAGTGTAAGAAATGCCTATTTAAATTTTAACGGCAGCAATTATACAAATGCATGGCTATTGTTAGGCGACAATGCTTATGAAAATGGCCTGGATGCAGAGTATCAATCTAATTTCTTTAATATTTACCAGGGTAGTTTAACAAAGAACCATGTGTTGTGGCCATCGCCGGGTAATCATGATTATGCAAACAACTCAGCAAGACAGGCAGATCATAATATTGCTTATTATGATGTTTTCTCATTGCCAACAAACGGACAAGCTGGCGGCATTGCTTCTAACACCGAAGCATTTTATTCTTACAATTATGGCAATATTCATTTTGTTGCATTGGATTCGTATGGATGGGAAACGGGCAACACAAGATTATATGATACACTAGGCCCGCAAATGGTATGGCTGAAACAGGATCTTGCAGTAAACACACAACCATGGACTGTTGTTTATTTTCATCATCCCCCTTATACAAAAACTTCTCATAACAGTGATACCGAAGCTGAGCTAATAAATATGAGGCAACGTGTAGTAAGAATTTTTGAACGTTATAAAGTGGATATGGTATTAAATGGTCACAGCCATGGTTATGAAAGAAGCTTTTTGCTAAATGGCCACTATGATGTTGAAAGCACATTCAATCCGGCTATTCATGCATTAAGTACATCGAGTGCAAAATATAATGGAACGGCAAACTCGTGTATATATGTTAAAAATCCGACAGATGTTTTAAATGGAATTGTATATGTTGTAGCTGGCTCTGCCGGTCAATTAGATGGAACATCTGCCGGTTATCCGCACAATGCAATGTATTATTCTGATGTAAGCGTAGGTGGCGCTTTCTTCTTTGAAATAGAGCAAAATCGTCTTGATGCAAAATGGGTTTGTTCAGATGGTGTTATCCGGGATCAGTTCACAATCATGAAGAATGTAAACAAAACTACCAACCTCACTATTCCTTCGGGTACCCCTACCCAACTTGATGCAAGCTGGCTTGGAAATTATAGTTGGAATACTTCAGAAACAACAAGATCCATAACTGTTTCACCTACTGTAAATACAACTTATACAGTAACGGATGGGGCTACTTGTTTAACGGATGTTTTCAATATTACTATTTCAGGTGCTGGTCGCAATTTAATTACCAATGCAACAATTGAAGCTACCTCAAACGGATCAGTAAAGGTCATCCCTACGCTTGTGCATAAAGGGCAACCGATCTCTGTAACATCCCGGGATATTACACCAACTGAAATATCGCTGGTTGATATAAATGGCAGGTTGATCAGGAAATTTAATTCACGCCAATCATTTTTTATAGAAACCAGCGATCTTCAAAACGGAGTTTATTTCTTAAGGATGAAACTAAAAGAGAAGCCTTTTGTGCAGAAAATAGTAGTATTAGACTAATAAAATCAAAAAATAAGCTAGCCGGGTTTTTGATAACCCGGCCTTTTCTTTGGGGTATCCCGTCGCAATTTTGTTTCTTTGCATCTTCGAAAAATTTAAACGTGAAGACAGCAACAGCAATGATCCATAATTTTAATGCAGGCCCATCTGTTTTGCCAAAAGAAGTTTTTGAGCAAGCCAGCCAGGCTGTGATTGATTTTAACAATACTGGTCTTTCAATTCTGGAGATTGGTCACCGCACCACTTTGTTTGAACCGATCATGAGTGAAGCAAGAACTCTTGTAAAAGAATTGATGGGTCTCGATGATAACCATGAAGTACTTTTTCTTCATGGAGGCGCTACCACTCAATTCATGCAAGTGCCAATGAATTTGCTCAATGAAAATGAACTGGCTGCTTACACTGATACAGGTACATGGGCTGTAAAAGCAATTAAAGAAGCAAAGTTGTTTGGCCATGTGGAAATTGCAGGTTCATCTAAGGAAACCAATTATACAACGATACCAAAAGAGCTTTCTGTTAGTCCCACCGCTGCTTATTTACATATTACAACCAATGAAACCATTGCAGGCACACAATGGAAAGATCTTCCTTATGACTGTGGTGTTCCGTTGGTAGCTGACATGAGCAGCGATATTTTGAGTCGTGTTCTTGATTACAACAAGTTTGATATTATTTATGCGGGTGCACAAAAAAATATGGGAGCTGCCGGCGTAAATCTTGTTGTTGTAAATAAAAATATTCTTGGGAAAGTAACAAGGGTTCTTCCAACGATACTTGATTACCGAAATCATATAAAAGAAGCAAGCATGCTGAATACGCCGCCTGTATTTGCAGTATATGTTGCTATGCTAACATTGCGTTGGCTAAAAAATCTTGGTGGTGTTGCTGCGATAGAAAAAATAAATACTGCAAAAGCAGAGTTATTTTATTCAACACTTGATAGCTTACCAATTTTCAAAGGAATTGTTGCAAAAGAAGACCGCAGCTATATGAATGCGGTATTTGTAATGAATGATGCTTCATTAGAAAAAGAATTTCTTGATCTCTGCAAGCAGGAAGGAATGGTTGGCATAAAAGGTCATCGTAGTGTTGGAGGCTTCAGAGTATCTATGTATAATGCACTGACATTAGAAAGTGTTGTTGCGCTAACTGACCTGATGAAAGAGTTTGCTAAGAAAAAGGCATAAGAATAAAATAATCTCAAATAAGTAATGGCAATAATCAAACCGTTCAAGGCTTTAAAACCAAAAAAAGAATTAGCCGAACAAGTAGCTTCAAGACCCTATGATGTTCTTAATTCAGAAGAAGCAAAAAAAGAAGCAGCAGGTAACAACTATTCATTTCTTCGCATTACAAAATCAGAAATAGATCTGCCTGATGGAATAGATACACATAGCCAGCAAGTGTATGATAAGGCAAAGGCCAATCTTGAATTATTCATTCAAAACGGTACACTTTTCAAAGAAGAAAAACCTTGCTACTACATTTACCAGTTAGTAATGAATGGTAAAAGCCAGACAGGATTGGTTTGTGTTTCCTCTATTGAAGATTATTTTAATGATGTTATAAGAAAACATGAATTGACCCGGCCGGAAAAAGAAAAAGACCGCATCGATCATATGCGGACGATCCGGGCACAAACGGGAAATGTTTTTATGGCTTACCGTGATGTAATGGAAATAAATGCGCTGATCAACGGATGGAAAGCAAAAAATACACCTGAATACGATTTTACAGCAAGCGACGGGATAAAACATACCGTATGGGTGATCAATCGTGATGATGTGATCAATTCGATCACCAATTTATTTGCAACCAAAGTTCCCAACACTTATATCGCAGATGGTCATCATCGTGCTGCTTCTGCTGCTAAAGTGAGCAAGCAGCTTCCGGACAGTGAGGAAGCAAAATTTTTTCTTACTACAATTTTCCCTGAAAGCCAGTTGGCGATATTGGATTATAATCGTGCAGTAAAAGATCTCAATGAGCTGACAACTGAAGAGTTTATCGGCGCACTACAGGATGATTTTATGCTCACTTATAGTCCTGAACCCGTAAAACCTGCCGTATTGCATGAGTTTGGTATGTATCTTGGAGATGAGTGGTATATTTTGACAGCCAGGCAAGGAACTTATAGTAAGGATCCTATCGGTGTTTTGGATGTAACCATTTTGCAAAAAAATGTTTTGGATAAAATTCTGGATATTGAAGACCCAAGAACTGACAACAGGGTAGATTTTGTTGGTGGCATACGTGGTCTTGAGGAATTGGAAAAAAGAGTGAATAGCGGTGAAATGGCCGCAGCATTCAGTTTGTACCCGGTAACACTTAAACAACTTTTTGCAATTGCTGACAGCGGAAAGGTAATGCCGCCAAAAAGCACATGGTTTGAGCCAAAATTGCGGGATGGCTTGTTGACACATTTGATATAGGCTGTGAAATAATTTATAATCTATTATAGAAATTTTATAACAACCTCTCTTTTAATTTACTTTGTACTATGAAAAAACTAGCTTTTCTATTCTCTTTTTTTGCCCTCTCTTTTGCTGTTATTGCACAGGATGATCCGAAAACTATGCACCAGACTGCTCGTAGCTTCATGGCACAGGCAGATTGGGACAATGCCATTCTTGTACTGAATCGTTTGCTGCAAACAGATAAAAATAATCTTGAGTATAATAAAGACATTGTTCAATGTTTTTATTTCAAAAGAGATTTTGAAAAGGCATTGGAAGGTGTAAAAACAATTGTCAATCGTGATGATGCCGATGTGATGACATTTCAAATAGCCGGAAATATTTATAAAGCACTTGAAGATCCAAAGGAATGTGAGAAGATTTATAAAGCTGGTATTAAAAAATTTCCAAAAAGCGGCCCGTTATATAGTGAATATGGTGAACTACTATTTCAAAAGAAAGATTACAGTGCTATTGATCTTTGGGAAAAAGGAATTGAAATTGATCCTGCTTTTGGCGGCAACTATTATAATGCTGCTCTCTATTATTTTTATACAAAGGACAAAGTATGGAGTCTTATCTATGGTGAGATCTTTGTGAATATGGAAAGCCTGAGTCAACGTGGAGCTGCCATAAAAGAACTTTTATTTACGGGCTATAAGGAAAAATTATTCAAAGAAGCTGATCTGATGAAAGATGAAGAAAAAAATAAAAGCCCTTTTGCAAAGGCGTTTCTTCAGGGAATGAATAAACAATCTTCGCTTGTATCAAAAGGAGTAACAACAGCCTCTCTTACAATGGTAAGAACAAGATTTATTCTTGATTGGTATGAAACAAATGCAGCAAAATATCCGCTCCGCCTTTTCGATTATCACCAGCAATTATTGCGTGAAGGAATGTTTGAGGCCTACAATCAATGGCTATTTGGTCCGGTGGAAAATCTTACTGCATATGATAGCTGGACCAAAACACATTTAGACGAGTACAAAGGTTTTACCGCTTTCCAAAAGACCCGGGTTTTCAGAGTGCCCCCGGGACAGTATTACCAGGCTAAATAAACTCATTTGTCCCGCTTACAGCGGGACTTTTTTATTCTTTGGATTTTTACCTAATTTGTTCAGGATTCATCTGCCATTATCTGAACTGATAAATTTCGTTGCTGATGCAAAAACCCACACGATTATTTGATTGCCTGGAATATCAATTAAAAGAAGTTCCCCTTCCCGATATGTTTACGGCAAAAGAAGGTGGCCAATGGAAAAAATACAGTACAAGAGAGGTGAATGATACAATAAACCAGCTTGCATCCGGTTTGCTTCATCTTGGTGTTTCTCCAAATGATATGTCTTCAGAAAACAGGGACAAGATCTCCATCATTAGTAAAAATCGCCCGGAGTGGTTAATGGTAGACCTGGCCGCACAAAAGATCGGAGCGGTGCTTGTACCAATTTACCCAACTATTAATGTAAATGAATTACAGTTTATCCTGAATGATTCACAGGCAAAAGTGATCTTTGTAAATGATGAAGAATTATTTCTAAAAGTAAAAAGCATAAAAGACTTTGTGCCTTCATTGAAACATATTTTTACTCTTGAGCATGTTACCAACGGAGCATACTGGAGAGATTGTCTCAAACCTGCATCCGCTGAGACGCTAGCAACAATAGAACAGCTATCAAATAAAATAACTCCATCCGATCTTGCCACTATTATTTACACCTCAGGTACAACCGGTACACCAAAAGGGGTAATGCTAAGTCATGGAAATATAATAAGCAATGTGTGTGACAGTAATTGTGTGTTTGAAGAAATTGGTGTGGAAGGAAAAAGAGCATTAAGCTTTTTACCATTAAATCATGTATTTGAAAGAATGATAAGCTACATATATATCTACAATAGCGTTTCTATTTACTATGCAGAGAGCATGGATAAGATCGGTGCCAATCTTAAAGAAGTAAAACCGTTGATCTTTACAACAGTTCCACGAATATTGGAAAAGGTTTATGAAAGCATAATGGCAAAAGCTGCAACGCTTACAGGTGTCAAAAAGAAAATGTTTAACTGGGCATTGGGCCTCGCGTTGAAATATGATATTAATAAAAGAATGGGGTTCTGGTATGATATGCAATTAAGCATTGCCAATAAATTGATCTTTAGTAAATGGCGTGATGCTTTAGGAGCTAATGTAAAAGCAGTTGTCACTGGTTCAGCCGCCTGCCAGGTTAAATTATTACGAGTATTTACCGCTGCAAGAGTACCTATATTGGAAGGGTATGGTTTGACAGAGACATCACCAGTAATAGCGGTGAACCGGATGAACCCAAAGAATAGAATGTTTGGTACCGTCGGAACGATAATTGATAATGTCGAAGTAAAAATTGCGGAAGACGGAGAAATACTTTGCAAAGGGCCAAATATTATGATGGGTTATTACAAACGGCCAGATCTTACAGCTGAAGTTTTGAAGGATGGATGGTTTCATACAGGTGATATTGGTGTAATGATCGATAATAAATTTTTAAAGATCACCGATCGTAAAAAAGAAATTTTTAAAACATCTGGTGGTAAATATGTAGCGCCGCAGCCAATAGAAAATAAAATGAAAGAATCAAAATGGATCGAGCAAATGATGGTGACAGGCGCCGAGCAAAAATTTACCGGTGCATTGATCGTGCCTGCTTTTAACGCACTGAAAGAATGGTGTGGAGAACATGGAGTAGAATTTACCGGCAATGAAAAAATTATAAAGAACGAAAAAATAGTCAACCTTATAAAAGATACGGTCGAACGTTATAATCAAAATTTTAACCAGGTCGAACAAATAAAAAAATTCGAGCTATTGCCCTACGAATGGAGTGTGGAAGGCGGGGAGCTAACTCCTACTTTAAAACTGAAAAGAAAAGTGATAATGGAGAAATATAAGGATGCGATCGAAAGAATATATAGCTGAGCTTCTTTCTATTCTTAAATAACATTCTTAATAAAGAAGCCACTCATAAAAATGAGTGGCTGATTCACCACTTTAACCAACCTATCTAAGCAAACGGGTATATCTCTAAAATTCACATACCTGTTTATCTTGCTTCATTATTCGGTCTTTTTCTTAGTTGTAGTAGTTTTTTTGTTTTTATCTGCTTCAGTATGTGTAGCCGCCTTTGTTGTTGCTGGTTTTTCCGCAGGCTTCGAAGTTGTCTTCGTTGTTGTAGTTGTCTTTGTTTTTGTGTTGGCTGTTGTATTCTTATTTGTAGTTGCCGGGGTTACAGAATTTACAGAACTTGAAGTCTCTTTTTTAGTTGTTTCTTTTTTGTGTGGTGGACTTGTTTTAGCAGGTGTTGTTTGTGCATAGCTTATTCCGCCAAATGTTAAGAGCATTAATGCTGCAAAAAAGATTTTTTTCATTTCATTTAAATTTAAGTGTGATTAAAAATTTATTTACACAAAGTTTGATTTGTACATAGCCAGTTTCCAAAAAAATGAAGAGGATTAACCGCCGATTAACCGAGGTTAATCAATCGTTAGGCAAAAAGATCCTCTTTAACTTCCGCTTAACCGGATAGATAGTTAAAGACGAGTAAATATTCACAACTTTGTGGAGTAATTTGTGTAAATGCGTTCGAATACCATACGCCTTTTTATCCTTATCGCTTCCTTGTTAATTGCGATCATTATCGCCTTGCAGTTATATTGGCTGAATAAAACATATACATTTGAAAAAACAGAGTTTAATACTTCCGTTATAAAAAGTATTCGTGGCGTCTATGAAGACCTGCCTTTACTGTATGAGTCAACAGAAAAACTTCAATCCCTCATTGAAAAGACCGATGCCAATAGCTATCTCTTCAGAATTGATAGTATCCCGGCAAAAGATTCCCTGATATTTTACATGCATAGTGAGCTGGAAGGCTTTGATATTTTCACTGATGGCAAGCTGTCGGTTTACGATAATACAAAGAACAAATATGTTTACGATGCTTATCTGCCTTCCGCCGGCTCCGGTTTTGCAAATGATACCACAATGACATTACCGTTGGTTCAAAAAAATTATTCCTACGCCTACTTATATTTTCCGCATAGAAATAAATATATCATTGATCAAATGACTGGCTGGATCGTATCAAGTGCATTGCTTTTACTGGTTTTACTTGGCTTCGCCGCTTCGCTATATTACTTTTTTAAACAAAAATTTTTGGTAGAGATCCAAAAAGATTTCATCAATAACGTTACACATGAATTCAGCACTCCGCTTTCAGTTATTGAACTTTCGGTAGACGGTTTAGAAAAGCCTGCTGCGCATACTAACCTGGAAAAACAACAGAAATTCATAAATGCTATCCGCTACCAGTCAGATTACCTGAAAAATCATATTTCTAATCTTGTTAAAACTGTGGTGGCGGATCAATACCAATTTGTATTGAAAATGAAAACCGTTATTCCAAATGAATTGCTTAAAAAAGTTATTGCTCAACTGGAGCCACTACTAAATAAAAAAGCAGGAATAGTAGAATGGGATCTTGATGAAGAAAATAGTAGCATATTGGCTGATGAAGAAAACCTCTACCTCTCTTTTTTTAATATCATCAACAATGCGATCAAGTATTCTTCGCAACCTAAAATAATTATCAGCACCGTGAAGAATTCTTATAAATACACCATCAGTATAAAAGATAATGGCGCTGGTATGGAATCTTCAGAATACAAAAAGATCTTTAAAAAATTTTACCGGGTGCAGAATGGTAATGTGCATAATACAAAGGGCCTTGGCCTCGGGTTGTATTTTACGAAAAAAGTAATTGATGGTCATCATGGAAAAATTGATGTGCACAGTCTTCCGGGTATCGGTACGGAATTTAAAATTGAATTGCCTTTAAAAAAATGATCATGGAAACAAAAGGAAGAATTTTATTAGCTGAAGACGATGATCACCTGCGGGAGCTTGTTAAAGATGCTTTGGAAGAAGAAGATTACCAGGTAACTGATTGCATGAACGGCCAGGAAGCGATCAATTTATTTGATAAAAATAAATTTGACATCTGCCTGCTGGACATTATGATGCCCGTTAAAGATGGTTTTACTGTTGCAAAAAAAATTCGCCAGCAAAGTGATGTGATACCGATACTTTTTATTAGCACGAAAGCTTTGATAGAAGATAAGGTAGAAGGTTATCAAAGAGGTGCTGACGATTATATTGTAAAACCTTTTAACATGAAGGAGCTTTTATTAAAGCTTGATGTTTTTTTACGGCGAACTAAAAAAATGTTCAGTGAGACAAAACAGGAATTCAATTTCGGTAAAATACATTTTTCCTACACAGACCTTCGTTTATCAAACGATGATGGCGTTTTCGATCTGAAACAAAAGGAAGCTGATCTTTTAAAATTTTTGTGCGAGCATCCAAACCGAATATTAAAAAGAGAAGAAATATTAATAGCCGTATGGGGCAAGAATGATTATTTCCTCGGTCGCAGTATGGATGTGTTTATGAGCAAAGTGCGAAAATATTTGCGAGCCGATCCAGAAGTTGTATTGGAAACAATTCATGGAACAGGTTACAGGTTCACGGTGCCGGTTGCCTGATCTTTTTAACCAGCTTTTGTAATTCTATTAAACTTTCTTTGTTGCCAATTTGCTGCTTCGCCACACAAATTGCTCACTTGTACTTCCTGTAATTCTATTCAACTTCTTCGTGAATAGTCAATTGCCAATAACGTCAGCCACTCACCATTGACCATTCACCACTCATTCCTTTAACCACCGGTTAACACCATTTGTATCTAACCTTTTTCATTTTTACATTCTGATCAAATAGTAGTAAGCTTTCTCGAACAGTTGGTTTTGGTGAAAACCCCCTTGTATCAACACGGGGGTTGTTTTTTTATTTAGCTCAAGACAAATACAAAACGACCCCTTTACATTCTACTTTTTTTAAATCGGCTATTTAAATTATTTTTAAATATGTCGTTGGGTACTTTTAAAATAAAAGGCCGGGCAGCCAGGGTATGGCAGAACCTAAAACAAGGAATGTCACTGGCATGGGCCGCATCTCCCAGGCTGCTTATTCGATATACACTGTTGGGAATGTTCAATGCTATCATTCCACCTGTAACTGTTTTTCTTGGTGCA
>Ga0193693_1000143_pt1 | contig 11344 bp, 13 predicted proteins | sample L3a2metaG_FD_144916 | JGI IMG/M metagenome (GOLD analysis project Ga0193693, IMG submission 144916) | Soil microbial communities from a riparian zone of the East river system, Colorado, United States - L3a2 | ecosystem: Environmental > Terrestrial > Soil > Riparian zone | place: USA: East River...
AAATTACATACAATCGATGATATTCGCAAAGTGGGCCCCTTTGACCCCATCACACCCTGCCTTCCTTTCTCCGATCGGTCCCATGACTAACTACTGCCCCAACCCTGCAGCTGGATCGATTCCGCGAGCCACCTACCTCCGGCCTCATGTGCGATATATTATGGTCGGACCCAATCGAGAACTTTGGCCAGGAACGCGGCACGGAGAGTTTTGTGCACAACCACGTGCGGGGATGCTCCTACTTTTATACATATAAGGCTGTGTGCGACTTCCTTGAGCGCAATCGCTTATTATCTATCATCCGCGCGCATGAAGCTCAGGATGCAGGGTTTGTCAAACCTATTTTTCGAAATGGTGCGCACTGAACTCCAAGTGTATACAGGTATCGCATGTATCGCAAGGGCCGCAAGACAGGATTCCCGAGCGTCATGACATTGTTCTCCGCGCCGAATTATCTTGACGTCTATAATAACAAGGCGGCGATAGTCCAGTACGAAGCGAATATGTTCAGCATCCGGCAGTTCAACAACATGCCACACCCATACTGGCTTCCAAACTTTATGGACGCATTCAGCTGGAGTCTACCGTTTGTCGGCGAAAAAAGTGAGTGAGCCGTAGTTCTGGCTGTTGCTTTGGTGATTGATGGTTGGTTGCCCCATAGTTACGGACATGTTGGCTGCGGTGCTTAATATATGCACGCAGGAGGAGCTCAACGAGAGCGCGCAGGAATCATCGTCGAACCTTGTGACCGTCGATCGCGACAAAGCAGAACGTCGTAAAGTGATCAAGAACAAGATTCTAGCAGTCGGGCGCATCTCGCATATGTTCTCCGTACTCCGGTACGTAACAGTGTGTCTCTGATCCTCATTCATCAGATGCATCACTAACACCTTTCTCCTTTTGCTTCTTTTACCTTTGACAGTGAGGAATCTGAGCGTGTGTCAGAACTCAAGAGCATTTCGGGCTCGTCCAGGCTACCGTACGGCACGCTTGCTCTCGGCGCAGAGGGAATTAAGAATGCCATCAAATCATTTGATGACGCGTGCGTTGCATTTCCTACGTCATCTTTTACCCTTTATAATTTTCGCGATCCTCAATATCGGACTTGTTCGCGTGACAGACGGAAATCGGATATCGATAACGAGCGCTTACCACCTATCGAGGAACGCCCCTCATCTGGTACAAATGGCGGCACAGGTACAGGTCCAAGTGCCAGTAAGGGAATAAGTGCAAGCGCGGGCTCGGGCACCACAAACTCAGCTCTGAGCCTGCCACCAGCGACGCCGTTCAGAAGAACGAAGGAAGGAAGATTTGCATCGGCACAGCGCCGGTGAAGGCCATCAATCCAATCATGCATGCATTAGTTGACGTACTATTGGTTGTTTTCGGGTTGAGTTGAGTCTCGTCGGATGCGAGTAGTTTCTTGTATTGATTAGTTGTTCTCATTGCTGCGATGTGAAGGTGAAGGATGGGGATGGTGGACGATACCTAGTTTTCTGCTGTGTATTATCGTGTGCGCCGTATGTGTAGCTTTCCGATCTTGGAGGGTCGATTTGCAAATCACCAATATATGCCTATGCATGTGACGGAGATGGTTGGACGATGCGAGTAGCTATAAGGATTCAAATTATCTGTTCATCGGAACTTCTTGACTTGACGGTATTCAGGTGAGGATGTCCCCCTGGTCTTGCACACAACATCGTTTTCAGTATCTCCTTGTCTTTCTGGATAGTCTCGGGACGTCTAGCAATACATAGTTATGTCGATGAGTCAAGGTGGTTCTCCTCGTCGTGGACAAACATGGCGTGGTCATTGTCGGTACGTGCAGTGGGCCCCGGGCCGTGGAATAGTACCCCTGGATATTTCCTCATACCATACTCTGTGGCTTTTCGCACTCGACCAGTACGCCATCCCACTCTGTGGAAAAGATAAACTCACTGTAAAATTTATCGAGTCAAATCTGTTCCTCAGCCCCGTATCCCTCCCGCACTGGCAGAGCCTGGATAGCATGTGAGTCAATACGAACTGCCTAAGCCGTCATCATCGTACCGCTTGTGCCAGTGGATTTCATTAGCGCAAGTGATCATGAAGCCACATGCACTGGCACAGGTTCACATAAAACATCCAAACCGTGACACCCCCAGTACTCAACTCTCCCTGTAAACGCAAGCCGCGCGCTCGCAAATACAACAATCAAGGGACGGACGAAACACATAGGCGACTCACAAGGGCGCTAGGTGTGCGCACAATCTCCAGTGCACAAGTCACGCTCGTCGCTCAACACACGCACTGGATCCGCACCGAGCTACCTTACCTCAACAGTTTCCTGGCGTGGCCACTATAACCCTCCACGCTCGGCATCCCCTTTTTCTCGCGTTACGCAATGACGGCCGAGACCATGGGATCAGTTAACTTACGCTCGTACTGTTACATGCCAACAGTCAACATAAGTAGTATAGATTGTACAGACAGTAATACATGGGGTTCGGTATCCCGAGGCGCGCGTTAATGGGATCAAAAGAAAAAAGAACCGCCAAGCGTACACCATACTGCACTACAACATGGAAGGATTGATGATGGGATAAACTACGTCGGGTGGGCGAGCGATGTATCGAAATTACACGTCGGTCAACGGTACTGTAATTTAGAAAGCAAGGTAAGGAACGAGGTACTGCACAGTTCTTGAAAAGGGTGCCATGCTCGAGCAGGAGCCTATTCGCCACCGGGATCTGCTACGAACAAACAATACTGAGCTTAATCTGCGACCAGCTATTGTAATATGGGAAAGAGATACGTACTGGCTCTGGAATTTGGGTCCGGAGTTTGGAGTCCGCCAGTCCAAACAACGGGGACGCGGCCGCCCTGATTTACATGACCAGGTTGTTGGGGTACATCAAGTGGACCAGGACTCGAAGGGGAAGGAGAAGGATGGGCGAGCACGTGCCTCGGCGGGAGTGGAATATCCGTTAGCGCGGACTGCGTGTGTGTTTGAACCCGAAAATTTGCATATTTCAACGAAAAAGCGGGCCGGGGACCACCCAAAGGCGGCCTATAGGTGGGTGTAAAGGCTAGTGGATGCATTTGATGGACATGCGGGCCTGCTTGTGTAGTTCGAGTTGGAGAGGTTGAAGGTGCACCATGCGCAACCGGGTGAAGGTCTGACGGACTACGGCGGGTCCAACCACCGGGAGTAAATGGATCCATTCTGGCTGTGTGAATGGATGCTTGAACAAAAGGGGCAACTCTCGGATCCATACGACCTCCTACTCCTGGGCGCCACGCATCAACTTGTCTGCTCGACCCGGGAATGGGCGCTACGCCAAGCTGCGGTATGCCCGGTTCTACTGAGCCATCCGGCTGAGCGATTGGGGTCGAGAAAGTTGAATCATCATTCGTGACCCAGTCGAGGTTCGGTGAACAGTGTGGGGTCCAAACGCGAGGCGGAGGCTGAGGCATTTCGACAAACGCAATGGTATCAGGAAACGCGGGAATAGATGTTGCTACGGGTCCTCCTCTGTCAAAATAAGATGCTCCGAATTGCCAACTTGATCCAAGAATAGGTGGCCCACCAAGTTGCAGTGTCTCTAGCTCAGCTGAGCAATCGGGGCGGGTCTGATTGTCCACATTCACCGTCACCTCTGCTCGCCCTTCTAGAGGAGGGCGTATGCGCTCTACCTCTTCAATCATATCCAAAAGCTGCCGAAATTTCTCCATGCTTTGGTTGTTACCCCCCAAAAGAGCAGGATCACGGACCAAGGCGCAAAGGTGATCAAATCTGGTCCATGCGGCTCCGGAGGAATTGGCGAATGTAGAAGGCGAGGTGCCCAGCATTCTCCCGAGCGTTTTCCACAGCTTCTTGGTATCGTCCGAGGTCAGATCTGACACGTCGGAAGCCATTTTATCAAACGACAGTCTACCTAATATACAGAAATTTGACAAGGGTCCGTCGCGGAGAGTTACATTGAGGATTGCACCAGCTTTGATCATCATATCGAATCTGGTCCTGATGCCTCCTGGTGCCAAACTATCCAGGTCTTCCTGAGTTCCGACTCCCAAAAGCCTAACAAGTCTTGCGAGGCTATTTGAGAATTCCGTTATAAGAGGCTCTCCACGGTTGTGCCGCATGGCGAATTGAGACAACAAAGCATGACAGAACTGACCGCGGAAGAGAGCTGAACGGAAATCGACGACCTCATTGATGAACTCGCCAGGCGCAACCCCCATTTGAAATTCCACGAAATTTTCATGAAGTAGGTCCAAGTCCGGGGATCGCCAGTCAATGATAGTCGATTCTTTCAATACGTCGAACGCCACATCGAAAATATCGAAGAAAGCCATGAGGATACGCAACTTTTCGGGGAATGACACCTCTGGATTGAAGCATTTGAGAAGGCTGACATGTAGTTGCTCCCAGAGTTTGTCCTCCAGAATCAGGCGCTCCATTAACTTCTGGGACACCTCGGGAATGCTCGCACTGACATATCCTGGCAGGTGTGTAGCAAATGCTTCCAACAGTTCGGTATTCCGAAGTTGCTCCGGTCCGAATATGGCTTCGATTTGCTTTCGCGGAAGCATTGGTTTTCGCGTGTAAGCAAACGCCTCTGCAAGGCGGAGCCCACGGATCACGATGTCCAACGTCTTGAGCAGCGGGCCAATCTGCGTCACTCCTCCGTCATATCCGCTAACCCTATCGCGTGCCTTGTGAAGGACCTCTTCGAACCGCGCGCGCGCTAGAGAGGATGCTCGGACTTGGGCGAGACTGAGCGACTGCAGTAGGGTTTCCAACGTCTTCCACGCCATGTCAAAGTTGACGTCCCCTTCATCGGCACGTGACAGAACAGCATAGGCCAGGACTGCTAAATTGATCAGTGGTCCATCATATATATCCTGCTGGACCTGCTCCGAGTCGCTGGGAAGAGGGTGGCTGGTGGCGGACAAAATGCCAGTCATGTGAGACCACTGAGGAATTTTCGTCGTTTTCCATACACTGATGACCTTGTGTAAGTAATCGGGGAACTTTGTCTTTAGTTCTCTGGCGTCCAGATCAACGAGGGGGATCAAGAATTCCCGAATAACGAGGCCCCTAATGCACGATGCACGTAGTGCCTTAGAAGAGTTGTAGCAGAGCGGCTCGAGGTATTCCATGAGATCCTGGATAACGCCGCTCTCTAAACTAGGTCGCCTGATGATTGCCTCCGATGCTGTCTCGGAGATCAATCGTAAAGAATTTATGCAAGCGAATGCACGCGACATGGATTCTTCATGCGAAAGTTCTACTGATCTTAAACACGTTGTGATGTGCTCTCCGATACGCCCTGGAACGCCGTCTTCTATCAGACCCCTGACCACGAGATTCTTGTCCGTCAAAGGCGAGTGAAGGTACCCTGGAAGGCCACTGAGGAACGTGTCCATATCGTCTTCATCAAGTTCTTGCAGTAGCCAGCGCATCGCAGATCGATCCAGTTCCGATGCTCTCTCCTTGATTTCCCTCATGAGGGCTCGAGCTCGATCAACATGTACGCTCTTGAAAAGACCGGGACGTTTGTGGGCTTGATGAGTTGTTGAGGAGCGCCGCACGAGCCGACGAAGGACAATGCATGAAACTCGAGTGAGTGAAACACACGCCCGAAGTGGTGCAGTCAGGGCCGTCTGGTATGGAGCATTCCGTACGATGAGCGGGAGTACGCTGAGGGCTATGTATACAGCCAACAAGGCTACAACGCAGCACCGAGCTGTTGTGCCAACTGAGACGTTGATTGAATGAAGCCACTCGCTGAGGGCATAGAAGAAGAGGAAGACAGCGAGATGGAGGAGGACAGGGACAACGTAAGTCAAGCGTCTCATCTGGAATCTGGAAAGGCCGTCGAAAAGATAGGCACGCACTCTGCCACGTTTGTGAGGTGCGGCACTAGGCTGTGAATATTGGAGGTATTCACGGGCCCATTGTTGTATGAGGATTGAGACAAGCGCGCTGGTCACGCTGAGAAATAGGCTGAGGAACAAAAGTATGTTAACACGGATTGCCGAAGAGGTGGCGGATTGCGATCTTGAACCGGAACCAGGGGTGAGGGTTTTGTAGGTCTCGATAAGGAATGAGGCGACTATAGAAGAAAAGAGACCAGTCTAGTGCGTTTTAGTTAGAAAGGTGGGTGTGTGCGAATCAGTGCGATAGACAAAGCTTACAAAAATGAGCATGGCGTCTGTATTACTCTTCCAACTATCAACGAGTTCCTTGTCGTGTCTTTCCGATTCTGTGCCGTAAAGTTTCCATATCTTGGTGGAGGTGTCACCGTATCCTGCAGCTATTCATCGGGCCTCGTGAGGGAGCATACTTTTGAAATCTAGGTATGGCAGACCTTCAAGCTCGTCATTCTTGCTTGTTAATGATTGGCCTCTGCCCCGACCAAGGGCTGTAGTTCAATACGTGAGCTCGAGCTTCTATTTTCCGGAATATGGGAACCTACTGTCTCTTTGGAGTTCTACATCACCGGTGGAGGCCATCGAACATTCAGTCAATTACAACTTGAATGTGATCAAGCACAAGCCCGGAACACCACGTGAGCAAATAAAAATTCCAGACATCGATTTTCAAATTCTCCGAGTCGCCCAAAGACTCGGAAGTGATTATCAAACAGTCCAGACCATTGGGCATTGGCAATCAAAGACGGACGGACCCCCTCGGACACCTCAAGATACTTGTACGCGACTAGTACACGACAAGACACGATCCAAGAACGGCCCTACACGCACCCAATGCGTGCTATAACTGTGCAACAAAAATCCGACCAAAAACTGTAACAAAAACTGTCCCAACGGCAACCTCCCCTCCGTCGTCTTCCTAAGTCATACTCATATCAATACCTGACGTACGTCTATGAACAAGCCACTATCAACTAAATCTGAGGTGAGAATAGGGAGAGATGCACTAGTCATCGAATGACAACAATGAGATCTTAACGTCCTCACCACTGGAAGAGAGCGTGCATACAGCAGCACGGGCGATCTTGAGATACTCTTGAGCTGACATGCATTGTGAATCCTCAATGTTTGATTTTAAGAAATGGAAGAGTAGTCCGGAGAAGGCAAATCGAAATGTATCAGTGGATGAGACAATAGCTGTGCACTACAGAGTGCAGAGAACAGAAGTCAAATGCGATCGACGACCAGGATTTCGCTCTTGGTCGCTTTAAAGGGTTCTGCGTTCAAGTTCTTGCAAACGACGGCACGTCTCGACATTCGAAAAAGCTCTGTGGGGACGTCGCCCTTGACTTCGAAGACAAGCATGCCCCGCCCCCTCCCGTATACTCATGGACAAGAAGCAGGGGCCTCTCCTGTAGCTTGTCCATGAATATACAGCCCGCGGAAATATTTTACCAACCTAGGTAGTTCGTACATTACTCCCGTAGATTGGCAGTCGATGTGGAGGTAACTATTGGCTATCCAATCCAGTCAGTTAATGGAAGTTGAACGAGAGTTTGAGCCGAGCGCTTGATTTCGCGTACAATCGCTCGGCTCCAACTTCTGGTCCTCCTACTGGTCAGTCTATGAATTTGCAAGCATCGCACACCACTGCCCCACATTTCGGTCCTCGAACCCGCATCATGCCGCCCACACCTGGCCTTGTCGAGGAATTGATAGCGGTTCAACGTACCTTACCCAGTTGGAAGGCATGTCAGAAGAGGTATGTTTTCTTCCGCTGTTCCCTCTGAAGTTGAGAGGAACGGAGGGAAAAATCATGAAAAAATGTCGAAAATGTCGGTGTCGAGTTGGTTCAATGAAAGCGCATCTGTCAAAACTTTGCCACGATATCCAATCAAAAACTTTTGATCTGTACAATTGTTCAATTTTTGCTGTCCTACCCGCAGGTCGCAGGTGTGATGGCAAAAATTCTGTGGTGTGTCAGAGACTGACCCGAAATATTGTTTTTGCATAAATAATGATATTCTCACATTCTCTGACAAAGAAGTCAATGAAATGCACTCACATTGTCGTCGCAATAAAAAAGGATGCGGGATAGCGAGGCTAGAGAGAGGAGAGCGGTGAGGGATGGGGCAATACCAGTGGTACCCCTCCCTCATTTATTTCTCAAGTCTTCGATTAGGCGCCTTTACGGAAAAGACGAGCACAATCAGGATGTACTACTCTATGCTACAAATGGTGCCACGCTTCTGTCTCTTTTACCTTCTTTGCGCCAGAAGGTCGAATCGCTGTCAAGTTGTTTCCATGCAGGAATAGGGGTGGAAGGTACTCATAGCGGTCATGACATTTCTTTCGAGTCCACCACCTCTTCTTGATTCATCTGGTGGCTCTTATGGATCAACCAGAGTTTTGATCCGAACTGCCTCGCACTTTCCGCGGCGCCGTGGCTGTCTTTACTCATGTAGTAGGACGTCATCGAATGAGGTTCACGCCGAGAAGACCGTTCCCTCTCCATCTTCCTTTTCTTAATCCATACCCACTTCTTACTACCCCGGATGATTCCCGCTTCGAGTCGTGAATGTTACAGGAGCATAGTAGGCTGAAAACTAACGATGAGACAAACTGAACGGATTGTGCGTACGAAATTTCCAATGTCAGCAACTTTCTCCCTACTAGACCAGAACTTTGATCATACGTTCCGGTATTGACGACACACCCATCGTCTAGCCCACGCGGCATACGGCCCCCGTGAGATGGTTGGTGTTTGATGGTTTAAGTTATCAAATAATATGCTGTTATTGAAGTGGGCGAGGACGACGAGCGAGTGTATGCGGGAGAGCCAAAAGGGGAATTCGTTTTGGATCTGACGATTGACCTTGACCCTTGTACACAATCGTCGCTGCTCTTCATTACACTACACCCTCACTTTTTCCTCCTTCCACGTCGACCGTCTGCCTCACTCTACTTTTAATGTCATGGCGGGTAAATCACAGTTAGAGCGGGCGATCAATGAGATCCAGGGCAGACGACCTGCTCCAGATATCGATTTTACTCAGCATCAACTCGAAAATGGTTTCACCGTCAGCACACAAGAGCGTGTTGTCAAAGAGGCCCGTTCATCCTTCCCCTTGACCCATGTCTGATAGTCTTTACTGACGGAATGCCCATCGCTTGCGCGCGTGGCGGGAATGTGTCTGCAGGTTCAAGCCCCGGCTATGAACATCCCGACCGACGAGCAATTCTTTTCCAAAACGGAAACGGGCAAGCCGGACATTGCCTATCTTAAAAATCATTTCTACAGAGAGGGAAGGCTCAAAGAGGAGCATGCGCTCTATATCATCGAGAAAGCTACCGAGATTTTGCATACCGAGCCTAATCTTCTCCACGTCGATGCTCCAGTGACCGGTGTGTTATCTCATCCCCTGCCCCCCATGATCGTCGCTTGCGTTGTCCATGAGGTATTTCGGCGTCGGCGGGCTGATTAATGCCTTTTTTATGTAGTCTGTGGTGACATTCATGGCCAATACGTACGCTATGGGTAGCTGCCCTCCTCTCTGCTCCGACTGCTGATCTCGCAGCCAGTATGACCTTATGAAATTGTTCGAGATTGGTGGAAACCCTGCCACGACTAGATATCTTTTCTTAGGAGATTACGTTGATAGAGGGTACTTCAGCATTGAGGTGCGTATCAAGCAACATACTCACGCTTACGTGGCCCCTCATCTCGTCTGCGCAGTGTGTCCTCTACTTATGGTCGCTAAAGATTTGGTATCCCGATACCATTTTCCTTTTGCGAGGCAATCATGAATGCCGACACTTGACCGACTACTTCACTTTCAAGCTCGAGTGTGAGTCACCACGTTTGCATTCATTATGAACCAACTGATCGCTGTCGCGTACAGGTAAGCGAAAGTACTCTGAACGTTTGTATGATGCCTGCATGAACTCGTTCTGCGCACTACCCCTCGCTGCGGTCATGAACAAGCAGTTCTTCTGTATCCATGGTGGACTTTCGCCCGAACTCAATACTTTAGACGATATTCGGAACGTACGTTGTCCTCATGGTACTGGCGATTACAGGCCTAACCTTATGTGTCCTTCCTTAAGCTCGATCGCTTTCGTGAGCCGCCGACATCCGGTCTCATGTGCGATATCCTCTGGTCCGATCCAGTGGAGGACTTTGGGCAAGAGAAGGGATCGGAGAGCTTCGTGCACAATCATGTACGCGGCTGCTCTTACTTCTTCACCTACCAGGCGGCCTGCACGTTCCTTGAGCGCAATCGTTTGTTGTCCATCATTCGCGCCCATGAGGCGCAAGATGCTGGGTAGGTTCTCTTGACTCACCTGGGTGTAGATCGTGGCTAAGGGTGTATGGTATGCAGGTACCGCATGTACCGGAAAACTCGCACGACTGGTTTCCCATCCGTGATGACACTCTTTTCCGCTCCAAACTATCTTGACGTGTACAACAACAAGGCGGCGATCCTCAAATATGAATCGAACGTTTTGAATATCCGGCAGTTTAATTGCACGCCGCACCCATACTGGTTGCCCAACTTTATGGATGCATTTACCTGGAGTCTGCCGTTTGTTGGCGAGAAGAGTGAGCGCCTTCTAATGACTTTTGTTGGAACCTTGCCAGCTCACGCGAGTCCTCGGAACAAGTTACTGATATGCTCGTCGCGGTCCTGAACACGTGTTCACAAGAAGAACTCATGGAGAGCTCGGACGAAGAGTCTGTGGTCATCCCGCAAGAGCCACCATCTCCAGACGCTGCAGAGCGGCGAAGAATCGTCAGGAGTAAGATCCTTGCGGTCGGGCGGATGGCGCGTGTCTTCTCGGTGCTTCGGTTAGCCATCCTTCTTTTTCCGTTGTTCATGTCCCCACGCTGAGTTTGTGTTCGTAGCGAGGAGTCAGAACGAGTATCAGAACTCAAAAGCATGTCTGGCTCGTCGAAGTTGCCGTATGGTACTTTGGCCTTGGGTGCAGAAGGAATCAAGGATGCCATCAGGGGATTCGATGACGCGTAAAACCCTATTTCCTCATTTTCCCGCCTCACATTGATGTCTGACACTCATTCTCGTAGACGTAAATCGGACATTGAAAACGAGCGATTGCCCCCTGATTTGGTAGATGCGAACTCAGAGGAGGGCAAAGCATATATTTCATCATCACTGCCCGAAACTCCAGGCGAGGGCTCTCAAAAAGGTAACCGAGAGCTCTCGCCGAACGGTGTTGAGGCTGCACTGGAGGAGGCGTTCTCAAGCTCACCCTCGAGCCCGATCAGTCCCCAGACCCCGACCGCGGGCTCACCTCTATCTGGCTCTGGGCCGGTGACTCCATTCCGGCGCGGCCATGGGCGGCAGGCGAGCTTGGGTACGACAATGACTAGCCCGAGCACACGAAGGCGGAGCATCGAGAGCAC
>Ga0193693_1000145_pt1 | contig 11298 bp, 7 predicted proteins | sample L3a2metaG_FD_144916 | JGI IMG/M metagenome (GOLD analysis project Ga0193693, IMG submission 144916) | Soil microbial communities from a riparian zone of the East river system, Colorado, United States - L3a2 | ecosystem: Environmental > Terrestrial > Soil > Riparian zone | place: USA: East River...
GGTTTCCTCAATTTCCGCAATCGCATCCACGCTGGCGAAGCTGGTGTGACGGCGTTTATTCGAATCAAAAGGGGAGATGCGGACCAGGCGATGAACGCCGCGTTCGGCTTTGCAATAGCCGTAGGCATTCTCCCCTGTGATGACGAGTGTGGCGCTCTTAATCCCGGCGGCTTCGCCCTGCAGCACATCGGTGACCTCGACCTTCCAGCCGCGCCCCTCGGCCCAGCGTTGATACATCCGCATCAACATCGAGGCCCAGTCACAGGACTCCGTGCCGCCCGCCCCCGCATTGATGCTCATAATGCCGTTCGATTTGTCGTGCGGGCCGTTGAGGAACACTTTCAGTTCCAGTGAATCAAGTTCCTTGAAGAACCCGGAAATCTCGTGTTCGAGTTCCCCCTGGATTTTCGCCTGGGCCGGGGCCGGCTCGGCCTCGCCCAACTCGACCATCACCTGGAAATCTTCGAGCTGTTTTTCCGCCTTGAGTAGCGGCTCGATTTTGCCGCGGAGCGTGTTTGATTCTTCAATAAGTTTCTGGGCCTGCTCCCGGTTATTCCAGAAATTATCGGCCGCCATCAGGGCGTTGAGCTCGCCCAGGCGTTTTTGCGCGCCGGGTACGTCAAAGAAACCTCCGCAAATGGGTCAGTTTGTCGGTTGCGGTGGTCAATTCGGCTGTAATCGTATCAAACATCGGCGAAATGTAGAACGTGGTTGGGTGTGTTGCAAGTGTCAGGTGAGCAGCGTAAGGCGGCAGGGCGGCAGGGAAGGATGAATTTACGGGGGTATTTTCGCGTCCAAATAAGTCTAGACAGCGCTGTATTTTTTTGGTATCTAAATAAAAATTGCTTAGATCTAGGCATGGCAAGGCTGGTGATAAAATCTGCAGGCTTTGGCGAGCGGGTGATTGACCTTAAACTGGGAGTTAATCGCGTGGGACGTAGTCCCGAGAATGACTTCCAGGTCGAGCATCCCACCATTTCGGCTCTTCATTGCGAATTAAAGGTGGAGGACGATCAGCTTGTCATTTGCGATTGCGAGTCCACCAACGGCACCTTTGTGGCGGGTGAACCGATTCATGAAGCCAGACTTTCCGCGGGCCAATCCTTCTCAATCGGCGACATCGAATTCTACATCGAAAACACTGACATGACGATCTCCATTCCCAAGATCGTCGTGCAGGTCGCCAAGGCTCCGCCGGTTGTGAAAAACGACGGCTCGATGCTTTGTCCGCGACACTCGCGGGCCCAGATAACGCACCAGTGCACCCGGTGCCGAGAGATGATGTGCGACGCGTGCGTCCATCAATTGCGACGCCGGGGCGGCAAGCTGTTGAAACTTTGCCCTCTTTGCAGCAACAAGGTCGAGCTCATCGGTGGCGACAAAAAGAAAAAGAATTCGTTGCTCGGCTTTCTGCAAAAGACCGTCAAGATGCCATTCCTTCAGCACTCAAACTCGGAGGACTGAAAGGCCCTGTCGGCGGCCTCAGCCTCCGCTGCTTCCGATGAAATTGCGCCCACTGTTGTCCGATCTGTATTTCTCGTCCTCGTCCTCGTTCTCGTCCTCGTCCTCGCTTGCCGCGCCGGAGTCAGACGAAGGTGGGTCCTCGATTTGGCCGCTGTGGACCATTCTGGTTTTCCTTGTCGCCCTAAACCCAACCCGCGCCGCCGAAAGCCACAAACCATCCTTTGACCTTCGCGAAATCGAGCGTCCTCGGATCATGGAGAAAGCGGCGCGCTACCTGAAAGAGGAACCGGTAACCGTTACCGCTTCGTCCTGTCCGCGCAGCGCCGGTGGCAAACATGATTTCTTTTCCGAGGGCGACTATTGGTGGCCCGACCCGAAAAATCCCGATGGCCCATACATCCAGCGCGATGGGATGAGCAATCCGGATAATTTCGTCGAGCACCGCCATGCGATGGTTCGGCTCGGCGAGATCAGCGGCACGCTCGCATCCGCCTACCTGCTCACCGGCGATGAAAAGTATGCCCGCCAGACGGTAAAACATCTCAAGGCCTGGTTTGTGGATGAAGGGACAAAAATGAATCCCAACCTGCTCTATGGCCAGGCCATAAAAGGGAAAGCCACTGGCAGAAGCACTGGCGTTATTGACACCATCCATCTGGTCGAAGTCGCCCGAGCCGCCCAGGCGCTGAGCAATTCCCCTTCGTTCTCCAAAGCCGATTTTGCCGCCCTCAAAGCCTGGTTCGCCGATTACTTGAAATGGCTGACCACTCACCCTTACGGAATGGACGAGCGCGCCGCCGCCAACAACCACGCGGTCTGCTGGGCGCTGCAGGCGGCGGCCTTTGCGCAATTGGTCGGCGACCAGGCGTTGTTGGCATCAATCCGTGAGCAGTTCAAAAATGTTTTCGTTGAAAAACAAATGGCAAAGGACGGCAGCTTTCCACAGGAACTGCGCCGGACCAAGCCCTACGGCTATTCCCTGTTCGTCATTGACGCGATGGCGGGGGTCGCCCAACTCGCATCCGCGCCCGGGGACGATCTGTGGAGCTTTGAGCTGCCCGACGGGCGGGGAATGAAAAAGGCGATGCAGTTTATTTTCCCTTACATCGAAGATAAATCAAAGTGGCCGGGCAAACATGACGTGCTGTATTGGGACGAATGGCCGGTTCGCCAGCCGTGCCTGCTCATGGCCGGGCTCCACTTCGACACGCCGGAGTATCTCCAACTTTGGCAACGGCTCAAACCCGACCCGCAAACTCCGGAGGTGCTGCGCAACGTGCCGCTCCGGCACCCGCTTTTGTGGGTGCAGATGCCTAACTAGAGCCCGCGGCAAAAGTGACCGACCGCTAGCCGAATGACGAAACCCTAATGACGAATGACGAAAGAAATCCGAAATCCGAAGTCCGAACCTTTCGCGACAGCGTTGCCGGTTTCGGGTTTCGTCATTCGGACTTCATTCGTCATTCGTCATTCGGATTTTATTTTCCACCCACTCATACAACACTGGAAGCAAAACAAGCGTCAGAAAGGTTGAGCTCAGTATCCCGCCGATCACGACAGTTGCCAGCGGTCGCTGCACTTCGGCGCCCGGCCCCGTGGCCAGCGCCATCGGCACAAACCCGAGGCTCGCCACCAGCGCGGTCATCAACACTGGCCGCAACCGTGTCAAAGCCCCCTCGCGCACTGCCTCCGGCACGCTTCTTCCCTGCGTTCGTAACTGGTTGAAATAGCTGATCAGCACCATGCCGTTCAGCACCGCCACTCCGCTCAGCGCGATGAATCCGACGCCGGCCGAGATGCTGAAGGGCAGCTCGCGCGCCAGCAACGCCAGCACCCCGCCTGTGACCGCCAGCGGAATCCCGGAGTAAACCACCAGCGCCTGCCGTACGCTGCCAAAGGCAGCAAATACCAGCAGGAATATCAACGCCAGCACCAGCGGCACCACCACCGCCAGCCGGGCGCGCGCGGCCTGCAAGTTTTTGAACTGTCCCCCGAACTCGATGTAACAGCCTTCCGGGAGCTTCACTCCCGCGGCAAGTTTTTGGCGTGCCTCGTTCACCCAGCTTTGCACGTCCCGACCGCTTAAGTTCACCAGCAGCGCTGCTCGCCGCTGGCCGGCCTCGCGATTGACCGTGCTGACCTTTTCGCTCAAGACGATGTTCGCCACCTTTCCCAGCGGAATCAGCCCGCCATCGCTCGTCCGCAGCGGCAGTTTGTCCAGGTCCTCGATTTTCTCTCTCATCCGCTCCGGCATTCGCACGACAATATCATAGCGCCGGTTCCCCTCGAAAAACGTTCCCACGTTCATCCCGCCCAGCGTGGCCTCCACCACCTTGTTGACCTCGCTCGCGTGGACATTGTATCGGACCATGTTCGTCCGGTTCAACGTGATCTCCAACACCGGCGCTTTGCCAAACGCATCGAACTCCACGTCTTCCGTTCCGGGGATCTTCTCCAGAATCTCTTTCGCTTCGGCCTGGGCCTGCTCGAGCACTTCAAGGTCCTGGCCGAAAATCTTCACCGCAATGTCCGCGCGTGCGCCTTCCAGCAATTCGTTGAATCTCATCTCAATCGGCTGAGTGATCGCCGGGCTTAGCTCCGGCGTCTTGCTTTCGATCGTTTTGCTGAGCATCTGCGCCAACTCGACCTTAGTAACCCTCCGGCCATTCACTTTTCGCCATTTCTCCGGCTCCACGAAAAACACGAACGTGTCCGAAAGGTTCGGCGCCATCGGGTCGGTCTGTACCTCCGCCGTGCCTATCCGTGAATAGACGTGCGCCACTTCAGGGAACTCGCGCTTCATCGCTTGCTCCGCTTTTTCCTGCAGGGCCAGTGATTTGTCTATGCCCGCCCCATTCGGCCCCGTCAGCATCAGAACCGTCGAACCTTCATCGAGTTGCGGCACGAACTCCGCTCCCAGGCGCCTGAATTCACAAATCGCTATCGCAAACAGGATGACCGATACCGCCACCACCACCCACCGATGCTTCAGCGCCAGGCGCAGGCTCGGTTCGTAAGCCTTCTTGATCCAGCGGATCAGGAAATTGTCTCCTTCCACGATCCGCCCGCCAAGGAACAGAGAACAAAAAACCGGCACTACCAGCAGTGCCACGAGCAGCCCGCCGATGAGCGCGAAGATCACCGTCAACGCCATCGGCTTGAACATTTTCCCCTCAATCCCCATGAGCGACAAAATGGGTATGTAAACGATCGTGATGATGGCCACGCCGAACATCATCGGTCTGCCCACCTGGATGCTCGCGCTTAACACGGTTTGCGAGCGTTCCGCCAACGTAAGTCGCCGCCCAAGCTGGTGCTGCCGCGCTCCAAGCTGTCGCACCACGTTCTCCACAATCACTACGGACCCATCCACAATCAGTCCAAAGTCCACCGCGCCAAGGCTCATCAGGTTACCCGACACCCCCGCTCGCACCATGCCCGTCACCGCAAACAGCATCGAAAGCGGTATTGCCGATGCCACGATCAGCGCCGCCCGCCAGTTCCCAATCAACCCAAGCAACACGACTACGACCAGCACCGCCCCTTCAAACAGGTTCTTCGCCACCGTCTGAATCGTGTGGTTCACCAGGTCGCCCCGGTTATAGACGGTCCGCACTTCGATTCCATGCGGCAGCTTTTCCTGGATCTCTTTCAGCCGCTCCTCCGCTTTCTCCGCGACCATCCGGCTGTTCGCTCCGCTCAACATCAGTACCCAGCAAACGATTCCTTCCTGACCGTTCACCGTCGAAGCCCCGGTCCGGAAATTCGAGCCGACGCCCACCTCGGCTACGTCCCTTACCAGCAGCGGCAGCACTCGCGCTCCAAATTTGATCGGCAAGTTCGCGATTTCTTCCAGCGTCTGCACCCGCCCCACCGACCGGATCGTGATCTGCTGACCCCCTTTTTGCACGATGCCGCCGCCGGCATTTTGCACGTTCTCGCCAATCACGGACGCCAGTTCATCGAACGACAGCCCCGCATCCATCATCTTCTCCGGCTGCGGCAGCACCACGATCTGTTTTTCATAACCGCCCGACGTATTCACCTCTGCCACACCCGGAGACGACCTTAGCAAGGGCTTAATGATCCATTCCTGAATCTGCCGCAACTCAAGGAGTTGCTCGTACCTCGTCGCCGGCTTGTTCGTCGCGTCGGCTCGGTAATCCAACGTGTAAAAGAACACCTCACCCAAACCGGTCGTAATCGGGGCGAGTCGCGGCTGTGTCTCGGACGGCAACTGCGGCTGCACGTTTTGTAATCGTTCCGTGACCAATTGCCGCGCCCGATAAATATCCGTGCGGTCCTCAAAAACCAGCGTCACTTGCGATAATCCAAAACGTGAGATGGAGCGCATTTCCACCAAACCCGGCAGGCCTTGCATTTCCGTCTCCACCGGAAATGTCACTTGCTTCTCGACCTCCTCCGCCGCCAGCGAGCCGACGGTCGTATTCACCTGCACCTGCACGTTCGTAATGTCCGGCACCGCATCCATCGGCAGCCGCACCACCGACCACACGCCGACAATCACCAATGCCGCCAGGCCAAACAGGACCGCCGTCCGCTGCCGCAAAGCGAATTCAAATATCCTCGCCGTGAGCCTATCGCCCTGCGCGGCGTTGTTGCTCGCGCTCAGTTGTCCTTGTGGCTCTCCGCTCATTTCCGCTCCGTGGTTTGCTCGGCAGCCACCGGCACGGCCACGCCCGTCAAAAGTTCCAATTGGGCCGCCGCCTCCAGCGCTTCTTTGCGTGTGTCCAGCAGACTTTCCACTGCCTCCAAGTACTGTTTCTGCAACTCGACGTACGTCGAAACCGGCACCGCCCCGAGCCGATAGTGCCTGTCGGCCAACTCCGCGGCTTCACGAAAGTGTTGCACGGCTTCCGGCCGCCATCGCCCCATTTCCCGCACCTTGGACTCGAGCGTCCAGGCAGCCTCCACCACCTTTCGTTCGATCTGCCGTTGCGTTACAAAAAACGATGCTTCCGCTTGTGCCTGCCTCGCCCTCGCGGCCTCAATGTTTCCTTGGTTCCGATTCCACAACGGCAGTGGCATCGAAATCCCCACTTCCACCCTTTGCTCGCGATCTCCCGCCCGTTCCTCGGAAATGCTCGGCCCAACCGAAATCGCCGGGAAGCGCTCATTGCGCGCCAGGTCCACTCGAAATCCCTGTTGCGCCAACTCGACCGCTCGCGCCCGCACTTCAAAGTTGTTGGTTCGGGCCGCGGCCAGCAGCTTTTCCACGGACCCCGCCGCCTCAAAATGCAAAGCGGGTTCAGCCACAAACAGCACAGTCTCGACCGGAAGACCCCGAAGCTGGTTCAGTTCGAGCAGCCCCGCTTTCGTGGCCAGCTCCGCTTCGCTCGCTTTCCGTTGCGCGTTCAATTCCGTCGCCTCGATCACCCGCGTCTCCAGCAGCGGCGTCAAACCGGCGGGGTCACGCTGCACCAGCACTTCCTTCAGCGCCCCCATTCGGTCTGCAACCTCCCTGGCGGCCGCGGCCTTCGTCTGTGCCGCAAACAAGCCGTAACTCAGGGTCCTGACCCGTCCAGCCAGTGCCACTTTGAATCGCTCAAACCCGAGTTCCGCCAGTTCAATGTCCCGGTTCGCAATCGCTTTCCGCAACCCGATCCGGCCCGGCCATTCGAACGGCTGCATCACCGATACCGACCACGCCGCTCCTTCCCCATTTAAGTCTCCCCCGGTCACCCGCTTGTGCCCCACGCTGCCCGCCACTTCCGGGTTTTGCCAAACGGCCGCCGACCGGCGCCCGGCCTTCGCCACCGAAATCTCCGCCCGGTAAAAATCCAGCTCCGGGTTTTTCGCCAGCGCCTCGTGCACCAGGGCGTCCACGCTCAGTTGATTCGTCGCCTCCGCGCGCGCGGTGCGTTCGCCCGCGAGCCCAAGGACCACGCTCAAAACGATTCGCCAGTAAACTTTTAGTCTCATAAAAGACACTCGAACTCACCAAAAACGGACCAGGAAAAAGACACCCCGCGCACGACTCTCCGCATGCGGGAATAAACGAAAAGAAGTCCCCGGTCAGGGACGCTTAGGAAAGAAAGGAAGGGCCGCGAATCGGAACCGCCAGCACAGAATAGGACTGCCACGTCTGCGCCAGCAACGTTGTCTCGTCACAGACACAGACAACCTGCGCAGCACCGCCTGCTTCAGAAGGCTCGGCAATCAAGCTCGGATAATTTTCAACCAGCACCGCGATGAAAACGGCAGCGACATCGCTGCTGTCGGTTGACTTATACACCCCGCGCTCGACGACGTCACAGGAATCACCCTCGCAATCCGGCTGTCCCTCCGCGTCGCCAGCGCACTCAAGAAAAGCGAGCCCGGGAAGCTTTTCCAACTGGCAATGGTTTGTCGCTGGCAACCAAATCGCCAGACATAACACGGCCACCATAGCGTTCCATCGGCTCACGAATCAGACTCTCAGCGCAAAACATGGTTTATTCAACTCTTTTCTGCCCAGTCAAAGGCGAATCGGACCGCGGCTGTGTCTAGCCCGAGGGGGCAAAAGAAAATAGCCCACCGATTCATCGGTGGGGCAACGGGGCACGGAGTGACAAGTCCCGGCAGGACGAAAGAAGAATACGTCACCGAATTTGCGCCCCAAAGCACTGAGGATTAGGGATTGTAGACAACGCTAACATTTATAGTTGCATATAATATCCAACTGTGGCACTGGATCAGCATGGCATCTCAAACCAACTTAAAATTTTTGGCCGCCTTGTTGTTCTGCGTTGACGACTCAGTTGCCGCCGCGCAGCAGCGGGAAGAGCGCCCCGACAAAAGGAATTATACCCTCTTCAATCCAACTCCCGAAGCATACCTCCGGGAGCTGAGCGCCGACCGCCCGGACAAGACCGAATCCCCGTTCACTGTGGACGCCGGCCATTTTCAGTTGGAAATGGATGTGGTGAACCTCACCTACAACAGCCCCAATGATGAACGGCCCAACACGCGTTCGACCTCGGTCGAAATCGCGCCGATGAACCTTAAAGTCGGATTGCTTAACGACCTGGATTTCCAACTGGTTTTCACACCTTACAACTGGGAAAGAACCGATGTCGGCGGAGACGTCGAGCACAAATCCGGCTTTGACGGCATCACGCCTCGTTTGAAGCTCAACGTGGTGGGTAACGACGGGGGGCCTTTTGCGCTGGCGCTGCTCCCGTTCGTCCGCCTGCCGTTGAGTCAGGACGACCTCGGAAACAATTCGGTCGAAGGCGGAGTGGCGATACCTTTGGCCTTTGACGTCGCCGGCTGGGAAGTGGCGCTCCAAACAGCGTTCGAGTTCAACCGCGACGATACTGGTGACGCCTATCACCTGGAGGTGGATAACTCGATCAGCGTCGGCCACAGCCTCTTCGGCCGGTTATCTGGTTACGTGGAATTCTTCGGCGGCGTGAGTACGGAAGGTGGCGCCGGCTGGGTCGGCACCGTGGACACGTGGCTGACTTACGATGTCAATCGCAACTTCAGGCTGGACGCCGGCGTTTACATCGGCGTGACCGATGCGGCGGACGATTGGCATCCCTGGATCGGATTGACCTGGCGGCATTGATACTCGTCACTGGGAGCGCAACACTGGGAGCGCCGGCATCCTGCCGGCGACCTTCGGTTTCTGCACGCCGACACTGTGACGGCTGGTAACTCTGTTCCAGCCACCCTTCAGAAACTCTGCCAGCCTCGGCCCCTTCTCCGTGCGGCGATCAAAGAAAAGCCACTGCCAAATCTCAAAAATCCACACTCGCCGCCCGATGTTGGAATACCAGCGCATCCCGGCGCGGAACAGTCGATCAGGATGGGCGAGCATCCTCAGAAGTGATTTGGGGCGTAGCTGGCAGATCGTTTCGATCCCTTTCACCCAGAGCAGCACACGCCAGTTCGGCACGCGAGCGCTCTCAAGGACCTGGTGCTTATAATCCCAGCGGCTGAGATCAGTTTGGATGACGCGATGTTTGCCCTGCTGAATGGCGAACGGTGTCCAGCGGTGGGGAGTGGCGTAAAGCGCTTGAATCTGATCCGGATCATACGAAAGAAGCTGGCGCAGCGTGCGCCAGTAATCTTTGTCTTCCTCCTGCACAAAACCTGCCACGCACGCCGCCATGGAGATAATGTTGTGCTTTCGCATCAGGCGAATGGCTTCGCGGTCGATCGCCCGGGTGCTGCCCTTGTGAATCGCCTGCAGCGTGGCGTCGTCCGTGCTCTCCAGCCCAAGCAGAAAACGAGCAACACCGGCCTTCCTGTAAAGATGGAGGATGTCCGCATCGCGGACAATATCGCCGGCCCGCGTCGTTCCGATCAGAACTAACGGAACCTTCTCGGCGATGAGCGCCTCGAGGAACGTTTGCCACGCTGCGCGATCGGCGGTCGGATTTTCATCGGCAAAATTGATCAGTTCGACCCCCTGCTCGCGATGCAGCCGGGCCAATTCGGCTGCGAATTTGACCGGATCGCGATGCCGCCAGGCGCGCCAGAATCCGTGCTGCCCGCAATAGTGGCAGTGATGCGGACATCCGCGCGAAAATTGAGCGACCACAGCGCGCCGTTTGCCGTAGTAGGTGTAACGGCGATGATCGATGAGTTCCCAGCCGATGCGATTCGCATCCAGATTCTTAATCACCGGCGCCGGGGCCGTCGCCCGCGCGCGGCCTGTCCCGGATTGCCACTCGTCCGTCATGCGCCTCGGCCCTGGCTCGATGCCGGGGCGCAGAACGATTCCAGGCACCTTTTCCAACTCGTGCCGTTGCTCCAGTGCCGTCATCAACCGCACCACCGTCTCCTCGCCTTCCCCGCGCACGATCACGTCAAAGACCGGTTGCTCCTCCATAATCTCGGGCCACTGGTAAGTCGGGAAAACACCTCCATACACGAGCCAGGTTCGCGGCAGCACAGTCCGCACAGCCTGGGCAATCCGGCTCGCCATGGGATGGCCGGAAGTCGAACCCGAATGGCCGAGTAGCACCGCATCGGGGTTATAATCTCGTGTTTCCGAAATGATAGCGTCGAGTTTCATGGGCCCAAACTCGGCATCCAACAGCTTTACCTCGTGTCCGGCGTCCAACAACGGACCGCCTAAAGCGAGTAACCCCAATGGAGGCAGATGCTCCCGCGGAATCCGGCTGCCGATCGAGGGATGAGGAGGATTGATCAGGAGTAGTTTCATAAGGTGAACGAGGGTTTAGAGAACGAGGACGCTAACGAAACCCTGTTTCGGTCGGGTGATGCCTCGTTTTCCATATATACTTTGTATCACAAAGTAGATGATATGTCAAATTCGACACTCGTTTAAACAGGCTTGAATTGGCTAACACCTTGGGCCACTCGTTACTTTTCTGTGCAAAGCGACGTGGATTAGACCTCGCTGCAAGAACGCCACCGGCTCTTCGACATGGGGCTCTGGACGCTCGGGGATGGCTCCCGAGTTCGCGTGGCGTCGACTAAGTTTTCAGGGTCGGGAGTCGAGGAGCTGCTTCTGAAATCGCTGGAGGGCGAACGATTCTTCTCCCACCTGGCTTGGCATCGAACGAATCGGTTCCAAGGTGTTTAGTGGGGCCTGCTCGGGATGAAACCAGTCGTGACAACCGGCAGGATTTTGCGGCATTCTTGAACCTGCCGCTCGCTTCTCGGAAGTTGAACTCGAGCGCTTATGATTAACCACGAGTCGAAATCATTGGGCACGAAGCTTTCCCCCATCCTGGGTGGTGGATTCTTCCGTCCCCTGACTCGGCGGACGGCTCCTATCTATGTGGACTGCGTAGAGCGCCTCGCGGAGTCGGCTGACGAGGGTGGGCAATTGGCGCACAGCGAGGCGCGTCAGCT